>Ga0308419_1000079_pt1 | contig 77836 bp, 68 predicted proteins | sample HotsprSampleMS50_FD_203674 | JGI IMG/M metagenome (GOLD analysis project Ga0308419, IMG submission 203674) | Hot spring phototrophic mat microbial communities from Mushroom Spring, Yellowstone National Park, Wyoming, United States - 20090730_MS50 ... | reverse complement strand
GCAGCACCGCACCCGCTATGCCGCGATCCGCTGCAAAGCGCTGGCCCAACAACGTACTGGTGACAGCTTCGCCTTTCACAACTTTGAAAACCAGTTCGTTACATTCGGTGTCGTACAGATAGAGCGTCCCAGCCTGGGCCTGCGTGATACAAATGATCAGATCGAGCATCTGATCGAGTAAAGCATCCAGTTCGGTGGTGGCAGCGATGCGATTTGTCTGGCGAATAACGTCTGTGAAATGGTACAACCTGGTTTCTTGTTCCGCTGTCATGGTATATTTTCCTCCCAACACGTAGGCATAGACCCAAGGAGCGTATCGTCCTTACGTCGCTTTCCAGGATTACCAGGTTGTTCAGGCGGCATAACGCTGCTGGGGTTTGCCAGCATGCGCACAAAGCGTATCAACGCTTCCGGGTCGTCGGCCAGATGTACCTGCACACCACTCTCGGCAGCGATCTGTTGGGGACTATAGTTGTCAAGGGTGCGCGTCCCCTGGTGATCAAACATCACACGGGGCAACAGCGCATGGGTACAGTCGCTGGTACGTAGGACTGGAATAACATCCTGGGCCATTAATAACCCACTTATCGTTACCGTTGCCCCAAAAAACTGATTGGTCACGGGCAAGAGTTGCGCCTCCATGCCTGTAATGCGCTGGAGGCGCTTGATCACCTGCTCCATAATGGGGGCAATCAGCGTACCACACACGAGCCCCAGACGAACCGGTTGTGGCAGGTGGGTCGGTAGACGGTGCCGCGTCGCCCGCCATGTATCCAGAAAGTCACGGGTCATACCCACACCGTTGGAGTATTGGGGATACCCGTCATAAAAACCCGCTGCTGGTAATTCGCGGCCACAGAGCAGATAAAACTCATCGCTCGGATAGACCAGATGCACCCCCAGTTCCTGCTGATAGCGCATACTATAGGGGAGTAGCGTCTCGATCACCTGTTCAGCCTCGGCTGCGGTATAGCAGCGCAACGGAACATCGGTTGCCACGCCCAGGCGGGCACAGAAACCGAAATCGGCGGCATCAACATTGGCTACTTTCTCCGTCCAGAGCGGTTGTCGTTCCCAATGAGTATCGATCCATTCGGGTGTTTCATGTACCTGAATAGCAGTGCGAATAGTTGTTGGCCTTTTACGATGAAAGCGATACTTCGTCAAACCCACCGGTACCACCGCAATGGACTCAACAATCGGGTAGAGCGCCGCCAGTTCCTGCACAGTCTGATGGAGAGCGGTGCTGTCATTCAGGCCAGGGCAGGCGACAATCTGAGTGTGCACCCTGATTCCTGCCGCTCCCAGGCGCTGAATCTGCGCCAGCACATCCGGAACATCGGGCTTCCCCAGCAGCACCGCCCGTAATACCGGATCGGTGGCATGCACGCTGATATATAACGGTGAGAGACGCTGCTCGATAATCCGCTCCCAGTCAGTCTCTTGCAGGTTAGTCAGGGTGACAAAGTTGGCATAGAGGAACGAAAGCCGATAATCATCATCTTTCAAGTACAGCGTTTTGCGCATGCCTTTTGGCATCTGGGTCAAAAAGCAAAAGGGGCACTTGTTGGTGCAGGTGCGCAACCGATCAAACAACGGTTCAACAAACTCGATACCCAGATCTTCATCGGGATCTTTTTCAATTTCGTAGATCACGTTCTCGGTCGCACGGCGCACATGCAGATCGATCTGCTCATCAGCAATGGCAAAGCGATAGTCGATCACATCCCGCAACGGCAGTTGACCAACAGCCTGAACAACATCGCCTGGTTGCAGGCCCAGCTCGTCAGCAATGCTGCCGGGGAGGATCGATTGAATGATACCACCCATACCAGTGATGGTATGGAGATCTGGCTGATATTCCATGCCAATCCTGCGTCAATCAATAGTATAGATACGCCCTATTATAGCAGAAGGTTTGAAGCATGATACGCTGGAGCGGGTGTTGTCATACTTTCCGGGCGAACCTGACCGGGGGAAAGAGTACCGCGAAAGCACCCTGATCGGGTGCGTATTATCCAGAGTCTTGAGCAGGACTGTCGCGCAATCGTTCGAGAATACTACAGATCAATGCCGTCAGTACTGGTTGTGCCAGTTCGCCGGTCTCCAGCACCTCGGCATGGCTGGCGGGAGAGCCGTCGGGCAACGCCAGATTCGTAATCAGCGATAGCCCCAGCACCCGCATCCGGGCATGCCGAGCGACGATGACTTCAGGTGCGGTAGACATGCCCACCGCGTCGGCACCCCATGTGCGCAACATCCGCAACTCGGCTGCGCTCTCAAAATGTGGCCCACTCAGCATCACATACACGCCCTCGCGCAGCAGCAAACCCCGGGCTGCTGCCGCTGTCCGGGCCACCGTGATCAGGTGCGGGTCAAAAGCTCCGAGCATGGCCGGAAAGCGTGGGCCAAGGCGCTCGTCATTCTCACCGCGCAAGGGATGATGCCCCGCCAGACCGGGCACAAAAATCTGGTCGGTGATACACATAATGTCTCCCACCTGCCAGTCGGGGTGTAAGCCACCGGCTGCATTGGTCAGCAGCAGCGTCTCACATCCCAATGCCCGTAGCACACGCACCGGGAAGGTGATCTGCTGCATGCTATAGCCTTCATAGAAGTGGACTCGCCCGCACATCACGGCGACGGGACAATCGGCCAGCCAGCCCAGGGCCAGTTCACCGCGATGTCCAACGACGGTAGGAGCAAAAAAGCCGGGAATATCGCGGTAGGGTATAACAGATGGTTCAAGAAGCTCATCGGCGATGGCACTGAGGCCTGAGCCAAGGATCAAGCCAATGCGCGGTACCACCCTGGTACGGGCAGCAATAACGGCACGGGCCACCTCGATTTGATCAAACATAGGGTCTCTTTAAATCCGACTCAAAAGCTCACGCTTTTTGGCTTCAAATTCATCCGGAGAAAGAATGCCACGATCACGAAGTGCTGCCAGTTCGGTCAAGGTACTCTGGATGTCTCCTGTATGGTATCCCCCATGATCGGTCGCCGACATCGGCGAACTCTGGATGCTGTAACTATAGCCACGCACATAATTATGTCTGGCTTCTAACATAGCTCGCTTGAACTCAAGTGGAGCAGCGATTCGATCCATCGTATTATTGAGTTCATCGGTAGCAGTGAGGATCTCGATCGTCCCAAAATTAAGAATACGCCCTAACAGACTCTGCCTGAACACCACATCATTGATTTTACTCAACGACGAGTCAATGACGCGCTTGCTAAGGATCCCTCGTACCTGAATGACGCGCTGGTCAGTCACAAGATACTGTTCGGTATTCCAGCGCAAATAGTCCAGAAAGCCACTGATCAGTACAAAGAGACTGAGGATACCACAGGCCAGTGGAATAAACGTACTGGCGGGGATATCCGCTACAATTGGCGTGCTATTATGGGCAAACGCCTGACGGGACACCACCGCCGCAGCGATCAACAGGCCGATGACGATCAGTTCCGTCACGACATGACTGACCAGGACAAAGAGATGTTGCCGCGTTGCATACAAAACGTGTTCGCCGCGCCCGAGTAGTTCGTCAATATACGCCATGGCGCAAACTCCTTCAAGGGTGCAATATGCGCTGCCCCTACTAAAGCCTGAAACCTGCTATGTGCCGCATACACACTGTCACCATATATATACTCACGTCTGTTCGATTACAATTCCAGGTCATACTTCATGTAGTCAAGAAAAGCGACCGACTTCAGTTCACGTTCCAGAATGTGGCGCATATAGGCGCGCAATAACAGTTCGACTTCAGTACACAGGTCAACCGAGAGCTGGACATGCTCAACCATTGCGAGCGATCGGGTCTGGAGATAGCGGAGTAACTTAAACGCATTCAAACTCATAGGCAGAGCATGGGGATCAGCATCACGATGATGGATACATAGAACACCACCTGATGCTGGACTAAAGCGGCTGGCTTCTTGCGTTAACAGTTCCCGACACACAGCGCAACGGTGCAGGTGGGGGCGATAGCCCATATTGTGCAGGAGCCGTAGTTCATACATACGTAACACGAGGTGCGGGTTAACCGAGGTATCCAGTGCGCTGAACGTCTGTAGCAGGAGTTGAAACAGGTGCGGATCTGGTTCTTCTTCTTGCGTGAATGTATCATACAGTTCGACCGCATAATAGGCCAGCCCCAGGCGGGGCAGATCAGTACGCAATCCGGGAAAGCTATGGATGACCTGGCTCTGGGTGACAATAGCAAAGGTACGTCCAATAGCCAGCATCAAAGTCGCGTGCGTGAAAAGCTCAATATGACCAGCCAGTCGGCTACTGGTTTTTCGGGCGCTTCTGGTTATCACCCGTTGTTTTCCATGGGGGGTTGCAATCACCAGAAGCCGATCCGCTTCACCAATGTCCTGGCGACGAATGATAAGCGCTTCAGTTCTATAGACGCGGTCACGCATACTCTCTAGCTGATCATGAGCGACAGATGTATTTCATTGATCGCAATAAAGCATGGTACACCATACTGACATAAAATGGAAGTGCAATGTGGCAGAATTTGCACACTTTGATCGATCTTTTACCGGGTTGAACGAGTATGACACCAGACAACCATGCTCCTCCTACAGCGAGACTTCATCCTGGCAGGGGGGCGAGGATTGCAGGTTTCACGCATGTTCCCTTTCTGGTGCGGTGCGGCTTCGCACCGTCGCATCAGATACGGTGGTTTTCGGTGGGGCGAAGCCCCGCCTGGCCTTTCTCTCCAGAGTATGTGACGAGCGAAGTCAGGACATGTGCGCAACATCCCTCACTCGTCACCCGGCCATCGAGTAAGCGCTGCATGCGATCCAGGCAGGGGCTTGCAGCCATGGTTTGACCGCATACATAGGAGATAGAAAGGAGGAGATGAAAGTTAGGCGATAGTAAAGGCGGAGATAGAAAGGTGGGAGATAGGTAGGTGATAGACGTCTGATCCAATCGCTCCCTCTTTCCTATTTCCTGGCTGCTATTTCCTCTTCAATGGCTCCCTCTTTTTCCTGACTGCTATTTCCTAAGCCAGAGCAGTGGCCAGACGGCGATTGTCAGGGGCATCCGTGGATGCAGCAGATACGGTGAACCCCCAGAGTTGCGCCATCGTTGCGCTCTCAGTATGCGTCGTCGTTTCCAGGCATGGTTTGGGCGTTCATTGAGTTGCAGATTACGACTGTTGCATAGGCACTGGATCTATTATAGCCACAGCAATGCAGTCAGTCAATCTATCTGGTGCGAGAAGCGCATGGTGTGGTATAAGCGCATGGTATGGTACAGAGACGCCAGTGCCAGCCATGTCAGGTCAGAGCCGCATGCTGGTACATGCTGGTGGATACGATCCACCCTGCTCAATGCCTGATGGATACCACCGGTTTGTTCTGCATGCACCCCCTGCGCATAAACAGCTCGTATCCCTACCCGGAAGATGAGTCTGGTTACGGTACCTGGTGGCGACGGCAGTATCTCTCGTCTCAGGACACGCGCACGACGGGCATAGATCACGATGAGACTGCGGATGTCTGCTCGACAGGCGTGTGGTGTGGTTCGGGTCGTTCAGTGTCGCCAAAACCGGGGTCGGATCGTCATCGCCACGCCGATCGTGGCGATCCTCAATGACTGACCGGAGCGGACGAAGTGGTAACATGCACAGGGCGGTGGTGCAACAAAGCATCAACATGCGCCAGCAGGTCTTCTGGTTGATACGGCCAGACCAGGTAATCGTCGCCACAGCTGAACAGCGCCTGGAGTGTGTCAGTAAATGAGCCGTTGGTCAAGAACATAATTGGCACAGCGCTTTGTTGTCGCGCCTGTCGCGCAAAATCGAGGGTATCCCCTCCAGACAGGCGCGTGTCCAGCAACACCATATCGGGCTGAACCTGTTTGACATACCGCAGGAAGGTGGGGCCATCGCTACACTCATAGATCGTATATCCGGCTTCACTCAAGATAAAAGATGAGAGTTCGCGATGAAACACATTACTACTTGCAACAATAATCCGCATGATCTTCCTACCCTGGTCAGTATGTTTCGGGCAAACCCGAATCTACTGAATCCATATCTGCATTGTACAATACAGGATTAACGCTTACTATGTTGTATCATGATTATACCTGGATGGTATCCATGCAACCGTTCTCGATGAGTGGGTTGGGGGTCGGAAGGGCCGTGTCTCTCTGGGGCCGCGTGCGTGGCGCTGACAACCGCAGGGCGGCTTCCGGGGAGTGGTTTGAAGAAGCCGTGTCTCTCCCGATGTTTCTTCCAGGCCTGTTATGGTGGCTTGATCGCCACGACAGGCATGGAAGAGGATTTTGCGGGGGGCCTGTGGCCCCGTTTCCCGCGCGAGCGAACACACGCCTCTGAACGGTTACGTATAAATGTAAAAACTCGTATTCCTCCCTGGACAGAGTAAAGAGAAGCGGGAACCATGCTGTTATCATCTTACAGGTAAAGGGTGGATCGTAAACTGGCTACCTATACAATTCCCACCACGTTAACAAACTCCGGCAGTTAATATACAGTAGAGAAACATGATTTTAAGCATAGACCGTTCAGTTACACCTTAGTTACGTACCTCACAATCACGACGAGTGCGGTGTTGGGATATATTCTCAAACAGGCTGGTGTAGACCGCTTACACGTGCAGATTTTTTTGTTCTATCGCCGGGTGATGCGGCACAGCGGTTTCTACATGGTCGTTGTTTTTCTGGCATCTTGATGAAGCAAAACCGCCTCCGGTGCAAAAAAAACCTGCGCGTAAAAGCGCCCTGTCTTTCCATGGCAGGGAGAAACCGTCGGCCTGGGAGTACGCTATGCCCTGGATCGCTTGCGCACAAAGCGCGGCAGGGCGCGCAATGCGGCGATCTGGCCGCGCAACCGTGCCCGCGCCGCCGGCTCGCGGATGTGCCATAGTGAATGTAGGGCAAAGCGCAACTGCGTCGCCAGCATATGGGGCCAGTAGCGCCGCATCATAGCGCCTGGCATGTTCTTGGCCCATACCAGCACGAAATTGCGGCCACAGTAGTAACTCGCCAGCGTACCACCGCCCGTGGCGCTCAGGCGATGATACACGATGGCTGTGGGCACAAACAGGGTGCGTATCCCCTGTAGTCGCGCGCGTAGGTTCAGATCCACATCCTCACAATACATCACCAGGTCTTCGTCAAACACACGCCCATCTACTGCCAGGCGTTCAAGTGCCGCTCGTTGATAGGCCGCCGCGCCCGCACATGGCCCGAACACCTCGCTTACTGCGTCATACTGCCCTCGATCGTATTCCCAGACGCCGCGATTGACCGGCACCCCATCAGGGCGATAGTCATCGCCCGCTGAATGAATGCGATCCCGCTGATCAAACAGCAGCAGCTTGCTAGCAGCGAAGGCATACTGTGGATAGCGTTCCAGAGTACCGACCAGGTGTTCCAACCAGCGCGGATGAGCCTCGGTGTCGTTGTTGAGCAATACCACGATTGCCCCCTGCGTCTGTTGCAGAGCAATATTGATCGCCGCTGCCAGGCCGCGGTTCGTTGGCAGGGCCAGCACCTGTGCTTCAGCATAACGTTCGGCCAGGAGGGCCAGCGAGTTATCGGTGCTGCCATCGTCAACAATCGTCAGCCGAAAATCCTGGCGTGTCTGCTGGCGCAGCGCATCCAGGCATGAAGGTAATAATCGAGCGCCGTTATAGTTGGGAATGATGATATCGATCAATGTGTGATTTCCTCATAGAAAGTGTAGATACCCGTTCAGCCGAGATGATCAGGAGGGGGGTTGCCTCTCTGAGAATTGTGGCACAACCAGGCCGACCCGGAGGTTTTACGGGGAGCCGCAGGCCTCCGTGTCCCCGCCGAAACAGGCACCGCCTGAACGGTTACAGGTGGAGTGGCTGATGCTGCTGGATCACCCGGATGGGATTGAAGGTGCGCCCGGTGGCGAACATACCGGGAGAGCCTCATGTTTTACCATCTCGTTATCATCATACCGGCGTTGCCATCGTATAGTATACCAGGCGTGAAACCGGTTCCAGATCGGTATTGCCCACGGTCGGCAGTTGCATGAGTATATGGAGCGGGGGGTGGGCATTGCGTAAGGCGGCCTGCACTTCGGCGTCGTGCCATACACGCTGCACATGCGTTTCCTCACTCCGCCACCAGCGTTCAATCTCGCGGGTAAACCAGCCAATGCGTCTGGTTGCCAGACGTCGTTGGGGATCGTAGTTCAGACGTTGATACACCAGATAATTTTGATCATCATAGATGACCTGATCGCGCTCATCCCACGTAGCAAAATCGTCAACACTGATCAGATCAAAAATAAAAAAGCCACCGGGTCGTAGCAGTTCAGCCACACCGTTACAGACCCACTGCAGATCATCGTCGCCGATCAAATAGTGCAGGCTTTCTCCAAAGCACGTGATCAGGTCAAACGAATGCCGTGATAGCACCACATCCCCCGTCTGCGAGGGTATATTGTGATCGGTCACCAGATGGCGCATATTGCGACGCAGGAACGTGACGGGCAGATGACACTGTTCAGCTCGGCGCTGCGCGTGGCGCAGCATTGCCGGTGAGCGATCAATGCCGATCACTTCAAACCCGGCCGTCGCAAAGATCACCGCTGCTGCACCGGTGCCACATGCCAGATCCAGCATCCGCCGTGCCGACAGCGATGCGCGCTCCCAACCCTGGGAGGCGATCCAGTCCAATGTTTGTCGGGCCATACGCTCAGAAAAACTCGACTGCCCGATGACATCATACACATCTGCATAGTCTTGAAAGATGTTCATATACCGGAGAAGACCCGCGCCGATCATGCCGCCAGGTATGACCAGTCGTCATAGCGCTGATCCAGCCGGGCTTGAAGCCGGGCATACTGCGTACCGAGGAGCGCAATGCGCTCCACATCCTGAGCAACACTGGCCTGTTCCAGGTCACTGTGTATCTGCGCCAATTCCTGCTCCAACGCCTCGACCTCTGCTTCGAGCGCCGCCAGGCGTTTCCGGCGTTGTTTTTCCTCAGCGGAGGAACGTTCGGTTCGCCCCCTGTCGCGGGAGTGGCCCGGATCAAGGGCGGCAGGGGGTGGTGCCGGTTCTTGTTCGCGTGCCACTGCCCGCTGCTCCTCAGCGAGCAGCATCATATAGTCGCTATAGTTCCCCAGATGTTCAATCAGGCGGCCATCACGTACCACCCAGAGCTTATCCGCCAGCGCATCAATAAAATAGCGGTCATGTGAGACAAACAGGATGCTGCCGGGATACTCCTTGAGTACCGCCTCCAGCGCCTCACGGGCCTGAATGTCCAGATGATTGGTCGGTTCATCCATAATCAACAAGGTGCGCGGTAGCAAAGTCAACTGTGCCAGCGCCAGGCGGCTACGTTCGCCGCCACTCAGGTCGCCTACTCGTTTGAACACATCGTCGCCACTAAACAGAAAGCGACCCAGCAGCGTGCGCGCTCGTGTCTCACCAGAACGTGGATCAACCCGCAGGATTTCCTCCAGCACAGTAGCTTCCAGGTTGAGCGCGTCGTGGCCTTGCGCATAGTAGCCAGTCACCACCTTGTGTCCGAATTGCGGATGCCCCCGTAGCGGCGGTAGCTCACCAATGAGTGTACGGAGCAGCGTGGTCTTGCCACTGCCATTTGGCCCGAGGAGCGCCACGCGCTCACCCCGGTGCAACTCCAACTCATCGGCACGCAACAACATACATGGACGATCCGCCTGAGCCACTGGTGGCATGACTGTCTCAGTATTAAGCAGTTGCGCCAGGGGTGGCTGACCGGCGTAGCCGACCACCAGACCATCCAGTGTCAGTACCAACTCGCCGCTACGTAATTGACTATCGAGAAACAGTTTGAGTTGCTGCGGTTCTTTGGGGCGGGCAACCAGGTGCTGCTTCTTCAAGCGATTGAGGCGTTTTTCGCGGCCCTTCGCCTCTTTGCTACGCTGGCCGGCTTTGTAGCGCTGAATAAACTCCTCAGTGCGTGCTATCAACTCCTGCTGCGCCGTATATTCCTTGAGGCGACGCTCCAGGCGTTCGGCCTTCAACGTCAGGTAGCCCTGATAGGCAGCCGGATAGTCTTCCAACGTACCAGCCGCTAACTCAAGCGTGCGTCGTGTCACTTTATCGAGAAAGTAACGGTCGTGAGAAGTAACGATCAACGTGCCATCCCAGTGCTGCAGAAAATCCTCGAGCCACTCCAGGGCCTTCAGATCGAGGTGATTGGTTGGCTCATCCAGGAGCAACAAATCCGGATCGGCGAGCAAGGTTGCTGCCAGGGCTGCCCGTGTCTTTTGCCCGCCACTGAACTGCGTGAGCAACTGGTGATACTGCGCTTCAACAAAGCCCAGCCCTTGCAGCGTGCGCTTGATCTGCTGGTCGATCGTATACCCGCCCGCGTGTTCAAACCGGGCAGTCAGATCACCATAGCGCTGCATAGCCTGCTCCCAGTCAGGGGCAGCCGTATCAGCCAGGCGCTGCTCAAGCTGGCGCATCTCGTCCTGTAGTTCTGTCAGATAGGCAAAGGCGGCTTCCATCTCTTGCCAGAGCGTGCGGCCAGCGGCAAAGCGTACCTCCTGTGCCAGATACGCTATCCGTACGCCCCGTGCCAGGCGAACATGCCCGTCATCGGCTGGCTCTAACCCGGCAATAATCTTGAGCAAGGTACTTTTCCCGGCACCGTTTATGCCGACCAGTGCCACCTTATCACCACGGGCCACTTGAAAGCTGACGGCGCTAAAAATGCAATTCGCTCCATAATATCTGGTTAGCTCATGGACATTCAGCAGGGTCATAGCGTCTCCACCAACAGGAAGTACCAGGCAATACCTACGATAATTCACCACTTCTTGATTATCGGCAAAAGCCTGCTGCCTGTCAAACCACCACTGCGTCCCTCAAGGGGAACAGATACCCCATCCCCCGGGTTGCAAACTGCTCTACGCTGTGCTATACTCTACTTCACCACGCCCACGGGGGCGATTAGCTCAGTTGGCTAGAGCGCATCCTTCACACGGATGAGGTCACTGGTTCGAGTCCAGTATCGCCCACCACTCCTTCGTTGCGATTAGATTAGGCCGGAGAACCGCCTGTGTCGACCCATGCCGATACACGACCGCGCTGTCCCTGGGCTGTGAGGAGTCCACGTATGCTCGCCTATCACGATCATGAGTGGGGGCAGCCGTGCCACGACGATCAGGCTCTCTTTGAACGTCTGGCGCTGGAGATCTTCCAGGCCGGTCTGTCCTGGGCCACCATCTTGCACAAACGCGAGCAGTTTCGGCAGGCATTTGACGGGTGGGATGTAGCCCGCATCGCTGCTTATGGCTCCGATGATGTGACCCGCCTGATGGCTGATGCGGGGATTGTGCGCAATCGGCGCAAGATTGAGGCAACGGTGTCGAACGCGCATCGCTTTCTGGCTGTTCAGGCCGAGTTCGGTTCGTTTGATCACTATCTCTGGTCGTTTGTGGGTGGTAGCCCGCTGCTCCGCCCTGCCCCCCCTGCCTGGGACGCGCTGCCCACCCAGACCGCTGAGTCACAGACGCTGGCACGTGATCTGCGGCGACGCGGCTTTGTCCTGGTTGGCCCGACCATGTGCTACGCGCTGATGCAGAGCGTGGGCATGGTCAATGATCATGTCCAGGGATGCTTTATGGTCGCCCGGCCAGATTAGATGGGCCGATTCAGCTTGCCGAAGAGCGCCCTGCCTGGTATACTGCTACACTATCGACCTTAATAGACAAATGGATATTACACCCAGGTGGCTACCGGCATGACGTGCCATACGGGCGATGATGACCCCAACGAGCTTTCGCGAGCGTCCTGGCCAGCGCGGAGGCAGCGATGCAAGCTGGTCGCGGCGCTCGTGTGCATCCTCGGTTCCCGTTACGCTCAATCCATACTCGTTGTGGCACACAGGAGTCGCGCCCGGTGCGGGAGATTGAACGATGACCCTCAAGCAACAGGAGCAAATTGATAGTATGGAGTTGACGCCAGCCGTTCAAAGCGCATATTTTAACCGCGAATTGAGTTGGATCGAGTTTAATCGGCGCGTGCTGGCCGAGGCGCTTGACGCACGCAATCCTCTGCTTGAACGGGTCAAGTTCCTGTCGATCTTTTCTTCAAACCTGGATGAATTCTTTATGATACGGGTGAGTGGTATCAAACAACAGATTGCCGCACGGGTACAGAAGCGTTCCCCTGACGGCCTGACGCCAACGGAACAACTCACCGCCATTCGGCGTACCCTGCTACCATTGCTCGATGAGCAGCGCCACCTGTTTCTCCACGAACTGATACCCGCGCTAGCAGGGCAGGGCATTCACCTCCTCAACTATGATGACCTGAATGACGCGCAGCGCGCTTTTGTGACCGGCTATTTTGAACATCAGGTCTTCCCGGTTCTCACACCGCTTGGCTTTGATGTCAGTCGCCCGTTTCCCCACATTTCGAACCTCAGTCTCAACCTGGCGGTGGTTATTCATGATGATGAAGAAGGCGAACTATTTGCACGCGTGAAGGTGCCGGAAGTATTGCCGCGTCTCGTAGCCTTACCATCCGAACTGGGGACACTGTCTGACGATGTGCCCCCAGAACGACGCTACTACTTTGTCTGGTTAGAACAGATCATTATGGCCCATATCAGTGCGCTCTTTCCGGGGATGCACGTGGTTGAGGTACATCCCTTCCGCGTGGTGCGCAATGCAGACATGGAAATTGTTGAAGATGAAGCCGACGATCTGTTATATACCATTGAGCAAAGCCTGCGCCAGCGTCGCTTTGGCCAGGTCGTCTGTGTCAAGATCGACAGTGACATGCCTGATCATACCCAGCAGATTTTACTGGCGAACTTGAAGGTCGAGCCGAGCGATGTCTACACCGTGCGTGGGCCACTGGGCCTTACCGATACGATGTCCTTGCACAAGCTGGATCGCCCTGATTTGAAGAGTCCCCCTCATTACCCCAGGGTGCCCCCCCTGTTGCGTGGGCAGACCGACATCTTTGCCGCGATTCGCCAGCATGACATTTTGCTGCATCATCCCTATGACTCGTTCAGCCCGATTGTTGATTTTATTCAGGCTGCCGCCGATGACCCGGATGTATTGGCGATCAAGCAAACGCTCTATCGGGTGGGGAGCAACTCACCGATTGTGATGGCCTTGATGCATGCGCGCGAGGCCGGGAAGCAAGTGACGGTGCTGGTCGAACTCAAGGCCCGTTTTGATGAGGAGAACAATATTATCTGGGCACGGGCGTTGGAACGGGCCGGTGTGCATGTGGTGTATGGGCTGCCCCGACTCAAAACCCATGCCAAGCTGGCGCTGGTGGTGCGCAAGGAAAATGATGTTATTCGGCGCTATGTGCATATGGGGACGGGCAACTATAACGCCAGTACGGCCCGCCTCTATACCGATCTCAGTTTCCTGACCTGCCGACCCGACATTGGGGCCGATGTGTCTGAATTGTTCAACTCCCTCACCGGCTATAGCCGCCAGCGTCACTACCGCAAGCTGCTGGTTGCGCCCGTGGGGTTGCGCGAGCATATGCTGGAACTGATTCACCGTGAGACTCGCTTGCATCAGGAATATGGGAATGGCCGGATGATCTTCAAGATGAATTCGCTCGTCGATATCCAGATCATCAAGGCGCTCTATCAGGCCGCCCAGGCCGGGGTGCAGATTGACTTGATTATCCGCGGCATCTGTCGGCTCAAACCCGGTGTGCCCGATCTGAGCGAGACTATTCGGGTGCGCAGTATTATCGGGCCGTTCCTCGAACACAGCCGCATTTATTATTTTTATAACAATGGACAGGAGCAGGTGTATCTGGGAAGCGCCGATATGATGGAGCGCAACCTTGATCGCCGCGTGGAGCAGATCTTTCCGCTTGAAGAGCCAAAGTTGCGGCAGTATGTCCGCGATAAGTTGTTGGAGACCTACCTGCGTGACAATCTGCGCGCCTGGATCCTGCACCCTGATGGTCACTACACTCGGATTACTCCACAGGATGGCCAGCCGGTGGTGGATAGTCAGTGCATCAAGATCATGAAAGGTTGCGATCTGTTGGAGTAGTCATGCGCCTGTTTGTCGCTCTTCTCCTGCCTGCTGCTGTGACCGATGAACTGGCGGCGGTGCAGCAACGGCTGCAACGCTCCGGGGCGCATCCCGTTAAATGGGTCACGCCAGCTGCCATCCATCTGACATTGCAGTTTCTGGGTGAGGTAGCTGATAGCCGAGTCTCGGCTTTGCTCGCTGCTCTCGAACCGGTACATCCGGCAACTCCTGCGCCGCCGATCCACGCTGGCCTGGGTGCGGTTGGCGCGTTTCCCCATCGACGCCGCCCCCAGACGGTATGGGTCGGCGTTGAGGGTGATCTGGCTGCGCTGAAGTGGCTACGCCAGGCGGTAGCGACCGCGCTGATGCCTTTGGGATTTTTGCCAGAGGAACGGCCTTTTCATCCTCACCTGACGCTGGGGCGCGTGCGCCGTGAGGCGACGACCGCCCAGCGAACGGCTCTCGGTACCGCGATTGCCGCTTTGCCCCACCCTGCCCCGATGACCTGGCTTGCTGGGCGTCCATTCCTGGTGCAGAGTACATTAACGCCCGGCGGTGCGGTCTATCGAGTGCTGGGGCCACGCTGATACCAATCCGATCCATCCCGCCCTATCTCATCCACTGCTCACCATACTGTGACCAGTATGTGGTAAACTATGAAATACGAACGTCAGGCACTCTGCTGGCGAAACATGGGGGAGCATCACCCCAACGAAACATAAAGGTACAACGTATGCAAGTGCGACAAAGAATATGGCTGGTACTGGTCGTGCTGGCTCTGCTCTGGCCTCCATTGGTCAGTGCCCAGGACAATGACTGGCGCGAATATACCACCGGCCACTTTATTATGCTCTATAGTCCGAACGACAGCACCGTTGCCGCTGAATATGCCGATTTTGTGGATGATATTTACGAAGAGTTAGCCGCGTTGTTCTCGCATCGCACCGCAACCCCGCTGACTTTGCGTCTGTATCCCTCGCTGGAAAGTTATCACGCAGTCAACCCCCTGGCACGCAACATCCCCGGCGTCATTGCCCACGCTGACTTTCGTCGCCGCGAGCTGGTCGTAATTGTCCCCCAGACTCGCGGGCAAACACCGGAAGAAATCAGGAATAACGTCCGTCATGAACTGGCACACATTATTGTCTCTGATCTGAGCGGTAATCGGCTGAATACCGGCTTTCACGAAGGTATTGCCCAGTACGTTGAACATCCAACGCCCGAACTCGAGCGCAAAATGTATGTGCTGCGTGTGATGCGCGAGCAGGGGCGGCTGTTATCCTGGAGTGATTTTGAAGATCGAGACAAGATCTACCAGCAGCCAGAAATCAGCTATCCACAGACGCTGTCGGTCGTTGCCTTCCTGGTCGAGCGCTATGGCTTTGCGCGGTTGCGCGAATTTCTGGTCATCAGCGCCCGTAGCAACGGCTATCGCACGGCGCTGGAGCGCGCCTATGGCATGTCACCGCGTGCGTTGGAAGAACAATGGCGTGACTGGTTGCCTTCGTATATTGACCGCGGCTACCTGCGCAGCACCGGCTCCAGCTATGATCTCACCTATTCGCAGCACCTGTTGAAACAGGGCCGCTATGCCGAGGCGCAGTCGGAGCTAGAACGGACGCTGGAGCTGCTGCGGGCCTCTATTCAAGGAACCCCCAATGAACAGCAGCAGCAAGTGCTGGCAGAGGCCGCGCACGTACAGGCCAGCATTGCCCAGGGGCAGCGTGCTGAAACACTGGCAACTGCTGCCCGCGATGCGCTGGAGGCGGGGGATTATACCGCTGCGGATGGTCTGGTTCAGGAGGCACAGGCATTGTATGCTGAACTGAATGACACACGCCAGAATCAGGTGCTGGCCGCCTATGCCGACCGCGCCCGACGGGGGCAGCAGGCCGATGCGCGACTGGCACAGGCCGGCGATGCGTTGCGGACGTTGCGCCTGCTGCAAGCCCGTGCCAGTGTCGATGCCGCGCTGACCGAGTTTATCGCGCTGGGCGATAGCGTGCGGGTTCAACAGGCGCTCGCCATTCGCCAGACGCTTGACCGCTGGCAACGGGTCGCTGCGGTGATCTTGCTGGCGGTGGGCTGTATCGGGCTACTTGCCAGCTTTCTGGGGCGTATCTATTGGCGTGAACAGGAAGCCTGGTAACCCGGTCAGCAGGTGTGGGTAAGGACACGCGAGCGGTTGTCCCCGCACCTGCCAGATCCATCAGAACGACTGCGTGAGAAAGTTACGCAGCAGAGCCTTGCCGCTATCGGTCAAAATTGACTCGGGATGAAACTGTACCCCCTGCACCGGGTAGTCACGATGGCGCAGGCCCATAATCAAGCCATCGTCCGTCCAGGCCGTCACTTCCAACGCGGCTGGCAGTGTCTCGCGTTGCACGATCAACGAGTGATAGCGGGTGGCCTGAAAGGGGGTGGGCAGGCCGGCAAAGACCCCCTCCTGATCGTGGTGAATCTTCGACAATTTGCCATGCATAACCTGTGGAGCGCGAATAACCGTTCCCCCATAGGCCGCTCCTATTGCCTGATGCCCCAGACAGACGCCCAGCATAGGAATATGCGCTCCAAGCTCCTGGATGAGCGCCACACTGATGCCCGCCTCAGCCGGCGTGCAAGGGCCAGGGCTGATGACGATACGTTCGGGACGCATCGCGCCAATATCCGCGACACGAATCTTGTCATTCCGATGCACCTCGACCGTCGCCCCCAGTTCGCTCAAATACTGGTAGAGGTTGTAGGTGAACGAATCGTAGTTATCCAGCAACAGCACATGCATCATGGTTGATCTCCTGACGGGTTCTTGTATTTGTTGCTGCTATCATACCATGACTGACAAAAGAGGGCGGCGTCCCTACACCTGATATGCTATGCTGATCAACGGTGGGCCAATATGGAGTGGGCGCAGCAGCGGAACGTTCGGTCATCGGCATTCGTGTCCATCCGCCGCTGCTGTGCCGCTACATTCTCGTCTCTCAGGTCTCGGCCTGGATCTGCCCGGCCCGTGCGTCGGAGTGACCACGAGGGTCGCCCACCGTGCCATCCAACGAGACGAGCGGCCATGATCACCGATGTGGGGCACCGGACAGCGCCCCGCCGCGCATCTCCCCCGGCTGGCGGGGGGCCCGGGGGGCACTGACGCGACAACGCCGCAGCGACAGCCGCGAACAGCCATGTCATGATGAGCGCAGCCGAACCATCGCGTGGCATAGCAGCGACAGCCTGGCATGGGTTTTCAGGCTCGGTATAGAGTCGGGCGATACTGGCATTGTAGTTACCAGTCCGCATATGAACGTCGTGGCCGCATTCGTGCATGATCAGTGTTCATTCGTGGTCGCATGCGTCACTATATGTCTGGCTTATAAATGTGCCCTCACGAATTCGTGCATGATCAGTGTTCATTCGTGGTCGCATGCGTGGCCCCATTCGTGGACGGCCCCCCACCGTCCCTGGTTTAACACAAAGGTGCAAAGAGGCAAACGGGCCAGGCCATCGGGTCATCCCTGTGGGCCTGCGCCCCCCACCTATTCGCCATCCCCCCCCAGCCGCGCATACACCGCCGCAATGCCCTCGCTGCGGCAGGCCTGCACGAGGTCACGGTGCTGTTCGATAATCTTTGCTGCAAGATCATTATCCTGAGCAGCCGCGAGGAGCGTGGTAAACACCGCATCGCTGGCCGGTTCCAGCAGCGCCGGGTGCGCTTCGAGATAGGCGCGGCTCGCCGCCCAGGTGGGCGTGTTGATCCAGGCAACGATCTGGGCGGCGATGGCCTGGAATTTCCCATCCGCGTCATCCGCTTCCTCCGCCCCCACGCCCGCCGCCTGTCGTATCACCGCCAGCGACTGCATCGCCGATTGCGTATCCGGGTGCTGCGGGCCGAGCTTCTGCATCCAGATCGCCAGCGCGCGCTCGTAGAGGGGGCGGGCGGCGGCGTAGTCCCCCGTGGCATAATGCACCGCGGCCAGGTTGTTCAGGCTTTGGGCCGTGGCGGGGTGGTCGGCCCCCAGCACCCGCTCGCGGATCGCCAGCGCGCGCCCGCAGAGGGGGCGGGCGGCGGCGTAGTCCCCCGTGGCATAATGCACCACGGCCAGGTTGTTCAGGCTGGTGGCCGTGGCGGGGTGGTCGGCCCCCAGCACCCGCTCGCGGATCGCCAGCGCGCGCTCGTAGAGGGGGCGGGCGGCGGCGTAGTCCCCCGTGGCATAATGCACCGCGGCCAGGTTGTTCAGGCTTTGGGCCGTGGCGGGGTGGTCGGCCCCCAGCACCCGCTCGCGGATCGCCAGCGCCCGCTCAAACAGCGGGCGGGCGGCGGCGTAGTGCGCCTGGTGGTAGTAGTCAACTGCCAGGCTGTTCAGGCGCCGGGCGTAGTCCGGATCGGGGGCCTGCGCATCCAGCCGTGCCAGGGCATACTCGCGCACAAAGTCGTGCAGGACGAAGCCGTCACCCACCGGTTCGAGCAGGTGGCGGCGCAGCAGCGGCAAGAACCCTTCGTCCGAGGCCAGGCCGGTGACCTGCTCCACCGCACGTTCGCTGAAGCCGTTGGCGACGGGGGCCAGGTGCAGCAGCGCCTGCTGTGCGGGCGGCGGCAGGCTGGCATAGCTCAATTCGAGCGCCGCCTGGACACTGGCGTCAGGCGCATCCGGCGCATCCGGGTCGCGCAGCCGCGGCAGCCGTCGCGTGCGGAGCACTTCACTGTATTCAGTGATGATCCGCGTGACGGCTGCGTCCGAGCGATCGGCGGTCTGGATTTTCAGCAGGCTGGCACTCAAACGTAGCGCGAGCGGCATATACACACAGAGTTCAGCCAGCGCTGCGGCATGCGGGCCGATGGCCGGGCAAACACTGCGCAGCAGCTCCTCGGCCTCGTCGGGACTGAGTTTGTCGAGGTGGTGCATGGTGGGCATGCCAGGTACGCTAAAGCTGGTGCGCGAGGTGATCAGCAGGCCGCAGGATGTGGGCAGGCCGAGCAGTGGTTTGAGTTGCGCCGCATCGCGGGCGTTGTCGGCCAGCAGCAACAGGCGGCGGCGGGCCAGTTCGCTGTGAAAGCGGGCGGTGAGCTGCTTCACATCGGTTGCGGGCGGCAGGTCAGCCGGGGCCAGCAGGTGTTTCAGCACGTGGGTCAGCATTTCGGCGGCGGTAAGCGGCGTGGTGGTCGTGCCCTGCAGGTTGATCTCGATGCCGCCATCGGGATAGGCCGCCTGCACGTCGGGGTGGTGGGCCACAGCGCGGGCCAGTTGCGTTTTGCCGATGCCAAACAGCCCGCACACCCCGGCCTGCCCGGAGCGCGTCAGGCTGGCAGCGAGAGTGGCGATATCGGCCTCCCGCCCCACGAAGTCCCGCACGGGCGAGGGAATAGTGGGCGGCGGGGGCGGCGTGGTCGAGCGCGGCGCGTCGATCCGGGCATCGATCCGCGTTACTGTCTCGATCACCTGCTCCATCCCCGCCAGCAAGCGGTCAATTTTGGCCTCGATCTGCGCAAGCTGCTGCTGCACGTCCTGGAGCAGGGTGTTGCGTTCCGGCTCGCCGAGCGGGTGCGGTTGCTGCGGGGGGCGCATCGCCAGTTCGTGGCGCAGGTCGGCCAGGTGCTGCCGAATCTGCTCCAGTTGCGTGTGCTGCGTGCCGAGGTGCGCCTGGATGCCTGGAGCGCCGCCTGGGTACTCTTGACTGCCAGGATCTGGCAGGCGCGCCAGGCGGCGGTGCCGGGGCCGCTCTTGAGGTATTCCAGAAAGCGCTGCTGCCAGGCGCGGAGCAGGTGCGGCCCTACCACCGCTGCCGCCTCGGGATTCAGGTAGCGTTCGAGTTGGGCGGCAAACCGTTGCTCAAAGGCCTGCGCGTCCAGGATGTCGCGCACGTCGGCTGCAACTCCCCCTGGCTGGCGGGGCCAGCCTTCCAACCAGATGAAACAGATTTTTGTCGCTGCCTGATCATGGTATACTGGGCGTGTCAGGCACGCAAGCCGGACTTTCGCATTGGTGTCTGGGCTCACGCCCGACCCGAGCTGCAACCTGGTTTCCGGCCACGATGATTTCTTCTCTGGTGGCACGTTCCGTGACCCCGATGAGCAAGCTATCTTACCCTGGTGGCCGGGCCTGACGCCATCTTTGTCCAGGAGGTTACCCGATGTCCCGTTCCAAGCTCAAGGCTCACACACTGGCCCAGGGCGAGATCCGCTCCACCGAAGGGTTGCCGGTCGTCACCCCCTACGCTGCCGGCGCCGACATCGGCGCCCAACAAATCTATGTCTGCATTCCCGGCCCTGACCAGACCCAGATCGTGCGTTCCTTCGGCACCTATACCGCCGACCTGCACGCTATCGCCGATTGGCTGGCCGAGAACGGCATCCAGACTATCGCTATGGAATCCACCGGCGTCTACTGGATCCCCTTGTTCGAGATCCTGGAAGGACGCGGCATCCATTGCTACCTGATCAGCGGCAACCTGGCCCGCCGTCTCCCCGCCCGTCACAAGACCGATGTCCTCGACTGTCAGTGGATTCAAACCCTGCATAGCCTGGGGTTGCTCACCGAGTCCTTCCGCCCCGACGCCGACCTGATTGCCCTGCGCTCGCTGCTGCGCCACCGCGCTCAACTGATCGAGCATCGCTCTCCGCACATCCTGCACACCCTGGCACTTGCACGCCAGGGCAAGTGTGCAGCAAGCGTTGATCCATATGAACATCCGCCTCGACCAGGCGGTCTCCGACCCCACCGGCGACACCGGCTTGCGCATCATCCGCGCCATCGTCGCCGGAGAGCGCGACCCGCACCAACTGGCCGCCTTGCGTCATCCACACTGTAAGAAGAGCGAAGCAGAGATCGCCCGCGCCCTCACCGGCACCTGGCGCGAGGAGCACCTCTTTGTCCTCAAGCAATCGCTGGAACTGTTTGACTTTTACACCCGCCAGATCGAAGCCGGTGATGCCGAAATCGAACGCACCTCCAGTGCCATCCGCCCCCATTGGCCCGACCCCGACCCCAACGATCAAGCCCCCCTGCCGCCTAACAAGCGCGGCTCCAACAGCAAGAACCTGCCCAAGAACTCACCCGTCAACGTCCGCCGCCACCTGCGTCGCATCACCGGTATTGACCTCACCAGCGTGGACGGTCTCAGTCTCGACCTGGCCCTGAAGATCGTCGCCGCGATCGGGACGGATATGTCTCGCTTCCCCACCGTCAAGCACGTTACGTCGTGGCTCAAACTGTGCCCCAACAATCAGATCACCGGCGGCAAAATCATCCGTTCTTCCACCGGCAAGAGCCACAACCGGGCCCGCCAGGCCTTCCTCCAGGCAGCCGCCTCGGTGGCCCGCAGTAACTGCGCCTTTGGCGCCTTCTATCGCCGCCTGAAGGCCCGTGTCGGTCCGGCTCAGGCCCAGGTCGCCACGGCGCACACGATCGCCCGGGTGGTGTACCATCTGTTAAAGTTCAAAGTGGAATACTGCCAGATGAGTGCCCAGGAGTATGAACAGCAGTTCCGCGAACGGGAAACCCGCTACCTGCAGCGCAAGGTAGCCCGCCTGGGCTTCACGCTCACACCCACCGCTGCTGTTTCTTAGCATGCTGCGCCTGCTGGTTCAGGAACTGCTGGCTATCGCGTTCGAGGTGTTCCAGGTTGCGCCGCACAGCCTCAACATCGATGTGGCCGATGCCGCGTGGAACCGAGCGCCAGTGGTCGCGCATAGCCCGCAGCGCATGCGTAAACGTCTGCGCCAGGCCCTTCTGGATGTCGTGGTTGAGGTACTGACTGGACTGGTACCAGTTGTCGCGCCAGTGCTGCAGGGAGTTATTCACCAGATCGTGGGCGAGATTGCCGCCAATTGCGGCGCAGGTGCCCGCGACCGCCGTGCCCAGGACAGGCTCGCCCAGCCCCAGGCCGATGTAGGTCGCCCCCGCCGCCAGCAGCAGTTTACAGGCGGTCAAGCGTGTGTCGTGGTCAGCCAGCATCAGCGATACCTCCGGTGTGGTGGGAATGTGAGCAGGTCAGGGGTATTATATGCATAAGTGGGGAAGTTTTCAAGGAGCAGGGGCGCAGCACGGGCCGCGTGCCACCTCCGACCGCCGTCCCCGCCATGTCGTCGCACGGTCGCCGCCATTGACCAGTGGCGGCGACCGTGCTGCGCCCACGGCTTTTTTGCTGGTTGACAGAGCGAATTATCAGTGTGTATAATTGGAAAGATAGAGAAACCGAGTTGCTCCTTCGTCAGGTACATCGCTCGCACAGATATCGGTTCCGGCCCCTCGAGAGCCGTGCAGGGATAGACGCTACAGCCGGGACGGTGGGATGAGACCAGGTGACTGCCAGATTGCTCAGTGTGCGAGGGCTTAACCTCAACCAGGGAAGAGAAGACGATCCACAGTGATGACGCCCCTCCCTGCGGTTGCAGAAGGGGCATTTCTGCAGATATGGGTATGGACGGTAGTAGTTCCTATTTCAGTCAACGGCACACTGTTACGTCAGCCAGACAAAAGAAATCCGGCCCACCTGGTACGCCCTCGCTGATACCGGTTAGCAGGCAATAACCTGCAACTGCGAGATCCTGCTGCTCTCGGCGCTCCTGGTTGCGTCGGGAGTTTTTTGTTGTCCTCCGTATGGTTGACCTGACGTTGCATTGCGCCCCCTCAGGACTGGTGATCTGAATACAACACAGGAGGACGGATATGGCGGTATTTCCCACCAACAATATTGAAGTGCTGTTGAAATCAAAACGGTGGAGTGAGCTACGGGAAACGCTGGCGGACTGGCCGCCGGCCGAGATCGCCGATCTGCTGATGAGCCTGGATAACATTGATCGCGCGTTGCTCTTTCGTAGCTTGCCGCGTCCGGTTTCGAGCGAGGTGTTTGCCTATATGGAAACCGAGGAGCAGAATGCTCTGCTGGCCGATCTCACGGCAGAGGAGACCCGGCAGTTGCTGGCAATTTAAGCCCCGATGATCGCACGCAGCTCTTTGAAGAGTTGCCCGGCCAGGCGACGCAGAAGCTGCTCAACTTGCTCTCCCCGGACGACCTGCGCGAGGCGCGGCAACTGCTCGGCTACCCCGAAGAGAGTATCGGGCGCTTGATGACCCCGGATTACGTGGCGGTGCGGCCCGAATGGACGATCCAGCATGCGCTGGAGCATATCCGCAGCCGTGGGCGCAACAGTGAGACGATCAATGTGATCTATGTCACCGATGCAAACTGGCGCTTTCTGGACGCGCTCGACCTGCGCCATTTTATTCTGGCCGATCCGCAGCAGCGCGTGGCCGACATTATGGATCAATCGTATGTCCGTCTATCGGCCTTTGATGACCGCGAAAAAGCGGTACAGGTGATGCAGCGCTATGACTTGCCGGTGCTGCCCGTGGTTGACTCCGATGGCATTCTGGTGGGCATTGTCACCTTTGATGATGTGTTCGATGTGGCTGAAGAAGAGACGACCGAGGACTTTCACAAGACGGCGGCGGTGACGCCAATTCGCGGGAGCTATAGTGATGCGCGTATCCCGGAATTGTATAGCAAGCGGATCGGCTGGTTACTGGCGCTGGTGTTTGTCAATATCTTTTCAGGTGGCGCTATTGCGGCATTTGAAGATACGCTGGCAGCGATGATTGCGCTGGCGTTCTTTCTACCATTGTTAATTGACAGCAGCGGTAATGCTGGGTCGCAGGCAGCGACCTTGATGGTGCGGGCGCTGGCGATGGGCGATGTCCACTTGAAGGATTGGGCGCGTATTCTGGTCAAGGAAATCCTGGTGGCACTGCTGCTGGGCCTGACGATGGGCGCGGCGGTGTCGCTGATCGCCGTCTGGCGTGGTGGGCCTGAGGTCAGCCTGGTGGTATCGCTATCAATGGTGCTGGTGGTGATCATGGGCAGCACCATCGGCACGATTATGCCGTTTGTGCTGAGCCGGCTCAAATTTGACCCGGCGACGGCCAGTGCGCCGCTGATCACCTCGCTCTCGGATATTGCCGGCGTGTTGATCTATTTCTCGCTGGCGACGTGGTTGTTGATGTAGCCAGCGGTGAAGCGTTGGAGCGGTCTGAGCGTTCGAGCGTTCGAGTGGTCTGAGCGATGGAGCGATGGAGCGTTGAAGTGGGGGAGCGGGGGAGCGATGGAGCGTTGAAGTGGAGGAGCGGGGGAGCGGGAACACGCTTAAAGGAGTCTGGTTTGGCGGCAGAGGATAGACACCATAATCTGCGGGTGCGCACGAAGGCATATGCTAGTCGGATTATTCACCTCTATGTGCAGGTGCAACAGGCACATCATTTCAATGATGCGGCACCGGTTCTAGCGAAGCAATTGTTGCGCTCTGCCACGTCGGTTGCGGCTAATCACCGTGAGGCGAAACATACGCGGAGCAAGGCTGACCGTCTGGCTAAGTTTCATATTATTTTGCAGGAACTTGAGGAGTGTGCGCTCTGGCTTGAATCGTTCAGCGAACATGCGATGGCTCCGCCGGATGAGTTGCGGGAACTGCTTGACGAGACGAATCAGTTGATTGGCATTTTTATTACGAGTATCAGGACTCTGAGGGAGCAGTGAAGCAGTGAAGCAACGCTCGAACGCTCAGACCGCTCGAACGCTCCAACGCTTCATCGCTTCAACGCTCAGACCGCTTCAACGCGGCCGCAGGCGAAATGGAATGCCTGAGCCGAATTGGTTGTACATATTGTTGAAACCATCGCCTGATGACGCATTATACTATAATTTGAAAAATAATTCCGGACTCTCATTACGTGATAGGTTTCACATCTGTACCCTGCCCCAGGTGGTCTATGCCAATAATCCGATACAGGGACTCTCGATCGAGGTTGGCACGGGTGGTCGCGGCCAGATAGTCATACATCGCCGTGCGGTCAAACGGCGTTGTGCGGATCGGGAATGGCTTGCCGCGTTGCGTAGCCAGATGACTGAGCAGTGCCTGGCGCAGAGCGTCATTGTCAAACAGGCCGTGCAGATAGGTGCCCGCTACCAGACCATCGGCTGCCAGCGCCCCATCGCTGTCCTCAATCGGCTGTGCGCCACGGGCGGTGACATGCAGCAGAGGGGTGGCACCAGCAGCCAGGGTGGTACGGCCCATATGGATCTCATAGCCTTCGACATCGAGGTTGTGTGCAGTGGCAAACAGGCCACGGCTGGTGGCAATGCGCCCGCGTGCGCGAACGGTTTGTTTGCTGCCTGCAAAGATGGTCTGGACTGACAGCAGCCCCAGGCCAGCCGTGACCGGGCTGCTCGCCTCGACCCCATCCGGGTCGTAAATCGCCTGGCCGAGCATTTGATAGCCACCGCAAATGCCAATGATCGGCGTACCAGCTTGCACGCGGGCAATCAGGCAGGCCGCCAGGCCGCAGGTTTGCAACCAGTGCAAATCGGCGACCGTTGTTTTGGTGCCGGGAAGAATGATCAGATCCGGGTGGCCCACATCTGCAACGTGTTCGACGAAGCGCAGGTTGACGGCGGGTTCAGCCGCCAGCGGGTTGAAGTCATCAAAGTTGCTGATGTGCGGTAGCCGAATGACGGCAATGTCTAGCTGTGCCGCCATCGTCGCCGGGGTGTCCACCGCGGGCATGGGCCGCGCATCATCAAGTGCGACAGAGTCTTCATCGGCGATGCGCAGATTGCGGATGAAGGGTACCACGCCCAGTACCGGAACGTGGCCACGCTCTTCCAACATATGCACACCGGTCTCAAACAGTTGGGGGTCGCCCCGAAACTTGTTGACGATCAGGCCGCGCACCAGCGCCCGTTCCGGTTCCTCCAGAAGCATGAGAGTGCCGAGCAACTGCGCAAAAATGCCGCCGCGGTCAATGTCGCCCACCAGCAGTACCGGGGCGTGCGCATAGCGCGCAATCGCCATATTGACAATGTCGCTCTGCCGCAGGTTGAGTTCGACCGGACTGCCCGCCCCTTCGATGACGACCAGGTCATACCGGGTACGGAGCGTATCGAGCGCCCGGGTGACAACGCTCCACAATTCAGCGCGACGGTGCATATAGTCACGGGCCGGCAGGCGCATCCACGGCTGGCCCATCACGACGATCTGGGCAAAAGAGTCGGTTTCGGGCTTGATCAGAATCGGATTCATCTCCACCGTCACATCGATCCCGGCTGCCTCCGCCTGCATCGCCTGCGCGCGCCCGATCTCATGCCCATCATGGGTGACAAACGAGTTAAGCGCCATGTTCTGCGCCTTGAAGGGAGCTACCCGCAGGCCATCCTGCCGAAAAATGCGGCACAGCGCGGCAACCAGCAAGCTCTTGCCCACCGAGGACATCGTCCCCTGGATCATCAGCACCCGGCCGGGCATCGGCGTCCTCCAATCTCGGCCAGTGCTGCCACCAGGCGCGCATTGTCGTGCATACCGCGTGCCGCCAGCCGGATATACGTTGGCAGGCCGAACGAACTGCAATCGCGCACCAGGATCTGCCGGGCATACAACTCGCGTGTCCACACGTCCGCCGAAGGAACGGGCAGCAGGCAGAAATGGGTGCGGGAGGGCAGCGGCCACAGCCGTATCCTAACGAGATCTTGTGCCAGAGCATGACTGGCCCGCGCCAGGGTGGTCAGCGTGGTCTGCAGATATTCCTCGTCTTGCAAGGCAGCGATGGCAGCAGCCTGGGCCAGCGTGTTGACACTCCACGGCGGTTGCACCTTTTCAAGGGCGGCAATGATCGGCGGGTGGCTCAGCGCATACCCCACGCGCAGGCCGGTCAGCGCATAGTCTTTGGTCAACGAGCGCAGAATGAGCAGGTTGCTGGCGCTTGCCAGCACGTCCAGCAACGACCAGGCCGTCGGCACAAAGCGCACAAAAGCCTCATCCAGCACGCATAGCGTATCCGGGCAGTGCGTCAGGATCTGCACAATGGCTTCCTGATTCAGATAGGTTCCGGTGGGATTGTTCGGGTTGCAGAGAAAGAGCAGCCGTGGCTGTGTTTTGCGTGCCAGCGCCAGAAATGCCTCGATGTCGAGCGCAAAATGCGTGGCCGGATCCGTGCGATAGCGCACAACCTCGGCACCCATCATAGCGGCGGCGGTGGCATACTCGCCAAAGGTTGGCTCAACCACCAGCACCCGATCACCGGTACGCAGGTAAGCAACCGCCAGGTGGTAGATCAGATCAACCGAGCCGTTGCCTACCAGCAACTGGCGCGGTTCAACGCCCAGGTGTTCAGCCAGGAACAGGCGCAACGGCGTAGCACGCGGGTCGGGATGTTGCTCAATCGGCACTGTGCGCATGGCGTCCCAGATACGAGGCGATGGCCCGAACGGGTTGACGTTGGCGCTGAAATCGAGCAAGTCTGCCGGTTCGGGCATCATGGCAGATCGGCAGTGAAAGCCGCCGTGCGGCACGGATGGAACGTGCTCCAGCTCCGGGCGTGGCTGAATGCCAGTGGCGCTCTTACGATCGTGCATCGTTGCTCCTGCGACACATCCAATGCAAGCGTAGTCCGATCACAGTCAGGCCAAATGTCAGCGACACCAGACGTGCGGCGTGCTGAATATCGGCCGGTGTGGGCGGGCGGCCAGCGGTATGCAGCCGATAGTGCCCCACTTTTTCGAGGCAGATATCAAGTGCACCGGCTATGGCGCTCATCGGATAACCGGCATTCGGACTGGCTGTGCGTGCATGATCGTTGCGCAGCACCCGCCATGCCAGACGTGGCCGGGCACCAGCCAGGCTGGCCGCAGCCACAATCAGCAGGCCGGTGAGTCGGGCCGGTAGCCAGTTGAGCGCATCGTCAAGCCGGGCCGGAACCTTGCCTAGAAACTCATAGCGCCCGTGGTAGCCAAGCATGGCATCCAGCGTGTTCACCGCACGATAGGCACAGGCCCCGCCTAGACCGAAGCAATGATAGTAGAGCAGGGGTGCCACAAACGAGTCGCTGGTATTTTCCGCCAGCGACTCAATCGCGGCAGCAGCCAGTTGCGACGGGTCGAGTTGCGCCGTATCGCGGCTGACCAGCGCTCGCAACGCCTGCCGCGCCGCATTGAGATCACCGGCTTCGAGCGGACGCTGGACAGCAGTTCCGGCGCGGATCAAGGTGCGGGCGGCAAAGGTGGTTTTGAGCAACATCGCTAACCCGATTGTGCCAACGGAGGCACCTGCTACGGATCGCTGGAGCGCTTGCAGTCTTCGTTCCAGCCCATAACCGACGCCGGCGGCAACACCGACCGTCAGCACGGTGATACCCGCACCATACAGCAGCTCAGCGCGGGGCGCATCGTAGGGAGCGTGCTGCTCCAGCGTGGTCACCAGTTGCCCCAACCAGGCCACCGGATGGAGCGCATTCGGCGGCTCACCCAGCAACCAGTCGTATCCAAGTGCCAGTGCCAGCGGTGTCCAGTGGTTTGCTTCAGGCCGATTCATCATACGTCAGAGGTGCAGTAACCGTTCAGATGATACCTGCGCCAGCCGGGTTGCGGGGGGCCACAGGCCCCCGCAAAACCGTTGTCTGGCCCGTTTTGAACAAGCCGAAACAAGGAACCTCCCGGAGGCGCAACGCCCCTCCTGACCACCCCGCCTGAACGATTACGAGATTCACGTGGCCAGGCGACTGAACCCTGTATCTTTCATATTGCTCAAGGTATTATATCGTCAGCCCCGGGGGAGGCGTAGCGTGGCCTCGTCCCTCCGTACCCCTGCTGAGCTGATGTCTCATTATGACTATTGTAGCACGTCCTGGGATCATCAATTACCGAAAACTTTATCATTTAACCATGTTGTGGTATCATCTCTGTAAGCCAGGAGAATCAAAACAGATGGTACCAACAACTTCACAACCTGGGACGGGGTCTTTAGAACTTTCGGGATGTGGCGTGGAGCCAGTCTGTCTGTATGACGTGCGTCAAAGCGGAAGAGGCTGAGTACACCGTCGTGCTGGTAGCCCCCGCGTACACATCCCAGAAATGCTCGTCCTGCGGCGAACTCATGCAGCAGCGGGTGAGTGACGGCATACACTCCTGACCCTATTGTACGCTGGTGCTGGAAAGGGATCATAATGCGGCACGCAACACTCTGCAGCGGGATCTCATGAGACCGGGGTGGTAGTCTCCGAGAGCAACAGTTGCTTTCGCCCCGGGAGTCGTCATTCAAAGGCTTTTCGTCAGGCGATCACGGGTTATTCTGGTGAGGGCGTGTGGAGCGCCAACACGTTCGGTGGAACGAAGGGGTGTCCTACATAGTGAGACGGACGCATACTACCAGGGAGGTACTATGGAAATTCCAGCTTATGTGAAGAACGAGAAACTACGCAACTGGGTGCAGGAAATGGCCGCACTCTGTAAGCCAGATACCATTTACTGGTGTGACGGATCGGAAGAAGAATATAACGAGATGTGGCGGTTGCTGGTCGAGTCTGGTGCGGCTATCAAGCTGAATGAAGAGAAGCGCCCAAACAGCTATCTGGTTCGCTCTGATCCCAGTGATGTTGCGCGGGTGGAGGATCGTACCTTTATCTGTAGCCAGAGCAAAAACGATGCTGGCCCGACCAATAACTGGATGGATCCGCGCGAGATGAAGCAGATTCTGGGCGGTCTGTTCGATGGCGCGATGCGTGGACGCACAATGTATGTCATTCCTTATAGCATGGGGCCTATCGGTTCACCAATTGCCCATATTGGCGTTGAGTTGACCGACTCGCCCTATGTGGTCGCCAACATGCGCATTATGACCCGTATGGGCAAGGCCGTGTATGATGCGCTGGGTGAGACCGGCGAGTTTGTGCCCTGCCTGCACAGTGTGGGCAAGCCGCTCGGCCCCGGTGAGAAGGATGTGCCCTGGCCCTGCAATGACACCAAGTATATCGTCCACTTTCCCGAAGAGCGCTCGATCTGGTCATTTGGGAGTGGCTATGGTGGGAATGCGTTGCTGGGGAAGAAGTGCTTTGCGCTCCGCATTGCGTCGGTGCTGGCGCGTGATGAAGGCTGGCTGGCCGAGCATATGCTCATCCTCGGTGTTGAAGATCCCAGAGGCGAGAAGACCTATGTAGCGGCAGCGTTCCCCAGTGCCTGTGGCAAGACAAACTTCGCCATGCTGATCCCCCCCCCTGCGTTCGAGAACGATGGCTGGAAAGTCACAACGATTGGCGATGATATTGCCTGGATCAAGCCCGGCCCGGATGGGAAGCTGTATGCGATCAATCCTGAATATGGCTTCTTCGGAGTGGCACCCGGTACTTCGATGGAATCGAATGCCAACGCGATGCTCTCGGCCAGAGCCAATTCGGTCTTCACCAATGTGGCGCTCACGCCCGATGGCGATGTGTGGTGGGAAGGTATGACGAAGACCCCCCCACCCGAGTTGATCGACTGGAAGGGCGAGAAGTGGACGCCGGATTGTGGGCGCCTGTCTTCGCATCCCAATGCCCGGTTCACTGCTCCCGCCGGGCAGTGTCCCTGCATTGACCCCGAATGGGAGAATCCTCAGGGTGTGCCGATCAGCGCCTTTATCTTTGGTGGTCGCCGCAGTTCTGTCGTGCCGCTGGTCTACCAGGCCTTTAACTGGAACTATGGCGTCTATATGGCCGCCACGATGGGTTCGGAGATGACGGCGGCGGCAGTCGGTGGTGCTGGTCAGGTGCGCCGTGACCCGTTTGCGATGCTGCCGTTCTGTGGCTATCATATGGCCGACTACTTTAACCACTGGTTGCAATTCGGCCGCAAGATCCCCAACCCACCGCGCATCTTCGGGGTTAACTGGTTCCGCAAGGACGAAAATGGCAAGTTTGCCTGGCCCGGCTTTGGTGAGAATATGCGTGTGCTGAAGTGGGTGGTCGAGCGTGCTCGTGGGCACGCCGTCAGCGTTGAGAGTCCGCTGGGCTGGGTGCCGCGCTATGAGGATCTCGACTGGCGCGGAATGGAGGATTTCTCGCCTGACCGCTTCAACGAGGTCATGCAGATCGATCGGGATACCTGGATCGGCGAAGTTCTCTCGCACGAAGAACTGTTCCTCAAGTTGTACGATAAACTGCCCAAGGAGCTGATCTTTATCCGTGAGTTGATCCTGTCTAGCCTGTGGCGCTCACCCGAAAAGTGGGGCCTTGCGCCCGAGCGCGCATAGAGCGTGTCGTTGCTGGTTACCTGGCCAGGAAGCTGGTACCGGCCCAGAGCGTCGGTACCAGGCTATGATACAGCAATCCCTGGAACGCATATTGACGTTCTGCTCACCCCTGGCCAGTTGAAAAGCCGTTATCCTGGTTCAACAGGTACGCCTCAATCTGCGGCTGGGTGCAGAACCAGACGGGTTGTGACCCACGGTGCCGCCAATAATGCCTGTCGCATACGCTCCTCACTCTCATATTGTTGCGGCAACCGCCGACCCTCACACACCAGCGTCACTCTCTCTTCCCGAAACGGCCAGGGTGTGACATGGATGTGCTGTGCATTATCGGCTATGGGCGTCAGTGTGAGCGCTATGGTGCCGTTCGCAGCCGGTACAGCGTCAAACGTGTGGGGGGTGTCCAGGCCCATGCACAGCGCCAGCGAGAGCATATCCCATACGGCGACCAGTTGTCGATTGCGAGCGATCATTTCTTGCGTGACATACGGTGCATAGTGCGAATCGGCTTGCAAACTGGCTATCAGTTCGCGCTGTAACGTATATTCGCCAGCCAGCCATTCCTGCACGGCTCGCTCCTCATCCGCAGTAGCATAGGTACGGCCATAGCGCTCGTACAGCCCTGTCCCATGTAGCGATACCAGCAGCGCCGGATAGCGGCCCAGCGCCAGCGCCATCCGCGCCGCAGAAGACCAGATAGCGACGTGGAGCAGCGTGGGCATTTCGAGAAAGCTGTGAGGCCGACCGGTCTGTCCATTCAAAGTCGGACTGGCTTCCCATGCCAGCCAGCCAATGTCGTGCTGTTCAGCACCGAGGCAGACATCGGCCCACGGTTCAAAATGACCGACGCACGTATTGCCCCAGGCCTGTGCCAGTTGCCCGGCGATCCAGGCATGTGTCGGCTGCGTAATGACGATGAATCCCGCAGGATCTTCGCGATGGAGCACGTGGTTCCTCCTTTCCACTCCTACAACGAGGTATCCCCTGGTATGGCACTTCGGGCGGGCTATGGCTGAGACCCTGCCAGTGCTTTTGCAGCAGCACAGGCGGGCAAACCGATATACGACATCCTTCTGGGCCGCACCTGGCATACAAGTATAACACGTATGGCACTGCTGCGGCGAGAGCGCAGAGGCGAGAGCGCAGAGGCGAGAGCGCAGAGGCGAGAGCGCAGAGGCGAGAGCAGAGGGGGTGAATATATAGAATTCTGATCCAATGGCTCCCTATTCCCTACTTCCTGACAGCTATTTCCTATTTCCTGACAGCTATTTCCTACTTCCTGACAGCTATTTCCTGGCGAGGGTAGTGTACGGAACCGGTCATGGATACCGCAACAGGGCCGGTGGTGCAGCGGCTGGACGATGATGCCCGGAGGGCTTATCATAGGGGATACCCATCCTGCCATCCGGGTGCGTGGGCAGGTGGTACGATCGGCACACCGCGTTGACGCGCTCTGGCGTACAGGCGTATAGTGCCGAGACCGGGTGCTGGATTCGGCTCGATGAGCGGTGCGGACGGTGATACCTTGTATGCGTATGTGCATAGCGATCCGGTGAATGTTGTGGATCCGATACGTTTATCGGCTCTGGGAACGTGTCTCCTCCAGTCTCCTGGTGACACCCTGGGATTGCATTCTCTCGGAAGTTTACTGGCTCCGGCAGGGTTCAACATTATTTCAACGCGTGGAAAATTCAAAGGCGCTGCAAAAGGGACATCAATCCTTTCACTCGGTCTGCGGAAGCTAACCCGAAATGCACAATTACCCATCCGGTTACCCGCTCCTGTTGGACTGTTTCGGTTTCGACGAACGAAATCAATAGGGAGTTTTTTTGGAAGATGGCTTCCCGTCGTTGGGTGGGGGATTCTTGCCTTTGATGCCTACCAGACCGGAAGGCATACGTGGCGATGTATGCAGTCTGGTGCCTGTACGCCTGAACTGCCCGAGGAAGAAGTGGCATATTGCAGTGGCACCCAGGCGTACCTGCCCAGGTTTCACGGGTTGTTCACCCGTGTGGTGGCACTCCACCGCTATGGGGGGCTGGTGCGCCCGAACGTTTTCCGCAGTGCGGTTGTGATCGTATGTGCGGCAACCGACCGCACGTTCACGTGTGCCGGTGCCCTACGCACGCTGACGGGGAGGCTCTCCCGTCCGTTTGCCGGCGTCAAGCGGGCCGAGGCCGCGCAAGCGGGGGCGCCCTGCTATCCCCGGGCGCACGTGCCGGGGCGGTACGGGCTATTCCGTAAAGATTGACCGGGCCGTACATCACCGCAACAAGACTTGCCGAAAGAGGAGATAATATAGAAGTCTGATCCAATGGCTCCCTATTATGACAACGAGACTTCACCGCAGCCGGTGTGCGGGGGCCTGCGGTCTCCGTGTATGGGTTCCTTCTGGTGCGGCGCGGCAAAGCCGCACCGCACCAGATACGGTGGTTTCAGCGGGTTGAAGCTGCGCCACGCCTTCCTACCCAGGGGATGTCTCGTTGTAGTACTCTTTCCTATTTCCTGACTGCTATTTCCTGGGGAGAGCTGAGGGTCGTTGCGTTGAGGAAGATGCCAATCCCCGACATCCCCTTCATCACGAGACTAGAGGGAAATAGATGCACATCCTGGCAGAAGATATTATAGCGTTCGTAGCGCGTGAGACGGGGATTCACCCGTCAAAGCTTACATTGTCCACGCGTCTTCTGGATGACCTGGGAATAGACGGCGATGATGCGGTTGAGTTTTTTGAGCATTTTGAACAAGCCTTTGGTGTTGATCTATCCGATTTTCCTTACTACCGCCATTTTGGGCCAGAAGGATGGGATTTGTTTGCTGGTAAGCTTACCCGTTTCATCTGGCACCTGTTTAACATAGAGTATCTGTATACATACGAATACATTCCAATCACTATTGAGGACTTGATCGTGGCTGCTCATGCCAAACGATGGGTGAAGAACATACCGGATCGATCCTGAATATTCGATACACCCCGGATCCTGCGTCCGTTGACTTCGATGACGAAGGTGGTACAATCCATCAGGGGTTCCGCTGTCTCTGGTGTGGCACCCGGCAACCAGAACCCCATGGGGCGGTCGAACGTAACTCCGGCCCCCCTCGGATAGCCTGACAGTCACGTATACGCAATCAACCGAATCTGATATCAGGCTGGTTCAGTCATAGCAGGAAAGAGAGGATACGCAGATGTTTGGCCGCAAGAAACGGGAAGAAGAACAGGCAGAAGAGGCACGCAAGAAAGAAGAAGCGGCTCGGAAGGAGCAGGAAATTCGGCAGTCCATCAACCAGATGCAGGCCCAACTCTCGCAACGTGCGCAGGAAATACAGCAACTGAATAAGGAACTCGAAGCGGCAAAAGCTGACAAAAAGCGCGCTGAAGACATGCAGAAGCAGTTGCAAGCGATGCAAAAGGAGATGGCGGCGCTTCAGCAACGGCTTAAGGAAGCCGAGACCCAATCAGCCCCCGCTGCTCCCGCCGGCGCACCGCAACAACCTGTGGCAGCACCCCGGCCTGAAGGTCTGGCAATTGGGGCAACGGCCTGGGTGCGCAGAGCAGGTGGCAAGGGCTTAAACCGTCGTAGTGCGCCTGGCCTCAACGCAACCGTTCACGACAGTCTCACCATTGGTACCCAGTTGACGTTGCTCGAAGGCCCGCTCACGGCTGATGGCTATACCTGGTGGCGTATCCGCACCAGTGATGGGCGTGAAGGCTGGGTTGCGGGTGAGGAGTTGGTAACACAGCCTGAATAGGTGGCGGACAGCCCGGTCTGCCCATCGGCTTGCTGTGACCATCGCTTCTCGCTGGAAGAAGATCCCGCCCGGTCGCCAGGGTCGCTATGTTACCCAGACGATCGGGCAGGCGGTACCTCGATTGCCTCTACGCGGTACTTCTTCACAGTAACTCATCATCACATGTAGCAGCAATAGCCTATACGTCATATCTGGATATAGGCCTCCTGTCATTATTGATCCGGTATCGCCAACCCTGAATCCTGAAGCACCTCCCAAACAACCAGAGAGTTGCAGCCATCTCGTTCATGAAGTCGTAAGAGTATCTCCAGTCTATGTGTTCGTAATCATAAAAAGGAATGCAAATGGTTACCTCTCGATCTATTATATCGATAAGGCGTCTGTTAGCGCTTGTGCCTCTGGTCTGCATTGCTGGCTGTGGTGACCTGGGCTTCTTACAACCGCCAACCGCCACGCCAGTGATTATTATTGCTCCCTCGGTTCCCCCTGGCTCACCCCCACCATCCACGATAGCTCCAACCGTTGGTCAAGCCCGTGAGTCGCCAACGGCAGTGTCGGACACACCGGTGGGTGCAACAGGTGGCTTGCTGGCCCGGGTGCAGCAGCGCGGTACGCTCATCTGTGGTGTGAACCCCGATTTGCCGGGCTTTGGCTACTACGACAATGTGCGCCGCCAGTGGAGCGGCTTCGATGTCGATTTCTGTCGAGTGGTCGCTGCGGCTATCTTTGGTGATGCCACCCGCGTTGAGTTTCGCGCGGTCTCTGCTGCCGAGCGGTGGGAATTTATCCGTGAGGGCGAGATTGATGTCCTGTTTCGTAACTCGACCTGGACGGCTGAGCGTGACCTGGCCGAGAGGGTTGATTTCGGCCCGATCACGTTTCACGATGGACAGGGATTCCTTACACACCTCGATGCTAATCTGACGACCCCCAACGATCTAGACGGTCACAGCATCTGTGTTACCGCTGACACGACCAGCGAGAGCAATGTACGTGATGAGATGGCAGCGCGGGGTATCAGTGTGGACATCCAGCCATATGAATCGGTGGATGCGACCTTCAATGCCTACGATCAACGTCGGTGTGACGCTGTAACCAGCGACCGCTCACAACTGGTGGTGAAGCAGCAAACCCTGACCGATCCAACAGCACACTATCTGATGGGTGATCTGATCTCACGTGAACCGCTGGCTCCAGCGTTTATTGAGAACGACAGCCAGTGGCAGGAGGTGATTAGCTGGTCGATCTTTGCCACGATCTATGCTGAGGAGCTGCGGGTCGATCAGCGGAACGTGGCCGATATTGTCAAAACCACGACCGATCCGCGCATCAGGCGCCTCTTAGGCCTCGATGGCACGATTGGCACCGACCTGGGCGTGTCCAATGATTTTGCGTTCCAGATTATCCAGCAAGTCGGCAACTATGCCGACATCTATAATCGCAATCTGGGGCCACGTACCCCCTTTAACCTGGATCGGGGCCCGAACAAGGTCTGGAATCTCGGCGAGGGCGGTATCCTGGCTGCGCCACCGTTTCGTTAGGGGCACGAGGTACACGGTGGGATCGTTCGTTCCCCTCTTTACCTGGGCCTGCGGAAAAAAACCGACAACGTCCCGCTCTGCCGCAGGCAAAAAAGACCGTGGTGATGAGCGACTGCCTATCTCGTGTTCCTCATGACTGTATCCAGTAATCGGGCCGGTATCGCTGCTCCAGGGGCGTTCCTGGCCCGAAGATCATGGCTACTTCAGTCTCAGGGGATGGTTCCTATCGAGGAAAATCCCTGTCTATTGTACTGTCTTCTGGCTCTGGTATTTCAGCACGAGCAGGAAGGTCTTTTTCGGTCAAATTCAAGACAGCACCGACGATGATCCCGAGATATCCCAGGATAGTACCAAATAGACCAGATTGATAGTGGGTCTCGATGTTCACAAAGTCGGTCTGTTGGAGATCTGGTTGAGCGTCGACCATCTTGAACAACAGAATCAGCAGACTCAACACCGCCAGTCCGATCGCTCCGAATGACCCGATCTGCAGCACAAGCTGGCGTCGATAGATCAGGTAGATGATTGCCAGACAACCAATAGCGGCAAGTAATACCAGGAATAACACGGGCGAACCTTCTATGGGTGGTGTAGGAGGTGATTGAAGGGTGTTTTGTACATTTGTACCAACGGCGAGTTGCCATCCACTAAGTGATGCAACAGGTTGCCCTTCACACGAGACAAGAATCCATGGTAGAAAAAAACAGATGATCACAACCCCGGACGCTGCTCCGATAATCTTATTTCCGGTGGGTAGCATATGATATTCCCCTCTGATTCGTGGCCGTTTTTCACCGTCTAATCAAAATCTTTAGAAGTGCCCTTATTATACCACATACGTAAAAGTATAACAGGGCAACGTACAGTTATTGATCGGCGGGATTGCGCGATACCGGTGTCATCAAGGTTACTTCAGTACTGGAAAGCGGGCCGAGAACACCGGGCGGGCGTACCCTTCGTACCCGTTCAGAGGTATAACTCGTGTTCATAATGAAAAAGATGTCATTTGATTGTAGATAACCGCAGCCTTCGTATTCACACCAGTGGCACATACGCACTCAAGGCTTCATTTGCACAAGATACCCGTGCCGTCTGGTCGTCGAGCGTGCGCCGGGGGGCTACTGCTTCTGCAATCCATTCAGGTGGTTCTGCGCCATAACTCAGGCGCAGATGCGATTGCTCGTTCGGTGCCGCACAGAACACGTCACTGGATGTCAATGCCAGGCCGCGTCCAATCGCATGAAAATACAATTCCGTTAACGAGACCAGGGCCTTTGTTATTTTCCCGTAACATCAGCATGCTATAATTCATAGGTGTCATTATTGTTGTGCTGCCTCTACATCGCTGGCACAGGTCACAGTGTTGTGTCTACCAGGCGTCTGCCGCTTACCTATTGGCGTGAATCTTGTAATTGTAACAGCGTTGGGGCGGTGGGGTGCGTTGGGCATCGTTCGCTTCTCCACGCAGGCGAGGTGGGTTATGCCTATGTATGAATACCAATGTGCGGAGTGTTCGGCTACATTTATGCGTTTGCGGCGCATGGATCAAGATGATCGTGAGATTATTTGCCCGACATGCGGCAGTATGAACATTCGGCGTCAAATTTCGGTTTTTGCCACGTTTAGTAAGGATACTGCTGAAAATCTGTCTTTACCACTCAGCAGCGATGGTACGTGTTGTAGCGGCGGTACGTGCGGCTGTTCAGTGCAGAACTAGCTTATACGTTCAGATCTGTCTGGTATTATTCACATTGTCGATCTCTATTGTGTCAGAATCAACTGCTTATCCAGAAGGAAATTCGCTATGAAAGTGTTAGTTCTCACAGCTGGCCTTGGAACACGCCTGCGCCCGCATACGTTCAGCCGGCCCAAGCCACTCGTCAGTGTGGCCGGCAAGCCGATGCTGGCACATATTCTTGATACCCTGCTCACGTTGCCGATCGATGAGTTGATCTTCATCACTGGCTATCTCGGCAATCAGATTGAGCGGTTTGTCAAAGCGAACTATGATGTCCCTTCCCAGTTTATTGAGCAGACAGAACTCCTCGGTCAGGCGCATGCCATCTATCTGGCCCGTGAGGTACTGAGCGGGCCAACGATGGTTGTGTTTGGCGATGGTATTTTTGCTGCGGATCTGGACAAACTGAGCAAAGCCCCGCAGGAGGGCGTCATTTATGTGCAGGAGGTCGAAGATCCCCGGCGCTTCGGGGTGGCAGTCGTTGAGCAGGGCCGTATTACCCGCCTGGTCGAAAAGCCCACCACGCCTGTCTCCAATCTGGCGGTGATAGGGGTCTATTATGTGCCGGAAGCACGGCGCTTGATCGACGCTATTACCGAGGTGATGGAGCGCAATATTCAGCTCAAGGGCGAGTATTATCTGGCCGATGCGTTACAGGTGATGATCGACCACGGCGAAACGTTCCGCACCGAACCTGTCTCGGTCTGGGCTGACTGCGGAACGGTGGCTGCTCTCCTGCAAACCAATCGGTACTTGCTCGATCATGGGCGTACCTATCACAATGGGAATGTACGTGAGTCGGTGATCATTCCGCCAGTCCATATTGCGGATAATGCGGTGATTGAACATTCGGTCATCGGGCCGTATGTGTCGATTGCCGCTGGTGCAAAAGTGCGTGACTCACGCATTCGAGACTCGATTATCAACGAAGAGGCCCTGATCCAGTCAGCCACACTGCAAAACAGCTTGATCGGTGAAAAAGCCGTGGTTGAGGGCAGCTACCAGGAACTGAATATCGGTGATACGTCGGAGTTGCGTCTGCGGTAATGCTGGAGGAAACCGCTCGTCTTATCGATCTTGTCCTAAATCGGGTGCGGCCACAAAACGGTGGTACCAGGGCGAGAAGTGAGAAGCGAGGAGCGAGAGGAGAGAACACTCACTCCGCTCACCTCTACTCGCACTTCTCGTTTGGATTGTATGTCCTGGGACGAGCATCAGCCCGCGCTGGCGTTGCTCGTGATCCCGTGTCGCCCACCCGTTCACAGGCCGGGTGGCGTGTCGCGGAGTATATGCCGAGCGTGATCAGCGTCACGCCCGATCTGGGCCACCAGTTCCGCCACACTGCTGAACTTTCGCTCACCGCGCAGATGGTGGAGAAATTCCAATCGTACCTGTTGACCATAGAGATCGCCACTCCAGTCGAGCAGGTGCGCCTCGACCGTACGGCGTGTGCCATCAAACGTCGGCCGTGTGCCAATATTGGTGACGGCTGGCAGTGGGACATCTGTGATGTAGGCATAGCATGCATACACGCCATCGAGCGGTAGGGCATGCACTGGTGCGATGGCGAGATTTGCGGTGGGATAGCCGATGGTGTGTCCCCGGCGATCGCCCATGATCACCGTGCCCCGCACCCAGAATGGGCGGCCCAGCAAGGGGATGACCCCCTGTACGTCGCCGGCATACAGGAGCTGACGGATCTGTGATGCACTGACGGTTATGTCCCCGATCTTCACGGGATCGACGGTTGTCACCGTGTAACCCAGTTCTTGCCCAATCGCTTGCAGGCGAGCAACATCGCCCTCACGTTTGTGCCCCAGCGCAAAGTCAGTCCCCACATATAATTCGCGCAAAGGCAGTGCAGTGCAGATCTGGCGCATGTAGGTATCTGGCGGGGTACGCATTGTCTCTCGGGTGAACGGCGCAACAATCAACATATCCGGGTTAAACGCGGCAATCAGCTCGCTGCGTTCTTCCAGATTGGTCAGGAGATAGAGCTCACGTTCAGGGCGAAGCACCACATCAGGATGTGGCTCAAATGTCAGCACGGCGCTGAGATAGCCTAGCGTGTGTGCCCGGTCAACGGTGGCACCCACCAGTCGCTGGTGACCGAGATGCATACCATCAAATTTGCCAATCGTCAATACTGTGGGCTGATCTGTCAGCCGCTGCTCAAGCGTGTGGACAATTTGCACAGGTCAGTATCCTTCGTTCCATGATGCCAGCGAGAAGCGAGGAGCGAGAGGAGAGAACCCTCTCTCCTCTCGCCTCTTCCCTGACTTTTCGCCCGTGCCGAGCCTTTCTCCCCAGGCGATGTCTCGTTATCGTACTATTCCATTATAACGATTCCTGGGCCAGCTTTTGTAACTCATACAGTCTGGTCATGGCCTCCAGGGGTGTCAATTCATTAATATTCAGGCGCTTGAGATAGGCGATGATCGGATTGGGTGCCAGATCGAAGAGCGATGGCTGGAAAGGTTCATCCGATGATGCAGTGGCGACTGGTGCTGCGGCTGGCTCTTCAAGGGCAGGTGATGGTTGGGAGCGCGCGCTCGGTTGACCCGTATCACCTGCCATCGGGCGTTGCTCGAGTTCGGCCAGCAACGCGCTGGCGCGGCGAATCACCGGGCGCGGGATGCCAGCCAGTTCGGCCACGTGAATACCGTAGCTGCGATCGGTGCCTCCGCGCCGCAATTCGTACAAAAATACCACACGCCCATCCTGCTCAACCGCAGCCATGTGATAGGTACGCACCCGTGGCAACACCTGCTCCAATGCCGTCAATTCGTGATAATGCGTGGCAAACAGGGTGCGGCACTGCAAGCGTGGCTCATTGTGAATATACTCAACTACTGCCTGGGCAATCGCCATACCATCGTAGGTACTGGTGCCCCGGCCCACCTCGTCCAGAATGATCAAGCTACGGCGACTACTCTGGGCCAGCAGCGCCGCTGTTTCGACCATCTCGACCATAAAGGTACTCTGGCCGGTGGCAATATCGTCCTGGGCACCGATGCGGGTGAAGATGCGATCCACCAGGCCAATCTCGGCCATGGTTGCAGGCACATAACTTCCCACCTGCGCCAGCAGCGTAATCAGGGCTACCTGACGGAGGACGGTACTCTTTCCAGCCATATTTGGCCCGGTAATAATCAGCAACTGCTGTGTTTCGGTATCCAGCGTTGTATCGTTGGGGACAAATGCCGCATCAAGGACCTGTTCGACCACCGGATGCCGTCCACCAACAATATGCAGACTGGTGTTGTCGCGCAGAATCGGGCGGGTATAGTTGCCACGGGCTGCGGCCTCGGCCAGTGCCGCAAACACATCGACTCGCGCCAGCGTCTGGGCGGTTGTCCGCAATTGCCGGGTATAGCCTGCCAGTTCTTCGCAGATGCGCCGGAACGCCTCGCGCTCCAGATCAACCAGTTGCTGTTGCGCGTTGAGAACGATATTCTCATACTCCTTCAACTCGGCGGTGTAATAGCGTTCGGCATTGACCAGGGTCTGCTTGCGTTCATAGGTACGCGGCACCTGGTTCGCATGTGTGCGGGGGATTTCAATGTAGTAGCCAAAAACTTTGTTGTAATCGACTTTGAGCGACTTGATGCCGGTGCGTTCACGTTCGCGCCCCTCCAGGTTATTGATCCAGGTCTGTGCCTCGCGATTGGCAGCCACGATCTGATCCATACGCGCATCAAAGCCAGGACGTATAACGCGACGAGGGGTGTCGCTATCATCGTCACGTAAGTAGTTTGAAGCGCCGAGTAAAGCGGGTGGATCATCGTCAATTGCGCGTTCGAGGAGCGCCAGCACCGCAGCACAGGGATCGAGACCCGGTGGCCGGGGAGCATCGCTAGCTATGACGGCGGGATCAGCATCTGGTGATGGGCGGTCAGGAACGGGTAGGTCATCGTCATCGGCAAACAGGTCGTCGCTGGCCATACGTGGTGCGGGCGAACGGTGCTCGCGGAGCAGGGTGTCACTGGCGGGAGGACGTTGATCGTGAGCTGATTCACCTTGCTCAGCGTCAATTGGTTCCCGTGCACCCAGCAGTGCCGTGTGATCGCCAATGGCCGCAATGACCGCCGGAATGGCCCGGAGTGACTGACGTAATTGTGCCAGGTCGCGTGGTGTTGCCACACTCATGCCCTGCATAATGCGGTTGATCACCCGTTCCATATCGCCTACTGCACCGAGCGCCTGGCGCAGTTCAGCACGCAATAGCGCATTGTCTACTGCACAGGCAACCGCCTCCTGGCGTGCCTGCAACAGCGGGAGATCCAGCAAGGGCTGTGATAGCCAGCGTCGTAGGAGACGCGCTCCCATTGGGGTGCGGGTACGATCCAGCACCCCAATCAAGGCCCCTCTCGTCTTACCGCTGTTGCTCTCCAGGATTTCGAGATTCCGGCGCGTCTGGGGATCAAGAAACATAAACGCACCGGTCGTATAGGTGCGTAGCCCTGTAATCTGCGCTGCAGATGAGCGCTGGGTGGTGTGGATATACTGCAAGGCCGCGCCCGCTGCCCGCAACGCCAGCGGTTTTTGATCCAGACCAAACCCGGCGAGCGATTGCACCCTGAACTGCTGTAATAGTGTGTCGCGAGCAGTATCAGCCTCCCAGCGCCAGGTGGGAACTTCCGTCACGTGGCCGTTCGTCCAACGGGCATGGGTGGCACCTTCCAGTGGACGCGCTACCCGCTCGTGGGGTAAGAGGTGATTCCGCTCATCACGGGTCATGGGGGCCAGGTCACGGGTCAGATGCTTTGTTGCCGGAGCCAGGTGTGGCAGGCGCAGATCGGGATCGTCCGGTACCAGTACCTCGGCCACCTGCAGGCGCACCAGTTCGCCCTCAAGGTGCATAGCGGCCCGCTCACCACTGAACTCAGTGGCAGCAAACTCGCCAGTACTGAGATCGACATAGGCTAGGCCAATCTGCCCTGCCTGAACCAGCACCGCCGCCAGATAGTTATTGCGTTCAGCCGGTAGCAACGCGGTATCCAGCAGCGTACCCGGCGTGATCACCCGTACAATCTCCCGATGTGCTACTCCACCGCGCTGCCGCCCGATCTGTTCCAGGCCGGCCGCGAACACCGAACGAGGGCGAGTATCGCTTTTGCTCGAGGGTGTCTCACTGATCTGCTCCGCCACGGCAATGCGATAGCCCATACCCACCAGGCGTGCGACATAGCCCTCTACGGCGTGGTAGGGCATGCCCGCCATGGGCGCATACAGCTTCTGCACATCTCTGGGGTTTGATTTATCGACCGCGTAGTCCTTACGGGTCAGAGTAACATCGAGCAGTTCTGCCACCAGTTTGGCGTCATCGTCAAAGGTTTCATAGAAATCGCCCAGACGGTAGAGCAAGATTGCATCGGGGTTCTGCGCCTTCAGCCGCTGGTACTGCTGATACCACTCGTGAAGTTCGATCCTGGTCATCGTACGCTGATTCCGTTTCATAGGTCTGTTCTCGTGCTTTATGGTTCAAGATGGTGCTCTATTATAGCACAGATGGGCGCTGGTTGGTTCCCTGATATGAAGCGTTGCACTCACCGCCAGGCCCTGTCCCGGTGCTCGGTCTAAAGTCGTAGTTGCCGGGGATTGACAAAACCAATGATAGCGTGCTATGCTAGGTGCAGATATGTATTCTGCACAATGGAAAGAAAGAAAGGGAGACATGATGGTTAAGGGGTTCACAAAGCTCAATAGTATGAATGGGAGCTTTGTTGTGCTACGTGGCAGGTTGCGCGATGCAACTGCTCCTAACCAGAGTCTGCCCATCTTCCTGAAACGCAAATGTTGACATCATCACCCATTTGATGCGTTAAAGGGCCGTGGGCGACAAACACCAGTGCGCTCACGGCCTGTTGATTCGCAGGCCGTGGTCGTGCAGGGCACCCACGGCTTTTTGTTGTGCATACCAGTAGCAGCGATCCGGTGGGTGTCTTGAAGAAAGATCATGTGATGCAAACTGAAAGACAGAACAGGATGACGAAGGCTCTGCAATGCAGAGATGATCGCAGCGTGGCGCATCTGACTGCACCTGGATGAGTGGATCAGTGCCCGATACCTGATGGGAGGAGAGCTGTGATGATGCTGGAACGTGATGGATCGGTGTTGTGGTACGCGCCGGAAGCTCTGTCCTCGGAGACGATCCATGGCACCGTCGATCTGCCCGCCGATCCGGTGCTGCAACAGCATACCCATATCGACCGGTTTCTCGATCTGGTCTTTGATCCATCTGGCCTGCATACGATGGAAATACAGGTGCGCGAACAGCAACGGAAGTCAGGAATGCATGGATGGGGTCGCTGTGAGGGATGAATCATTGGTAGGACGTATGGACTATGGACAGATCATGGAGAACAGTTTTATGATAGATGTGCAGGATGCGAGTACGCAACTCCTGAAAGAGTTACTGGCACACGAGCCATCCACAAGCAGGTTACGATTACCCCCTGAAACGGCGCTGGAAATTGTTGATGTTGTCAAACAATTTGGCAAGGCACCAGACTCCCGTCATCGCTGGGCGTGGAGCAGTGCTGGTGCACCGGTTGTCACGCGGGCGGTCGATCATATCAGCCTCCATATTCAGCGCGGTGAGATTTTTGGCCTTCTGGGAGCAAATGGGTCAGGCAAATCGACGCTTATTCGCCTGATTTCAACGTTACTGGTTCCAGACAGTGGGACTATTCGCATCTTTGGATATCATGTGCAGCGTGATGCGCGTATTGTACAACAGATGATCAATCGTGTGAGTGTTGAGGCCTCGTTCTTCAAAAAACTCTCGGCGCTCGAGAACCTGATGTATGCGGCGCGGCTGTACGACCTGCCGATCCAGCAGGCAAAACATAACGCGGTCGCTATTTTAACCAGCCTGGGGTTGAGGAAGAAACGGCTCTACGAGCCATTGGAGCAGATGTCCCGTGGTATGCAGCAAAAAATTGCGATTGCACGCGGCTTGTTGACGACGCCGATGTTGCTGCTGCTTGATGAGCCGACGACGGGATTGGATCCTCGTTCTAAACAGGATGTCCAGCGCTTTGTCCTCAATATGCGTGCCCGGCATGACACCACTGTTTTTCTAACCACTCACGATATGGATGAGGCCGATCGGTTGTGTGACCGGATTGCGGTGATTGATAGCGGACGAATTGTGGCGCTGGATACGCCAGCGGGGTTGAAGCGGGCTATTGCCACGCGCAATGGTATAACAGGAGAAGTGACCATGGAGGATGTCTTTCTGGCATTAACGGGTAAGAGTCTGGAGGATGATGATGAACCGATACAGGACTAGGGAGACCAGGTGATGCGAGGAACGGTGCTGCGAGCACAGAGCGGGTTCTTCTGGGTGCAGACAGAAGCGGGCGTGCTGGAATGCCGTTTGCGCGGGCGGCTCAAGAAGGAACGTCAGGCCACAGACATTGCCGTGATTGGCGATACCGTCCGGGTGGTGCAGATTAATCCGCAGCAGGGCGTGATCGAAGAAGTGTTGCCGCGCCGTACCACGCTGGCCCGGCGTACACCTGGCCCGCGCGGTGCCTGGAAAGAGGATGTGCTGGTAGCAAATGTAGATCAGGTGCTGGTGGTCTGCGCCTGTACCGCACCCGATTTTCACCCGCGCATGCTGGATCGTTATCTGGTTATCACCGAGTTTAACGCGCTCGAATCGCTCATTGTGGCGAACAAAGTCGATCTCGTGGGTGAAGCGCATGCCCGCTCTCTGTTTGCCACCTACGAGCGGCTAGCCTATCGGGTCATTTATACCAGTGCCAGAACTGGCCTGGGCATCGCCGAACTTTACGCACACCTGGCAGGACGTGTGAGCGTGGTAACGGGCAAGTCTGGCGTTGGGAAGAGCAGCCTGCTCAACGCCATTCACCCCGATCTGTGCCGAAAAATCAGCGCCGTTAGCACCGCCCTCAACAAAGGTCGGCATACCACCACTGTGGCCGAGTTAATCCCGCTCGCGGTTGAGGTGGGCGGCTATGTGGCTGATACACCAGGCATCCGTGAGATTGGCCTGTGGCGTATTCCGTTGAATGAACTGGACTGGTGTTTTCGTGAGTTTCGCCCGTTCCTAGGCCAGTGTGCGTTCCATAACTGTCGTCATCGCCATGAACCGGATTGCGCGATACTGGCCGCAGTCAAGTGCGGTGATATTACGGCGGAACGCTATAATAGTTACCTGCGCCTGCAAATGGAGGAGACATAGCATACCCGGTTGTTCCATCCTCCACCGAGGCTTTTTTATGCAGTGGACATCGTAGGCACAGTGGCACACACTATATCCTATGGTCTGCTCCGGGCTCTGTGCCTGCTACGGGAGAGGGTTACCACGTGATAGTGCAGGATATGTCGCAATGACTTCCGTCATTGATGCAACGTCAGAAAAGCCGAACATCGTCACGATGTACCCCGCATATTCTATGTGGCTGACCAGTCGGTTCTCATGCGGTCGTTTTGTTGGATATGGTTCTTAGCCAGGAGGGAGGCGTTCGTGTGAACCAGACAACTTTTTCGCCAGCGGCGGGTGAAAAGGCCATCTGTTCATATCACCGCATAACTCCTGACAATTTCTTTCATGGAGGAAAGCATCATCATGCCACCTGTGCGTATTAATGTGCGTGACATCGACGCCATTGAAGATCTCGAGGAACTGGAAACACTGACCGAACTGGTTGACCAGACGCGACGGGGCAAATTTCGACAACGGGCTGAACGTCAAGAAGATATGCCAAAGGATAGCACGGAAGGACGCGCCCGTAAGTTGGAGCAACGACGCAAGGGCAAGGAATTTGCGCGCCTGATCCGCGAGCGCGAGCAACGCTAAAAATGTGCGGTTTCTAATACCCATTTAGTACAGTGTTAGCGTTGGTCTAACAGATAACGGTTACACTCATAATTGTCAGCAACGTATTTCGGCTGATACAGAGGAGAAGCTATGAGATCACGAGCGTGAACAAGACCTGAGTATTTATATGAAGGAGGCACATCCTATGACTGATGTTACCCGGTGGGATCCGTTTCAGGAAATGATGACATTGCGTGATGCGATGAACAATCTGCTGGCTGAAAGCTTTGTACGCCCACAGCGCGGTGTGAGTGGCTATTATGTTCCCCTGGATCTATATGAAACCGAACACGAGTATGTCGCCAGTTTGGCCGTACCCGGCCTCAAACCAGACGATTTTGAGGTTACGATGCAGCAGAACATCTTGAGCATTAGCGGCCATACACAGCCCGAACAGGTGGAGGGAGCGCGTTATCACGTGCGCGAGCAGCGCCATGGCAATTTCACGCGCACGTTGCAATTCCCGACGCCAATCAATGCCGATAACATTCAGGCTCACCTGTCCAACGGTATTCTAACCATTCATGTACCGAAATCGGATGCAGCGAAGCCGCGTCGCATTACGGTGAAGATGAACTAAACTGTCTAATGGCAAGGAGCGATATGAAGGAAGGGCGGGAGCCATGCTTCCGCCTATTTGTGCCTGTTTGTGGAGGGCGGGAGCATGGCTCGCACACTCCACGTTGTGCACATTGTTCCTGCGCCCTTTATAGCGTGATCACCAACCCCTCGCGGGCAACATCCAGGTGGAGCGTCGCCTGCTGGCTAGCCAGCAGGGCACGATAATGGGCGAGGAGCGTATCGAGCTGATCGTCTGTGCGCGTGGGGGCATGATAAAACAGCAGTAAGCGAGACACATGTGCCTGCAACGCGACATACAAGGCGTCCTCCACATGGCAGAACCCATACCTCTGTATCGGCTCATTGCGCATGTAAGGCGCACTATGCACAAGCAGTGTTGCCCCATAGGCAAAAGTGGCGGCCTCGTCCATCAGCTCTGGGGAGGTATAGTTGATGTCGGTAATATACACCAGGCTCTGGGTACCTTCCTCAATGCGGTAGAGCCGAATCGATGTTGCCTCATCATAGGCGAGTGGCCAGGCACGAATGGTTAATCCACCTGCACGGAAGGGGTCAGACGTAAGTGCCTGAAAGATTTGCTCGCCACCCACATTGGCCAGACTATAGACTGGCGAGTAGGTGGGTGAGAGCAAGCCATTACAGATCGCTTCGAGCGAACCACGGGCACTATCCGGGCCACAGATAATAAACCGATTGCCTGGCTGGTGGATGATACCAGGAAAGGGTAGTCCCAGCAGATGATCCCAGTGCGTGTGGCTGATCAGCAAAACCATCTCACCCTGACCCCGTCCAAACGGGCCATGTACCAGTGCATCACCCAGTTGACAGAAGCCGGTACCCGCGTCAATAACCACCAGTTCGCCCTGTGCCCCGGTGATTGCGGTGCAGCAGGTGTTCCCACCATAACGCAGGTAGTCTGTACCTGGTGTAGCAATTGCACCGCGTACGCCCCAGAATCGTACCTTCATACTGTGGTTCCTCTGCGCAATTCCATCCCTTCATAGGCTATCCGCACCTGTAAGCCAGGTGGTGCCAATGCTTGTTGCGTCGCCTCGATAATATCGAGTTCGGTATCGGTACGATGCGGATCGTGATGAAACAGGAGCACCTCATGCACCCCGGCCGCATGGCCGATCTCCAGCGCCTGAGCCGGGGTACTATGTCCCCAGTGAGGAGACTGGACATACTGGCTGGTCGTAAACTGGGCATCATAGATCAACCAGTCGGCATTTCTGGCCAGAGCAATCATTGCTTGCTGCATGTGTGCCAGCGTGGTCTGCTCACGTGCGCTCAGAACAGGAGGGACACCTTTCCAGACGATAAATTCTTCATCAAAGAGGATGGTGTGGAAAGGGCCGGTATCGGGTACAAATGTGAGAATACCCTCCGGGCTTTCGATCCGATAGCCCAGGGCACGATAGGGATGGTTGGCACGAGCAGTAGTGACCAGCACATCAGGCCCCAGATCAAAACACGTATCATCGGTGATCTCCCGGAAGTCAATGTGTGCGCTGATGCTCTCCAGACCGGTCGGTAATAGTGGGACACGCAGGGCATTATCAATGGTCATACGCAGGCTCGATCGTGTGCGCTGCAAGCCATAGACCGTCAGTCGGGTATGCGCATGATAGATTGGTGCAAAGAAGGGAAAGCCCAGAATATGATCCCAATGGGTATGTGAGATCAGCAGGTGAAAATGAGCTGCGGGTGGAACGATGCCATTGATCAGCGCTTCCCCCAGCAGCCGTATTCCGCTACCTGCGTCAAGGATAATGCAAGTTTCACCTACCCGTACTTCGACGCAGGTCGTGTTTCCACCATAATGTAACATTTCGGCGCGTGCCACCGGATATGAGCCACGAGTGCCCCAGATACGAATATGCATTGTGTTATCACGGGTCACAGGTTACAGATCACAGGTTACCGGTTACAGGCTATGGAGTTGTATTGTCCATAGGACATAAATAAACGTAAGCAACAGTAGTATTTGGCATACAGTAAGCCTGGCTCAATTGTAACCCGGAGTCCTGACTTTTGCCGCGACAGCGCGAGACCTGGCCACTGATGCGGGGGAGTATGCCGCCCGCTTTGCCTGGCGTGATCGTCCCTATGCTCCCTTTTTAGACAGGCGCTAAAGGTACTGCTGGTGTTCGTGTGTTACAATAGCGACAGATAGAGAATGTGGGAGGGCTGGTGCAATGATGGCCGAAGGATAGGTTAGGAATGACCACCGTCGTTGCTGATACCGCATCAACGACTGCGGTCAGCCGTACCTGGCAAGATCATGCAGGTGCGCATACTATCATCAGTTTGCCCATGTATACCACTTTGACCTGGATCTTCCGCATCCTCTGGTTCGTCTTCTCCTTTTTATGCAAGGACGGACGCGGCGGTCTGATCAGTGCGCCTTTTCGCCAGCGGCAGAGCGGTAGGGGATCCTCTTTTTTCCACGCGGCCGTAGGCGAACAAGACGTGGTGTATGCGCGACCGTGTCACCGGTGTTCAGCACAAGAACATGCGGAAGGTTCAAGTCGAAACGGTAGATACCTTTCATACAGAGAAAGATGCTATAATTGGGCTACGTTGCTACCAGAGGATAGGGGCCAGATGGGAAACCAGATATCAGATGCACCTCGACCCGTTTCATGGGCACCGATTCTCGACGTGAGCCGGTTCGTCACCAGGCAGATAAGAGCTACTCGTCAGTACGTTGGCACGTTCTCATACGACAGTTGTGGGGTGTTTGCCCACCAGGCTGATGCCCTCGATGGGCGGTGGAACACCCGCGAAGGCGGGCGCATGCTATGCAGGTGGCCTGTGCACCTACGAGCCGGGGCGTGTACGCTGACGGAACCGGATCGTCTGTCGAGATACAACTGTGGTACTCCTACAAGGGACTTTATCTCGGCCGGGTGGTCTCAGAGGGTGGAAGCCGCGCCTTCCGCCCCAGGGGATGTCTCGTTGGAGTACTAACGTTCTAACGTAAAATGGAGTGATAACGTGAATGTTGTCGATTTATTTTTTATCGTTCTTTTCATCGGTGCGCTGGCGCTGGGTTTTTTCTATGGCATGATTCGTCAGATCATCCTGATCGTCGTCTTTTACATCAGTGTGCTTCTGGCAAGTATCTATTTTGGAGCCACGGCGACATTCTTGCAACAACGCTTCAGCACGGATCGTACAACCGCCGAATATATTGGCTTTGGTATTGTCCTGATGTTAAGTTTTATTCTCTTGACTGCAGCCGGGTTCTACACGTTCCGTTATGCTGAAATGCCGGGGCAGCTCCTGTACCTGGATCGTGTTGTCGGGTTATTGCTCAGCGTTATTCTTGGCGCACTGCTGATAGGTGTTTTTTCGGTTTTGCTGTGGGATATTATGATTGTCGCCGGGGCGCAGAACATTGATTCGCCGTTGACCCGTTCTCTGGGGCGGAGTGTGCGTAATTCGTTTCTCCTGCGCTATTTTGCCCAGGTGATCTTGCCTCAGGTGTATCATCTGGTCGATCCGATCCTGCCGGCCGAAGCCGAACGCATTTTTGTAATACCACAGTAACTGCGACAACAACTGGATGTTATGACGATTAGCGAACAAACGATTACAACCCTCGAATTCCCGAAAATTCGTGAACAGCTTGCGCAGTATACTGCATTTTCTGCCTCGCGTACCCTGGCGTTGTCACTCTTGCCCCACACCGATCCACTGGCAGTCGTACGTTGTCAACAATTGACCGGTGAAGCGCGCCAGTTACTGGATGCATTGCCCGATACGAGTATCGGGGGTGCCCGTGACATTCGGAACGCCGTATCGCATGCCGCACGCGGCGGTGTGCTGGAGGCCAGCACCTTCCTGGAGATCGCCAGCACGCTGGCCAGTATGCGCCACTTGCGTGATACGCTGTTCAAACTCAACCCGGACGACTTTCCGCGTCTGCGCGAATATGCTGGCGACTTGCCGCAGTTGCTGACATTGGAGGAGGAAATCGCACGCACGATAGGTGATGATGGTCTCGTTCTCGATAGCGCCAGCCCGGCGCTGGCACGTATTCGCAGTGATGTCCGAATTGCCTTCAGTCGGTTGCACGAGCGCTTACAGGGTTTGCTCCACTCGTCACAGGTTGCTCCGGCACTCCAGGAACCAATCATAACCGTGCGTAATGGACGGTATGTCCTGCCGATCAAGGCCGGGCAGCGCCGGGCGGTGCCCGGCCTGGTGCATGATCAATCAGCCAGTGGTGCTACGCTGTATATCGAGCCGTTGGCGACGCTCGAACTGAACAATCGCTGGCGTGAGTTGCAACTGGCCGAGGAAGAGGAGGTGGCCCGTATTCTGGCTGCGCTGAGTGGACAGGTCGGTGCCGTTGCTGATACCATTGTCACAGGAGTGTCCACCCTGGCGCATCTCGATCTGGCCTTTGCACAGGCCAGATATGCAGTGACATTACGCGGTGTCCAGCCTGAACTGGTATCGAGTTGCGCAGTCCATGCGGGTACCCAGCCACTGGTGCATTTGCGACAGGCACGGCATCCCCTGCTTGATCCGGCGACGGTGGTACCGATTGATGTGTGGCTGGGAGGTGAGTTCCAATTGCTGCTGATTACGGGCCCCAACACAGGCGGCAAGACGGTGGCGCTCAAGACGGTGGGGCTGCTGGCATTGATGGCCCAGGCCGGGTTGCACATTCCCGCCGCTGCACCGGCACGCCTGCCAGTTTTCGACCAGATTTTTGCCGATATTGGCGATGAACAGAGCATCGAACAGAGCCTCAGTACCTTCTCCTCGCATATGACCAACATTATTCGCATCCTGCATGCCATCGATGAGCCAGGGAGCGACTGGCGCGAACCGGCCCGGAGCGATGAACATCGCGTACTGGTATTACTTGATGAACTGGGGGCCGGTACTGACCCGGTTGAGGGTGCAGCGCTGGCCCGCGTGATTGTGGGCCGCCTGCTGGAGCGCGGCTGTCTGGGTATTGCAACAACGCATTATGCCGAACTGAAAGCCTTTGCCTCCAACACGCCGGGGGTGCAAAATGCCTCCGTGGAGTTTGACCTCGAATCGCTGGCCCCGACCTATCGGCTGATGATCGGGGTACCCGGTCGTTCGAATGCGCTGGCGATAGCCGCCCGGCTGGGGCTTGATCCTGAACTGGTCGAGCAGGCGCGTCGCACCATGTCAACGGTCGAGACCCAGGTTGAGGATCTGCTGGCAACTATTCATCGTGAGCGGGAAGTGGCAGCGTATGAACTGCACCGGGCGGAAGAATTGCGGGCCGATGCCCAGAAATACCGCGACCGCCTGGCCGACGAACTCCAGGAATTTGCCACAACTCGTCAGGAACGCCTCGCGGCCATGCAACAGGCGGTTGAAGATGATCTGCGTGAGACCCGTGCCGAACTGCGGCGGTTGCGTGCGGATCTGCGGAGCGCATCGCTGTCTCGGCAGTGGATTGCAGCCGCTGAGCAGCGGATCCAGATAATGCAGACCGAAGTCCAGCAAACCGTGCAACGGGCAGGACGGGACGCGCAATCACCATCCACCGTCCAACCCGTGATCGGTGAGCCACCATGGAAGGTGGGCGATACCGTGCTGGTGCGTTCGGTGGGGTTAACGGGCGAGATTGTGGCAATTGATGCTGACGAGCAGGCGGCGGATGTACAGGTGGGCGGGTTCCGCGTGCATGTGGCGCTCGATGAACTGCGCCGCGCAAAGCGCAATGCAACCGAAGAGCGCCGCCAGCAATATATGACGTCACCCTCGGTGAGTCTGCCTGCCGTGCCTGATGTGGGGATGAACCTTGACATCCGTGGCTGGCGCGCAGCCGAGGCAGTCGAGAAGCTGGATCGCTATCTCAACAATGCCTATCTGTCTGGTCTGGGGCAGGTGCGGATTATTCATGGCAAAGGAACCGGGGCGTTGCGCCATGCTGTGCGCGATATGCTGGCCGGGCACCCGCTGGTTCTGTCCTTTGGTTCGGGCGGCGTGGATGGTGGCGATGGGGTGACGGTGGTACACCTGGTGGAGCGTTAGCCATGTCTCAATTTCTGGTGTATGTATTATTGGTGCTGGCGCTGGTTGTGCCGGTACTGGGAGCGATCGGGTTACGCCTGGTGAGCGCGCGACTCTCCGAGGGTCAGATAGTACGGCATGCTGCCGTGCTGTTTGGGGTGGCGATGGCCAGTGTGTTCACGCTGGCATTGAGCAATGTCACGCACTTACAGGTTGGCAATCTGGTGTTGCTTTTGCCACTAACCGGGAGGGTGGGTGACCTGCCCTTACCGCCCAATATTCCGGTGGCCCCCTTACCGCCGCTCCCCCGCGATTCTCCCCCAATAGTTGATGTTACCGCGACGGATATGGTTGAACCGGATGATGCGTCCCCGACGGTGGTCATCGAAGTCACGGCAACTGTGACTGCAACCGCAACCGTCACGCCGATGCCGGGGCCAGAGCCAGAGCCGACGCTGGAGTCAGAACCAACCCCGGAGCCGACGCTGGAGCCAGAGCCAACCCCGGAGCCACGAACGTACACGGTACAGTCAGGCGATACGCTCAGTGGGATTGCTGCCCGGTTCAATGTATCGGTGTCAGCGCTGCTCGAAGCAAATGGGTTAACCTCAGAGCAGGGCGATGCGCTGCGCCTGGGGCAGGAGTTGATTATACCCTGGACAGGTGACAGGTGATAGGTTTCTGTGCCCTGTTCCCTGGAGGGAAACGAAAGACAAACGATGAAAATAGTTTTCTACATCCTCGCAGGAATTCTCGGCTTTCTAGGCCTGATCTTCGTCGCTGGTGCGCAGGGGCAGGCCTTGCGTATTGTGGTCGGGGTGGTGCTGTTTGCCGCCGCAGGCGGGATGATCTATCTGTCGCGCATGCAGCCGCAGCAGACAAAGGTTATTCAGCAGATTGACCTGAGTGGCGGGGTGAATGTGCAGGCGCTGAAGTGCCGCTCCTGCGGAGCCACACTCAGCGAGAAGTCGATCAGCGTTCAGGCGGGTGCCGTATTTGTCAACTGCGAATACTGCGGCGCAGCCTATCAGTTGGAGGAGGAGATCAAATGGTAGGTACCGAACGTGGCCGCCGCTGGTTGAGCCAGGTGTGGCACGGGTTGTACCGTGATACGCAGGGCTTACTGGCAACCTGTATGCCGCTTGCCGCACCCCGACCAGGGATGTACACCTACCGGCTCAACTCCGATCATGGGCAGCGACGCTTACATCTCCGCGTCGAGCAGGATGGCAGTGGCGTGCTGTTTGTTGATGTCACGGATGTGATCCATCTCAATCCGACCGCTACCCAGATGACCCGTCTGGCGCTGGATGGTGTTGACCGCGATCAGGCCCGAACCATGCTGCTGCGCGGTATACAGGCGAATGACCGTGCCCGGTGTAGCGCAGATTTGACGCAGATCTACACGATGGTAGAGCGTCTGCGGGAGCCAGGCCATGGTTGTGCAACATGCGCGATTGCACCACTCCAGCATACACCTCTTTTCAGCACACCCGTCCATGCGCCCTACAAGGCCGATCTAGCATTGACCTACGGATGCAACAACGCCTGCGCCCACTGTTACAACGAGGCCGATCGGATTGCGATGCCGTCCCTCGAACTGCATGAATGGTATCGCGTGGTTGATACGCTCGCAACAGTGGGCGTGCCGCACCTGATCCTGACCGGCGGCGAGGCCACGCTCTATCCGCACCTGCTTGATCTGATCCACTACGCCGATCAGCACGGCATGATTGTCGGCCTGAATACGAATGGGCGCCGCCTGGCCCATCCTGGCTATGCGCAAGCGCTGGTTTCCGCCGGCCTGAATCATGTGCAGATTACCCTCGGCTCCTGTCAGGCAGAGGTACACAACGCGATGATGGGCGCGAACTCGTTTCAGCAAACGGTGCGCGGAATTGAGCAGGCGCTTGCCAGCGGGTTGCATACGATTACCAACACCACCTTGATGCAGCGCAACCGGGATCATGTCGCCGAAATCATTACCTTTCTGCACACGCTGGGCATTCGAACCTTTGCCATGAACAGCATGATCGCGGCGGGTGGCGGCTGTAACTCACCCGACGCGCTTGCCGTTGAAGAATTAGCACCACTGCTCGTATCGATCCGCGATCAAGCGGCAGACCTGGGCATGCGCTTCCTCTGGTATACGCCCACCGAATATTGCCGTCTGTCGCCGGTTGAACTGGAGATCGGTGCCAGACGCTGTAATGCGGGTGAGTATACATTGTGTGTGGAGCCAGACGGCAGTGTGCTGCCGTGTCAATCGTATTACGTGTCCGCTGGCAATATATTGCACGATCCGTGGGAACAGATCTGGAACAGTGCCCTGTTCCGCAGCTTTCGGGAGCGCATTGATGATCCGCAGCAGTTCGGTCTCCCGCCAGAATGCTGGCAATGTCCCGATTTATTATTGTGTGGCGGGGGGTGTCGGCTCGAACGTGAGGCCAGGAGCACAACAACCACAACGACCATGATCAAGCTGATGCTGCCGGATGCCAGGAGAAAACGAGCCGCCTCTGCAACGAGGCGTGAGGAGCGGGGTTGAACCCTGCCCCTGCACGAAGGAGTTCCAGGCATATGCCGACGAAAGAAGAATGGTTCCGCCGCCTGTTTACGATCCGTATTCCTGGTAAAGGCAACCAGACCGGGGTTGCGCCGGGGTTATATCATGCTATCCGCGAAGCCGATGGCGAGTATACGCGCCTGCATCTGCGCGTTGACCGTGATGGCAGCGGTATGCTGCTTGCCAACTCAACCGCCGCAGCACGCTTATCGCCCGCCGGTGTGGTGATCGCCAGAGCGTTGCTTGACGATGCCGACGATGCGACTATTCTGCAGCAACTGCAAGACCATTTTCAGGGAGCATCAGTGCCAGCGATGCAGAGCGATATCCAGCGGATGCGGGCGCTGCTGGCGCACCTGGTGTCACCTGGCGACAACTACCCGATTATCAATTTCGGAGCCGCATTCGATGTCATTCCCAACATCCGTGAAGGGCAACTGATTGCACCGCTGGCGGCGGATGTGCCACTGACCGAGCCATCGTTGCTCTTGCCGATCATTGATCGGCTGTGGGCCGTGGGGATTCCCCACGTGACGCTGCTTGCACCAGCACATCCCGTGGCTGATCATCTGCTCCGTGCCATTGAACGCGCCGAGGATCTGGGAATGATTGCGGGTGTGCGGGGACGCGGCAGTGATCTCCAGCACGGTACACTGCTCCGTGACCTGGCGCATGTCGGGGTCGATCATATCACGGTGGCGTATGCTGCTGCTGATCCAGCATTGCACGATAGGCTGTGCGGCGCTGGCGATTATACCGCCGTTGAGGATGTCATCACCGGTGCGCAGGCCTACGAGGTTTGCGCGGTGGCCGAGGTGGCGCTGATTGAACCGACATTGGAACTACTGGGGACGACCCTGGCACATTTGCAAGCGTTACACGTGACAAACGTTTCCTTTTTTGCGCTGGTTCAACCCGATGCAGACACGGCGGCCAATCCCACGGCAGCAGCCGGAGTGTTTCCCGCACGAGCGATGCCCCAGGTCGCAACGCAGATCGAAGAAGCTGCGCATACGGCCAGGGTACGCTTTATCTGGCAGCCACCCGTGCAGTTCGATCCCGCGCTCTCGCTGGCGGAACACGTACGTCGTGGCCCACGCTGCTCTGGTGATGTTGCGGTGCGGGTCGAGCCAGATGGCACGGTGATTCCGCCGCGTGGCCCCTATCAGCGTGCGGGGAACCTCCTGCACGATGACTGGGAGACGATCTGGAACCACCCGGCTTTTCGGATGTACCGTGAGCGGGTGGAGACGGCTTCCCGTTGCGACGTCTGTCCCGGCCTGGCAATTTGCGCCGTTGAATGTCCTCGTGAGCCAGTGGGATGGTCGTTGAAGCGTTGAAGCGTTCGAACGTTGAAGCGTTCGAGCGTTCGAGCGTTCGAGCGCAAAGCTTCTAAGCGCAAAGCGGAAAACATGTCGCCATATCCGCAAATTACGCAGATGCGCAGATTTTTTTAGGAACAAAACAAATGAAACACCAACAGTATACAGGCTGGCCTGCACAACGCCCACGGTGGGGCAGGGCGATTCTGATCAGATTGTTTATCCTGTTTATCTGTACCCTCTTCGTTGCCCCTGGCTTCGTATTCCGGCCGCGTACAGCCACCGTGTGGGCGCAAACCTATCGCTTCAACGTACCGAACCTGCAAATGCAGGTGTTTGTGCAACCAGACGCCTCGGCGCGCATTATGTATCGGATCACCTTTGAAAACAGTCCCACGGCCAGTGCGATCGATATTGTCGATATTGGCATGCCGCATGCCGGCTATATCATTGCCAATATGCAAGCCGCTATCAACGGCATTCCCCTGACGACGATTCGCCGTTCGGAATATGTCACTCCCGGTGTAGAGATACCATTGGGGCAGCATGCGATTCAACCGGGACAGCAGGGTACACTCTCCCTGGAGTTTACTATGCCCGACATGGTGTACCAGGATACGACCAACCGCGAGAATGCCTCGCTCCAGATCACGCCGACCTGGTTCGATCCCGATCTAGTCATTGGCACGACCAACCTCCAGATCGCCATTCATATGTTGCCGGACATTCAACCCGATGAGGTACTGTATCAGCATAAAGAGTTTACCAACAAAGCCATTTTTCAAGATCGGGTGGTGGCGGTCTGGGAGTGGCCAGACACGCGGGCAACGCAGGCCCACCTGGTGGGTGTCTCGTTTCCACAGCGGGGCATGGAGCGCGTGGTTTCGCTGAATGCCTTTCAACTGGCAGTCAAGTGGCTTGATGATAACCCGGAGATCGGCATTGTCCTGCGGGTACTCGTTGTCATCGCGCTGGCGGTGGCCTTCTTTCGTTTCACTGGTGGCACGGGTATCTCGGTGTTTGTGGTGCTGGCAGTGCTGGCGTTCTGCTTCTTGAGCAATGCAATGACGTTGCTTGCGTTTCCCCTGAGCGTGTTGCTCATTCCGATCAACGAAGTGTTGCTACAGCGGCGACGGCCCAGAGGCAGCTATCTTCCGGCAATTGTGCAGGTAGAGGGTGGCGGGATCAAGCGTGGGTTGACGGCACCCGAAGCAGCGGTGTTGCTTGAATTGCCGCTCAACAAGGTTCTCACGCTGGTCATTTTTGGCCTGCTGAAGAAGGGTATTCTGCGCCAGATCCAGGATACACCTTTGATCGTTGAGGTGGCCGAGGATTTCTGGGCCAGAAACGCACAATCGGCCAGCGAACGCGAAGCGCAACAGCGTAAGTCGGCTCAAGAACATGGCGTGGTGCTGCATAATTATGAGCTGCCGTTTCTGACGTTGATCGAGCAGCGACGCGGGGTGCCGGTGCAAGAGATTGACTTCAGCGCCCCGATGAAAAATTTGATCGACCATGTTGTTGATCGGGTGAAGAATTTTGATCTGTCGGATACCCAGGATTACTACCGGCGCATTATTCAACGTGCTCTGAAAGAAGCCCAGACAATCGGTGAAATACCAGAACGCGAAAAGGTACTGGATCGTAATCTGGAGTGGATCTTAATGGATCCGGGCTACCGTACGGTACTGGAGCCACGAGGCTATCGCTATCGTCCCATCTGGATCCGTAGCGGGCCGATGAGCGGCAGCCAGGCGTCAGCCGGAGGTGGTCAGCTATCGGGATCGCCACCCGGCCCGGGCGGGCGCACGTCGTTTCGTGATGTTGCCGCCTCGTTTGCCGGGTGGACAGAGAATACGATGGGGGCGATGGCCTCGGCGATTGCGCCCGGAGCCTTGAGCGTCTCGAAGCCTGATGGCGGGGTGATCAACCTCAGTGGGGCTGACAAATTGACGGGCGACTTTTTCAAGGCGCTCGGCGAGTCGTCGTCGAAAGGCGGTGGTGGGGGTGGCGGGGGGTGCGCCTGTGCCTGCGCCGGTTGTGCCTGCGCCTGTGCCTGTGCGGGCGGAGGGCGGTGAGCGTTTCTCTGCCGCTAGCTGAACTGTTACAGCAACAGGCAGACTGGCTCGCACCAGCTCGCTCGCGCCTGCTGCGGCGGGTCGCCATTGCACATCGTCGCACGATCCTCGATCTGGGGGCGGGATATGGCGCGGTGACTGCTGAACTGGTGCGGCGATCCAGCGGGCAGGTGATTGCCTGTGATTGGGCGTTGGGGGCGTTGCGTACACACAGGCAGGACATTGCGGCTGCGCAACGGGTTTGCAGTGACGCACGCCACTTACCGTTTACAGCGGCAACGTTCGATCTGGTCTTCTGCCAGTGTGTTCTGCTGTGGGTGCCGAATCTCGCCCGTGTTGTGGCCGAGATCAGGCGTGTCTTGCAACCAGGCGGGGCGTTTATAGCACTGGAACCAGATTATGGCGGGATGATTGAGTATCCACCAGCGATTGCCACCCGCGATCTGTGGCTGGCCGCGCTGCAGCGTGCTGGTGCCCAGCCATACATCGGGCGTATGCTGCCAGGCTTGCTGGCCACACAGGGATTTACCGTTCGGGTCGATCTGCTCCCAGAACTCCATCCCCCCGCAGACGCACGGTTTGCCTTGCTTCGCGGGTTGCCGCTGACTCGTCAGGAGCGCACGCGCTTGCAACGCATTGAGCGGTACGATGCCGCTCTGTCTGCTGACTGGTCACGGATCGCCCATCTGCCATTTCTGTTGATCACCGGGACGTGTTGAGGCATGCGATGGTTGCGGGCAAAAAGGGAACGCACCTTTTGAGAAAAGAGAAAAGAGGGTAGTAGGAGCATGTTGCAATCTGCCCTTCCAACAGACCTCTATTCCCTATTTCCTATTCCCTATTTCCTATTTCCTATTTCCTACAATAGCGCTTTGCGCTGAGAAGAGAGGAACACAAATCTATGACCGAGATCTATACCATTGAGCGTCCACCCCAGGAACCACAGGATACCCCGCCACCATTGCTGCTCCTGCTGCACGGCTTTGGCAGCAACGAACATGACCTGATGGGTCTGGCACCCTATCTGGACAAGCGGCTGCACATCGTGAGTGCCCGTGCGATCTTTGATGTTGGCATAGGCTACGCATGGTATTATCTCTATGGTGTGCCGGGCAACTTGATTGCCGATGATGCGACCTGTGCGCGGAGCCTTGAGGTGTTGACCGAGTTTATCCGTGATCTGCCGGCGCGAGTAGGCGCGGATCCGCACCAGTTTTACCTGCTTGGGTTTAGTCAGGGAGCGGTTATGAGCCTCAATCTGGCTTTGACGGTTCCCCGGTCGATCGCGGGCGTCGTTGCGATCAGTGGCTATCTGGATGAAGCGGTGCTGCCACGGGTGCACCCCGAAGCCCTCGCCGATCTGCCGGTGCTGGTCATGCATGGCTCCCAGGACGACCTGATCCCCATTGAGGCGGGGCGGGGTGTGAAGGCCTTTCTGGAGACCACACCGGTGCGCCTGACCTACCACGAATACCCGATTGGGCATAGCATTCATCCCGATGGGCTCCTGGTGATCGCACAGTGGCTCAGTTCGCACATAGACCGTCGGGCCAGGGAGGAACAAAATACCGGCTGAACGCGTGCGTTGCGCTGCGAGAGGAAGAGGCCATGTCAACGATACACGTGCCGTTTGGTGATCTGAAACGCCAGCACGCCACGCTCCACGCCGCGCTGCAGGCGGTGATGGAGCAGGTGCTGGTGCGTGGATGGTATATTCTGGGCACAGAGGTGCAGTCTTTTGAGCAAGAGTTTGCGGCGTACTGTGGCACAGACGATTGTGTCGGGGTGGCAAATGGGACGGATGCGCTCTATCTGGCGTTGACCGCACTGGACATCGGGCCAGGCGATGAAGTGATCACGGTTGCCAATGCCGGGACGTATCAGATGGCGGCCATTCTACAAACAGGTGCGCGCCCCGTCATGGTGGACATTGATCCCCACACGCATACACTCGATGTCCACCAGATGGCAGCCGCAATAACGCCGCGCACTCGGGCCGTGCTGCCTGTTCATCTCTATGGTCGCCTGGCGAACATGCCCGCGATCAGTACCATTGCCGCCCAACACGGCCTGGCGGTCATCGAAGATGCTGCCCAGGCCCACGGCGCATGGGCGGTTGATGATCACGGCCAGGTGCGCAAGGCGGGGAACTGGGGCATCTGTGGCTGTTTCAGCTTTTATCCCACCAAGAATCTGGGCGCACTCGGTGATGGTGGAGCGATTGTCACGTCTGATGCCGGGTTTGCCCGTCGCGTACGCCGGTTACGACAGTATGGCTGGAGGAACAAATATGTCACAACAGAGATCGGTGGGCGGAACTCACGCCTGGATGAATTGCAGGCCGCTATCCTTCGTATCAAGCTGGGGTATCTCGACCATTGGAACACGCTGCGCCGCGAGCGGGCAGCCTGGTACGCCGATTTGCTCATGGGCGCACCGCTGGGATTACCGCTGGACGAACCTGGTCATGTGTATCACCTGTATGTGATCACGAGTGATCAACGTGATGCCCTGCAGCAACATCTTACCCTGGCAGGCATCGGCACCGATATTCACTATCCGGTACCGGCGCATCTCCAGCCTGCCTATACCGCTCTCGGCTATCCTCCCGACATCGTGCCAGAAACGTGCCAGCACGCGCAGCGCATTCTCTCACTCCCCCTCTACCCGGAATTAACCCGAACCGAGGTTGAACAGGTGGCTGCGGCACTATGGGCCTATAGGCAGGAGGGGCGGGTTTGAAGCGCTCCCCGCCTCAAAACGGCTCGACCCCCCACTCTGCCAATTCTTCGGCAAAGCGTTCAATGTCGCGCGTGGTACGCAACTGCTCGATACGGGACAGGAGCACCATACGGTTGGCATCGCCCGGTAGGATCGTCCGTTCGAGGTACTGACGTAAGTAGAGCTGCATCAAGGCATGGTGAGCCACGGTGAGAGGCTCACCACGGAGATAGGTTTCAACCGCGTCTGCCAGTGCGCCCGTCTGCTCTTCCATCCAGAAGCGGGGTGCTTTCGGTACGTCGAACGGATAGGGATAATCTGGATTGGCGACAAATACCAGGGGGCCGATGTGCTCCGGTGCTTCGATCATCCAGGACTCCTTCTTGCTGATCGCTACGACGCCGGGAACAATCCCAATGCCTGATACAATCGGGGAAAATCAAAATACGTAGTCATCAGTTCGGTAAAGCGTTCCATCTTGATCTTCTGATGGAAGCGAATGCGGCCAAACAACTCCTCGGCGCGCTCCACCGTGGTCAACGTATCATCGGGCACCACACAAATCGGTACCTGCCGTTCCTCGGCGAGATCGAGGACACGTGGCGATGGGCGGAAGTTGCCGGTGAGAATCAATACACTGGTGCTGGTCTCCAGCGCAACCAGTTGCAAATCGATCCGGTCGCCGCCAGTAATGACGGCCTTGTTGGTGCGCCGCCGGAAATACGATAGACCGGCCTCCGATCCCATGGCCCCGATCATCAATGATTCAATCTCGCGCTGCCCCCATCTGTGGTCGCCAATAAACTGTCCACCAAGATGCTCGTGCAATTCATGCACCGTCACACTGGCGAGCAAGCGGTCACGGGGCATCACGCCCAGCACGGGAATGGAGCGTGCTTCGAGGAACGGAACGACCCGGCTCTGGGCAAATTCAAGGTGTGGTTCTTCGACGTGGTTAATCAGTACCCCGATCAGCCGATCACCAATATACCGGTGTACGGTCAAGATCGTGTCTACTGCCCGAATCGAGGTATACCGGCAGATAAGCAGTGTGGAGGCCTCAAACATATCGGCCACCTGATCCGCGCTGAGATCGACCAGCGCACCTTCTGCCCAGTTATTGGTACCTTCGAGCACCACGATGTCGGTAGCGTGAGCAACTGCCAGATAGGCATCGTGCAAAACACGGGTGAACGCGGGTGCCTGTCCACGCAAAATCGTGTCGATTGTGGCGGGGGTTAGTAACACCGGGGCCACCTGTTCGAGCGGCGTTTCCAAACCTAACGTATCCCGAATAAACGCCGCATCTTCGTCCAGAATAGCGTTGGGAGTATGCGCCACCGACACACTGACCGGCTTCATATAACCGACTGCGAAACCGTCCCGGCGCATACGCTGCAAGAGCCCCAGACAAACGGCGCTCTTGCCAACAAAAGCTTCAGTTGAAGCAACATACAACGCGGCCATACGAAGCCTCCTTGCTCCTGATCGCCAGGAATCCTGTGCAGGATACTGCGGAAACCCGGCGTAGCCTACCCCTGTAAAATAATTCGCGCATCTAATACTATAACACCTTCGCCCCGGTTATGCACAACCAGAGGATTAATATCCATTTCCACAATTTCCGGAAAATCTGTTACTAATTGACTCACGCGCAACACGACGTCTTCCGTCCCGGCAATATCTGCGGGCGGTTCACCGCGCACTCCACGCAACAGCGGGAAGGTGCGGATCGAGCGCAACTGGGCACTGACTTCCTGGCGGCTTATGGGAGCCAGGCGGAAAGCAACATCGCGTAACACCTCCACATAAATACCGCCCATACCTACTGCCACCAGTGGCCCGAATTGCGGATCGCGGGTCACTCCCACCAGCAACTCGCGGCCCTTGCGTACCATCTCCTGCACGAGAATGCCCCAGATGCGGGCGTTCGGGCTATACTTACGGGCGCGATATTCGATAAGTTCGTACGTATCGCGCACACTCGTCGCGTCGGCTATGCCAACCTTGACTCCCCCGACATCACTTTTATGCAAAATATCCGGGCTACTAATTTTCATCACCACCGGATATCCAATGTCTGACGCAATCTGTACGGCTTCTTCGGGCGAACGCGCCAGACGGCTCTGCGGCAAACGCATACCATACGCTTCCATCACCTGTCGTGCCTCAATCTCACCCAGTTCCACCCGTCCGGCCTGCCGTACCTGGGCAAAGAGTGCCCGGACGCGCTCGTGATCAACCTCAAACTGGGCATATTCTGGCTCGGGCTGTTGTTGCCAGGCGCGGTGGCGGGCCATTGCCGCCAGCGCACGCACCGCACGTTCTGGGAAGGGATAGTTGGGAATGCGATGCTGGTTCAGGAGGTCGAGTGCTGGCCCCAGGCTGTATGCCCCCATAAAACTGGTCAGCACCGGCCGGGCGTGACCGGACGACAGATCAATAATAACCTGTGCGGTCTCGGGCAGATCACTCTGGGCCTGCGGCGTAAGCAGCACCAGCACGGCGTCAACGCCTGGATCATCCATAATCGCGCGGAGCGCCACCCGATAGCGATCACTGCGGGCATCACCAATCACATCAACGGGATTAAAGACATTGGCGGTGGAGGGCAGATCGCGTTGTAAGCGCTGGATTGTTTCGGACGTAAACTCGGCCATTCTGAGCCATCCGCTGCGTTCAATGGCATCGGCGGCAATAATTCCAGGGCCACCGGCATTCGTGACAATTGCCACCCGGTTGCCGGTCATCGGTGGTTGATAAGCAAAGGCCAGCGCACAGTCGAACAACTCTTCCATCGAGCTGGCGCGAATAATGCCACTCTGGGCAAACGCGGCTTCATAGGCACTCTCACTGCCGGTCAGCGAGCCGGTATGCGAAGAGACGGCCCGTGTGCCCGCCGCTGTTGCCCCGCTCTTAATCGCTACCACCGGCGTGCGTCGCGTTACTTGCCGCGCCACCTGCACAAAACCCGGCCCGTTCGTAATACCCTCAAGATAGGCCAGGATTACCTTGCTGTGCGGATCCTCGTTCCATGCCTGCAACAGCGTCACTTCGTCGACATCAGCCTTGTTGCCCAGGCTGACAAAGCGCGAGAAGCCAATGCCGGCGGTCTTGCTCCAGTCGAGAATAGCGGTACACAACGCGCCTGACTGTGACATAAAAGCGATCTCGCCATCGTCGGGCATCAGGGCTGCAAAAGTGGCGTTGAGTTTGCTAATCGTATCGATGATGCCCAGGCAGTTGGGGCCAACCATGCGCATATTATAGCGCCGAACCACTTCCAGTAGCTGGCGCTCGCGCTCTTTGCCTTCGCCGCCGACCTCTTTGAAGCCCGCAGTAATGACAATCAAGCCTTTGACGCCCTTTTGCCCACACTGCTCCACAGCCGCCAGTACCTGATCGGTGGCAATCACAATAACCGCCAGATCGATCGGGTCAGGAACCGCCAGGACGCTCGGATACGCTGTCAGGCCAAGAACACTGGAAGCCGTGGGATGAATTGGGTAGATTCGACCCTGATAACCGTGCTCGACAATGTTTTTGAATACCTGATGCCCCAGTCGATTCGGGTTGGGTGAGGCGCCCAATAACGCGACAGATTGAGGAGCGAAGATCGCCTCCAGCATCCCTGCCTCCCTTCAACAGGTCATGAACCATATGTGATTTCAGTCACGTCTATGATAGCTGAATTTAGCACATACGACAAGTGGGGTGCGGCGAGAGGCGAGGCGGCGGGCAATGTTCACATTGCCGCTCATAGCACAGCAACGATCGTAGGGGCACCTCTTGTGAGTGCCCGCATTGGTCTGCATCGCAAGGCAACGATAACCATGCCTGCTATGATGGTCGTTGCCTTATAATGGAGGGTAATGTGCAACCGTGAGTATGGGCCGCATGTCACTCATTGCGCGGCAACGATAGCAATACAGGCCATCCATGGTCGTTTTCCGGGGCAATGTATACTATTGCGGGGCATTGCGGGCATTGCTGCTCATGGCCCGGCAACGATGGTAGGGGTGACTCTTGTGGTCGCTCGCAGCGAAGGCAATGTGGACAGTGTGGGCATGGCGAGACAATGCGGGCGATGCAGGGCCATGCGGGCAATGCAAGGCAATGCAAGGCAATGCAAGGCGATGTGGGCATTGCAGGCACCCATGAGGGTACCCCTACGACATGGCATAGTCGGTGTGCGGCAATGCGGACGATGTTACCTGTTTCCTATTCGGCGAAGCACATCATACTTCTGGCTCGACCCATTGCACGACTGGTTGTGCCTCCTGGTTGTACAGCGGCAACACCAGCAGCCAGTGATCCAGCACGCCCAGCATTGCCAGCACTGCCAGCAGCGTCATCCCCACCGCGCTACTGGCGGGAGCAAGGTAGGTAGCCTGGAGCCATAATAGCACGGCCACCACCGTCGCAACCATAATCGAAGGAAGGAAAAAAGGATTAGAGGGGCGTTGGGCCCAGAAGCTGCCCAGATACCATAAGTGTTCTGGCAGCCAGTGAACAGGCAAGCTGCGTACGCCCAGCAGCACATTCAGCTTGGCGCTTTGCATCAATGCCCAACCCAGAATGATTGTCAGCAATCCGATCTGATTGGCCGCACCGTGCAGCATCCACCACAGCAGCACGATTTCCAGTATCATCGCAATTTCGTGATACAGATGTGTATCGAGGGCATACTTGAAGCGCTGCCAACCCTGCGCCTCAGGTGGACAGGGTTGTTGCCATGGCCCGGTCAGCAAACCGCTGTAAAACGAGAGTTCGTGCCATGTCCAGATGAGCATGCCCGCCAGATATGCCCGGTAGTTCCCCCAGATACTCAGGTCGTTGCGTGTATCCCAGATGTGAAGGTGTGCCAGTACTACTACACTGATCAGCAAGAACAGTACCAGCCGTCGTTGTTCTGGCGTACGGCGATTCAACCAGAGCAAACCCAGTGTCAGGCCACCCCACAGGGCCATAGTGACCAGCACAGGGTACAGATAAATTTCGGCCCAGGTAGCGGTGGGTAGGGACATAATCAACCATTCCAGGTCATACAAATTTTTGACATATAAATATAAACGATCACAAAAATGGTAACATGCTGTGGGGCAACTGTCAATACCAACACGGGAAGTTCGTTCGACTTATGTGAACGTACATCCATGATACCGGCATGTAATTCCGTATCATACCACGCTCCCTTTGAACAACCCCGGCAGCGTGTGGAGCGCCGTGATCGTGCGCGGACCGGGCCAGGTGAGCAGCATGCCATCGCACAGATGAATGCGCTGTGCAGCCACGGCAGCGACCGCTGCAAACGGCGCAAATGCCGTTCGATCAGCCGCAGTGAAGCGGTATGGCTCATCGGGCAACAGGATTACGTCGGGGTTGAGGTGCATAAAGTCGGCTAGATCTGCGCGTGGGTAGCGGCCAGGCAGTTGGCGAGCCAGGTTCTCTGAGCCACACAGCCGCAACAGGTCATCGACATAGGTCGTGCCACCAACCGCCATCCACGGGTCACGCCAGATGAAGACCAGCGTGCGCTGTGGGCGACGACCAATCAAGGATTGTTGCGCCTGTGCCAACGCAGTTTCCAGTGCATGCAGCAGCGGTGCGGCGGTGCGTTCAGCAGCGAGGATTTGCGCCAGCGCGCTCAGTTGCGCCAGTGCATCGGCCACACTCTGAATATCGGTGACATACACCGGAATACCCATTGCCGTCAGCGCGAGCACATCGCGTTCGCGGTTTTCCTCCTTCGCCGCCAGTACCAGGTCGGGCTGCAGGGCGCGGATCAACTCGCGGTTGGGATTCTTTGTACCGCGTACTTTCGGCAGTGATGCCACCTGCGCCGCCGGCGCAATGCAGTAGTCAGTGACACCAACAACGTATGGCCCCAGGCCAATCGCAAACAGATATTCGGTCAGGCTGGGCACCAGCGAGATGATGCGGCGCGGCGGCGCAGGGAGATCAATGGTGCGGTTAAGCGCATCAATGGGCATAGCACCACCTTTAGCGCTCAAGACCGGCAATGATCGCCGGTAGAAACACCGGTAGATCCGCAGGAGTACGTGATGTTACCAGGTTGCCATCCACCACCACAGCCTCGTCAATCCAGACGGCACCTGCGTTCTCCATATCATCGCGGATGGCACCAACGCTGGTGACGGTGCGCTCTTGCAAAATGCGGGCCGATATCAGCATCCAACCTGCGTGACAGATGGCAGCGATCAGCTTACCCTGGTTGTTCAGTTCGTTGACAAAGCGGCGCAGTTCGGGGTCGCGCCGCAACCGATCCGGCGCAAAGCCGCCTGGTACAACCACGCCTGCAAAATCGTTGGCGCTGGCATCTTTGCTCGCCATATCGCTTGTGACCGGATAGCCATGCTTGCTAACGTAGGTCTGTCCTGCTTCTGGCGCGACAATAACCACGTCCGCCCCGGCTTCCTTAAGACGATAATAGGGGTACCACAACTCCTGATCTTCATAATTATTCTCGGCCAGAATAGCAACCCGTTTTCCTTGTAAGCTCATAGCCTCCCTTTCTTTCGCATCGCCCGGCCCGTGAACGAGCGGGCTACTCATTCACCCAGCCCGCCTGCGCGGGCTGAAACACAGGCCACGCAGGCCGCCTTTGTGTCACCGTCGCCCGACGCTTCAGCGTCCGGGCACACTGTAGCACCTTCTCACACGGGCTGAGAAGTTGATCAAGTCCGACCGTTGCAGCCAGATATGGTATATTATAGCCTGATACGCACTTGAACGCGAAAGCAAGCACGATCCAGCAAGAAAGGCATACCAGGAGCGGCTGGGATTGTAACGCAAAATGCGGGCAGTCAGCGATAGTGGGGCCAGGATTGTAACGCAACGGCGCAAAGGGGCAATAGCGCAACAATCCTGATAGGCGTCCGGGAGCGATAGCGGAGCCAGGATTGTAACGCACAGGCGCAACAGCGTTTCTACGTTGGTACAACGTGTCACGTAGAATTAAACTATGTCTAAGGTAGAAGAATGGCAAAAATCCCATCGCACCGAGATTTAATAGTCTGGCAGAAAGCCATGGATATGGTGATGCAAATTTATCATCTGGCAAACTGTTTTCCACCAGCAGAGATGTATCGGCTAACAAACCAGATTACACGTGCAGCCGTATCGGTTCCAGCCAATATTGCTGAAGGCCATGCTCGTTCTACCTTGAAAGACTATGCTCACTTCCTGGTGATAGCAAAAGGTTCACTTATGGAAACCGAGACGTTTTTAATGCTTGCTGTGCGCTTAGGATATCTGGATACCGCACAAGCAGAGCCAACATTAGATCTTATTACGGAAATTAGTAAGATGCTGACTGTTTTACGCAGTAAACTGTTAAAATGAAATTTCTGTAACCTGTAACCTATAGTATGAACGTTATTGAATTCAAAAATGTGAGTAAGCGGTTTGTGCTGCACCGAGATCGGCGCGACTCGATCCAGGAGCGGGTGGCGGGTTTGCTGCGCCCACGCGCCCAGGGCGAAGAATTCTGGGCCTTGCGCGATGTGAGCTTCAGCGTCGCACCGGGTGAGAGTATCGGCCTGGTCGGGCACAACGGGGCCGGCAAGAGTACCGCGCTCAAGCTGATGACCCGCATTCTCGAACCGAATCAGGGCACGGTGCATATGGCGGGACGAGTGGCGGCGCTGCTCGAACTGGGGAGCGGCTTCCACCCTGACCTGAGCGGGCGCGAGAACGTCTTTCTCTACGGCTCGCTGATGGGCTTCAGCCGCCGTGATATGCAGGAACGTATGGACGGTATCGTCGAATTCGCCGATATTGGCAACTTCCTCGACACCGAGATCAAGCATTACTCGTCGGGGATGTACACGCGCCTGGCCTTCGCCGTCGCCACTGCCGTCGATCCCGACATCCTCATTACTGACGAGGTACTGGCCGTGGGCGATGAGGCCTTTCAACGTAAGTGTATGGAGCGCATCTTTCGCTTTCGGCGCATGGGCAAGACCATCGTCTTCGTCTCGCACGCCCTCGAAATCGTGCGCACGCTATGCGATCAGGCGGTGTGGCTCGATCATGGAATGGCGTGTATGGTCGGGCCGGCCGGCGAGGTGGTCGATGCCTACCTGTCCGACGTGAACCGCCAGGAGCAGGAGCGCCTGGCAAAGCAGCGCACCAGTACCGCTTCTGGATCTATGACTGTCGAGCAGGAACAGGAGAAAGACCAGACGCCCTATCGCCGCGGCTCGCGTGAAGTAGAGATTACCCGCGTCGAACTGCTCGACAGTGCTGGCAACGAACGTCCTGTTTTTCAGACGCACGAAGCCGTGACCATCCGTATGCACTATCTGGCGCACGAACCGGTGCCATACCCGGTCTTTGGCATCGCCCTGCATCACGAGAACGATCTGTGGCTGACCGGCCCCAACACCAGTTTTGCGGGCGTGGATATTCCGCTGGTCACCGGCACCGGGTATGTTGACTATCACATCCCGGCGCTGCCACTGCTGACCGGGCGCTATCTGCTCAGTGTGGCTGTGTACGACGAGACGATGCTGCACCCCTACGATCACCATGATCGACTCTACCGCATCGTAGTCCAGAGCCGTGGCCTGCGCGAGCGCTATGGCATCATGTCGCTGGCCGGAACCTGGAACTGGTGCGCCCAGAATGGTCACGCAGAAGCGTGATATAATGGGGCGCGTTGAAGATGTGAGAAGATCAGGTATGCAAGTGACTGAAACAGAGCTGGATGAACTGGTGTATCGACGGGCCATTCGCCTGCTCGTACTGGGCAATGGCAAACATATCTGGGAAGCATCACCCAGTCCCCTGCATCAGATGCTGATTGATGAAATACGGGCAACTATTCAGCCAGTTGCATCTGGCGACATGGCACGTTCCGGATGTGGTTGTTTTCACCTGGCAGATGTGTATATCCGTCTGCCCGATACTTCTCTGGTACGTCCAGATATTGCCATTTTCTGCGAGCGACCGCCGCGTCAGCGGCAGGCCTTGCGGGTGGTGCCGGCAGTAGTGATCGAGGTCATCAGTCCGACCTACGAGGTCAAAGATCTGGAAGACCTGCCACCAGTGTATCTGAGCAACGGCATTCGTGATGTGCTGGTGGTCGATAGCGATCAACAGCGTGTGACCCACTTCCAGCACGCAGGGACAACCGTGTATAGCACACCGCATACAGCACGGTTCGCGTGTGGATGTGAGTGTTTTGTTGGGTGAACTGTTAATATGGCAGCAACAGACAAAAATCACAGGCAGTTTCATTGATTGTGTTTAACGGTTTAATTTTCTTTTTGATAAGTAATCCAAGGGATATCCATGAATTCACAGGAACCATCAAGTTTGTATGATGCTTATTATTTTAGTCATGGATGTGGCATGCCCTATGAACGTAACGAGCATTGGCTAACGTTCTTTGGTGCAATTGCGGACAGTATTGTGCAGGAAATCCAGCCAGACTCAGTACTTGATGCTGGATGTGCAATGGGCTTTCTGGTTGAAGCATTGCGCCAACGTGATGTGGAAGCGTTTGGTGTGGACATTTCTGAATATGCTATCGAAAAAATACATCCAGATATACAACCTTTCTGTTGGGTTGGCTCAGTAGTTCAACCTTTTCCGAGAAAATACGATTTGATCGTGTGTATTGAAGTCTTGGAGCATATGACACCATGGGATGCCGAGCAGGCAATCATCAATTTTTGCCAGCATAGTGACGATATTTTATTCTCTTCTACACCTTTTGATTATAAAGAGGCAACACATTTCAGTGTTCGTCCGCTTGAACACTGGGCCAGTTTATTTGCGCGTCAGGGATTTTATCGTGATGTCGATTTTGATGCTTCATTTATTACGCCCTGGGCAGTTCGTTTTCAACGACGGCGGGACTCTTTGCCACGTATTATTCAGGACTATGAACGTAACTTCTGGCGTTTGTGGAAGGAAAACACTGATCTGCGTAGTTTAACGCTCGATATGCGTAATGAACTTGCAGCAAAAGAAAGACACATACAGTACAGCCAGGAGACGTTGCACGATCAGATTCAGACGTTGCACGATCAGATTCAGACGTTGCACGATCAGATTCAGGAAAAGGATAGTATTATCGCAGAGTTACATAAAAAAGAACGAGAACAAAGGCAGGCCAGCATTTGTTTAAGCGATCAATTAGTAGAAAAAGAACAAATTCTTGTTGATCGCAATAAAGTGATCAAGGAATTTGGAATGCGCATTGCCGAACAAAATCAAGAAATTCATAAATTGCACAGACTTATGGCAAACAAAGAACGTGCAAACCGTACTATGAGTTTACATATAGATGAAATTGAGGCTTCAATTATACAAAAAAACGAACATATTGCTTACTTAGAACAACTTGTTAAACAAATACAATCTGGCCGAGTTATGCGTTTAATGCAGGCCGTGCAGGTGGCTAAACAGCACGGTTTACGTTCTGGATTAAACGTATTTCGAGATAAAGTGGATGAGGTTCATTCAACAGTGTGTAAAGAACAGCCATCCGCTTTAGATGCATATCAGGTGTGGATTACAGAAAACGAACCAGATGGAACGGAGCTTAATCAGCAACGGTACGAAAGCCAAAACTTTACCTATTTACCGGTGATGAGCATTATTATTCCAGTATATAACCCATTGCCACAGATTCTACGCGAAACTATCGAGTCGGTAGTGGCACAGACGTATATCCGCTGGGAATTATATCTGGTTGATGGTAATTCGGGTGTTCCTGGCGTTCGAGCAACAATTGAGGAGTTTTGTCATCGTGATCGGCGTATTCATGCAAAATATCTTGATCAGAATCTCGGTATCTCCGGGAATACGAATGCTGCGCTATCGCTAGTCCGCGGTGATTTTATTGTTCTGCTAGATCATGATGATCTACTTGCTCCGAATATGCTCTATGAAGTAGTCAAATTACTGCAAACGGACATGGAAGCCGATATTATTTATTATGATGAAGATAAGATATCGGCAGATGGAATGATACGGCGTGATCCCTGGTTCAAGCCAGCAGCCTGGTCTCCTGATCTACTGTTGTCTACTAACTACCTTATGCACAGCGTTGTTCGTCGGTCGTTGTTTATAGATGTTGGTGGGCTTGACTCAGCTATGGATGGAGCACAGGATTGGGATCTGGCGTTACGTTTAACAGACAAGACACAGAATATTGCACATATCTCTAAAGTTCTTTATCATTGGCGGCAGGTTGAAGGTTCAGCAGCACGTGATGCTAATGCCAAACCATGGGCGTTTGAGGCCCAGGCTCGTTGCATTGTAGCGCACTTACAGCGCATAGGAATTGAGCAACCACGAGTTATTTTTCCTGCTCTAGGTCGAGTACGAGTTATCTGGCCAACAACAGGAGCAAAGATTTCAATCATTATCCCTACTAAAGATAAGCCTGAGTTACTACAAGCATGCCTCTCGTCTATTTTGAACCAGACAACCTATCGTAATTATGAAATTGTTTTAGTGGATACAGGCAGTGTTCTTACTGAAACCCACCACTACTATGATCAACTGAACAGTGACTCGCGTATTCGGATTGTGAAATATACTGGTTCTTTTAATTTTTCTGCGGTTAATAATCTTGGTGTCAGCCATGCTCAGGGTGATATTTTGCTTTTTCTTAATAATGACACAGAGATTCTTGTTGCTGATTGGTTGGAAGAATTGGTGGGATGGGTTGAACGTCCCGACGTCGGTGTTGTAGGATGCAAGCTCATCCGTCCCGATAAAACAATCCAGCATGCGGGCATTATTATGGGCTTAGAAGGTCATGGAAGCCATGTCTTTGATGGTAATCATGAGGATTGTTATGGTATCTTTGGGTCGTCTGAATGGTATCGTAATTATCAGGCTGTTACTGGCGCATGTATGATGTTGCGACGCGATGTGTTTGAGCAACTAGGTCGCTTTGATGAAGTCTATCAGGTTGGCTACAGTGATATTGAACTTTGTCTTGCGGCTATCAAAGCTGGCTATCGAGTTGTCTATACACCTTTTGCCCGCCTGTTGCATCACGAAGGCGGAACACGAGGTTTCAAAGTTCCAGTCAGTGATGTCTTGCGTGCGTCAGTACGTCTGTTTTCCTTTGTCGAATCTGGAGATCCATTTTATAATTGCAATCTTTCATACAATCATCGCCAACCAACGCTCGTAAAGCGGCATGAAGAAAGTCGAGAAGAACGCTTACAATCTATTTTGGAGGCGTTTGAATTACGCAACCCTGATGGTGCAGCTTTACCATCGCATGTGTTGTATAACTTATCTTTACAGGGTATGCATATAGCGCCCAATACAACACCTGAAGTTTATTTTGATTTTTATCTTAATACTGATCGAAAATTACTTGTTATTTCTCACGATCTAAGTCTAAGTGGGGCACCACTTATTCTCTATATGCTGGCAAAATATTTGGTAGAGCAGGGATATGTCATTACAGTAGTTGCTCCCGATAGTGGGCCGTTGCATCTGCTATACAATCAGGCGCAGATTGAGGTTGTTATCGAGCCAGCACTCCTCGATGATGCTCGGGTAACATATTCATTATTGCCCAACTATGGTGGTATTCTGGTTAATACCATACTGGCCTGGCGGTCTGTTATTGCGGCACGGGCTTTTCCTAAACCGTGTATCTGGTGGATCCATGAGTCGCAGTTTGGGCAACAACTAGCTAAAAATTATCCAGGTGTAGCGCAGGCATTGTCGTCAGCCCATGCAATTATTATTCCGACGAAAGCTACGGCCGATTTGTATCGTGAGTTTTCTCATCAAACGAAAATCTTCCCTATTCAATACGGCCTTGATCTTGATGGGATACAGGTACAAGCAACCTCATTTCATAAAAATCCAGATAAACTGTATGTTGTAAATGTGGGAAGTATTGAATCTCGCAAGGGACAGGATATTCTCTTGAAGAGCATCGCGCATCTACCAACTGAGATTATCCATCGTTGCGAGTTTTATCTGATTGGGCGCGTTCTTGATTGGGATTTTTATCATCAATTATCTCAGGCAGCACGGCGTATACCGAATGTACATATTGTAGGTGAGGTTCCACGTGAACGTGTCACGGCCTATCTTCAAGCTGCGGATGTCTTCGTTCTAACTTCCCGAGATGAATCTTTGCCAGTTGCGATGTTAGAAGCAATGTATTATGCCAGAGCAATTATTGCTACCGATGTTGGTGGTATAAGGGAAATCATTAACCATGAAGATAATGGTCTGATAGTCAAGTCAGAAAATTACAGAGACATAGCACGTCATCTGGAGCGTCTCTTCTATGACCGGGATGTATTAGTACAGATAGGTAATAAGGCACGAATGACCTTTGAGCAACATTTAACGATGGAGCGATTTGGAACTGAAATGCTCAAAGTTATCAGGCGTGTACTAGCACCTGATTCCTCCGAACTTACTGAACATATGAATTCAAATTCCGATGAACCATGGATAGTTGATGGACATAATGCAAGTTTAGAATGACCCCACAGTTGATTGCATAGGAGATTAGATGCATCATTTAGAACAAACTTGTTGTAATCTCTGTGGTTCAGATCGATGGCAGCATCTCTATCGTAATTTTGAGTTGGACATTATACGTTGCCAGGAATGTGGTTTGACTTATGCTGGCCCGTTGCGATTAACGCCAGCAGCGTCCTGGCAACGTTATAATCCTGATTATTTCTGGTATGAATATCTTCCATCACTGGGTGTGATGCAGGGACAATTCAATCTTGCTGACTTCGATGTGCGTTATGCACCTATGCTTGATCTACTGCAAGGCTATCGGTGGTTGGGGCGATTGCTAGAGGTTGGTTGTGGGGTCGGCTTTTTTCTTAAAGCGGCAGAGCGTGCTGGATGGGATGTTGTAGGACTGGAGGTATCTGAGGTAGCGGTCAACTTTGTCAGGGATACATTGAAACTGGATATTCAGTGTGGCACAGTGGAAACTGTGTCCTTACCACAGGCTACTTGTGATGTGATTGCCATGTTTGATGTTATCGAGCATCTTTTTGATCCACATAAAACACTCTCACAAATCTACCGCTTGCTTCGTCCAGATGGTGTGCTGGTGATTACAACCCCAAATATCAATGCCTTGAGTCACTTTGTTCTGGGAGAGTCATGGGCGGTGCTGAGTCCAGCTGAACATCTCTATTACTTTTCTGAGAGAACACTGATGAAAACATTGCAAAAACCAGGTTTTACAGCTGTAAAGTTTGATCGTTGTTTTACCGGGCAGGGGGTCTATCAGACAATAAACCCCCATCACAATCAAGCCCCCATCGCACCGCGAGCAAAGATCTATACCTGGTTGGTGCAAGATTATGGCTCACAAGTGTTTTGACAAATACAACGGTTAGGTCTCGCTGACACGTTGTATTGTTTAGCTCACAAACCATCTGTTGATAATTGAGGATATGATGCCAACTATTGAGGCGAATCAATTAACCTGGACAAACTATGCCTGGTCAGAACGTGGTGATGAATGGTCACATGCCTGGGGGGGGACTGAATTTCTCTGGTGGGGAACACTTTTTCCGCGCATCCAATCCTTTATTCCTACTGGCACAATTCTGGAAATCGCGCCCGGTTTTGGCCGCTGCACACAGTATTTGAAAGATTTTGGTGCTAATCTTATTGTTGTTGATCTAACTGAACGTTGTATCCAGGCCTGTCAAGACCGGTTTGCAACTTATTCCCATCTGAGTTACTACGTCAATGATGGCAAATCTCTGGAAATGATTCCTGATCACTCGATTGATCTTGTGTTTAGTTTTGACTCGCTGGTACATGCCGAGGCTGATGTCATGGAGGCTTATCTACAGCAACTGGCATGTAAACTGAAGCCTGATGGAGTTGGCTTTATTCATCATTCAAATATGGGACAATTTGTTGATTCTGTGACAGGATCATTGCCCTTTGAAAATACTCATTGGCGTGCTGAGAGCATGACCGCACAATTATTTGAACAATACTGCGACGCAGCCGGATTACAATGCATAAACCAGGAACTTGTTAACTGGGGTTGCGATAACTTGATAGATTGCCTGTCAATTTTTACCTTGCGCAACTCGTCTCTGGCACGTCCAAATAAAATAGTAGAAAATAACGAATTTATGCGCGAGGCAGCCTATTTTTCATTTTTGTCATCTATGTATCATCCTATGCACTTTTCAGGGTTACATCGGAAGCACCAGGTCGAGCCTGTACCATCTGCGCAATCAGTTATGATATCTCAACCTGAAGTAGATCGCAGCTTGTTGATCAAGAAAGCACTACATACCTTTCAACAAGCGGGGACAAAGCAACTATGACGCTGCTGCAACAACTGGCGGACGACTACGGCAAACTCGCGGAACTGATACCTGAAGCAGAAGCGATGTACCGGTATCGACAGGGGGTAATCCTGGCGCGGCTGGGTGACCGATTGGTGGCGCGTGAAGCGTTCGACGCTGCACTCCGCGCCCGACCGCAGCACGTCGATGCGCTCTACGAACGCGCACTGTTGCACTACGCCGACGGCGACCTGAATGCCGCCCTCGCTGACCTCGACGCCGCG
>Ga0308419_1000077_pt1 | contig 78166 bp, 65 predicted proteins | sample HotsprSampleMS50_FD_203674 | JGI IMG/M metagenome (GOLD analysis project Ga0308419, IMG submission 203674) | Hot spring phototrophic mat microbial communities from Mushroom Spring, Yellowstone National Park, Wyoming, United States - 20090730_MS50 ... | reverse complement strand
CGGGGCGCCGCAGCGGGATGTGGAGCTCGGACAGATCGCCGCCTACCTCCACGACATCGGCAACGTGATCAACCGCATCGACCATCCGATCAGCGGCGCGAACATCGCCTGGACGATCCTGAACGACATGGGCATGGAGCCCGCGGAGATCGCGCCGATCCTCGGGGCGATCGGCAACCACGAGGAGCTGGCAGGCTCGCCCGTCAGCGCCATCTCCGCCGCCTTGATCCTGGCCGACAAGAGCGACGTGCACTTCAGCCGGGTCCAGAACCCGATCATGGACACGTTCGACATCCACGACCGGGTGAACTACGCCGTCCAGAAGTCCCGCGTCGAGGTCCTTCCGCACGAGGGGACCATCGAGCTCACGCTCGAGATCGACACGTCGTACGCGAGCGTGATGGAGTACTTCGAGATCTTCCTGGAGCGCATGGTCGCCTGTCGGCGCGCCGCCGAGACGCTGGGCCTCAAGTTCGCCCTGCGGGTGAACGGCGTGAAGCTCGAGTAACCGGACCGGCCGATCGGTGTTGGGCAGCCGGACAGACCGGTGCGGGTGGTCCTTGGGGAGCCCAGCGGGAAGGTCCGGCCGAGGCTTGGAGGGACCCTCCGCACCGTTGCGCCCTTCGTGGGCTCCGCAGTGGGATGCGGGCGAATGTCACCGGGCCATGAAGTCTCGTCGGGAGACTGCCGACAATCCTGATTGGGATGCAGGCGCCGGCGCCGGGGAAGTTGTTCGAGGCCGATCCGAGAGAGATCGCCAAGGTGTTATTCCTAGCCCAACAGGCTGGGGCTCAGCTCCTGTTGCAGCTCCAGGAGCGAGAGCCTGTGCCCGTGCGGCTGGTCCGCGGCCCCGCGCCGGGCATCTGGCTCCAGCCGGTCGGACCTTCTCCCACTCCCTTCATGGGCGAGCCCTGTTGCCTCATCGCCGGGCCACAGGACGAGCCCTGGCACATCCACACCGCCGCCCGCAGGAGCGTTCCGTCCGGGGATGGCCTGCTGATCGAGATTGAGAAGCCAGCGCGCATGGTGCGCCACGAGGAGCGCGAGGGCGCGCGGATCGAGCTTGCGGACGGAGAGCTCCAAGCCCAGATCGTGTAGGACAAGGCCAATCAGACGGTGGGCGTGCAGAACGCCAGCTGGAACGGCATCCGCGCACGGTTTCTGCGGCCTCTGTTCGTCACCTTCGTCCCAGACCGCCCCGCCCGCGTCGTCCTGGGTCCCGGCAAGATGAACCTGGAGACCGACGCGGAGGTGCGGTGGTTCTCCCCGGCAGGGATGGGGCTGCGCCTGTGCTGGCCGGACCCGGCCAACCCGCCGGAGGTGTGGCTCAACTTCCTCCGCAGGGTGGCGATGTCCCGCCTCTACCGCTCGTTGTCGCCCGGACCGCGGTAGCCGCCGCTCCCGTGGGGTAAAAACCCGCCCAACCCAATCTGGGGGCGTCTTACCATGCGTTCCGTCCTGATTCCTGTGGCGGCGGCGATCGGCCTCGCCGCCCCTGCGCTCCCGCCGTCCCAGGCGAACTGGAAGCTCGCCGATCGCTTCACTGCGGAGAGCCTGCAGCCGTTCGTCTACAGCACCAGCCTCACGCCGAACTGGATCGGCAAGACCGACCAGTTCTGGTTCGCCTGGAAGGACGCTGGAGGGACCCGCTACTGGCGGGTGGACCCCGGCCGAAGGAGCAAGGCGCCGCTGTTCGACGCCGACCGCATGGCGTCCCTCCTCGCCGAGCAGCTCAAGAAGCCGATCGACGCCCTGAACCTGCAGATCGCGAACCTGCGGTTCGACGAGAAGAACCTGGATCTGATCCGCTTCGAATCGGGTGGCATCAAGTTCGAATACGACCTGAAGTCCGGCGCCATCATGAACGCCGGCAAGGTGGAGCCTCCCCGCCGGGAGCCGCCGAGCTTCAAGAACGAGGCCCCGGACAAGGAGGTTTATGTCTATGCCCAGGACCACAACCTGTACTTCGTCAAGATCGTCGACGGCAAGGAGCAGCCGCCGGTCCAGCTGACGACCGACGGCGCCGAGCGGTACAGCTTCGGCAGCGCGGACGCCGGATCGCGGGGCCGCCAAGGCCAGCGCCAGGGGCAAGCCCAGGGCGAGCGCCGCGTCCGGGCGAACGTCACCTGGTCGAAGGACTCCAAGCGGTTCTTCGTGGTGAGGCGGGATTCGCGCAAGGTGAAGGACCTGTACCTGGTGGACAACCTGGCCCAGCCCAGGCCGACGTTGCGCACGTACGAGTACGCGATGCCGGGCGACGCCGACGTCCCCCAGTACGAACTGTTCGTGTTCGATCGCGAGGCCAAGAAGCTGGAGAAGCTGGAGAAGCTGGACGTCGGCAAGTACAAGGACCAGCAGCTGTTCAACATCCACTTCCAAGACACCTCGTCCGACACCCTGCGGTTCGTCCGGCGGGATCGCCTCCAGCGCAACTTGGAGCTGTGCGAGACGGACCTGAAGACCGGCAAAACGGCGGTGCTGCTGTCCGAGTCGGTGGAGAACGCCTACCTGGAGTTCCGGCCGGTGCGCTACGTCAAGCCCGGCGGCGACTTCCTCTGGTTCTCGGAGAGGGACGGCTGGGGCCACTACTACCTGTACTCCAACGACGGAAAGCTCAAGAACGCGGTCACCAAGGGGCCGTTCCGCGCGGCCGAGCTGGTGGACGTGGACGCCGACAAAGGGTGGGTCTACGTGCAGTGCGTCGGTCGCGAGGCCGGGGAGAACCCCTACTACCGCCACCTGTACCGGGTGAAGCTGGACGGGACGGGGATGACGCTCCTGGACCCGGGCGACGCCGACCACTCCAGCGTGCTCTCGCCCTCCAAGAAGTTCGTGGTAGATGCCTACTCCCGTAGCGACCTGCCGCCCAAGGTCGTGGTGCGGGACGACGACGGGCGCGCGCTGGCCGAGATCGCCGAGACCGACGTGTCGAAGCTGGTTGAGATGGGCTGGTCGATGCCCGAGCGGTTCGTCGTGAAGGCCGCGGACGGCGTGACGGACGTCTTCGGCAACCTGTGGAAGCCGGCGGACTTCGACCCGAACCGCCGCTACCCGATCATCGCCTACGTTTATCCCGGGCCTCAGACCGAGGCCGTGACCGCCGGTTTCTCGGTGGCGGCGAACACCCTCCGCCTGGCCAACCTCGGCTTCATCATCGTGCAGATCGGCAACCGTGGCGGAAACCCGAACCGTTCGAACGCTTACCACAGCTACGGGTACTTCAACCTGCGCGACTACGGTCTGGCGGACAAGAAGGCCGGGATCGAGCAGCTGGCGGCCCGATACCGCTGGATCGACCTCGATCGGGTCGGCATCTACGGCCACTCCGGCGGGGGCTTCATGACCGCGGCCGCGATGCTGCTGCCGCCGTACAACGAGTTCTTCAAGGTCGGCGTCAGCAGCGCGGGGAACCACGACAACAATATTTACAACGCCAACTGGTCGGAGCAGCACCACGGCCTGCGCGAGGTGCCGGTCAAGGACAAGGACGGCAAGGAGACGGGCGAGACGCGGTTCGAGATCCGCGTGCCCACCACGCCGGAGCTGGCCGCCAACCTGAAGGGCAAGCTGCTGATCGTCCATGGCGACATGGACGACAACGTCCACCCCGCCAACTCGATTCGGCTCGCGGCGGCGCTGATCCGGGCAGGCAAGAGGTTCGACTTCATGCTGATGCCCGGCCAGGGCCACGGCTTCGGCGACATGAACCCCTACTTCAACCAGATGCTGATGGAGTACTTCGCCGAGCACCTGCTGGGCGACCGCACCAAGCGGCCGTCGGCCGACATGGGACTGCCGCAGCGGCCTCCGGCACAAGGGTCGAGCCCGCCTACCCCGCCCGACACGGCCGAGGGCGAGGGCTGAGGCTGCGGCAAGGGCGGGGGCGGCCCGCGCCGCCCCCGCCTCGTTCGGCGGCTAGAGGGCGATGCGCAGCGTGCGTCCGTCGGCGTCGAACTTCGCCTGGACGGTCCGCCCGCCAACCTTCACCTCGTAGTCGCCGAAGAACCCGCGGAAGCGCGCCCTGCCCGCCGCATCGGTCTTCAGGCTGGCTCGCGTCCACCACTTCTCGGTCACCAGCTCGTCCCAGACCTTGGCCATCGGCTTCGGGGTCCAGTCCTTGCGGTACATGGCTCCGTCCGGCTTCCAGTGCGAGCCTTCCCAGAAGCCCCACATCGTGAAGCCGCTCGTCTTCGGGTGGGCGAACCAGGCGGTGAGCAGATCCCGCGTGTAGTCGGCCTGGGCCTTCTCGTCGCGCGTGCTCACGTCGAACTCGGTGATCTCGATCGGCAGCCCAACGGTCTTCTGGAAGCGGTCGATCAGCTGCCACACGCGCTCCGGAGGCGTCAGGTCCTCGCCGAAGTGCGCCTGCCACCCAAGCATCGTGACCGGAGCGCCCGTGGCCTTCAGGCGCCTCGCCAGCGTTTCCGAGGCTTGGGTGCTGGGTCCGCCGGCCTGCGATCCCTCGAACACCGAGTAGTCGTTGTACACCAGCTCCGCCTTGGGCCAGGCCGCGCGCGCCCTGCGGAAGACGTCCACGTACAGGTTCCACCCGAGCCTGTCCGCGAAGGCCGTCTCGGTGCGGATCTCGTTCAGGACGTCCACGTTCTCGAACGGGTACCTGGAGAGCGCGCGGGTGCGCTCCTCGAGGGCGTCATAGATCGCTTTGCGCAACCCCGCGTCGTCCAGGTTCCGCAGGAACTGCGGCGAGTACTGGAAGCTGGGCCACAGCAGGTTGTGCGCCTTCATGCGGAGCCCGTGCTTCAGACACCACTCGATGGTCTGGATGTACTCGCGCCGGCCGTTTTCGCCGGCCCAGCCCCAGTCGGCCCAGTAGATCGGCACCGTCACGCGGCTGAATCGCCGGCTCAGCAGGATCTGCCGGAAACGCTCGCTGTCCGGGTCGCTCTTCGGGACATGGTATTCGGTGAAGGTGCCGAAGGGGTAGGCGTGGCGGGTCATCTCGACCCGGACCTCCGCGCCGCGCAGAGGCTTGCCGCCCTTGGTCACGACCACCGTGAAGGAGCCCTTCCGGTGGCGCTCGATCATCGCCTCGGCCTTCTTGCGCCAGGGGGCGTTCGGCTCCCGACCCTCGTAGGTGAGTTCGGTGTGCGGTAGCTTGGCTAGGTCGGTGCCGGCGGGCAGCAGCGTGGCGCGTAGGTCTCTCAACTCGACCTCTTGGACGCGCGAGGCCAGATGGAACGTGATCTCGACCTCTCCCGCGGCGAAGTCGCGCTCCGCCCGGAACGCCTGGTGGAAGCTGCGCCAAGCCTTGCCCGCACCGCCGGCGGATGCTCCCACCTGCGTCCAGGGCTCGCGGTTCAGCTGAACGGCCATGTACCACGTGGCCGTCCCGCTCTCGTCGCGGGAGGAGATCGCCCGTGCCCGGAACTGGACGAAGACAACCTCTCCGCGACGGATCGGTCGCTCGAACGGCGGAGTCTGCAGCTGGACGGTCCACGGATTGGCGTGCGTCTTCAGGACCCGAACCTTGGCCCAGTCCGGCCCGAGCTCCCCGCGCGCGTACTCGGGCACGCCGGAGAGGCGAAGGTTGCCCCCTCTCGTCAGGAGCGACGGGCCGGTCGGGGCCTGCAGGCCCGTCCACAGGCAAGCGGCAAGGAGAGTCAGCATCGTTGCACCTCGTCGCCGCGAGGTTTACCAGATAACCTACCGCAGGCCGCTACTTCTTGGCGGGGACGAGACGCAGGATCGTGTCTGGGTCGTTCAAGGCCACGTAGACCAGACCGTCTGGACCGACGGTGACCTCGCGCACGCGTCCGAGACCCTGCAGCAGCTCCTCGCGCTCCACCAGCCGCCCGTTCCGCACGCGGATCCGGTCGACGTTCTGGCCGGACAGGCCCCCGGCGACGAAGTCGCCCCTCCACTCCGGGAAAGCCGGACCGCGCACCACGTCCAGCCCGCAGGCGCCGATGGAGGGCAGCCAGCGGAAGACGGGCATCGCGATGTCCTGGCCCTCTTTAGGCCATGGGGTGCGGAACGGGGTGTCGTTGTAGTTGATGGAGAACGCCACCAGCGGCCACCCGTAGTTCCGACCCTTCTGAACCAGGTTCAGCTCGTCGCCGCCGCGCGGACCGTGTTCGGTCACCCACAGGTTGCCCTCCATGTCGAACGCCACGCCCTGGGCGTTCCGGTGCCCGTAGCTCCACACCGCCTGGAGCTGGCCTGGCTGGCGGAAAGGGTTGTCCGCGGGCACGGAACCGTCCTCCCGAAGGCGGAAGAGCTTCCCGTTCGGCCGCGCCAGGTCTTGGGCCAGATCCTGCTGGCCTCGATCCCCGATGGAGAAGAACAGGTGCCCCTTGCCGTCGAACACGATGCGCGAGCCGAAGTGCACCCCCGCCCGGGAGTAGCTGGACGGCTCTGCCTGGAAGATCGTCTGCTGGCTTGTCCAGCGGGGCTGGCCGCCTTGCCACTCGATCTTGCCCCGCACGATCTTGGTCATGGCGCCGTTCCCGTTGGCCGCGGGTTCGGCGTAAGCCAGGTACACCCAGCCGTTCTTGGCGTGATCGGGGTGCACGGCGACGTCCATCAGGCCGCCCTGGCCCAGCTCCACCGTCCGCGGGATACCCTCGACCGCCTTCAGCTGGTCACCGTCCTTCACGAGCAGCGTTCCCGGCCGGTTGGTGATCAGCATGCGCCCGTCCGAGAGCCAGTCGATCGCCCAGGGGGTGCGCAGACCCTGGCCGCCGCCCACCACGGTCTCCACGCGGAAGGCGGCCCTCTGGCTGCGGTAGACGCCGTCCACCGGCCTCGGCGAGCCGTTCTTCTCGCGCAGCGCCCGCGCCTGCAACTCCCGGATGTGCACCACCAGGCCCCAGATCTGCTCGTCGCTGAGCGAGCCGCCGAAGGCCTCCATGCCCATCTCGGGCCGCCCGTCCTTGATGGCGTCGAAGAACGGCCTGTCGTGCTTCTGATCGAACAGCTCCTCTGTGAGCAGGGTTCGAGTGCCTGCGCCTCCGCCCTGGCCCCGGTCGCCGTGGCAGTGGGAGCAGTTCTCCAGATAGAGCCGCGTGATGTTGGAGCTCTGCACCACGCCGACGGCCGCCGCGCCGAGCGCCCTCTGCGCCGTCGAGTCGGACAAGCCGGGCTTGGGCGCGGAGGAGCACATTGCAAGCGCCAAAGGAAGAACGGGCATCCAAAGCCATCGGGCGTTCATGTCCGCCATTCTGCATCGTCGGCGGAAGCGAGCCGGGTCCAAGGGCACCGGGTCGGGCGGACCGGCCTTGGGCCATACTCTTGCTTGGCATGCGCCGTGGCACGCGCTTTCTCGCGCTTCTCCCGCTCCTTCTGCTCTCCTGTCTGGCCCTGTCCGAAGAGCGGCGGACGGTGACCGTGTGGGGCATGAGCCTCGGTCCCGACTCGCAGGGCCTGCAGGACGTGATCCGGGAGTTCGAGCGCCGCAACCCGCAGTATCGCGTGCGGATTCTCAGCATGGGTGCGGGCGGCATGAACCCGCAGAAGCTGATGACGGCGATCGTCGGCAAGGTGCCGCCCGACGTCATCTTCCAGGATCGGTTCTCGATCTCCGACTGGGCCAGCCGAGGGGCGTTCCGGCCTCTGGACGACCTGATCGAGCGCGACAAGGGGCGCGACCCGCTCACCCCGACGCCCGACCAGTACTACCCGGCCTTCTGGCAGGAGGCTTGCTACGGCGGCAAGGTGTACGGCATCCCGGCCAGCGCCGACACGCGCGCGCTGTACTGGAACAAGAAGGTCTTCCGGGAGAACGCCGCCGAGCTGAGAGCCGCCGGGCTCGACCCGAACCGCCCGCCACGCACGTGGAGCGAAACGCTGGCCTACAGCAAAGTTCTGACGAAGTTCAACAAGGACGGCTCCCTGCGCCAGGCTGGGTTCATCCCCAACTTCGGCAACAGCTGGCTGTACCTCTACGCGTTCCAGATGAACGCCAGCTTCCTGTCTCCCGACGGGCGCACCTGCACCCTGTACTCCCCCGAGGCCGAGGAGGCCCTGCAGTTCATGGTGGACGGCTACAAGCTGCTGGGCGGCTACGAGCAGGCGCAGAAGTTCCAGTCCACGTTCCAGTCCGGCGAGAACGACCCGTTCATCGTGGGGAAGATCGCGATGAAGATCGACGGCGACTGGATCATCCCGTGGATGGCCCTGTACGCCCCGAAGCTCGACTTCGCAACGGCTCCCCCGCCGGTGCCCGACGACCGCTTCCACCACCGCGGCCGGTTCCGCAACGAGAAGGACACGTTCATCAGCTGGGCCGGGGGCTTCGCTTACGCCATTCCCGTGGGTGCGAAGAACGTCGAGGGAGGCTGGCGGTTTATCAAGTTCGTCACCAGCAGCGAGGGGCGCCTGATCGAGATGCAGGGCCAGAACAGCCTGGAGAGGAAGCGGGGGCGCACCTACATGCCGCGCGTCAGCGCCCAGATCGAGGCGGGAAGGCTGGGGTTCGAGCGGTTCAAGCCGAGCGACCCGCGCTGGGCGAACACGATCAAGCTGCACATCGATTTGGCCTCGGTGTCGAGGATCCGGCCGGCCACGTTCGTGGCGCAGGTGCTGTGGGACGAGCACGTGCGGGCCGTGGAGAACGCGGCCTCCGGTCGCATGACGCCTAAGGAGGCCCTGTTGGCGGGCCAGCGCGTGGTGCAGCAGGCGCTCGACGAGGAACTGGGCAAGGAGCGGTTCCCGGTCATCGACCTTCGGCTTCCTGCGGCCATCGGCATCGGCGGCTTCCTGGTGGGTTGCGTCCTGCTGGTCGCGGCCTATCGGCGCCAGCGGCTGGGCCGGCTCGCCCGGCACGAGGCGTGGGCGGCGTACCTGTTCGTGTCGCCCTGGGTCGTCGGGTTCGTCGTGTTCACGCTCGGCCCGATGCTCGCCTCGTTGTTCTTCAGCTTCACGCAGTACGGCGTGCTGACCGAGGCGCGCTGGGTGGGGCTCAAGAACTTCGTGGACCTGTTCACGCTGGACAAGCAGAACATCCTGAAGTCGTTCGCCAACGTGCTCTACCTTGGCGGGATCGGCGTCCCGCTCGGTCTGGTCACGGGCTTGGCGGTGGCTCTCCTGCTGAACAGCGCCGTGAGCGGCATGCGCTTCTACCGGACGATGTTCTACATGCCGGCCATCGTCCCCGGCGTGGCGAGCGTCGTGCTGTGGATGTGGATTCTGAACGCCGACCCGAACCGCGGACTGATCAACTTCGTGTGGGCGCGGACGATCTCGGAATGGTTCGGAACGCAGCCTCCGGGGTGGCTCACCGTGGAGGCGTGGGCCAAGCCGTCGCTGATCCTGATGGGCCTCTGGGGCGCGGGATCGGGCATGATCCTCTGGCTCGCGGGCCTGAAGGGCATCCCCAGCACGCTCTACGAGGCCGCAGCGATCGACGGGGCGAACCCCCGCCAGCAGTTCTGGGCGGTGACGCTGCCCCAGCTCAGCCCGATCGTGTTCTTCAACACGGTCATGGGCTTCATCGGCGCCCTGCAGCAGTTCGAGGGCGTGTACATCATCACCGGCGGCAACGGCACAGGCCCCGGCGACTCGCTGCTGATGCCCGTGTACCACCTGTTCAACAACGGCTTCAAGTACTTCAAGATGGGCTACGCCAGCGCCCTGGCGTGGGTGATCTTCGCGATCATCCTCGTGCTGACCGGCATCCAGTTCCTGCTGGCGAGGAAGTGGGTGCACTACGAGGCGGGACGATGAGCGGCGCGGTCTGGTTCTTGGTGGGAACGCTCGCCCTCTGGGCGGGATGGATCGCCATCGCACGGGCTGCGCTGCTCGGCGTGCAGCTGGCGATGGCCTACGACCCGGAACGGCGGCAGGGCCGTGCCAGGGGCGTCTGGGTGGCGCTCGCGGTGGGTGCGGCGCTGCTTGCCGTTGCCCAGGGCTTGCCGATCGATCCAGGGCGTCCCGTTCCGGAGGCCCCGGTCCGGATTCCGCTCGTATGGGTGCTGATGCCGTTCACCGCGTGGCTGGCCCTGGCCTCGCTGGCGATGGTTGTGGTTCGGGTGATCCACGCCGTCTCGGCGCTGAATCGGCAGGAGGCCCGGCAGAAGCTCGGAGCGGCCGTCGTGTGGCTGCTCGTGGGGATCGGCTCCTTCTTGCTGTTCCAGCGCTCGGGCGACGAGGCCGTGGTGTTCCGCGGCGTGCTGCCGCTCAGCTACACCGGGGCGTTCGCCCTGGCGGCTCTCTTCGTCGCGACGGCCGCCCTGATGGTGGTCACGGCCCGGTCGCACCGGCTGAGGGGACTGGGCAAGGGCGTCGCGACGCACACGGCGCTCGTCCTGGGCAGCGTGCTGTTCGGCATCCCGTTCGTGTGGCTGCTGGTCACCGGCTTCAAGGAGAGCCGTGACATGGTCAGCGCGGACGGCATCCGCTGGATTCCCAGAGTCTGGGTCACGGTGCCCTACGACGACCCGATCGACCCGCTCTTCGAGGTCCGGCTGGACGACGGCCGGGCGGTGCAGGCCAACCTCGCGGAGAGGCTGCCCAACGGCCGCGTGATCCTGGAGGTGTACCGCCCCTTCAGCCAGCAGGGTCTGCGCGTGGAACGGTCGATGGACGAGATCCGGCGCATTCCCAAGGACTGCCAGGTGGTCACGGCCGAGTTCGAGGGTCGGAGGGTCAAGGCGTTCATCGCCCAGAACCTGATGGACGGCCGGCAGCGCCTGCGCGTCCTGGAGCCGAAGGAGCTTGCGGGCAGGGAGTTCCTGGCCCAGCCGAGCGAGACCGAGCCCTACATGGTCACCGGGCTGCGCTGGCAGAACTATTCCGACGCCCTGCAGTTCCTGCCGCCGGAGGCGAACTACGGCCTCACCTACCTGAAGAACACGCTGATCCTGGTCGTGATGGGCCTGCTCGGCACCCTGCTCAGCTCGGCCTTGGTCGCGTACGGGTTCGCGCGGCTGCGCTGGCCCGGCAAGGGGCCTCTGTTCACGGTGATGCTGAGCACCATGATGCTGCCCGGCGCCGTCACGCTGCTGCCGTCGTTCCTGATCTTCCGCTCGCTGGGCTGGATCGACACGCTCTACCCGATGTGGGTGCCGGCGTTCTTCGCCAGCGCGTTCAACGTGTTCCTTCTGAGGCAGTTCTTCCTGAACATCCCGATGGAGCTGGAGGACGCGGCGAAGATCGACGGGTGCTCCTATCTGCGCACCTTCTGGCAGGTGATGCTCCCGCAGGTCAAGCCGGCGCTGGCCGTGATCGCGATCTGGACGTTCATGGGCGCGTGGAACAACTTCATGGGCCCGCTGATCTACGTCTCTTCGCCGGAGAACATGCCCATCGCCTATGCGGTGCAGCTGTTCCAGAGCGACCGGGGCGGGGAGCCGGGCCTCATCATGGCGTTCGCCACGATGGCGATGCTCCCCGTGCTGCTGGTGTTCTTCCTCGCTCAGAAGTACTTCATCGAGGGCGTGCAGCTGACCGGACTGGGCGGACGCTAGGGAAGGGCGCGCACTGCTGCGAGGCCCTCCGCCAGCTCTCGGTTGTACACCGGGTCCTGCGGGTCTAGGCTGCAGACCTGCACCTCCGGCGGAGCCGCGATCAGGAAGCGCCGTCCGCCGAGGCCGATTCCCACGGTCTCCGGAAGGCCGGTCTCCCCGAGGAACACCAAGATCGAACCCACGGGCGGATCCCGGTCGATGGGCGCCGCGCCGCCGCACCCCGCCAACGTCGGAACGTCGGCGGGCAGCCGAAGACCCTGGGACGCCCACGCCAGCGACGCGAGCTCGCCCGGTCCCATCCCTAACTCCGTGCGTCCGCCGGACAGGAACGGCGAACCCTGGCATCGCAGAGCCACCGAGGCCGCCCCCTCGGCCATCCGGCGCGGACCTTCCGCGGGTGCTGGCGCGACCGCCGCTCGGGGCACGGAGGCCTCCTTTCGAAAGGCCGTCGCCCGCACCCCCCGTGGCAGCGCGACCACGGCCTCGCTCGCGTCCTCCCGCAGCAGCGGCAGCTCCGCGCCGGCAGGGATGCGGAAGTCGTCCACGAGGACGTCCTGGACGAAGCGGACCCGGCGGGAGTCCGCGGTCCACCGGGCGTCGGGCTCCTCCACGGCGTCGCGTCGCAGCCAGCCGAACGCCCCGCGGGCGGTCTGCACCAGCAGGAACGCGCCGTCCGCAGAGGCCCCGCGCGCCCAGACGGTCTCCCCCAGCAGCGCCTGGTCCAGCTGGCCCGAGGCCAGCGCGGGCTCGCGCCAGACCGAGGCCATCGGGATCGCGCCGACCACCGGCCGGCCGGGCGGCAGCACCTCTAGGCGCACGTCGGCGCCCTCCGGCGCGAGCGACCTCGCGAAGCCGGCGATCCGCGCGTGCGAACAGACTCCCTCCACGGTCAGCCGGCCGTTCTCTTGCTTCACCCGGGCGTCCAGCCATCCGCCGCTTCGCCGCACCAGGTCGGCGTAGCGGCTCAGGGCCTCCCAGACGTTGTTCGCGCTCCGAGCCTGGCCGCCGAGCAACTCTCGGCGCAAGGCCTCGGCGGGCGTCGGCTCCGGGGCGCGGCCGAGCAGGGCCGAGGCGGGGAAGAGCCTGGCCCGTTCGGCTTCCAGCTCCTCCCGGTGCTCTCTCCAGAACCGCTCGATCGCCTTGTAGACCGCCACAGCCTCCACGCGGGTGTTGCCGGGGGTGGTCACCCAGCGGTCGAACTCCGGGTTGGAGAGGAAGCCGAACTCGATCACCGCCGAGGGTTGATCGCTGAAAGTCACCAGGGGATGCTGGCTCAGGTAGTGGCTGAAGCGCCGGCCGTGCGGCACGGCGGCCTCGACCTCCTCGCGCAGCACGTCTGCGAACGCCCGCTCCAGGGGCTGATCGTTGCCCTGCTTGTCGGTGGGCCAGATCAGGACCACGACCCCGTGCGCCTGCTCGTTCGAGAAGCTGTTGTGGTGGACCGCAAGGAACAGGTGCGAGGCGCTCTCCGCGGCCATCTTGACCCTGGCGCCGAGCTCCTCGCTGCGGCTGGTGGGAGGCCCGTCCAGCGGGTTCAGCGTCATGCGGCTGTCGTCGCTGCGGGTGAGCCTCACGTCCGCGCCAGCCAGGCGCAGCAGGTTGACGAGGTGTGCCGCCACCTTCAGGTTCAGGTCCTGCTCCGGGTAGCGGCTCTGGACGCCCCGTGCCGATCCGGTGTATCCCGCCGCATGCGACGCACCGCCGTGTCCCGGATCGATCGTGATCGTCAGACCCTCCAGCGGCCTGCCTTGCGGAACGAACGGGCGCTCGACCGGGAGCGGCGGCTGAAGACCCTGCAGCGCGACGGCTGCCGCGGCGAGAGAGAGCACACCTGGCATGGCCCATTCTGCACGCTACTGACGCAGCACCGGGACCGTGAAGCCGACCGGCTGGCCGCCCAGAACCGTCGGGGAGGCGCCGGAGGATGCGAACACGCCGTAGCGCGCTCTGCTCCCCATGGCCAGCGTGGCCTCCCCTGGAGTCGGGTTGCCGCTCGTGACCCTGCATCGGAACGATCCGGCGCCCGCATCGAACTCCTGCAGCCACAGCGTGTACGCAGGGTTGACGTTGCGCGCCTGCGTCTGCTCGTAGGCCTTCCACGCAGCCGGATCGGTCCCTGCCTCGGTTGGCCGAAGCCGCCACCCGTCGTCGCTCTTCTCCAGCCGGCACCGCACCGTCCGCCACTTCCCTCCGCCAACGATGGAGCAGTCCTGCAGGATCGCTTCGGCGCCCTCGGAGAGGCGGACCTCGGCTACGGCCTCGCTGCGCGGACCCACGCAGTTGCCTTGCACGCTGCACCCCTGTAGCAGGATGTCCTTCGCACGGGGGTACAGGTACACACCGTAGTGCGCGTTGCCTCGGATGTCGCATGCGACGACCCGGTGCCCTCGGTTCTGGAGGACCAGCCCGAATCCGGCCTCGGACCGCTCCGCCGTGCCGTTCGCCACCAGGCGGCTGTCTTCCAAGGTCTGACCGGCCTGGCTCAGGCTGACCCCCGCGTATCCGTTGCCCGCGCACAGCAGATCGCGCAGCCTGTTGCCGGTGCCTCCGGACTCCGCGCCGCACGAGCCGTTTCCGATCAGCACCGCCCGGCGCAGCACGCAGTTTCGGGTCCCTCCCATGAAGTTGACGCCGTTCTCCAGGCAGCGCACCGCCTGCACGTCCTCCACGGTCACGTTCTCCGACCAACGGTGGACCGGCTCCACGGTCTGTCCGGCCGGGTTGGCGTTCACCAGGTTGCCCAGCAGGCCCTCGCCCTCGACGTCCCGGATGCGCACGCCGCGCGATCCGATCACTGCGATCGCCTTGGCGCGGGGGGACTGATACCGCAGCCTGCCCTCGCCGTTCCACTCGCCCACAAAGCGAACGTTGGACACGCCGCCGCCGTCGGTCAGAACGAAGCTGAAGACGGTGAACACGTCGCGGCCGCTGGCGCTCACGTCGTCGATGGAGTTGAGGTAGTCCAGCGTGACGCCCGTCATGCGGATCGTCGGTCTGCCGCCGACTCCCTCGACGAACACGTTGGGCTTGGAAATCCGCAACCCGACCTTGGGTCTGCGCACGGTCGGCTTGGAGGCGACGACGACGTATTCCCCGCGCGCGGCGGGGATCTGGATGCGCCCTCCGGTCGGAGGGAGGGCGTCGTACGCGCGCTGGAGGGCTGGGGAGAGGTCCGTCTTGCCGTCGGCCCTGGCTCCGAAGTCGGCCACGTTCACCGTGGCGCCGATCTGGAACGCGAACCCCGCGAGCCAGTGGAGCAGCACGGCGAGGCTCATCCCTCCAGCGCGACGCCTTGGGCGAAGGCCGCCAGCTCGGCCGTTACGCCCTCGACGGCGGCTTCGAAGATCCGGCGGCCCTTTTCGGCGGTCGCGAGCGTAGCGTGACCGAGCACGCCGTCGACCGTCTGCTCGTGGAAGAAGAACAGCCCGCCGCGGAGGGGTGGGTTCGGCGCAAGGCCGTCGTCCACCGCCCGCTCGAAGCGGACCCACTCTGGCTTCAGGTGCAGCATCAGGCTCGTCTCGGCCTCGCACGCGTGGCGGATGATCTTGTACGGCCCCTCCAGCAGATCCGCCACCTGCTCGGCGCAGAATTGGTAGTAACCAGAGTAGCCGAGGCTGAGGTTCGGGTGCCGGGCTTTGAGCGTGCGCATTGCGATGCCGATGGGGTCCGCGTTGCCGCCGTGCCCGTTCAGCACGTAGAACCGATGGAACCCGTGGCGCGCGAGGGACTCCACGGCGCCCGTCAGCTGGCCGATCATCGCGTCGAACGGATTGTCCAGCGTGCCGGGGAACTCCAGGTGGTGCGAGGAGGCTCCCATCCAGAGCGTGGGGGTAAGGAGCACGCGATCCGGCAGGCGTCGCTCGACGGCCTCGGCGACGGCGGTGACGAGGATGCTGTCGGTGAAGAGGGGCAGGTGCGGCCCGTGCTGCTCCAGCGAACCCATCGGAATCAGCACGGCCGCGTCGCGGTCGGCGGCGTCCACGTCGGGCCAGGTCATTCGGGCCAGAACCATGCCCGAGAGGATATCCCTAGCGGTACTCGATCAGTGCGGCCTCGACCACATGGCGGGCCGGATTGCCCGGCTCAGGCGTGAGGTTCTCGTAGGGCTGGATCTCGTAGCGGAACACGGCGTTCTGACCCGGCTTGACGCAGCGGGTGGCGTCCACGACCCATGGCCTCACGACGTCTCCCGGGGCCCAGCCGGCGCGGTCGAACTTCCAAGTCCCGCCCTGGGGGCGACAGGGGTTCAGGTAGTTGTCGTCCTTCCAGAGCTGGTTCTCGAAGTCGCACTCGCCGACGCGCAGCCTGCGCCACAAGGCGAGGAACTCGGCCGCGTTGCCGGTGTTGGGGCTCATGCCGTGGCCCGTCACGACCGTGCGCACCTTGGCCGCCTTGGTCCTTCCGTCGATGCGGATGCCCGTGGGCGGGAGCGCGGCGGCGATGGGATGCTCCTTCTGCCCGAGGATCGCGGTGGCCGACCAGATCGGGGTGACCTTGATGGGCCTCGGCGAGAGACGGCCCTTGTAGAAGTCGAAGGTCACGCTGACGAGCCACTCGGCGCCCCACGTTTCGCACAGGCCCTCCAGCCTGCGCTTGCCGCGGAACAGCGGCAGCAGGTCGGTCACGTCCAAGGTCCACGTCCAACCCTTGCGGTACGGGGTGATCCAGCGCAGCACCTCGAACCGGCGACCCTTGTCGTCGTACAGGAACAGCTGTGCCAGTCGGTCCCACGGGTCGAGTCCGTTCGGGGTGGCCTCCAGCTTGAGCGTGCAAACGACCCGGCCGAACGGCTCGGTGCTCTCGGGGAAGCCGACCTCTCCCTCCCAACGACGGTGCCGGGCGTCGTTCAGGACTCGGTCGAAAGCCACCACCCGCACCGGGGGCTCGGGAGCGCGCACCTCGCGGTCCCACCGCACCCGCAGGCCCTCCACCTTCACGGACGAATCCGGGCCGAACCGGACGTCCGACCGGTGCAGGGTGAGATCGGGTACGAAGAAGCGGTCGTAGACCGCCTTGCCGCCCACCCTCACGGTCACCTCCGACCCGCCGACGACAAGGCGCACCTGCACCTGCGCGTCGTGGCCTGCCGGCCCCTTCAGCTCCGAAGGGCAGAGGCGGTTCGCGATCTCCATGCCCCGCCAGTGCAGCGACACCTCGCGCTCGGGGCGGCCGTAGATGTTGCCGTCCGCGTCGAACCAGTTCGTCGAGCGAGGGTTGTGCGTGTCGAATCCGATCGAGAGGGATCCCTCGAGGTTCGGCTCCACCCAGTCGGCCGGCGTGCCCGACCCGAACACTACCCCGTAGCCCTTGGAGTCCGGCGGAAGGATGGCGTGCCACCGGACGTCGACGCCGGCTGGCACGGTGGCCGCCTGCGCCGCCCAAGCCAGAGCACCGATCAGAAACGCGTGCATGGCGCGATTGTGGCACCGGGTTTCGCGATCGGGTCTCTTGGCCGGCGTTCAGCCGACCACGAGCGTGGCCTCGGCCTGCCCCGGCCCGAGCTCGACCGAATGTTCGCTCCGGACGCCGTCGGTCTCGGTCAGCACTTGGTAGGTTCCGTGGAAGCCCCGGAAGCGGAAGACGCCCTGCGGGTCGGTTCGGCCGCGAACCTCCGTGGTCCACTCCTCCCGCACGAGGCTCCGGAGCCGTTCGTAGGCTGGTTTCGGGCTCAGGTCGCGACGGAGCAGGCCGCCCGGAGCGCCCATCCACGCTCCGTCCTGCAGATCCCACCAGGTGACGGCCTCCACGGCCGGGTGGCTGAACAGCAGGCGGTACAGGCTTTCGGTGTAGTCCGCTTGGCGCCGCTCGCCGCCCTCCTCGTCCGGCCACGGCTGCAGCATCCAGCCTTGCTTGCCGGACACGACGGTCAGCTCGGTGAAGTGGAGGGGAAGCCCGTACTGCGCGAACCGCTCGCAACGGTCCCAGATCTCCTCCAGCGGCGTCTCGCCCTGATGCATGTGGCTCTGCAGACCGAGCGCGTCGGCGGGCGCGCGGCGGCGGAGCAGCTCCTCCACGATCGCGGCGAGGCCGTCGCCGATCTGATAGTCGTTGTACAGCAGGAAGGCATCCGGGTTCGCCTCGCGGGCCGCGCGGAGCGCCTCCTCCACAGCCGCCACGCCGTCGCGCGTCACCCAGCTCGAGACGGGGTTCTGGAAGTTGCCCGCCGCCTGGAGCTCGTTGAGGACGTCCCACCAGTCCACGAGCCCGCGGAAGCGCCCGACGAGATCCCTGACCCGCCGGAGCGCCAGGCCGCGCACGGCGTCCGGGTCGTCGGGAAGCCACTTGGGAACGACCTCGTGCCACACGAGCGGGTGCCCCTTGCGCCGGATGCCGCGCGCCTTCAGCCACTCGGCCTGGGCGCGCAGCCGCTCCTCGCGGGTCTCGCCCGGAGCAGGCTCGTAGGTGCCCCAGTAGAAGCCCAAGGTCGCGTAGTGGAACAGATCCGCGAACCGCTCCTCGTAGGCGGCCTCCTGGCGCGGGTCCGGGTATCCCAGCAGCGGGAAGCAGTTGCAGCCGAACAGGAAGCGGTGGCGTCCGTGCTTCGCCTCGATGGACGCGGGGACGGCACGGCCGTGCGAATCCACCACGCGCAGCGCGAAGTCGCCCTTGCGGCAGCGCTCGATGCGCTCGGCGATCGCTGCGGGCGAGAGGGCTTCCGAGGATGCCATGGCCTTTCGTTTCGTCGGCGGAGCCGCGCGGTCCTGCTCGAGACGCGGCGGGTAGGATCGGCCCGTGAGAATCCGTTTCGTTCGGCTGGTGATGCCGAAGAAGCACGCGTTCGCGATCAGCCGCGGCGTGTCGACCGAGTCGAAGGCCCTGTTCGTCCTGGCCGAGGAGGACGGCCTCACCGGCTTCGGCGAGTTCTCGGTCGGGACGGCCGACCCGCTGACCCCGGAGGAGGCCCGCAGGGATCTGGAGGCGCTGCTGGCCGACGGGATCGAAGGGTGGTCGATCGCCGAGGTCTACGCCGAGATGCGCCGGAGGGGCCTGCCCGGCGCCACGATGGCCGCGCTGGACATCGCGCTGTGGGATCTGGCCGCCAAGAAGGCCGGGATGCCTCTGCACACGATGCTCGGCCTGCCCTCGCGGCAGCCTCCGACCAGCATCACGATCGGCATCAACCCGCCGGAGGTTGTGCGCGAGCGCGTGCCCGAGCTGCTGGCCACCGGTTGCAGGTACCTGAAGATCAAGCTCGGTTCGAAGGACGGGCTGGAAGCGGACCGGGCGAGCTTCGAGGCGTCGCGCCAAGCAGCCGAGCCGTTCGGAGCCGGGCTGCGGGTCGACGCCAACGGCGGATGGACCCTCGCCGGCGCGCTGGAGATGCTCCCTTGGCTCGCCGAGCGGGGCGTGGAGTACGTGGAGCAGCCGCTCCCGCGCGGAGCGGAGGACCAGCTGCCGGAGCTGTTCGCCAAGCGACCCCTGCCGATCTTCCTGGACGAGTCCGTGCGGTTCTCGGAGGACGTGCCCAAGGTCGCCGACCGCTGCGACGGGGTCAACCTGAAGCTCATGAAGTGCGGCGGCATCCAGGAGGCGATGCGCATCGTGGCGGTCGCCCGGGCGCACGGCCTGCAGACGATGATCGGCTGCATGAGCGAGTCGTCGGTGGGCATCGCCGCGGGGGTGGCCATCGGCTCCCTGTTCGACCACATCGACCTGGACGCGCACCTGAACCTGAACCCGGATCCGGGCGAGGGTTTGAGCCTGGTGGACGGCGTCGTGACCGCGCGCGAGGTTCCGGGCCACGGGGCCGTGCTGCGGGAGGAGTTCCTGCGGGGCTGATGGAGTCGCAGGGGAAGATCGCCGTGGTTCTGTGCGCCGTGCTCGAGGACGAGTTCGGCGCGCTCGCCGGGGAGTGCGAACGGCTCGGTCCGATCGTGAAGATGGAGCAAGGTCTCCACAATGAGCCGGACCGCCTGAGGAGGGAGCTCCAGGCCGCCATCGACCGGGTCGAGGCGGAGCATCCCGACGTCGGGGCGATCGTGCTCGGGTACGGGCTCTGCAGCCGGGGCACGGAGGGCGTGCGGACGAGCCGGGCGTTGCTCGTGTTGCCTCGGGCGCACGACTGCATCACGCTGCTGCTTGGAGACCGGCGGCGATACGCCGACTACGTGGCGCGGCATCCGGGCACCTACTGGTACAGCCCCGGCTGGAACCGGCACCACGTGCCGCCGGGGCCGGAACGCCATCGGCTGCTACGGGAGGAGTACGTGCGCAAGTACGGCGAGGACAACGCCGACTACCTGATGGAGATGGAGCAGGGCTGGTTCCAGACCTACGACCGTGCGACCTACGTGCACCAAGGGCCGGGGTTCACGGAGCAGGACGTGGAGTACACGCGCCGCTGCGCCGAGTGGCTTGGGTGGCAGTGCGACGTGCAGGTCGGCGACCCGCGCCTGATCCGCATGCTCCTCCGCGGCGAGTGGAGCGAGGAGGAGTTCCTGGTGCTTCGGCCCGGCCAGGCGCTCCGCATGACGGCCGACGACCGCGTGATCGAGGCGAGCGATGAGGATCGAGGCTGAGTTCCCAGACGGAAAGGCGACGTTCGTGCTTGGGCGAGAGCACCTCGGCCAGTCGCTGAGCGCGTTCCTGCGCCGCGAGAACCGCCCCCTGAATACCCGTTGCGGAGAGAAGGGCATCTGCGACGCCTGCCGAGTCGAGGTGCTGGCCCCGGACGGCCAGTGGGAGTGGGTGCGCGCTTGCCAGCTGCGGCTGGACGGATCCCGGGACCTTCAGGTCCGCGTCCCCCAGCGCGCGGTGCTGGCCTACGAGCCGCAGGTTCTGGAGGGCTATCGCGTGAACGTGCCGGTGGCCCACGACCCGATCCTGGATCGCGGCCTCGGAGTAGCGGTGGACGTGGGCACCACGACGGTGGTCGTGCAGGTGGTGGATCTCGCCTCCGGCCACGCGCTCGCCCGCGCGTCGATGTTCAACAAGCAGATGCACTTCGGCGACGACGTGCTCACGCGCATCAACCTCTGCTCGACGGACGGCGCGATGCTGGCGCAGATGCACCGGGCCGTGGTGCACGACACCATCCGGCCGCTGGTTCTGCAGGCGCTGGAGGAGTGCGGCCGCGCGCTGGAAGAGGTTGGCGCCTACGCTCTCGCGGGCAACACCACGATGCTCCACCTGCTGGCGCGCGAGGACCCCTCGCCCCTCGGTGTGGCGCCGTTCACCCCGCGCTTTCTGGAGCACCGGGCGATGCGCGCCGGCGACCTGGGCCTGGAGCCGAAGGAGGCGGAGGCCCACCTGCTGCCGGGGGCCGCGGCGTACGTGGGAGCCGACATCACCGGCGGTGTGTTCGCCAGCGGAATGGTCTACGACGAAGGCCCGTGCCTCTTCGTGGACGTCGGCACGAACGGAGAGATCGTGTTCCGCCACGGCGACCGGCTGCTGGGTTGCGCGACGGCCGCCGGGCCGGCCTTCGAGGGCAGCGGCCTGACGAACGGCGTGCGGGCCGGAGTCGGGGCGATCGGCCACCTCCGCCTGCGGGGCGGCACCTTCGAGCCGGAGCTGGAGCTGATCGAGCCGGAGCGGTACTCCAAGCCGCTGGGAATCTGCGGTTCCGCCTATGTGGACTTCCTCGCGGAGGGCCGGAGAACCGGCTTGCTTGGACCGTCCGGCCGGTGGACCCCGGAGGCCCTCGAGGCCGCGCGGGACAGGATGGTGCCCCACGGAGACTACGGGCTGGCGTTCCGGGTCGCGCAGGGTCTCGGACGGTCGGACATCGTGGTCAGCCTGCCGGACGTGGCCAGCCTGCTGCAGGCCAAGGCGGCGATCGCCGCGGGGATCCTGACGCTGCTGGAGCGGACCGGCGTGCGGCCGGGCGACGTGCGCACGCTCTATCTGGCCGGGGGGTTCGGGATGCACCTGGACTTGGAGAACGCGGTCCGTAGCGGGCTCCTGCCCGGGTTCAGCCCCGAGCAGATCCAGCTCGTCGGGAACACCTCGCTCGCCGGCGCGCACCTCTCGCTCGTGGACTCGAGCGTGCTGGGCGAGCTGAGCCGCATCGGCGCGGGCATGGAGGTCGTCGAGCTGAACCTGGACCCGAACTTCGAGGACCGGTACATCGACCAGCTGCAGCTCCCCTAGGAAAAACGCTGGAACTCGGCTCGGGCGGGATGCGAACCCCGCCGTTCCTTCGTCCTAGAATTGATGAAGGTCGCATGGATCCTTGCCGGGTTCCTTGCGGCCGCTCTCGCGTTCGGGCGGCCGGAGCCGAACGCGTTTCTCAACCGCCCGGCCCGCACGGTCGGGCAGCTGGTCCGGCAGGTGCGGTCCGACCCCGAGGTCCGAGACCGGTTTCTGCGACACTACCACTTGTCGCCGAGCCAGCTGGAGCAGTTCCTCACGGGCTTGCGGGTGGCGCGCCTGGAGAGGGACGGCCTCTATCCGGTGTTCAACTGCCACCCGGACGGCGTGATCCGGTGCCGCCTGCTCAGGCTGAGGCGCGGCACGCTGGTGTTCGCGGACCTCTACGGCCGGCCCGTGCTGAAGCTGCTCTGCGGCAACCCGATCGGCACGGTGCCCGGCGACTCGTTGCTGAACCCCGAGCAGCGGCCTTGGGTGCAGGGCGAGGTCTCCGAGCTGCGCTCCGTCGGCGAGCAGCTCGCGGCTCCGGACGCCGCCGAAGACCTTTACCTCGCCGAGATGAGCCCTCCCGAGGCGCCTGCGATCGACGTGGTCGGCGGCGAATCGCCCGCCGAGATTCTGGAGCCCGGACTGCCGATCTTGGCGGGGGGCGGCGCCGGAGGCGTGCCGGTGTGGCCGTTCCTGCCGCCCATCGTGATTCCGCCGGGCGGTGGTGGAGGGACGCCGATCGGTCCGCCGGTCATTCCCGAGCCTTCCACACTGGGTCTGGCCGCGGCGGCCGCCCTCGCGTGGCTCTGGCGGCGACGGAGCGCCTAGCGGCCGAGCTGCTGGAGCCGCTGGTCGATCTCCTGGCGCACCGGGGCGTTCTGCGGGGCGATGAAGCGGGCCGCGTAGAGCAGCTGCAGCGTTCTCGTGCGGTCAACGGGCGTCGCCAGGGCGATGGCCGCGAGCTGGCCGGCGACCTGCGCCATTCTCTGCTCGCACTCCAGTCGAAGCCTGGGATCGTTCGAGCGCAGGAGCGCGCTGCGGTACGAATCTCCGGCCTGCTGGAGGAACGCCGCCTGCTCGTCGGGCGTGGTCGCCGAGGAGGCCCTGGTCAGATAGAGCCACCCCCGGTCCGCGTCGAACTGCGGTTCGTCGGGTGCCCTCTCCGAGGCGAGCCTGAGGGACGCCTCGGCATCCGCCCATCGCCCCTCCTGGATCTCCTCGAGCGCCCTCTCCCGGTGGTCCCAGGCGATCTTGCGTCTTGTTTCCGCCTGGAGAACAGGGTCGTCGAGGTCGTTGGCGAACGCCTCTCCCCGCTGGATCCGCTCGTCCACGCTGGCGGTCTGCCGAGAGCGCTCGAAGGCGCGCATGCGCTCCGACTCGGCCTGCTCCGCCCGCCAGCCGTCAAGGACTTTGCCCAGCGCGCTCACCGTGGCCAGAATCAGCGCCAAGAGGGTGCCCATGAGAACGAGCGTGAGGAGGAGTTTCGCCATGAACGCCTTGGTCTCCGGCTTCAGCAGCGGCTTCGGCGGGGGAGGGGGGTAGTAGACCGGCACCGGCTGAGGCTGGCCTTGGGATCCCTGATACGGGTCGTACGGAGCCAAGATCGGCGGCGGGACGGCGCCCAGGCCGCCCGCGGTGGTCGGAGGCGGCGGTGGCGGGGCGCCGATGGATGCGCCGGGCGTGGCGCCGGGCTGCCAGTTCGCGACGGGCTGTGGCATCGGATCGGCCATCGCCCGACGGAGGGCCTCGGCCATCTCGGCGGCGGAGGAGAAGCGCAGCGCGGGCGACTTCTCCAGCGCGCGGCGCACGACGGCCCACAGCGGGTGCGGAACCTGGGGGGGCTGGACCGGCTCGTGGTTGCTGATCGCGTAGGCGATCGCGACGACGCTGTCGCCCTGGAACGGCTTCGCGCCGGCGAGCATCTCGTACAGGACGACGCCGAGGCTGAACAGGTCCGTCCGAAGGTCCAGCTCCCGACCGACCACCTGCTCGGGGGACATATAGCTGGGCGTGCCGAACACCTGCCCGTCCATCGTGATGTTCGGCTCGAAGGTGAGCCGGGCGATGCCGAAGTCGGTGAGCTTGACGCGCCCGTCGGGCAAGAGCTGGATGTTCTCCGGCTTCACGTCGCGGTGGATCACGCCGCGCTCGTGCGCGTACTGCAGCGCGCTCAGGACGGCTTCGGCGATCCGGCAGGCTTCGGCGGTCGGCAGGAACCCTCGGAGGTCGAGCTCGTTACGGAGCGTGCGGCCCTCGAGGAACTCCATGGCGATGAAGTACCGCCCGTCCGCCTCGCCGGCCTCGTACACGGTCATGATGTTCGGGTGGCTCAGCGTGCCGGCCGCGCGCGCCTCGCGGAGGAACCGGCGGATCCTCTCCTCCTTCTGCTGGGGCGTGGAGCCGGTCGCGAGGAACATCTCCTTGAGAGCGACGCGACGGTTCATCACCGGGTCGTACGCCTCGTAGACGATGTCGTTCGAGCGCGCGATCTCCCGGATGATCTGGTATTTGCCCAGGGTCCCCGTGGGTTGCGACATGGAAGCTTCCGCGGCCTATCTCATGCGACGATGCGGAGTCCCGGAAGGTTCGCGGACCGCCCTGCCGGGCCCGGGTCGGAAAGGGTGGCGCAGGGGACCAGGTATTTGCACCAGTCTTGCGGAGTTTGTGCGCGATCGTCTGGCAGCCGGGGCCCGAAAGGCAACATTCTTAGCCAAAGAGGGCGTACACTGTGCAGTGGCTCTAGGTGGAACCTCTTGCGCCGAGGGGGAGTCCTAGAGTCGCGCCAATCTTAGGAGGTTGAAGAATCCATGAGACGCAACCGTGCGTTCACTCTGATCGAGCTTCTGGTCGTCATCGCGATCATCGCGATCCTGGCCGCGATCCTGTTCCCCGTCTTCGCGCAGGCCAAGTCCGCCGCGAAGCGCTCTGCCGCTCTGAGCAACGTCAAGCAGCTCGCCCTGGGCGCTCTGATGTACGCCTCGGACAACGACGACGTGTTCCACCCGCTGGTCAGCTGGGCCGCTCCCGGCCAGCCCGCGAACATCGGCGGCAACCCGTATCAGCCCTGGACGTGGCTGGACCTGCCGTACATGAAGACGGCGGACCTGTTCACCGATCCGCTCGCTCCGTCCATCGAGGCCACTCCGGCCGGCTGGCCCGCGACGACGTACAAGTCGCTGGTTCCCCAGTTCGGTCTGAACTACGTGGGTGTGGCTCCCTACTCGGCGGCCTCGTTCCCGTCCGCGGCCGCTCCTCGCAGCCAGTCGGCCCTCGGGTCCGTGTCGAACACCGTCCTGATGGCGGCCAAGTTCAGCAACTCCGAGGATGATCTGGGAGCTCTCGGTCTTTACTGGTGGGGCGCCCCGATGTGGACGTCGCCCGTGGCGATTGACCCGCCCTTCTGCTACAACGCTCCGGACTACTGGTGCACGGACGACTGGGGCAGCGGCGGCTTCTACGACGCCACCCACCTTAAGGGCAAGGTCGCGGCCGGCGCCATCACCGGCGGCGTCTCGATGCGCGGCGCCTCCGACCGCACCCTGAGCGGCGGCCGGGCGACCGTGGCTTGGGCCGACGGCCATGCGACCGTCAGCGCTCCGGGCGCTCTGGCGAAGGGCACCAACTGGTACCCGAACATCCCCAGCGGGGACGTTCAGCTCACCAACATCGAGGAGTTCGTCTGGGACAACCTCTGAGCCGGGTATAAAACCAACATGGCTCGTCTGTTGAACCTGTTCGTCGTCGTTGCTCTCGCCTCGATGCTGGCGCTCGCCGGTTGTGGGTCGTCCGACACCACCTCCGAGGGCGTTCCCGCGGACCAGGCCAAGACCACCGAGGTCAAGCAAGGCATCCAGGCGCAGGGTGCCGAGATGACCCCGGCCGAGGGGGCCGCCGCTGGAGACCAGCGGGTCGGCCAGCAGGCTACCGGCAACTGAGTCGGCGGCGGACGAAGAAGGGAGGCCTCCGGCCCGGAAGGGTCGGGGGCCTTCTGACTTGGGCGGCCCCCGTGCGGTAGATTCCAACCGAATGTCCCTTCGCGTCGCCACTTTCAACATCCGCCTCGGCATCGCCAACGACGGCGGGCACTCGTGGCCCGCGCGCGCTCCGCGCGCGGCCGAGGCCATCCGCAAAGTCGACGCGGACCTGGTCGGACTGCAGGAGGCCTACCGCTTCCAGCTGGAGGATCTGGAGCCGCTGCTGGACGACTACCAGTGGTTCGGCGTGGGGCGCGAAGACGGCTTCCAACAAGGGGAGCACTCCGCTTGGCTGGTCCGCAAGCACCGGGTGACGGTTGCGGCGTGGGGCACCTTTTGGTTCTCCGAGGAGCCGGACGAGCCGGGCTCGATGTCCCGGGGGACGGCCTGCACGCGGTCTTGCACGTGGGCGAGGGTGGCGCTACTCTCGGATGGGAGGCCGATCCTGGTCTACAACCTGCATTGGGACCACGAGTCCGAGGAGGCACGCAGGCGGTCCGCCAAGGTGCTTGCGGCGCGCATCCCGGTGGGCGAGCCGTGCATCGTGGTGGGAGACTTCAACGCAGGCCCGGACGCGCCGGAGGTGGCCGCCCTGACGGACCCGAACGTTCACCCATCGCTCGAGGACGCCGCTCCCGACGTGTGCCGCGCGGGCAGCTGGCACAACTTCACCGGCAACGGCATCGCGCCCCGGATCGACCATATCCTCGCTAGCCGGCACTTCAAGTCGGTGGCGTCCGGCGCGTTTCAGGAACCGATCGACGGCCTGTGGCCGTCGGACCACTTTCCGATCTGGAGTCAGTTCGTATGGCGCTGACGCTTCTCGCGGCCGCGGTGCTGCTTCAGGCCCCCGCCACGCTGACGGCCGCCCACTCGCACAACGATTACAACCGGGCCAAGCCGCTCGTGGAGGCCCTGGAGCGGGGCTTCGGGAGCGTGGAGGCCGACGTCTGCCTCGTGGACGGCGAGCTCCGCGTGGCCCACGAGGCGCGCTCGTCGAAGAAGGGGCGGACGCTGGAGAGCCTCTACCTGAGGCCCCTGTGGGAGCGCTTCCAGAAGCTGGGCGGCAAGGTTCACCCGGACGGCGCCCCGCTGGTGCTGCTGGTCGACGTGAAGACCGACGCCGAGCGCACCTACGCGGCCCTGAAGGCGGCCTTGGAGCCGTTCAAGCCGATGCTGGCGAAGTACGACGACGCCAAGCACCCCGGCGCGGTGGAGGTGCTCCTGTCCGGCAACGTGGCGCGCAAGACGGTCGCCGGCGAGCCGCTCCGGCTGGTCGCCATCGACGGCCGGCCGGACGACCTGGAGGCGAACCCGCCCGCAGACCTCGTGCCGTGGATCTCCGCCTCTTGGATCGCGAACTTTCGGTGGCTCGGCTTCGGCGAGATGCCCGAGGAGGACGCCAAGAGGCTGAAGGAGCTGGTCGAGCGGACGCACGCGCAGGGGCGCCGCCTCCGTTTCTGGGCCACGCCCGACTTCCCGCCGTTCTGGGCCAAGCTCCGCGAGGCGGGAGTGGACGTGATCGGCACGGACAACCCGGAGCGGCTGGCGACGTTCCTGCGCGGTCAGCCGACGAGCGGCCCCAGGTAGTCGATGCTGGAGCGGATCGAATCCCAGGGGTCCTTCCAAAGGTTGTCCTGCTCCGGGATGATCCACTCCGTGCCCGCTTCCCGCAGGAGCGGCAGGATCTCGCCCCAGGGAAGGCCGCCCTCGCCGACGGGCAGATCGCGCCACTGACCGTCCACCAGCCGGCGGTCCTTGGCGTGCACGCAGCGCAACCGCCCGGCGAAGCGGCGGATCAGCCCTCCGAGGTCCGCGCCGGCGTGAACGGCCCAATAGGTGTCGAGGATCAGCTGGAGCTTCGGGGCCGAAGCCACGAACAGCGAGTCGAAGAGCGTTCGGCCGGTCGGGTCCGGCTCGAGCTCCTTGGCGTGGTTGTGGAAGCCGACCGAGACTCCGGCTGGAGCCATGCGGCCGGCGACATCGGCGAGCTTCCGGCCGAGATCGGCGAACCCCTCGTGCCCCCTGTCCCAGAACTCCTGCGGAGGATAGCCCAGCCCGGCGAGCCCGCATCCGAGCGTGCGGTGGAAGGCGATCTCCTCGTCGGTGGCCCCGTACAGCCGGTCCCAAGGGCGGTGGGTGCAGCAGGCCTCCAAGCCGAACTCGTCGAGCATCGCCTTGGCCTGCGTCGCGTCCACCTCGGGCGAGTCGCCGTTCATGCACCCGACGGCGGACAGCTGCACCCCTTGGTAGCCCATCTCCGCCGCGCGCCGCAGCACCTCGCCGAACCCGTCGGCGGTCTTCGTGAACTCCCGCATCGTGTACAGCTGCAACGCGATCTTCATGCGATCTCCTCCAGTTCCACCCTCTCGCCGCCGCGGCGCGAGCTCTCGTACACGGCCAGGATCACGCGGAGCGGTTCCAGCGCCATCCTACCGGTGAGGAACGGCTCGCGGTTCTCCAGCACGGCCTGGCAGAAGTCCTCGATCTGCATCCGATGCTGCTCGCCCCACTTGGCCGTCGGGTCGTCCGGAATCTCCTTGGCCGACCCGTGCGCGTGGAGGTTCGGCGTCGGCTGGCACGCCACCCCCCGGCCGTACTTCGAGCGGTCGTTCTCCGGGTCCTCCCAGATCTCCCAGACCTTGGCGATGTCGCCCTCCACCACGATGGTGCCGTGGCGCCCGTGCAGCTCCAGCCGCTCCGCGAACCCGGGGAAGCAGCTGGTGGACCCCTGCAGCACGCCGCCCGCGCCGGACTCGAACTCGAGCAGCGCGTTGGCCACGTCCTCGACCTCGATCCGGTGCGCCATGGTTCGGCAGCAGGCGCGCACGGCCTTCACCGGTCCCATGATCCACTGGAGCATGTCGATGTAGTGGACGCCCTGGTTGATCAGGCACCCGCCGCCGTCCAGCTCCCAGGTGCCCCGCCAGTCGCCCGAATCGTAATAGACCTGCGTGCGGAACCACTTGATGTACACGTCGCCGGCCACCATCGGCCCGAGCACGCCTCCCTGGACCGCCGAGCGGGCGGCGCGGATGTCGTTCGCGAATCGGTGCTGGCTGATCACACCGAGCCGCACCCCGGCCTCCTCGCAACCCTCGACCAGGCGCTTCGCCTTGGCCATCGTGGTGTCGATCGGCTTTTCTGTGAGCACGTGCTTTCCGGCGCGCGCCGCGGCCAGGCCGACCTCGGCGTGAAGGCCGGACGGCACGCACACATCGACCGCGTCGACCATCGCCAGAAACTCCTCCAGGCTCCGTGCGCCGTGGCAACCGTAGCGCTCAGCGGCGGCGCGGGTCCTCTCGGGCACGACGTCGTACACCGCCGCCAGCTCAGCCGTGGGAATCCGCCGGATGGCGTCCGCGTGGGTCGGAAAGATGGCGCCGCAACCGACGACGCCGATGCGAACCTTGGACATGGGCCTCTCCGACCCCGACCTTACCACCTCCGCTCACATCTCGTCCAAGATCAGCGTCGCGAACGCGCAGCCGCCGGCCTCCATGTACACGTTGCCGTTGTAGAAGCTCGCCTTGCGGGCGCCGTCGGGCCACACGTAGTGCGCCTGGCCGAACGGACCCTCGTAGGTCAGCCGCTCGATCTTCCTCAGCCAACGCTCGGCCTTGTCCCGATAGCCGAACCGCACGAGCACCGCCGCGGCGTAGGCGGGCCAGGCGTCGAACGCGCCGGTCGCCTGGTGGTCGGCGCGATAGGTCTGGAACGACGGGAGCCTCTTGGTGAAGGCGTCTTGGTCCTTGGGCGAGAGCGCGCGCAGCCAGTCGTCGGTCTGCAGCTCCTCTTCGAAGAACCGGACCATGCCGTCCTTCACTTCGCGCGGGAGGTCGGCGGTCATGCACAGCCCGACGTAGTTGAAGTCCAGGATGGTGCGGGCGATGCGCCGCTCCCCGTCCGGCTGGAGGCACGCGAACGGCCCGCCTTCATAGAGCGACAGCACCTGCCGCGCCAGCTCGTCGGCCTGTCGGGCGTAGGTCGGATCGCCCGTGAGCTCGGCGAGGAACCTCATCCCCTGCACGTTCATCGCGTTGAAGCTGGCGATCACGTGCTCGTAGGTGCTGACGCACTCGAGGACGTTCTGGAAGTCGCCGTAGTCGGTGAGGCCGGGCTTGGCGTGAGACTTCAGGTAGTCCAGGTGCTTCAGCGCCCACTCGGTGTCGCCCGTGTGGCGCACGTAGGCCTCGACGCTGTGGAGGAAGGCGCCGTGGTTCACGCCGTAGTACATCCCGGCGCCCATGCCGCTGACGGTCTCCAAGCCCCAGTGCTCGTGCAGGTCGGCGTGGATCATGCGCTCCAGCTGGTCGCGCAGAACGGCTGGGTCAAGGCGGGCCAGCAGCGGCGCCTGGTAGCTGACCTCCCAAAGGAAGCTCGTCGTGGGCGCGCCCTCGGGTGCCCCCCAAACGTAGCAGACCGGCATCGGGTCCATCTCCTGCACCCAGATGCACTGCCCGCCCGTGGCGATGTTCGAGCGCGGATGGGCCGGCGGGTTGATGCGGCGCGTGTTCAGCAACGTGATGACGCCCATGCAGAACAGGCGCTCGAACTCGGTCTCAGGGTAGGGGAGGTAACCGCTGAAGTGACGGTTGCCCGGGGTGAACGCGGCCTCCCAGACCTCTTCCCAGTGCTCCTTCGCCCTCCGCCACTCGCGCTCGAAGTCGCCGACCAACGGGAGCTCCTCCTCGCAGCCCTGGACGGCCCACCAGGCGATCTCCTCCCCGTCAGACACCTCGAACTCCGCCACACCGACCTTGCCGCGCTCGACGGGCTCCTCGCCGTCGCGCCACGCGTCCAGGTCTCGGTACACCCGCACCCGTCCGGGCGCGTGGAACCGCGCGACGCCGAACGTCTTGGTATCGTCCAGGAAGAACCCGTCCGGCGTCGCCGTCACGTTGAACATCGGCTCGTTCTCCGGCGGCAGGTTCCAGTAGTCCACGAAGCGCCAGACGCGGGGCAGGCCGTGGAAGACCAGCGCGAACTTGCCTCCGCGCTCGAACCGCATCCGCTGGAGCACGATCGGCTTGCCCTCGGCCATCCGAGTGGCCGTCGCGACGCCGTCGGCCTCGCGCTCGACCTCGTACGCCCTCCAGCGGAAGCGGACCTGGCGCGAGTGCCTCCGATAGCCGCCGTCCGTACGGTCGTACAGCAGGGCGGTGGGGGTGGGAAGGCCCGTCGGGGCGCAGATCCAATACTGGATGCCGGAGACGTCCCAAGCGGCCTGCACGGTGCCGCGGAAGTTGGTGATGGCGGGGTTGCTGAACTCCTCTTCCCGAGCGGGCGCCAGCCACTCGCCCGCGAGCTGATCCAGGGTGAGCATGGTTCGGAGCCAGTTTAGCGGGTTCTGCGGACGGCGTCCACACCGTTTCGGTAACATCCGGCGAGATGGCTCGCATCGCGGTCTACCCGGGCTCGTTCGACCCGCCGACGCTGGGGCACATGGACATCGTGCGCCGGGCCTCGGGCCTGTTCGACGAGCTGATCGTCGCGGTGGGCATCAACCGGTCCAAGTCGCCTTTCCTCACGGTCGAGGAGCGCGTGGAGGCGCTGGGCTGCTGCACGTCGGACCTGCCGAACGTGCGCGTCGACAGCTTCTCCGGCTTGCTGATCGACTACGCCAAGAGCGTGGGAGCCTGCGCGGTGATCCGCGGCCTCCGTGCCATCGCGGACTTCGAGTACGAGTTCCAGATGGCCATGGTGAACCGCGAGCTGTGCGACCGCATCGAGTCCGTGTTCCTGATGACCAACTGGGAGCACGGCTACGTGAGCAGCGGGATCGTCAAGGAGATCGCGATGTTCGGTGGCGAATACCGCTCCATGGTGCCGGACTGCATCGTGCCGATCATCGAGCGGGCCGTGCGTTCCCACCGCTCGGACCGTTGAGGCGACCGCGTTCGTGCCACAATGGAGCGGTACGGACCGAGGGGTGCATCGAGCATGGATATCCTCCGCATGTTGGACACGCTGAACGAGCTGGCGGTCGAGCGGCCTCGCTCGTTCGGCCCGATCTGTTTCGGCCTCAACAAGGAGGAGATCGCGATGCAGATCGCCAAGGTGCGCGCCTCGCTGCCCGCCGAGCTGAAGACGGCCGTGCAGACCGTCCGCGAGAAGGACCGCGTTCTGGAGCACGCCCGCGAGGACGCGACCCAGATCGTGGAGGACGCCAAGCGCGAGGCCGCCCGTCTGGTCGCGGAGGCCCAGAAGGAGGCCGAGAGGATCCGCGAGGAGGCCCGCATCCAGCAGGAGCGCATGGTGAGCGAGAACGAGGTGCTCCGCCTTGCCAAGACTCAGGCGGAGGAGATGGTCGCCACCGCGGAGCGAGACTCGCGCGAGCTGAAGCGGGAGGCGGACGCCTACGCCTACAACCTTCTGGGCAAGGTCGAGAACGTGCTGACGCAGGCGCTCAACGCGGTCCAGAGGGGCAAGGGCGAGCTGCAGAAGCCCGTGCCCACCGAGCCGGCGTCGTCGGGCAAATCCAGCCGCTGAGGCCGCTCGGGCGCGTGTGGAACGCTCCAACGGGGTCCAAAGGCCCCCACCCTTCACCCTTGGCAGCGTAGGGATCTCTGTCGGCTTGGGCCGATGGAGGAGAGGCACGATGCATCGGACTTCGAGACTCTGGACCGTTCTTCTGCTTGGGGCCGCGTCTGCTGCGAGCCTAGCGCAGACCTTCCGCGTTGGCAAGGAGGCCGGGCTGCCCGTCAGCCAGACCGTCACCGTGGAGAGCGACGCCGACTTCGAGAACTTCACGGGAATCACGCACGGCGTGTCCGGGGTGATTCGGATCGACGCCGCGAAGAAGACCGGGTCCGGTCGGTTGGAGATCGATCTCGCCTCGATCGACACCGGCGTGCCGCTGCGCAACGAGCACATGCGCAGCCCCCAGTGGCTCGACACGGCCAAGTATCCGACCGCGGTGTTCGAGGCCACCAGCGTCCGGCACAAGTCGGGGGACACCTTCACCGTCACGGGCAAGCTGACCTTCCACGGCGTGACCCGAACGATCAGCACGGACGTGGAGGCCCGGCTGATTCGGGAGAGCGCGCAGAGCCGGGCCGCGCGGTTCAAGGGCGACGTGGTGCGGGTGAAGGGCCAGTTCCGGTTGCGGCTCTCCGACTACGGCGTCAAGATCCCCGACGTGGCCAAGGGCAAGGTCGCCGAGGTCGTCACCATCCGGTTCGACGTGTTCGGCCAGACCGGATGATCCGACTCCTCGGCGTCGTCGGCTGGGCCGCGGTGGCCGTGTTGGCGCTGGCCTTCGGGCTGGAGCGGTACCTCGCCTCGAAGGCCGTTCTGGCCCAGCGCGTCCGTTTGCCGGACGCCAACGTGGAGGCGCTCTTCGGGGGCGAGCCGACGCCGATCGGCTCGCCCCAGGCGTACGTGATCCTCGATCCCAAGGCCCTCCTGCCGGAGAAGGGCCAAAACGGTGTGCGTCTGCTGGACGAGGGCTACCTGCGACGCACGGGGACGTACCCGCTCCAGCAGAAGACCGTGGAGTACGTCGGCGGAATCGTCCGCTGGGCGGCGGCCGGCGTCGCTGGATTGTGCCTCGGAAACCGGTGGTACCTGCAACGGCGAAGGGCGCGGCTTCAGCGCTCGCGAGGCGGTTCCTGAGGCGCCACCCGAGCGTCCTGGGCGACGTAGGCGGTGAGCTCGGTGCCGAAGTGCGCGCGGATGGTGCGGCCCTTCAGCATTCCGGACAGCCGATCGGTCGCGAACGATGCGAGCTTGGTCAGCTCGACCAGAGCCGTGACCGTGGAGAGGCCGGCCGAGGCTAGGAGGCTCGGGTTCACGTTGCCGTTGGCGATCTGACCGAGCAGCCCCGTGGCTTTGTCCAGCTCGCCCTTGGCCGCCAGCGCCTGCGTTCCGGTCAGACCGAGCCGATCGGCGAGCTGGCGCACCAGTTCGTCCGAGGCCGGGTCGTTGGCGAGGTTGCCTCCGCGGTTCTCGGCGATCATCTCGACCAGCCGCTGCAGCAGCTCGCGCCGGTCGTCGCCGAGGGCCTGCTCCCATGCTCGCGGGTAGCCGGTGTTCGAGCGGGTGAAGGGGTACTCCGCGTCTCGTTTGCCCGACGGCTCGGCGGAGAGGAGCACCTGCGTGCCGTCCGCGGCCTTGGTCTGGTCCAGGAGGATCGACAGGCGGGCTGGCTGGTTGATCAGGCCCGACAGCGCTCCGGCGCCCCGAGATCGCGCCACCCGGGCCGAGGCCGGTTCGCCCTTGCGAAGCAGAATCCGGCCCTTGGCGTCCCGCACGTCCTCGGCGACCATCAGAGGCACGACCTGCCCCTCTTCGGCCTGTCCGGCGTGCAGCTCGGCCAAGAGCATCAGGCGGACCGGCGTGCCCTTGGCGAGCACCACCGTTTCCGGCTTCTTGGGGCCGCAGGACGCGACCGCCAAGGCTGCGACGAGAAGGAGCAGGATGCGTGCGCGGGTCATCGCTGGTTGGGGATCTCCGGCATGTCGCTGAAGTCGTCGGGAGCGCGTCGCTCCGGCCTGCGGTACCTCGCGCCCAGCTGCTCCAGCTGACGGAGCCGCTCGGACAGCGGAGGGTGCGTGCTGAAGATCGACGACCCCTCGTCGTCCCAGGCCTTCATCGGGTTGACGATGTACAGGTGCTGGGTCGCCCGGTTCGCGGCCTCGAGCGGCTCGGGGTCGCTGGCGATCTTCTTCAGCGCGCTCGCCAGCGCGTCGGGGTTGCGGGTCAGGTCGACGGCGCTCGCGTCGGCCAGCAGCTCCCTCTTCCGGCTCACGGCGAGCTGCAGCAGCATGGAGAACAGCGGAGCCAGGATCGCCAGAACGAGCGCCAGGATCATGAAGATCGCCTGACCAGAGTCGTCCTTGGAGCGCCGCCGGCCGCCGCCGTACCACGCCATTCTCTTGAGGAAGTCGGCCAGGAGGGGGATCACGCCGGCGATCAGCGCGATGGTCGTCATGAACCGGATGTCGTAGTTGCGGATGTGCGACACCTCGTGCGCCATCACGGCCTGCAGCTCGTCCCGGTTCAGCTTCCGCAGGATGCCGTGCGTGAACACCACGACGCCGTTCTGGGGGTCCCGGCCGGTGGCGAAGGCGTTGGGCGCGGTGTCGTCGATGACGTACACCTTGGGCTTGGGAATCCCCGCGGCGATCGCCATCTCCTCCGCGACGTTGCTGAGAACCTGGTCCTCCTCCTTGGTCGCCTCGCGGGCGCCGCTGATGCCGAGCACGATCGAGGGGCCGGAGAAGGTGGCCACCAGCGCGAGGATCACGCCGAGGAGCGCCGCGCCCGCCGCGCCGATCGGCCACTGGGAGGCGTCGTAGTAGCCGGTGATCGCCGCGCCGAGCGCCGTGAGCAACACCACGAGCAGCGATGCGTAGAGCACGCTGGCCCGCTTGTTAGCGGCGATCTGTTCCGGGATGGTTCGCATCATCTGTTAGGTACGACGCGCGGCCGGGCGGATCGGTTGGGCCGCCCGGCCGCGACGGTGCGCCCGCCGACGGATCAGCCGTTCTTCTTCGCGAAGTCGTCCATGTACTCGGCGAGCACGCGACAGCCCTCCTCGGGGAACGCGTTGTAGATGCTGGCGCGGCACCCGCCGACGGAGCGGTGTCCCTTCAGCCCGTCGAGCTTGTGCGCCTTGGCGCCCTCCAGGAAGGCCTTGGTGAGCTCCTCGTTGGGGAGCGTGAAGGTGACGTTCATCAGCGAGCGGCACTCCTTCTGCGCGTGGCCCTTGTAGAACCCTCCCGAGCGGTCGATCGCGTCGTACACGATCGCCGCCTTGCGGCGGTTGCGCTCCAGCGCGGCCTGCAGGCCGCCGTTCTTCAGCAGGTGCTGGTACACCAGCCCGCAGATGTAGATGCACCAGCAGGGCGGGGTGTTGTAGAGGCTGGCGTTCTCGGCCTGGAGCCGATAGTCGAGCATGGGGTGGAAGTTCTCCGGGGTCCGGGCGAGCAGATCCTCGCGGAGGATCACCACGGTGACGCCCGCAGGCCCCATGTTCTTCTGCGCGCCGGCGTAGATCAGGGCGTACTTCGCGACGTCCACCGGCCGCGAGAGGATGTCGCTGGACATGTCGCAGACCACCGGGGCGGGCAGATCCGGGTCGGACTGGAACTCCACTCCCTGGATGGTCTCGTTGCTCGTCACGTGGATGTACGCTGCGCCCTCGGTGAAGGACAGCCCGGACAGATCGGGCAGCCGGTCGTAGTTGGTCTCCTTGCCGTCCCACACGCACTTCGTGGAGCCCACGAGCTTGGCGGCCTGCAGCGCCTTCTTGCCCCAGGATCCGGTGATCACGTAGTCCGCCGTCTCGCCGGGGTGCAGGAGGTTCATCGGCACCATGGAGAACTGCAGGCTGGCGCCGCCCTGCAGGAACAGCACCTTGTAGCTCTCAGGAATGCCCAGAAGGGCGCGCAGGTCGGCTTCGGCCTGGTCGATGATGCTCTGGAAGGCCTTGCCCCGGTGGCTCATCTCCATGACGCTCATGCCGCAGCCCTTCCAGTTCAGAAGGTCGGCCTGGGCCTCTTGGAGCACCTCGACGGGGAGCACGCTGGGACCAGCCGAGAAGTTGAAAACGCGGTCCTGGATGTCGCCCATGGGCGCGTTTTACCCCAAGGAGTCAGGGCAGCCCGAAGAAGCGGCGGGCGTTGGCCGTGGTGACCTCGGCGGCCTCCTCGGGGTCGACGCCCCACACCTCGGCGAGCTTGGCATTGATCAGCGGAAGCCACGCCGGGCTGTTCGGCTTTCCCCGGTGAGGCTCGGGAGCGAGGAACGGGCTGTCGGTCTCCAGCACCACGCGCTCGCGCGGCAGCGAGGCCACCAGCTCGCGCAGCGCCCCGTTGCGGCGGTACGTCAACGGGCCGTCGAAGCCGAGCAGGCAGCCGAGAGCCAGCGCTCGCCGGGCGTCCGCGGCGTCGCCGGAGAAGCAGTGCAGGAGAACGGGCGGAGGGGCGTCCAGGCTCTGGAGCAGACCGAGCAGGTCGCGGTGCGCGTCGCGGCAGTGCAGCACGGCCGGCAGCTCGAGGTCCGCCGCCAAATGGAGCTGCTCCAGCAGGCACTCGCGCTGGACCTCCGCGGGCGCGGTCATCCAGTGATAGTCCAAGCCGCACTCCCCCCAGGCGATGACCTTGGGATGCTTGGCAAGGTCGACCAGCTCCTTGGCGGCTGGGCGTCCCCACGATCCGGCTTCCGTCGGGTGCAGTCCCACGCTGGCGAAGACGCCCTCCCAGCGGTCGGCGATCTCCACGGCTCGGCGGCTGGACGGAAGGTCGATGCCCACTACCAGCAGCTGGGTGACTCCCGCGGCGAAGGACGCCTCGATCGCCTCGTTTGGTTCGGGAAAGGCGTCGGCCATGTTCAGGTGGCAGTGGGTGTCGAACAGCCGCATGCCTTCAGTATCCCAGCATCCGCTCCGCCTGCCGCTCGCAATCGTGCAGCGCCTCTTGCAGCTCCAGGCGGACGCGCTCCAAGGTATCCGCGTCGGCGCCGGGCGGCACGGTGATGGCCCGGCCGATCACCACCACGGCTCTGCCGAACGGGATGGGGATCAGGTAGCGGTCCCAAGACTTCGCGAGGATCCGCGGCCGGCACGACACGCCGAGCGGCACGAGCGGCCTCCCCGACTTGTGCGCCAGGAACACGATCCCCTCCTGCACCACGCCGCTGGGGCCGCGGGGCCCGTCGGGGGTGAGGGCCAGCGTCGCGCCGTTCTTGAGGGCCCGGATGGCCTCCACCGCAGCCCTTGCGCCTCCCCGGCCGGTGCTGCCGCGGATGATGTCGTAGCCGAGCCTGCGGTAGATCGTGGCCTGCATCTCGCCGTCCCGGCTGTGGCTGATGATCACCGAGACGGGCATCTTCCAGACCTTGCGTCCGGCGGGAATCACCGTGCGCCCGTGCCACATGCAGGGGATCGCGGGCGTTCCCGGCTCCGGGGACCCCTCCAGCCGCACGATGCGCAGACGGAGCGGCGCGACCAGCATGCGCAGGACGTAGTACAGGATCGTCCCGAGAATCCTGGGCTTGGCCTCGTGCCAGCGCCGCTTCATCCCAGCATCCCCCTCAGGCGCGCGCGGTCGGTCACGGGGTGGACGGGGAAGTCGCGGGCGAGCCTGGCCAGCCAAGGACCTCCCTGCTCGCTCAGGGCCAGGGCGAACAGCGCCTCGGGCACTTGGGGATCGTCGGCCGGGCCGTCAGCGACGCTGCGCCAGAGTGCGGCGGAGAGGCCGGGCTCGGTGTCGCGGAATCGGTCTGCGAGCATCATTCTCCTGAGGCTGGGAAGCGTTCCGAGGGCGTTCAGGCAGCCGAGCCGGAGCAACGGCTCGACCTGCAGGCTTTCGGGCAGAACGTCGATCAGTCGGAGCAGCGCGTCCCGCTCCTGGTCCGTGTCGCCCAGGCTGCGGGCGGCCTCAGCCAGCTGCCGAAGGGCCCCGGGGTCGTCCGGGTGCCTCCGGAGCATCTCCCGCGCTGCCTGCAGCACCGCGAACGGGCCACGGTCGTTGAGCCGCTCCAGCGCCTCGTGGCCGAACTGCACCTCCGCCAGCTTGGGAAGCCGGAGCGCGAAGCCAGAGGCCAGCCCCGCGGCGAACCCGCCCAGGTGCGACCAAAAGGACGTTCCGCCGGCCTGCCCCGCGCCGCCCAGCCCCTGCAGCACGATCCACGCGCCGGCGAGCCAGCCCAGCGGCACGCCACGCCCGGGGAGGATCGGCACCCTCAGCCTGAAGTAGCGCAGGGCGTAGCAGCCGAGCACTGCGGCCACACAGGCGCTGGCGCCCACCAGCGGCTCGGGCGTCCGCGCCACCCAGTGGTGCAGCGCGTAGCCGGCCAAGCCCCCGCCCAAGTAGACCAGAAGGAAGCGCAGGCTGCCTGCGGCGAACTCGACCGCCGGGCCGACAGCCGCGAGGAACACGACGTTCGAGCCAAGGTGAAGCAGGTCGCGATGGAGGAACATCGCGGACAGCCAGCCCGCCGGCCCCGGGGTCCAGGCGTCGACGATGCCGGGGGCGAGAACCTCGGCGAACGCCGCCGCCAGGTTCGCGCCGACGATCAGCAGCGTCGCGGCCGGGACGCGGTGTTGGCGGCTCACTCCTCTTCGTAGTCTTCTTCGCTGATATCGACGTTCACGTAGGTCTCCTGAACGTCGTCCAAGTCCTCGAGGGCGTCCAGCAGCTTCAGCAGCTTCCTCATCTCCTCCGGACCCGGCTGCACCTTGTTGGTGGCCACGTAGTTCAGCCCGACCTCGGTGGCCTTGAAGCCGGCCTTCTCCAGAGCGTCGTTGCAGCGGTGCAGGTCCTCGACGGCGGTGGTCACGACGAACTCGTCGCCGTCTCGGGACACGTCCTCGGCGCCGCCCTCGAGCGCGGCGAGGGTCAGGGCGTCTTCGTCCACCCCCTCGGCTGGGATGGTGATCTCTCCGACGTGCTTGAACTGCCACGCCACCGAGCCGTTCTCAGCCAGGTTGCCGCCGTGCTTGCTGAAGGCGTGCCGGACCTCGCTCACCGTGCGGTTGCGGTTTTCGGTGTAGCACTCCAGCAGGATGGCCGCGCCGCCGGGGCCGTAGCCCTCGTAGGTCACCTCCTCGTAGTTGGCGCCCTCGATCTCTCCGGTTCCGCGCTGGATGGACCGCTTGATGTTGTCCGCCGGCATCGAGTTCTCGCGGGCCTTGGCGATCGCAAGGCGCAGGCGCGGGTTCGTCTCGGGGTCGCCACCGCCGAGCTTGGCCGCCACGATGATCTCCTTGCTGAGCTTGGTGAAGATCTTTCCGCGGATCGCGTCCTGCTTGCCCTTTCGGATCCGGATGTTCTTCCACTTGGAATGGCCTGCCATAGGCTCTATTGTGGCACCTCCGGGCCTCGGACCCCGGCGGCGCGAAAAAAGGGGGCCCGCCCTTCGGCGCGGCCCCACGAGCTCCTGGTCGTTCTCGCCTCGTCCTCAGTCCCGGAACACGGTCACCCGGTTCTCTTCCTTCGGCGTAGGATCGGGCTTACGGATTTCAATACTTTGTCGGTTGGTGAAGCGGAATTCTAAACCCGTCTGGCGGCAAATCAGGTCCAGGGCGTACTTGATCGACGTGTCGATCAGGAAGGCGTCCATCTTCCAGTTCGGCACGCTGTCGGCCACCTCGATGCGCACGCCGGTCTGGTCGGAGATGGCCTTGAACACGTCGCGGATCGGCGCCTTGCTCAGGCGCGTAGTGAACCGCTTGCCCAGGACGGTGGTCGGCAGCGTCCCGACGGGTTCCGGCTTCTTGGCCGGCGGGGGCGGGAGCGGCTTGTCCTCCGGCTGAACCGGAGCGGGCTTCTCCGGCATCAGCTGCTTCTTGGGGGAAATGAACGTGATGCCGTTCTGGACGCGGTACTCGAGGTTCGCCTGCTTGCAGACGATCTCCAAGGCCTCGTCCAGCTCCACGTCCTTCAGCGACAGGTAGAGCACGAACCGCACGCCCGGCTCGAGCACGTAGTCGCGGCCCGCCTGTTGGAACATCTGGTGGATGACGGAGCGGACGTCGTCTCCGCGCGCCGAGACGCTCACCTTCGGAGGCGTGCCGGGCGGGTTGGCGGGGGCCGGACCGTCGGCGAGCGCCGCTCCGGCCAGGGCGAGAAGGGCAACCATCAGGATCGGGGTCTTCATCGGAGTTCCTCCACAAATCGGCTCACGGCTGGATCGGTCGGCCTTGCTCGTCGTAGAGGCGCAACGACGGCGCGGGGCTACGGGCCGGGCGATCGGCCCTCTGGGCGGCGGGCCGACGGGTCGCGCGCGGGCGCTGGGCGATCGGCTTCGGCTCGGTTCGGTCGGCGCGGGTGGCGGCCGGTTGCCGCGCGGGCGGAGGGGTCGCAGGCCTCGGCTCGCTGGTCGGCCCGACGGCTTCGGTGGCCTCGGGGCCGGCCTGCGCCGCGTCCTGCGGCTTCGCGGCGGGTTCGGCGGATGCCGACGCCTGCAGGGCCTCCCGGTCGATCGGCTCCTCCATCGACGGAACGTAGATCGTTGGGAAGGACGCGGCCGTCGTTTCCGCTTGCGCCGTGGCGCGGACGACGGTCCGCGGGGCGGCGTTTCCGGAGGGTTCGGCGGCCGGCGACTCGAGCCTGGGGCCGAGCAGGGCGGTGGGGTCCTTGGCGACGAAGCTCATGGCCACCAGCACGCCGGCGAGGGCCAGCGAGTACGCCAGGGCCTTCCAAGGGAAGGGGGCCGCCGCGGGCGGGGTGGCGACGGCGGCCTTGCGGGGTGCTTCGGACTTCGGACGCGGGGCCGAGGGTCGGGCCTGCGCGGGACGCTCGGACGAGGGGGAGGCGGTCGGCGCCGCCTCCGTCGCGGTCTCCTTGCGGCCGTTGGCGAGCGCCTGAAGCTCGGCCTTGCGCCCGGCGAGCTCGGCTCGGCATTCGGGGCATCGGCCGATGTGCGCCTCCAGCTGAGCCATCATGTCGGGCGGAAGGACCTCGCCCTTGAGGAATCGGCCGATTTGGAGCCTCGCGATCTGGCACTCGACGTTTTGAACCGGCATCTCTACCAATCCACTTCAGGTTTGCGGGCAAAACGCGGATTTCACCCAGTAGGATTGTCGGGTGGCGGACGGCTTTCTTTAGGGATCGCCGGGCGTTTTTCCGAAGAGAGCCCGTCCCCTCGGGAGTGAAATGTGGAAGGCGATCGTCTCGTTGCTGTTGGTCGTTGGGGTTGCTTCGGTGTCCGCTGAGGCCCCGAAGCTGCGGACGCGGTGGGCCGCCCGCGTGGACCCGGACACACCGTGGCCCGAGTACCCCCGCCCCACGATGGTGCGGAAGGAGTGGCTGAACCTCAACGGGCGGTGGGACTTCGCCGTCAGCGACCGGTCCGCGACCGCCCCGCCGACGATGGACCGCAGGATCCTGGTGCCGTTCGCCGTCGAGAGCCAGCTGGGCGGCATCGGACTGATTCCGACGGAGAACCAGCGGGTGTGGTACCGGCGCAAGGTGGCGATTCCCGCTTCCTGGCGCGGGAAGCGGGTGCTGCTGCACTTCGGCGCCTCGGACTGGGAGACCCGCGTCTGGGTGAACGGCGTGCCGGTCGGCGAGCACCGCGGCGGGTACGACGGCTTCTCGTTCGACGTGACCGAGGCGCTGGCCAAGAACGATGCCGAGGCCGAGATTCTCGTGACCGCTTGGGACCCCACCGACGCCGGTCCCCAGGCGCGCGGCAAGCAGGTCCGGCGCCCGGAGGACATCTTCTACACGCCCGTGACCGGCCTGTGGCAGACCGTGTGGATGGAGCCGGTGCCCGAGACGTCGGTCGCCTCGTACCGCGCGGTGCCGGATGTGGACCGCTCGGAGCTGAGGCTGGAGGTCCGGCTCTCGGGACCCTCACAAGGCGTTCGGGTGAGGGCCGAGGCTCTGGACGGCCGCACGGTGGTCGCACGGTCCAAGGCCGCGGCCGGCGGGCCGCTCCGCTTGAGGTTGGAGACTCCCAAGCTGTGGTCGCCCGATCGGCCTTTCCTCTATGGGCTCCGAATCCACGTCCTGCGAAACGGAAGGACCGTGGACCGGGTCGACGGCTACTTCGGGATGAGGAAGGTCGAGGTCGGGAAGGCCCCGGACGGCAAGGTGCGGATCCTCTTGAACGGCAAGCCGCTGTTCCTCGTCGGGTTCCTCGATCAAGGCTACTGGCCCGACGGGCTGTACACAGCGCCGACGGAGGAGGCCCTGCGCTTCGACATCGAGGCGACCAAGCGGCTGGGCATGAATCTGGCCCGCAAGCACGTGAAGGTGGAGCCGGAGCGGTGGTACTACCTGTGCGACAAGCTGGGCTTGGCGGTGTTCCAAGACATGCCCTCGGGGTTCGGCGCCCGACCGATGCCGGAGGCCGACCAGAGGCAGTTCGAGGCGGAGCTCGACCGGATGGTCGAGGGCAGGTTCAACCACCCGTCCATCCTCATTTGGGTCGTGTTCAACGAGGGCTGGGGCCAGTACGACACCGAGCGCCTCACGGAGCGCGTGAAGAGGCTGGACCCCACGCGCCTGGCGAACAACGCGTCCGGTTGGACCGACCACAAGGTCGGCGACGTCGTCGACATCCACGTCTACCCCGGACCTCAGGCCCCCGCCCCGGAGGCCCGCCGAGCGGCCGTTCTCGGCGAGTTCGGCGGACTCGGTCTTCCGGTCCCGGGGCACATGTGGCAGGAGCAGGGCAACTGGGGCTACCAGTCGTTCCAGGACCGCGAGGCGCTGACGCGCCGGGCCGTGGAGCTCTTCGAGCAACTCCACCCGCTGATCTCCGAGCCGGGGCTGTCGGCGGCGGTCTACACGCAGACGACGGACGTCGAGATCGAGGCCAACGGGTTCCTCACGTACGACCGCGAGGTGCTCAAGGTCGACGAGGGCCGCCTGCGGAAGGCCATTCGGGCTCTCTTCGGGGTGGCGCCTGAGGTTCGGACCGTGGTTCCAGATTCCCAAAGCGTCGGCCTGGAGTGGCGCTGGACCGCGGAGAAGCCTCCCGAGAACTGGTTCGAGCCTTCCTTCGACGACTCCTCGTGGAAGCTGGGCAAGGCGGGGTTCGGGACGACCGGCACGCCCGGTGCCGTCGTGAGGACCGTCTGGAGCGGAAGCGAGCTTTGGATCCGGAGGACCTTCGAGGCGCCGGAGACCGTCCGGCTGCGACGACCGGCCCTGCGCGTCCACCACGACGAGGACTGCGAGGTGTACCTGGACGGCAAGCTTCTCGCCTCGCTGAAGGGCTACACCGTGGGGTACACGCTGGTGCCTGTACAGGGCGCGGGGCTGGGCTCTCTGCGCAAGGGCCGGCATACTCTCGCGGTGAGGGTGCGCAACACGGCGGGCGGGCAATACATCGATGTGGGGATCGTGGACGTGGTCCCGCTCCCCAAGGAACCGAAGGAGAAGGGACGATGAGACAATGGGTTGCTTGGGCCGCGGCGGCGGCCATGGCGTGCGCGGCGGGCTGCGGCCCCAAGAGCGAGGGGACCGAGGCCTCTGGCGGAGCGGCTAGCGGCGGCGGTGGGAAGAAGCTCACCGTCGGATTCAGCCAGATCGGCGCCGAGAGCGGCTGGAGGACGGCCGAGACGCAGTCCATCCGCGAGGAGGCCGCCAAGCGCGGCGTGGAGCTGAAGTTCAGCGACGCCCAGCAGAAGCAGGAGAACCAGATCAAGGCGATCCGCAGCTTCTTGGCGCAGAAGGTCGACGCGATCATCCTGGCGCCCGTTGTGGAGACGGGCTGGGATGCCGTGCTGAGGGAGGCCAAGGAGGCGGGGGTGCCGGTGGTGCTCGCGGATCGCGGCGTGAAGGTGCAGGACGACTCGCTCTACGCCACCCTGATCGCCTCGGACTTCGTGGCCGAGGGACGGATGGCGGGCGAGTGGCTCGCCGAGCAGACCAAGAACCGGCCGGAGGCGGAGATCGGGATCGCCGAGCTGCAGGGCACGCCCGGTGCGGCGCCGGCGATCGATCGGAAGAAGGGCTTCGAGCAAGGGATCGCCAAGAACCCGAAGCTGAAGATCGTGCTCTCGCAGTCCGGCGACTTCACCCGCAGCAAGGGCAAGGAGGCCATGGAGGCGTTCCTGAAGTCGGGCAAGAAGTTCGGCGCGGTGTTCGCGCACAACGACGACATGGCCCTGGGGGCGATCCAAGCGATCGAGGAGGCGGGTCTGAAGCCCGGCAAAGACCTGCTGATCGTGTCGATCGACGGCGTGCGGGACGCCTTCCAAGCCCTGATCGACGGCAAGCTGAACCTGACCGTCGAGTGCAACCCGCTTCTAGGGCCCATGGCCTTCGACGCCGTCGAGGCCGCGCTGGCGGGCAAGAAGCTGCCCAAGTGGACCGTGGTGCAGGACCGGATGTTCGACCGGGAGGCCGCGCGGAAGGAGTTCGCAAGCCGCAAATACTGAGGGGTCGGGCTAGGCCAGGAGCGTGCGAACGACCGAGATCACGCGCTCCTGGTCTTCGTCCGTCATCTTGGTGTAGAGCGGCAGGCTGACCGCCCCTCGGAACGCCTCGGTGGCGTTGGGGAAGTCCTCCGGCTTCAGTCCGTAGGTGTCCCTCCAGTACGGGTGCAGGTGTAGCGGGATGAAGTGCACGCTGCATCCGATCCCCATCTCGGAGGCACGGCGGATGAACTCGTCGCGTCCGATGCCGGCTTCCGGCTTGATCCGCACCACGTACAGGTGCCACGCGTGGGTGTCGCCCTCGGGCGCGTGGGCCGGAAGGATCAGCGGCAGGTCCGCGAACGCCTCGTCGTAGCGCCTCGCCATGGCCTCGCGCCGCTTCTGGAAGCGGACGAGCTTGGCGAGCTGGTGGATGCCGATCGCCGCCGCAAGGTCGGTCATGTTGTACTTGTAGCCGGGGGCGACCACCTCGTAGTACCAAGCGGGCTTGTCCGAGGTGTAGCGCGCGAAGGCGTCCCGGTCGATGCCGTGGAGGCGCATCGTGCGGCACCGCTTGGCGGTGTCGTCGAACCGGGTCACGATCATCCCGCCCTCGCCGGTGGCCAGCGTCTTGGTGGCGTAGAAGCTGAACACGGCGACGTCGCTGTCCAGCGTGCCGATCAGCCGGCCCTTGTAGGTGGTCGGCAGGCTGTGGGCCGCATCCTCGAGCACGCGCAGGTCGTGCCGGAACGCCACTCGGAGGATCGGGTCCATGTCGCAGGCCAGCCCGGCGAAGTGCACCGGCTCGATCACCTTGGTTCGGGGCGTGATCTTGGCCTCGATGCCTGCCGGGTGGATGTTCAACGTGACGGGGTCGATGTCCACGAACACCGGGTGGGCGCCGAGGTACCGAACGACCTCGGCAGTGGCCGTGAACGTGTACGGAGTGGTAATGACCTCGTCTCCCGGCCCAACGCCCATCGCCTCCAGGGCCAGATGCAGGCCGGCCGTCGCGGAGTTGACCGCGATCGCGTGGGAGCCGTCCATGAGTTCCGAGAACAGCTCCTCGAACCGCTTTGTCTTGGGCCCCGTGGTCAGCCACCCGGAGCGAAGCGCGTCGACGACCTCGGCGATCTCCTCGTCGCCGATGTCCGGCAGGGCGAACGGCAGGAACGGCATACGCCCTCAGCCTACCGGATGGAAACTCGTGGGGGCGCGCGGGCCCCAGCCCGCACGCCCCGACACCCCGGTTCGTCCGCCACCCTCAGGGCCGGATGCGAATCACCGTGACGCTGTGCGCCGGCAACCGCCGCTCGAACTTGGGTCCGTTGGCGCGGAACGGCGTCTTGTGCGGCGCGACCTTGCGCGGCTCCTCCAGCGAGTTCTCGTCCGTCGGCTTGGCCGACGTGAGCGTCTCGACGGAGCCGGAGAGCGGTCCCTCGCGCAGGCCCTTCAGGTCCACGTTGAGCCGAACGGGCTCCAAGGCTCCGTTCACCAGCTTCAGGATCAGCTCACCCGTCTTCAGGTCCTTGGTGGCCGAGGCGAAGACCTTCGGGGTGTCGCGGAGCTCTCCCTCCAAGATCAGCTCGCCGTCCAGGTAGCAGCGATAGCGGGGTCCCCGCGTTTCCACGCGGATGTCATACCAGCGGCCGGTCTCGATGCTGCCTCGCCGGTCGGCGACCACCCTGCGCGCGCCGGAGGCGGCGTGCTCCACCGCATGGCGGCTGTTGCCCCATCCGCCGAGGTTCAGCCATAGGTAGTCGTTCTGGCCGGTCACGCCGAAGAGGATGAGAAACCCCTCGTCGCCCGAGACCTTGCGGGCTTGGAGCGAGAACTCAAGGTCGCCCCAGTCCCTTCGGCCGGCCACCGCTCTGGTCCCCTCGCCGTTCCCCATCTGTCGCAGGGCGCCGTTGAGGCTCCACGTGGAACCCTCGCGCTGGAGCGTCGCCCCGGTTGGGTCGTCCAGCACCGTGCGGCCGCCGACGGTGACCTTGAGGGCCCTGTACTCCGCCTGGGTGTGCCAGGTTCCGACGCCCACGCCGCCCCGGATCGCGATCGGCTTGGCAGGCGGCTGCTGGACGCGCACGGGCAGCGAGCGGTCGCCGCGGTTGTGGGCGAACAGCTTCTGCACGTAGTAGGACGGCGTGCCGTAGGCGCGAAGGCCGTCGAAGCAGATCAGGTCGGGGTTCCAGACCTTGTGGTTCACGTTGGCGAACAGGGGCGCGTAGGAGGCCATGGCCACCACGTCGGAGTTGCGCTCCATCCCGGTCATGAACGCCGCTTCCGCGACGGCGGCGATCAAGTTGCCCTGCCCGCAGCCCTGGGTGACGGCGTACTCGCCGAGGTACACCTTGGGCCCTTTGCGGTCGTACGAGTCGTACTTGGTGGCCGCGTCGAAGAAGAACTCGGGGTTGCTGTAGTAGTGCTCGTCGATGAAGTCGGCCCTGGGCTCCCGGGGATAGCCGCCCCACACGTTGGCGATCACCTGCACCTCGGGGTGGCGCGCCCGGATCGCCTCCACGAACAGCCGGTAGCGCTCGGCGTACAGCGGCCCCCCGTTCTCGTTGCCGATCTCGATCAGCCGGAGGCCGAACGGCTTGGGATGGCCGTTGGCCGCGCGGAGCGCCCCCCATTTGGAGTCGACGGGGCCTTTGGCGTACTCGATGGCGTCCAGAGCGTCCTGGACGAACTCGTCCATCTGGTCCATCGGCACGTGGTCGCGGTGGGCCATGCCGACGTTTATCACGAACATCGGCTCGGCGCCGAGGTCCTCGGCCAGCTGCAGGTACTCGTGGAACCCCAGGCCGTTGGTGGACAGGTAACCCCAGAGATTGGGCTGGGTTCGCCGCTCGAACAGTGGCCCGATGGTGGTTTTCCAACGGTAGGCGGTGGCCATCGTGTCGCCCTCCACCCAGCAGCCGCCGGGGAAGCGCAGGAAGCCCGGCTTCAGGTCAGCCAGCATCTGCGCAAGATCCACCCGAAGCCCGTTCTTTCGGTTCTTGAAGGTTCTCTGGGGGAAGAGCGAGGCGTGGTCCACTTGAACGAGGCCCTCGCCGGCGGTGCGGAACTCGAGCACCAGCCGCGCCTTGCCGTCGGTGGCCTTGGGTCGGAGGCTCGCCGAGAGATCGGTCCATTGGTCGGTCAGCTCGCCGAGGCTGGCGGCCGCCAGTTCGGCGCCTTTCTCCGAGACGATGCGCCCGGTGACGGCCACCCGGCCGCGGAGCGAGCGGGCCTGCACCGAGAGGTCGTAGGCCCAACCGGAGCGGACGGCCACCCCCCAGTAGCCCTCGTTCGCGACCGAGCCGCGGCCGCCGAACCGCACCTCGAGCGCGCGGCGGTTGAACTGGGTGGCCGGCTCTCGTCCGACGATCCGGATCGCGGAGCCGTCGCCCGCCTTCCAGTGGTTCGGCGTGTCGCCGTCCTCGAACGACCGGTTGCGCAGGAGCTCCGCGTAGAGCCCTCCGTCTCCGGCGCAGTTGATCTCCTCGAAGAAGATCCCATACAGGCGGGGGTCGATCGGCTTTCCGGGGGCGGCGGCCTCCACGGTCAGGGCCGCGGTCTGGATCTCGGGGCGTTGGTCTTGGAGTGCAGGGTGCAGCATCGCGCAGATCGCCAGGGTCGGTAACATCCGGTCCTCCTTGAATGTCATTCTAGCACAGCTATTCGAATTGGTTGGAGTGCATAAGCCCGGTGCCGCTCCGAGCGAGAGGTAGCATCGGGGCGTGAGGTCGTCGCACATCCTGGAGCTTGGTGGCGTGCAGAGCGTGCCGGTGTTCAAGGCGCTCGCGTCGGAGGCGCGGGTGCGCATCCTGGCCCTGTTGGCCGAGAAGGAGCGGAACATCAACGAGCTGAGCGAGGTGCTGCAGCTCAGCCAGCCGAGCGTGACGAAGCACGTGCAGACGCTCGAGGAGGCGGGACTGGTCGAGGGCCGGTACGTCGGCGGCGTCCAAGGCACGCAGAAGGTCTGCCGCTTGGTGTACGACCGGTTCATCGTGGGCTTCGAGTCGGGGGACCCGACCGAGGAGAACGTGGCGGAGGTCAGCATGCCCGTCGGCCTCTACAGCCGAGCCGAGGTGCGGCCGACGTGCGGCCTGGCGACGCCCCACGGCCTGATCGGCTATCTCGACGACCCTGTCTCGTTCCACTTTCCGGAGCGCTCGCAGGCCGAGGTGCTGTGGACCGCCGCGGGCTTCGTGGAGTACGTGTTCCCGAACACGATCCCGACCTCGGCGCGGATCGATCGGCTGGACCTCGCCATGGAGGTCTGCTCGGAGACGCCCGGTTACAACAACGAGTTCCCCTCCGACATCACGGTGTGGGTCAACGACGTGGAGGTCGGCACGTGGAGGTCGCCGGGCGATATGGGCGGCCGCCGGGGGTGCCTCAACCCGCAGTGGTGGGGCGACAACATGAACCAGTACGGATTCCTGAAGGTGTGGACGGTGGACTCCAAGGGGTCGTACATCGACGGCGTGCGGGTCGGCGACGCCACGATCTGGGACCTGAAGGTGGAGCCGTGGAAGCCCACCGTGGTGCGGATCGGGGTGAAGCCGGACGCCGAGAACCAGGGCGGGTTCACGCTGTTCGGCAAGGGGTTCGGCAACTACGAGCAGGACCTGGTGCTGCGGCTGCACCACACGGGCAGACCGAGGACCTCCCAGAGGTAGGGGCCGATGGTGCGCGGGAAAGGACTCGAACCTTCACGCCTTGTGGGCACTACCACCTCAAGGTAGCGTGTCTACCAATTCCACCACCCGCGCAGGCTTCCGCAGTATACCAGCTCTCTCCGGGGTGTCAACCGTGCGCGCCGGTGCCCAGCGAGGCGAACCACTCGTGCAGGCGGCGGTCCTCGGTGAGCTCCGGGTGGAACGACGTGCCGATCCGGACGCCCTGGCGCACCGCAACGACCTTGCCCCGGTAGGTGCCCAGCACCTCCACGCCCGGGCCTGTTCGGACGACGATGGGCGCGCGGATGAACACCCCTAGGATCGCCGGCTCGAAGCCGGGCATCTCCACGGTGTCCTCGAAGGAGTGCACCTGCGCCCCGAAGGCGTTGCGGCGGACGGTGACGTCCAGCAGGCCCAGGGTGTACTGCTCGCGACCCTCCACCTCACGGGCCAACAGGATCATTCCCATGCACGTGCCCCAAAGAGGCATCCCTTCCTCGGCTGCGCGGCGGATGGCCTCTCCCAGGCCGTAGCGCTCCAGCAACAGGCCGACGGTGGTGCTCTCCCCGCCCGGCAGGATCAGCCGGTCCACGCGCGCGAGGTCCTCCACCGTGCGGACCTCCAAGCTGGCGACGCCGCAGTCCGCCAAAGCCTCCCGGTGCTTCTCGAAGTCGCCTTGGACGGCCAGCACGCCGACGGGGGAGGACATGACCAGAGTTTACCGGCTAGACTGGAGCCCATGGTTCGGATCGTTGGGGCGCCGTTCGACCTGTGTGGGCGGGCGGCGGGCAGCCGCACGGGACCCGCCGGAATGCGCCTGGCCGGGCTCCGGCGCGTCCTCCAGGCGCTCGACGTTCCGGTGCGCGACGAGGGCGACGTGCCCGTGCCCCTTCCGCCGGACGGCCTGGAACCGGGCTTTCGCGGCTTTGAGGCGTTCCTAGAGGTGGCGAGCGAGCTGGCCGACCGGGTTCGCTCGGTGCTGGCCGAAGGGGACCTCCCACTGGTGCTGGGAGGCGACCACAGCCTCTCGGCGGGGTCGGTGGCCGGAGCGCTCCGGCACTTCGGCGACGGTCTGGCGGTGCTTTGGATCGACGCCCATGCGGACCTCAACACGCCGGACACCTCCCCGACGGGCAACCTGCACGGGATGCCGCTGGCCCTGCTGGCCGACCTTCCCGTGGCGGAAGGGGGAGCCCGCAGCGAGGAGTGGTTGGAGGCAAAGCGCCGCCTGCTCGCGGGCGCGAGGCTCGATCCGGGACGGATCGCCTGGCTGGGCCTGCGCGACGTCGACCCTCCGGAGGCGGAGCGCATCCGCTCGTTCGAGGGCGCATCCGTGGCCACCATGCAGGACATCGACCGGCACGGAGTCGTGGCGGTGCTGGAGAGGCTCTCGCGGTGGCTCGCCGAGCGGAGGCCCGAGGCGCTCTGGGTGAGCTTCGACGTGGACGTGCTGGACCCGGTGCTGGCTCCGGGCACCGGCACGGCGGTCCGCGGGGGACTGACCTACCGCGAGGCCCATCTGGTGGCGGAGCTCCTCCACGAGCGGCTCTTCGGCGACGAGGCACGCGTCCGCCTGGCCGGCCTGGACGTGATGGAGACGAACCCGATGCTCGACAGCGGCAACACCACGGCCATCACGGCCGTCGAGTGGGTGGCGTCGCTGTTCGGCAAGACCATTCTGGGCGGGCGGTAGACTCCTCCCGATGAGCATCGAGATCGGGCGGGAGGTGCTCCGGCATGAGGCCGCCGCCCTGCTGCACCTCGCGGACCAGCTGGACGACTCCTTCCGCCAGGCGGTGGACTGGCTGCTCACCCTGCGGGGTCGGGTGGCCACGTGCGGCTTGGGGAAATCGGGGCACATCGCCCGCAAGACGGCAGGAACGCTCGCCAGCACCGGCACTCCCGCGTTCTTTCTGCACGCCGTGGAGGCGGTGCACGGCGACCTCGGCATGGTCACCGCCGACGACGTGGTGCTGATGTACAGCCACAGCGGAGAGTCGGACGAGCTGGCCAGGCTGTTCCCCGCCCTGCGGGCCATCGGGCCGAGAATCGCCCTCGTGACCGGTAGGCCTGACAGCACGTGCGGGCGCATGGCGGACCTGGTCCTGAACACGCACGTGCGGGAGGAGGCCTGCCCGCACAACCTCGCGCCCACGACGAGTGCCACCGCGATGCTCGCCCTGAGCGACGCCCTGGCGCTCGCGGTGATGCGGCGGCGCAACTTCACCCGCGAGGACTACGCGAGGTTCCACCCGAGCGGGGCTCTGGGCAAGCGGCTCCTGCTGCGGGTGGCCGACGTCATGCGCACGGGGCCGGACCTGGCGCTGGCCGCTCCCGACGAGCCGATCCTCGAGGTGATGCGCAAGATCACCAACGCCGGGGCCGGCGGCGCCTGCGTGGTGGATGCCCAGGGCGGCCTGCTGGGCTTCATCTCGGACGGCGACCTCCGCCGGGCGTTCCTCCGCATGGAGCGTCCGCTGGAGGCCTCGGCCGCGGAGCTGATGACCCGCAACCCGACCACCGTGGACGCGGAGATGCTGGCCGCCGACGCGCTGGAGATGTTCCAGAGCCATCCGCGCAAGATCGGCGACATGCCGGTGCTGGACGGCGGCAGGGTCGTCGGCCTGCTGTTGCTCAAGGACCTTCTTCGGAGCGGAATCGTCTAGACCCTCGCGGCTTGGAGCGTCGGCCAGGCGGCGTCCACGGCGGCCTTGGCGACCGCCTCGAGCAGGTCGTCGCGCACGCTGGCGGTGCCGGTGATCGCCGTCTCCTCCTCGCCGATCGTCGCCGAACCGACCACCGTGGCCAGGCGAAGACCCTGAGCCGTCTCGCTGTGGAGGACCGAGTCCAGGCGGAAGCGGATTCGTCCCTCGGCCATCCGCTCCATGGCTTGGAGCGTCGCGCGGGCGACGGAGTCGGCGACCGGCGCGTCCCCCCGGTTGTCGACGCCGGAGATTACGCGGTCGCCGGCGGCCAGGATGACCGTGGTGAGCCAGCCGCCCTGCGAACGACCGTCGTGGATGCTGGCGATCCCAGGCTTGTCCGAGGCCCGGTCCTCGCGCGGACGCTGTGGAACGGTCTCGGGCTGGAGCGTTGATGCCTCCGAGTCCGGCTCGAGCCGTTCGACGGCCGCGTAGCCGGGCGTTTGCTGCGCCTTCCGACGCATGCAGTCCTTGCTCGCCAGGTTGATGAGGTTGTCGACGGTCGCCGCGTAGTGGATGTTCTCGCGCTCCACCGTCCGCCTGCCGCCGGCGATCCCGACCGTCACGCCCACGGGCTCGATGCCCTCGCCTATCTCGAGGATGGCGCCCCGGGCAGTCATGCGGTCGATGAGCTGGGTGACCTCCCGACGCGTGCGGAGCGTGCCGACGGCGAACTCGTCCCCTCCGTAGCGCACCAGCAGGTCCCTGTCGGGGTCGGTCTTGCCCGAGAGGCACTCGGCCACGCGGACGAGCACCCGATCCCCGACGACGTGCCCGTAGCGGCGGTTGTACAGGCCAAACCCGTCCAGGTCCAGGAACAGGATCGTGATCTCATGGCCTTGCTTCAGGTGCTCGACGCCCCACTCGCGGAGCCGGTCGCTCCAGGGCAGACCGGTCAGGGGGTCGCGAGAGCGCCGGAGTTCCCTGAGTAGCATGTTCGAGGTGACGACGCCTAGGAACCGATCTCCGTCCACGACCGGGGCCACGGTGCAGTCCCGCTGAACGAACAGCTCGGCGGCCTCCTCGACGCGCATCGCCGCGTCCAGGACAACGTCCGGCTGTTCCACCGCGTCCTGCACGGTTTCGGATTCGGGGCGTCCCTCCAGGCTCTCCGCCCGCAGGATTCCCGCGAAGCGGTCGCCGTCGACGACGCCGATCACCGGCATCCGATGCCCGGCCATCACGATCCTTGCCGTACTGACGAGGTGCCTCGGATTCACCCACACGGGGGTCAGGCGTACCTCATCGATGCGCATGATTCCATGTGAGTTTCTCTCAGAAACCATGGCGTTCGTGCCGTCCTGGCAAGAATCCGGCACTTCGAACAGGCTCAAACCCGCAGATTTTCGGGGTCGCTGCCCAGGACCTTGGGCAGCTCGGGACAGAGACTCGCCGTCGCGGTCTCGATGGTGCGCCTCACCGCCTCGCGGGTTTGCGCGCAGGCGCGCAGACGGCCTTCGACCTTCGCGGCGGCGGCGTACGCCCTGCCCGGCTCGACGCCGAGGGCCGCGGCCGCCTGCTCCTCCGGCACGCGCGCCGCGCGGATCATGGCGTAGCTGGCTACCTCCCACGCCTGCAGATCAGCGGGCAACGAGGCGGATAGCGTCTCGACCGCCTGCAGGATGTGGTCGCGGGCGTCCCACAGCCCGTCGCCGGAGAGGACGGGTGCGAGCGCGCCGCAGGCCTCCAGCACGGCCCACGGCCCATCCCAGTTGCGCTGGACGGACAGCATGCGCGTCAGCACGCCGCGCATCGTCCCGGGGCACCCTCGGACGCTCTCCGCGAGCAGCCGCAGCACGGGGTCGCCCACGCGCAGGTCGAGGCTGGCGGACATCTGACGCAACATCGTGAGGCGCTCGGCGGCCGACAGGGTGCCGAGCGCCTCGATGCGCCACGAACGGTGCTGGGGCAGGAACCGGCGGATCGCCCGCTCCAAGTCGGCGCCGCCGAACGCGACGAGCGTGGGGCGGCCGGCCCGCACGCGCCGCTCCAGAAGAAGTTGCACCCTCTGCCGGTGGCGGCTGCGGCCCAGGCAGACCTCGGCGTTGTCCAAGAGCACCGGCTCGGAAGTGTTCTCCAGCCCGTTGCCGGGTTCCGCCACAGCCGCGTCCGCGATCGGAGGAACGCCGGCCCCGTGCAGGCGGCGCAGCCGGTGGTGCACCACGCTCAGCAGATGGGTCTTGCCGTATCCGCTGGGACCGTGGATCGCGACGAGCGTCTCCAAGCCGGAGGAGAACAGAAGCGCCGCGTCCACGGCGTCGCTGTTCGACGGAACGACCACCACCGAGCGGAAGCTCCAGTCGCGGCCGCCGTCCAGCTCGGTTCCCTCTTCGAACGCGGTCCCTCCGAGCCGAACAGGGTCCCCCAACGCTCCAACGTTCGCGATCGTCATCACCCTGGCCCTAACCCTACGATTCCAAGCAAGAGAGGGTGCCGCCCTTGCCACCCGGAGATAGTGTCAAACATCGGTCCACGGCTAGTCAAGCGCGAAAACGGCCGAATACGTGCGCCTTGCTCGGCCTTGCGCGGCCAATCGCTGCCGTTCTGAATCGTTCGATATCCTATGACATTTTCGGTTCACAGCTTTTCCACAGGAAATCCCGCCTGCCCCGGCTCCGGCCGGTCCTGGGCCGAAGGCGGAACCTGCACCACGACGGTGACGGTCCGGTTCCCCCAGTCGGTCCGGATGCGCACGGTCACGGTGCGCCCCACCTGCGGCGCGTCGCCGCTCCAGCGGAGCACGACCCGGTGCTCGCCGGCCTGGCCCTCGGACTCGGCCCGGGCGGTCAGCTCGGGCGACGCCGAGTCGAAGCCGACGATTCGGAACGGCCGCCCCGGCGAGACGATCCGCACCTCGGCCGGCCTCAGGGAGCGGCCGTCCCGTTGCAGGACCACCGAACCCGGCAGCGCCGCGAGCCCCCTTTGCACGGCGAACGGCAGACGCACCGTGGCGAACCTGGCGTCGTCGGTCGTCAGGCGCACGCTCGCCGCAATCCGCCCGTCCTCGGAGATCGGGGCGAAGCGGACCTCGATCGGCGTGCGCAGCCGGTCCCCCTCGCGCTGGGTGCGCCCAACCGTTGCGGTTCCCCCGATGCCCTCGAGCTCCGCCGAGAGCACCTCCATGGGCGCGGAGGCGGGCGTCTCGAGCAGCATCTGGAACGCCCGGTCCGGCGACTCGGCGTCCACGGGCATCGGCGGGCCCCGGAACTCATACCGGGGCTGGACGAACGTCTCCACGGGAATCTCCTCCCGAGGAAGCTCCACCGAGTTGGTGAGCACCCAAAGCGACTTCCGCACGGACCCCTGGTACTCCGCGGTGTCGAGGATCGCGTCGAGGCGCAAGGTCTGGCCGGGCGCGAGGGACCCGCTCGGCACCGAGGCCATGCAGCCGCACGTGCTCGTGGTGCGAAAGAGCAGCGGCGCATTGCCGGCGTTGGAGAGGATCAGCGGAACGACGGCCTCCTCGCCCTGCACCACGCGCTCCGGTGCCTTGCCCGCGACGCGCAGGACGGCCCTCGGCCGGGCCGCTACCACGCGCCGATCGCCGGCCGCCAGGGATTCCAGCTCCCGCGCGTGCGCCACAAGCTCGCGGGCCAGCGCCGCCTCACGCCTCGTGACCGGCTGAACGGGTCCGCCGGCCTTGGGCGAGGGCCACATCGCCTGGTCGGGAAACAGGGAATCCTCCAAGCCGAACCAGGCCCCCAGGGCGTACGCGACGCCGTTCCGAACGTCGTTGGGATACGCGACGAAAAGCTCAGCGGTCAGACGCGGTTCCGAGGGATCGTCGGACCAGCGAAGGGCGAAACGGGAGGACGCTGCCAAACGCAGGCGGAACAGAACGCGCGGGTGGTCCGACGCCGCCGCGCGGAAGCCCGGCAGGACGTCGCGCCAAGCCTGGAAAGCACGCTCGCGGGCTACGCCGAACGCGGCGGCCTTCTGGCCGGCGTCGCCCCCCAGCTCCCAGCGGTACCCCAGCGCGAGCGAGGGCAGCCGGGCGCGGACCAAGTTCGCCGCCTCCTCGAAGCGGCCGGCCTCCAGCGCTTCCTGCGCCGCGAGGCTGGCGGAAAGGAACTCGGCCCGGGCTCCCAGCGGAGGGACCGGGCCGAGTCCAGCCAGCGCCAGCACGAACGCCAGCATGGCAGCCTAGCTCGACGGCGAGTTGATGGACTTCGCGAGGATGATCGCTTCGGCCACCTCGCGCATCGTCTTGCGCGTGTTCATCGATTGCACCTGGATACGGCGGTACGCCTCGGCCTCGGACATCTTGTAGTCGTCCATCAGGATGCCCTTGGCGCGGTCGATGAGCTTGCGCGCCTCCAGCCTCTCCTGAAGGTCCGAAACCTCCTTGTTCAGCTGCAGGTGCTGCTCGTAGCGGCTTCGGGCCACCTCGATGGCGGGCGGCAGGTCGCTGGGCTTGAACGGCTTGACGAGGTAGGCGAACACGCCGGCGTCCTTGGCTCGCTGCACCAGCTCCTGGTCGCTGTAGGCGGTGAGGAGGATCGAGGGGGCGATGTCCTCGCCGAGAATGATCCCGACCGCCTCGATGCCGTCCATCACGGGCATCTTGACGTCGAGGATGCAGATGTCCGGCTTGACGGCTCGGGCGACTTCGACGGCCTGTTGCCCGTCGCCGGCCTCCCCGACCACTTCGTAGCCGAGGTTTTCCAGCATCTGCTTCAAATCCAAACGGATGATCGGATCGTCGTCCGCGATCAGCACACGCAAATTGGCCATGGATGAATCTCCTGGAGGGGAAAGGCCGTTCTATCCCGACTCGGCCCTAAGGATACCTTGCCAGGGACCGGGCGGCCCGGACAACGGCTATGCTAGAGGTATGTCCGAAAGCGGCGAGTGGAGCTGGGACCACGGCCTGTACGAGGCCGAGGCGCTGACCCGAGAGGAGCTGGGAAGGCTGGCGAGGTGGGCGGCGGCGGACCCGGTCCGTCGCGTCGCGGCGTGCCCCTGCGCGCTGCTGGCCGAGCTGGCCCAGGCCCTGCGCGCGGTCGCGCCGGCGAGGCCGGTCGGCGTGTGCGCCATGGGCTTCGGAGCCGGCCGCAACGACGGTGGCAAGACTCTGCGGGAGGAGATCGAGGCCATGACCGCCTTCGACGAGATGCACGGCGAGGTCGGCGAGCTGTGGGCCTACGAGGCGCAGTGCCAGGGAGAGAGCCCGGATGCGGCCGTTCTGGAGGACCTGGACCGCTTCGTCGGGGTCGAGGTCTACGTCCGCACGGCGGACCTCGAGGCCGTCGCGTCGGGCGACTGCATCCAGGCCGCGGTGGATTGGCCGGGAACGGCCCGCGGCGCTGCGCTGTTGGTCGAAGCGGTGACGCTCGACGTGGGACTCCGGATCCGGAACCTGCCGCTCCCGGTGCGTCCCGAGCGGCTGCTCGAAGCCCTGGCGGCGATCGAGGCCTACGATTGGTCCTCCGCCGAGGCGCGCGAGTTCCTGGTCTCGGGAGCCGGCGCCACGATCGAGCCGGCTGAAGGCCGAAGCTGGCTCAGGGCGGTGCAGTGGGAGGGCCTGGCCGTCCGGGAGGATCCGCGATGAAGGTACTGTTCGCAACCGATTCCGCCCAGCCGTCGCTGTTGGCGGAGACGCTTCTGGGAAAGCTGCCCGCGGTGCGCGGGGCCTCGGTGACGGTGCTGTCCGTCGCGCCGTCGCCGGTGTTCTTCGCTACGGACATGGACGCCTTGGGGCCGGCGATCGGCACCATCGAGGCGTACGTGTCCACGGATTCGTTCCGGCAGATGGCCGAGAGCCGGGTGCAGGCCTCCGCCGAGCGGCTCTCCATCCTCGGTCTGGCCACCGAGCCCAAGGTGAGGATCGGCGACCCGGCTTCGGAAATCCTCGATGAGGCCGACGAGTTCGGCGTGGACCTGATCGCCCTCGGCTGCACCGGAGAGGCCGGGCTACCGGCGGCGCTGCTCGGCAGCGTGGCCCGGAAGGTCGTGTCGCACGCCCAGGCCTCCGTGCTCGTGGCGAGGCCCTACGCGGGCATGGACTGCGAGACCTCCGTCTCGGCGTTGGCCGGGCGTGCGGGGCTGAGCGTGGTGGTCGGGGTGGACGGCTCGCCGGGCTCGGACAAGGCGCTGGAGGCGGTCGAATCGTGCGCGGAGGTGGTGCGCAAGGCGACCGTCGTCGTGGCCGAGCCGCTGTCGCTCTTGCCTCCCGGATTGGAGGCCCAGGCGTTCGTCGCGCTTTCCGAGCACGACCGCCGATGGGCCAGAGAGCTCGCGCGTCGAACCGCGGAGCGACTGGAGAGCAGAATCCCCCAGACCGAGGTGCGCGTGGCCACGGGCAGGCCGTCCGAGGTGCTCCGGACCGTCGCCGTGGAGGCCGGGGCGGATCTCGTGGTGCTGGGGGCCAAGCGCCACGGTGCGCTGGAGCGGTTCCTCATCGGGAGCGTGTCGTTCGAGGTGGCGGGAACGGCACCCTGCTCCGTGTGGATCGTGCGACCCTGACGAGCGAACGCAACCCGTGCCGTAGGACAAAGCGGAATGGGCGAACGAGCGATCGTCTGGCTGCGCCGCGATTTGCGGCTCCACGACCACCGGCCTCTGGCGGAGGCCACTCGGCGCTACTCGAGCGTTGCGGCGGCCTTCGTGTTCGACACGAGGATCCTTGACCGGTTGCAGGACCGCGACGACCGGCGCGTGACCTTCTTTCATCGGTCGCTGACGGAGCTGGACCGCGGCCTGCGGCGGCACGGTTCGCGCCTCGTCGCGCTGCACGGCGACCCGACCCTCGAGCTGCCGCGGCTGGCCGAGCGGTGGGGGGCGTCCGCCGTCTTCGCCGGCAGGGACCCCGACCCCTATGCGGTGGAGCGGGACGCGGAGGTCGCCCGGCGGCTGTCCGGGTTCGGCTGCGAGCTGCGCCTTGTGAAGGACCACGTGGTTCTGGAGGCGCCGGAGGTGACCACGCCGGACGGCGGGGCGTACCGCGTGTTCACGCCGTTTTCGAAGGCTTGGCTCGCGCGGGTTCGGCCCGAGGACACCGAGGAGCAGACGCCGGACCTCACGCGGCTGGCGCCTGCCGATTCGCTGGAGGGTCTCGGACTTGAGGACTGGTCGCTGGAGCGGCTTGGCTTCGAGGAGGCGCCCCTGCCGATCGAAGCCGGCGAGCAGGCCGCCTTGAGGGCGTTCGAGCGGTTTCTCGACCGGATCGACCGATACGGCGAGCTGCGGGACTTTCCCGCCTCGGACGGGGTCTCGGGTCTGTCGCCGCACTTCCGGTTCGGGACGCTCTCGATCCGCCTCGCGGCGCGGGAGGCGATGGCGCGAGGGTCCGAGGGCGCGAGAAAGTGGCTGACTGAGCTGGTCTGGCGCGAGTTCTACCAGGCCATCCTTTGGCGGTTTCCCCACGTCGTGAACTCGAGCTTCCGCCCGGAGTACGACGCGCTGGTCTGGCCCGGCGGGGATGAGGAGTTCCATGCCTGGGCGGAGGGCCGGACCGGCTACCCGATCGTGGACGCCGCGATGCGCTGCCTCCGTCAGACCGGATCGATGCACAACCGCCTGCGGATGGTGGCCGCGTCGTTCCTGACCAAAGACCTGCTGGTCGACTGGAGGCGCGGCGAGGCGTGGTTCGCGCGGTGGCTTCTGGATTACGAGCTGGCCTCGAACAACGGGGGCTGGCAGTGGGCGGCTTCCACCGGCTGCGACGCCCAGCCGTACTTCCGCATCTTCAACCCGGTTCTGCAGTCGCGCAAGTTCGACCCGCAGGGGGCGTTCCTCCGCCGCTGGTGCCCCGAGCTTGCAGGCTTCTCCGACGAGCGCATCCACGCCCCATGGGAGGCCTCGCCCCTGGAGCAGGAGCTCGCGGGGTGCCGGATTGGAAGCGACTATCCCGCGCCGGTGGTCGACCATCAGACCCAGAAGGCGCGCGCCGTCGCGCTGCTCTCCTCGGTCGCCTCGCGGGGAAGCTAGTCCGGCAGTGGCCTTCCCCTGGTTTCGGGCGCGAAGGCCACGGCGGCCAAACCCGCCAGGTACACCAGCGCGGTGAGTCCGACTCCAACGCCCACGCCTCCGAGGGAGGCGATGATCCACCCTGTCAGGATCGGCCAGGGCACCTGCAGAATCCGTCCGGTGTTGTAGGCGAAGCCCATGCCGGTCGCTCGGAACCGGGTGGGGAACAGCTCGGGGAAGTACAACCGGAAACCGGACGTGAGGCCGAGAGCGAGGAGCGACATGAGCGGTGCGTAGAGGAGGATTCCCTGATAGTCGGGTTTGGTGAATGTGGCAACCGCAACGACGACCGGGGCCAGAGCGAACGCCACCGCGAAGGCTCGTCTACGGCCGATCCGATCGCAGAGCGCGGGGAACAGGAACACCCCGAGGATGGTGCCGATGTGCAGGGACATCTGGGCGTAGCTCTGACGCGCTCGGATTGTCTCGGCGGCTAGACCCAGACTCGCCTCCCTCACGAGGTTCGGAAGCCAGAAGCTGATGTTGCTGGCGCCGAGAAGGCCGACTACCGCCATGGTGAGAGCCAGCCAAGCATGCCGTCTAGACGGCTGGGAGCCGAACAACTCCCGAAGGGACCGTAGCTTTTCCCCGCCTGGTGCGGTCTCGCCCCGGGCCTTGATCCATCGCTTCGGCTCCTCGACCTGATGGCGGATCACCAGTGCGAGGAACAACGGCGCGACGCCGGCGAGGTACAGCCATCGCCAAGAATGATCTTTGAGAGCCAGGTTGGCCAGCGCCGCGAGCACCGGACCGATCGCCGCCGCCGACTGCAGGAATCCCGCGGCCATGGCCCGGGTTCGGTTGGGCAGGATCTCCGCGATCAACGCCGTGCCTGCGGCCCACTCTCCTCCGATGCCCAGCGCGGTGAGGAAGCGGATGGCTGCAACCTCCTGCCAGCTCTGAGCGAGCGCCGTCAGCCCCGAGAGCAGACCGTGCAGCAGGATCGTCAGAACCATGGTCTTGGCGCGGCCCCACTGGTCTGCCAGGACGCCGAAGGCCAGCCCGCCGACCGCCCAGCCTGCGTAGAAGCAACCGAGGATGATTCCCTCGGCCACCGTGCCCCGCCCTCCCGGCGCGTAGGCCTCCTCGCCGAGGAATTCCAGCATCATGGGTTGCTTGGTGAGGAAGAACAGGGACGTGTCGAACACGCCGAAGACCCAGCCGAGCCAAATTGCGGTCAGTACCGTCCACTGGTGGCCGGCGATCTGCCTCCACCATGCCTCGCCGCGACCCTGCATTCAAGCAGACGTTACCCGTTGCCCGGCGCGGTTCTCATCGCGACCTCGGCTCCACGCCGTGCAGCGAGCGGACGAAGAAGTCCCTTTGCCGCCTCAGGCCGTAGGGCGACCCGCCGGGGCAGTGCCCGCCGCCAGGAACGAACAGGAACTCGTAGTCCTTGCCCGCGCGGTTCAGCGCGTCCACGACCTGGAGCGTGCTGGAGGGGTCCACGTTAATGTCCAGCTCTCCCAGGATGAGCATGAGCTTCCCCTGCAGCAGGTGCGCGTTCACGGCGTTCGAGCTTTCGGCGTACCAGGGGCCGATCGGGTAGCCCATCCACTGCTCGTTCCACCAGATCTTGTCCATCCGGTTGTCGTGGCAGCCGCAGTCGGCGACGGCGGCCTTGTAGAAGTCTCCGTGGAACAGGAGCGCTCCCATGGCGTTCTGGCCTCCCGCGGAGCCGCCGAAGATGCCGACGCGGCTGAGGTCCATCCACGGGCGGGTCTCCGCTGCCGTCTTCATCCATAGAATCCGGTCAGGGAAGCCGGCGTCCTTCAGGTTCCTCCAACAGACGTCGTGGAACGCCTTGGAGCGGCCCGACGTGCCCATTCCGTCGATCTGCACGACGACGAACCCCAGCTCCGCGAGCTCCAGCTGGCCGGTGAACAGCCCCCAGGCCTTGGGGACGTGAAAGCCGTGTGGGCCGGCGTAGATGGATTCGATCACGGGGTACCGGCGGGTCGGATCGAAGGAGATCGGCCGGATGATGATGCCGTAGATGTCGGTCTTGCCGTCCCGTCCCTTGGCGACGAACCGCTCGGGCGGCCGCCACCCGGTCGCCAGCAGCTCGGTGGCGTCGGCCTCCTCCAGCTTGCAGAGCAGGGCGCCGTCCTCGGTCCGACGGAGCTCGTGCACCGGCGGCAGGTCGACGCGGGAGTAGCGGTCGATGTAGAAGCGTCCGTCGGGCGAGTACTCGATCGAGTGCGTCCCGTCGCCGGGGGTCAGGTCCACGATCTTGCCGGTGTCGATGTCCACTCGGCAGGAGTGCGTGTAGTACGGCTCCTGCTTCGGGTCAAGGCCGCCCGCCCGGAACCAGATCTGCCGCTTGGCGGCGTCGACGCGGTCCACGCCTTGGACCACCCACTCCCCCTTGGTGATCTGCCGCTTCACGCGCCCGGTCTCCTGGTCGATGAGGTACAGGTGGCACCAGCCGTCCCGCTCCGACATCCAGATCAGCTCGCGCCGGTCGTCGAGGAACTCCAGGAAGAACTTGCCGGAGTAGTGAATGAACGTGGGCGAGCGCTCGTCGACCATCGCGCGGGTGGCGCCGGTGGTCGCGTCCACGGCGATGACGCGCAGGGTCTGGTGCCCTCGCTCGTTGTAGACGAAGGTGAAGCGGGACGAGTCGGGGTGCCACCGGAGCCCCCAGTTCTCGTAGCTGTTCGGAAAGAGGTCCGTGGCGATGGGGATCTCGCGGCCCGAGGGGACCTCGAACAGGCGGGGCCTTCGCTGGTCCAGCTTGTCGCCCGGCTTGGGGTAGTCGATGGTGATCACCTTCGGCTGGAGCTGGTCCTTGGGGCTGGATTCGACGAGCGTGACCTTTCTGCGGTCTCCGTCCTCCACCTTGAAGACCGCGATCTTCTTCGAGTCGGGCGACCAGGCGAACTCGTCGCGGTAAGCGTGGCCCGGCGCCCCGTCGGTGCTGAGCTGCGTCTCCTTGCCGCTGGCAACTTCGCGGATCCACAGGTTGCTGTCGCGGAAGAAGGCGACCCACCTGCCGTCCGGCGAGGCGCCATCGGCTCGGGGGGCCCGGCCTTGCCGGCGAGGCCGCTCGGGCGGACGGCCGTCCAGCACCGCCGTGCCCGCCTTGGCCGTGGCCCGGAACACGCCAACGATCTTGCCGTCGGAGTCCGTGGCGAGCCAAACGTGGTTCTCGAAGGTGTGCTGCGCCCGGCTCTGACCGGGCTGGATCTCGCCGTAGGCCTGGCGCTTGCCATCGCCGTCGATCCAGAAGATGCGGACGGCGTGCCGCAGGCGGTTGACGAACAGAATCTCCGTCTCCTCCCCTCCGGTGCCCGAGGGCTGGGGCTCGCCGAGGTTCGGGAGGGAGGGCAAGGGGACTTCGGCCCCTCGGAGCTCGCGGAGCGTCTTCTTGGCGTCGTCCCAAGCGAACGCTCGGTCCCCCACAGCCAGCCTCGCCCCAGACCGGTCGAACTCCAGCGCGTCGATCGGCAGCCGCTCGGGGTCGACCGCGCGCCCCAGGGCTTTGCCGAGGGCTTCGGCGAGGCGCGCGTGGTCGAAGGCGGGTCTGCGCTGGCCCTTGGGCGCATCGACCAGGACGAACTCGCGGCGCCCTCCGGCGAGGTCGTTGCGGTACCAGAAGCGGTCTCCGTCCGGTAGCCAGTTCGGGCGGATCCGCTCCTTGAAGACCTTGCCCGAGATTCTGGCGCGCACCTGAGCGGACCGCTCGTAGTCGTCGATGGTCCCTTGCCCCTGCGCGAGCGCTGCGACGACCAGCGCCGCCGCGAGGATGAGAAGCCGAGTCTTGCCTGTCATGGGACTCTCCGTTCGCCATCCTGCACCATGGCGCGCACGAATGTCACGCCGGACAGAGTGCGTCTGGAGGGCCTTAGGGGACCACGAGGCCAGAAGAGCGGCGGAGGGCGTCGAGGGCGCGCATGTTCTCCAGCGTGTCGCGCCACGGCATGGCGGGGCACTCGAGCAGGGGCAGGCTGGCGGCGACCGCGTCGGCCTCCATGGCGTACAGATCGCCTCCCTCGGGGTGCAGGCGGAACTCCTCGGCGGAGCCCTGCCGAACCAGGCGCAGCGTCGCCCCCGGACCCGGAACCCACGGGGAATCCAGCTCGATGCGGCCCTTGCGGCCGTAGACCACGGCGCCGTTCCGCAACTCCTGGTGCACGGCCGTGCCGAACGTGGCGGCGAACCCGTTCGGGAAGCTCAGCAGGCCCGCACCGACCGCGTCGTATCCCCGCGGATGCCTTTGGACTCGGTATTCGGCCCGCTCGAAGCCGGTCCCTGCGGCGAGCAGCGAGAAGCTCACGCAATACGTCCCCACGTCCGTCAGCGCGCCTCCTCCGACCGCCGGGTCGGCGCGGAAGTCGTCCCAATCGTCCGGCGCGTCGAACCCGAACTCCGAGTGCGCGTACGTGGGGGCGCCGATCGCCCCGTCGGCGAGGAGCTCGCGCAGCTTGGCGATCTGCGGGTGGCAGCGGTACATGAACGCCTCCATGAAGAACACTCCGGCCCTGCGGACCTCCTCCAGCGCCTCCTCGGCCTCCCTCAGGATCAGGGTGAAGGGCTTCTCGCACAGGATCGCCTTGCCGGCGCGCGCCGCGGCGATCGTCAGCCCGGCGTGCGTGTGGTGGGGCGTGGCGATGTACACCGCCTGCACACCCGCGTCCGCCAGAAGGTCGTCGTAGGAGGCGCGCGGCGAGCCGCCGAACTCGTCGCAGAAGGCGCGGGCCCTCTCCATGCTCCGCGAACCGACGGCCGCCAAGACGCCGGTCTGCGATGCCCTCAATCCGCGCGCGAACGCTCGGGCGATTCGCCCAGTGCCGAGGATGCCCCATGCGATGCGGTCCGCCATGGGGCCAGATTACAGGACGCTGTCAAGCCTGTCGGCCGGGACCCTCGCGGAGGTACCACTCGTAGGCCATCCGGATGCCGTCCTCCAAAGGGATCCTCGGCCTCCAGCCCATCGCGAACAGCCTCGAGACGTCCATCGTCTTCTCCGGGAAGCCGTCCGGCTTGGAGGAGTCCCAGTCAATGGGCCCGCGGTGCCCGACCACGCGCTGAACGGTCTCGGCGAGCTCGCGGATGGTCACCGAACTTCCGGTGCCGAGGTTGATGTGGCCCTCGACCCTCGGCTGGCGCATGAGGAACAGCAGACCGTCGGCGACGTCGTCGCTGTGCAGGAACTCGCGGCGGGGCGATCCCGTGCCCCAGCAGACCACCGGCCGATCCGGCAGCGCCTCGTGGAACCGGCGGATCAGCGCGGGCAGCACGTGCGAGGTCTCCGGGTCGAAGTTGTCGTTCGGCCCGTACACGTTGGGCGGCATCACCGTGAAGTAGTTGCGGCCATGCTGGCGGCGGATGGCGTCGCAGAGGAAGAGGCCGGCGATCTTGGCGATCGCGTAGGGCGCGTTGGTGGGTTCCGGGGGCGCCGCGAGCAGCGCGCTCTCCGGAATCGGCTGCGGGGCCTCGCGGGGATAGATGCAGCTGCTGCCCAGGAACAGGAAGTTCGGAACTTCGGCCAGGTGCGCGCCCCAGATCACGTTGGCCTCGATGACGAGGTTCAGGCCGATGAAGTCCGCCGGGTAGGTGCTGTTGGCCTTGATGCCGCCCACCTTGGCCGCGGCGAGCACCACCCAGTCCGGCTTCTCGGTCTGCAGGAACCGGTACACCGCCGCCTGATCGGAGAGGTCCAGCTCCTGCCGGGTGCGGAGCAGGAGGTTGGAATACCCCTCCGCTTGAAGCTTGCGGACGATCGCCGAGCCAACCAGCCCGCGGTGCCCGGCCACGAAGATGCGGTCCGACGGCCTCACGAGGACAGCTCCTCGATGCTCTCGTACTGCCGGAAACCCTCTCGGCGGACCATGGCGTCGCGCTGGGCCTCGGCGACGTCGCTGTGCACCATCTCGCGGATGAGCTCGCGGAAGGTGGTGCGGGGTTGCCACCCGAGCTTGGTCTTGGCCTTGGTGGGGTCGCCGAGGAGCGTGTCGACCTCGGTCGGCCGATAGTAGCGCGGGTCGATGGCCACCAGGACCCGGTCGGTGCCCTTCAGCACGCCGACCTCGTCGACGCCGCTTCCCCGCCACTCGAGGGGCATCCCCACGAGGTCGAAGGTCAGCTCGATCAGCTCGCGGACGGAGTGCTGCTCGCCCGTGGCCACCACGTAGTCGTCCGGCTCGTCCTGCTGCAGCATCAGCCACATGGCCTCCACGTAGTCGCGGGCGTGGCCCCAGTCGCGCAGGGCGTCCAGGTTGCCCATGTACAGCCTCTTCTGCAGGCCGGCGGCGATGCGCGCGGCACCCCGCGTCACCTTGCGCGTGACGAACGTTTCGCCGCGGATCGGCGACTCGTGGTTGAACAGGATGCCGTTGCAGGCGAACATGCCGTAGGCCTCGCGATAGTTGCGCACGATCCAGTAGGCGTACAGCTTCGCGGCGGCGTATGGGCTGCGGGGGTAGAACGGCGTGGTCTCCCTCTGCGGAATCTCTTGGACGAGGCCGTACAGCTCGCTCGTGCTGGCTTGGTAGAACCTCACGCGGTCCTCCATGTGCAGGATGCGGATCGCCTCCAGCAGGCGCAGCGTCCCGATCCCGTCGGTCTCCGCGGTGTATTCCGGGGCCTCGAAGCTGACCTTCACGTGCGACTGCGCGCCGAGGTTGTAGATCTCGTCCGGCTGGGTCTCCTCGATGACGCGGATGAGCGAGGAGGAGTCGGTGAGGTCGCCGTAGTGCAGGTAGAGGGGAACGCCCTCCTCGTGCAGGTCGTGGAACAGGTGGTCGATCCGCTGCGTGTTGAACGACGAGGCCCGGCGCTTGATGCCGTGCACCTCGTACCCCTTTCCCAACAGGAACTCGGCGAGATAGGCCCCGTCCTGGCCCGTGATTCCGGTGATGAGCGCTCTTGGCATGGTTCCTCTCGACTTCCGGCGACCGGGAGTCTACTACCGTATTTTCGGCAGGTTGGGGGCCGGCCTCAGCCCACGGACGGGTATCGGCGCCAGCCGAGCAGCTGGAAGAGGAACAGGACGAGGAACCTGGGGTTCTGGCGGACGTAGCGCCTCCACAGGCGTCCAGGCTCGGTAAGCAGGCGGAAGAGCCACTCGAGGCCGTTCCGCTGCATCCAGGCGGGGGCGATCGGCTTGTCGCCGGAGAGGAAGCTGAACGCGGCGCCCACGCCGAGCATCACGCAGGGCACCCGGCCGCGGTGCTCGGCCATCCAGAACTCCTGCTTGGGGCAACCGAGGCCGACGAAGAGGATGCGCGCTCCGGACTCGACGATCTTTCCGACCAGCGCGGCGTCCTCCTCGGGCGTGAGCGGCCGGTAGGGGGGGACGGCGGCGAACGCGATCTTCAGCGTCGGGAACCGCGCGTAGAGCGCGTCGATGAGCCGGCGGAGGGCCCTTTCGTTCGCGCCCCCGTACAGGCCGATCGGCACGCCGTCGCGCGCGGCGCGCTCCATCACGGCCGGGGTCAGCAAGGGTCCGCACACCCGCTCCGCCTCCGGCACGCCCATCGCCTTGAGGCCCCACACCAGGGGCATGCCGTCGCTGGTCACCAAGTCGGCGCGGTTGACGAGTTGCTGCAGCTCGTCGTCGTCGTAGGCCTCCATCACCATGTGCACGTTGGCGATGCACACGTAGCGGGAGCTGCCCTCGGCCGCCCACTGCAGGACCCGCTCGGTGGCGCGGTCGTAGGTGGTGGCGTCGACGCGCATTCCGAGGATGCGCCGAGTGATCGTGGACTCGGGCACGACTTCTCGGCATCGGACGGCCTCGCGCGTCATGGCCCTTGCAAACATCTTCGTTCCGGCAGGAGGCTTGGTTCCCATTATAGCGCGGGTCGCGCTTTGGCACGGCTCTTGCCTGCGGTAGCCTGTAGCCATGCGAGCCGTCATCACCGGAGGCGCCGGGTTTCTCGGGTCCCACCTCGTCGATCGTTGCCTGGACGAGGGATGGGAGGTGGTCGTTATCGACAACCTGATCACCGGCAACATGGACAACCTGGCCCACCGGCTGGGCGATCCACGCTTCCGCTTCATCAAGCAGGATGTCTCGGAGTTCCTCTACGTGGACGGTCCGGTGGACTTCGTGTTCCACTTCGCCTCCCCGGCCTCGCCGATCGATTTCAAGCGGTACCCGATCCAGGTGCTGAAGGTCGGCGCGCTGGGCACGCACAAGGCGCTGGGTCTGGCCAAGGCCAAGGGCGCGCGGTTCATGCTGGCCAGCACGAGCGAGGTGTACGGCGACCCCGCGGTGACCCCCCAGCCCGAGACCTACTGGGGCAACGTCAACCCGATCGGGCCCCGCGGCGTGTACGACGAGGCCAAGCGCTACGCGGAGGCGATGACGATGGCGTACCACCACGTGCACGGGTTGGACACGCGCATCGTTCGGTTCTTCAACACCTACGGCCCCCGGATGAGGCTGGACGACGGTCGGGTCGTGCCGAACTTCGTCGCCCAGGCGCTGCGCGGCGAGCCGCTGACCGTCTACGGCGACGGCTCGCAGACGAGGTCGTTCGGCTATGTGGACGATACGATCGACGGCGTGTGGCGGCTGGCCCGCAGCGACTTCCACGAGCCGGTGAACATCGGGAACGACCGGGAGAGCACGATCCTGGAGTTCGCCGAGGCGGTGCTGCGGGCGACCGGATCGGCGTCGCCCATCGTGCACCTGCCTCCGGCGCCCGACGACCCGCAGCGCCGCCGGCCGGACCTGACCAGGGCAAGGACCATCCTGGGTTGGGAGCCGCGCACTCCGCTGGAGGAGGGATTGGCCAAGACGGTGGCCTACTTCCGCGCGCTCCTCTCCTGAAGCGACGGGCGCCGCGGGCGGGCGAAGAGAAGGGCCGGGACGCTGACGCCCCGGCCCCGCCGTCTGGAAGGATCGGTCGGATCAGCTTCGGCGTCGCCGTCGGGCCAAGGCCGCTCCCAGCGCGCCGGCCCCCAGCGCCAGCGTCGCCGGCTCGGGGACCGGCTCCGAAGGGATGGACTGAATCCGAGCGTCGGTGAACTCCACGAGCAGGCCGACGTTCGAGTTCGCCGTCCCCGCGTTGTTCACGACGAAGAACAGATCCAGGGAGTAGTTGCCCGCCGACCCGCTGAGTTGGGCCGGGGTCGTCGTCAGGTCGAACGTCGTCCAAGCACCGGCGGTGCTCGGAGAAGCGCCGGCGTTGTTCAGGAGACTGCCCGCGTAGCCGGACCCCGCCAGCGAGTAGCTCTTGAGGAACAGGTAGCCGACGTTGTCCGAGGCGAAGCGCCCCTGGATTCTGGCCTCCTCCGTCCCGGGATCGAACGTGCCGGGGAGGGCGATCTGCAGGCGGTACACGTAGTCGCCAGGCAGGTCCGAACCGGGGTTGCCGCGCAGGGACTCGGCTCCAATCCAGCGGTAATCCGGCGAGTCCGCCAGCCAGCCGCTCGCGGGCCGCACCACGGCGTGCTCCAGTTGGGTCTGACCCGAGGGCCTGGCCACGAGCACCCAGTCGTCGTCGGCGTTGCTGTAATTGATCAGACTGCTGCCGTCCATGCCAGTGTTGCCGTCCTTCACGAGGTTGCCGAACAGAACGGCCGCAGGGCTAACCGCCGCCAGGCCGATCGTCGGAATCAGCATCCAAAACCGTTTCATCGATTCTCCACCTCTCTTGGCCATGCCCGAGGAGCCACGGGCTCCATCAACCATGGATAGAGGATGCGCCAGCTCCGGCGATCCTCCCAAGTCATTATCCTCCAACAAAACGACCGGGATGGGACACACAGTTGAGAAACTAGTAGAAATACCGGGTGGGCCGTCGGACCGAAGGTCCGCATCGCCGGGCGTTCGGGTAGAACCGTGCCATGGGCCAGTTTCTGCCGTGCTTCAAGGCGTACGACGTTCGCGGGAAGGTGCCCGCGGAGCTGAACGAGGACGTCGCCTACGCGATCGGGCGCGCCTACGCCGACGAGACCGGCGCCAAGCGGGTGTGCGTCGGCTACGACATCCGCCTGAGCGGCCCCTCGCTCGCTCGCGCACTCTCGCAGGCGCTCAACGACGCCGGCGTGGACGTCGTGGACCTCGGCATGGTCGGAACGGAGATGGTGTACTTCGCCACCGGCCACTACGGGTTCGACGGCGGCGTGATGATCACGGCGAGCCACAACCCGCCGGAATACAACGGCATGAAGATGGTACGCGCCGAGTCGCGCCCCATCAGCGGCGACAGCGGCCTGCTGGAGATCGAGCGGCGGGCTTTCGAGAAGCGGTGGGAGCGGTCCGGCAAGGGCTCGACCACCCAGCTGGACGCCTACCCGGACTTCGTTCGGCACCTCTTGAAGTTCGGCGACCCCGCCTCGATGAAGCCCCTGCGCATCTTGGCCAGCGCGGGCAACGGCGCGGCGGGGGTGGCGATGAACGCCCTGGCGCCCCACCTGCCCCTGCGGATCGAGCCGCACCTGTTCGAGCCCGACGGCAGCTTCCCGAAGGGAGTGCCGAACCCGATCCTCGAGGAGTCGCGGCAGGGGGTGGAGCGGCTGATGCGCGAGGCTCACGGACGGGGGGAGCCGTTCGACTTCGGCGTGGCGTGGGACGGCGACTACGACCGTTGCTTCTTCTTCGACGAGACCGGGGCGTTCATCGAGGGCTACTACATCGTCGGACTGCTGGCCCAGGCGCTGCTGGCCGAGAGCCCGGACCACACGATCATCTACGACCCGCGTCTGATCTGGAACACCCTGGACGTCGTGCAGCGGATGGGTGGCCGGGCCGTCATCTGCAAGAGCGGGCACGCGTTCATCAAGGAGAAGATGCGCGCCGAGAACGCCACCTACGGCGGGGAGATGAGCGCGCACCACTACTTCCGGGACAACTGGTTCTGCGACAGCGGCATGATCCCGCTGATGCTCATCGCGCAGCTGGTGAGCAAGTCGGGCCAGTCGCTCGGCACGCTCGTCGGCGAGATGGTCGAGCGCTTCCCGTGTTCCGGCGAGATCAACTCGCACGTGGCCGACGTGCAGGCAACCCTGCGCAAGGTGGAGGAGCGCTACTCGGACGGCAAGATCGACAAGATCGACGGCCTCTCCGTGGAGTACGACCGCTGGCGGTTCAACCTGCGAGGTTCGAACACCGAGCCGGTGATCCGTCTGAACGTGGAGACCCGAGGCGATCGGGGCCTGCTCCGGGAGAAAACCGAAGAGGTCCTAGCGCTCGTCCGTTCCTGAAGGGACCGGGCCGGGGGGCCGGTGTGAGCCGCGTGTAAACTCCTTTACACTGTGGTCGAAGCCCCACTGGTCGAGTTGACGCAGCGGTTGCGGGAGCGCGGCATCCAGCCGACCCCCCAGCGTCTGCTCGTCGCCGAGTGCCTCTCGAAGGCCAAGGGGACTCATCCGACGGCGGACGACGTTCTGAGGCTGGTGCGACGCAAGTGGCCGGCGGTGTCCCGGGCCACCGTGTACAACACACTCAACCTGTTCGCCGAGAAGGGTCTGGTGCGGCGGCAGACGCTCCGAGAGGGCATCGCGGTGTTCGACCCGACGCCCGATCCGCACCACCATCTGGTCGACGTCGAGAGCGGGGAGATCGTCGACCTGCCAGCGGACTCCCTGAGAGTGGAAGGCTTGGATAGGATCGAGGGGTACGACGTCGTCGAAGTGAGCGTGATCGTCCGCGGCAAAAGGAGGCGCTCCTGATCGTTGCTGCCAGTCTTGCCACGCGACCTGCTTGCGGCTTCACGCGGCGAGCCGGCCTCCGGGCCGCGCCGGGGTGCGGCGGGGTCCGCTGAGGTACATTTCCCGGCGGAATGAAAGCCGAACGCCTCTACACGTCGGAGAGCGTCAGCGAGGGACACCCCGACAAGCTCGCCGACCAAATCTCCGACGCGCTCCTCGACGGTTTCTTCGACGAAGCCCGCAACCAGGACCGCGAGCGCGGCACGACCGGCAGCTCGGACGGCGTGCTGGCCAACACCCGCGTGGCGATCGAGACGCTGCTCACCCGCGGCCTGTGCATCGTCGCAGGCGAGGTCCGCCTGCCCGAGGGCTACGTGGACATTCAGGGAATCGTCCGCGAGACGAGCAAGAACGTCGGCTACACCGATACCGACCTGGGCTTCGACGGCAACACGTGCGGCGTGCTCGTCGGCATTCAGGAGCAGTCGAAGAACATCGCGCAGGGCGTGGACACCGGCGGCGCGGGCGACCAGGGCATGATGTTCGGCTACGCCACCAACGAGACGCCGGAGCTGATGCCGCTGCCCATCGCCATCGCGCACGCGCTGATGCGCCAGGCGGCGGAGGTGCGCAAGAAGCACCCCTCGCTCGGCCTGCGGCCGGACGCCAAGAGCCAGGTCACGATCGTGTACGAGGGGCGCAAGCCGAAGCGCATCGACACCGTGGTGATCTCGCACCAGCACGCCCCGGGCCTGAGCCAGGAGGCGGTGCGCGACATTCTGCGCGAGAGGGTTCTGGAGCCGGTCCTCCAAACGTACAGCGAGTACGTGCAGGATCAGCCCAAGTTCCTCGTCAACCCCACGGGCGTGTTCGAGATCGGCGGCCCCCAGGGCGACACCGGCGTGACCGGCCGCAAGATCATCGTGGACACCTACGGGGGGATGTGCACGCACGGCGGAGGTGCCTTCAGCGGCAAGGACCCGACCAAGGTGGACCGCAGCGCGGCCTACATGGCCCGGCACGTGGCCAAGTGCATCGTGGCGGCGGGCCTGGCCGACGTCGCGCAGGTGTCGCTGGCGTACGCGATCGGCGTGGCCCAGCCGGTGTCGGTGGACATCGACACCTACGGCACGGAGAGGGTCGATCCGGAGCGGATCGAGAAGCGCGTCCGCGACACGTTCGACCTTTCGCCCAAGGGCATCATCCAGCATCTGCGGCTGCTGGAGCAGAGGTACCTGCCGACGGCGCGCAACGGGCACTTCGGCAACCCGGCGTTCCCGTGGGAGCGTACGGACGAGGCCGAGGCGCTCAAATAGCTCGAAAGGTAGCCCGTGGTGAGCCGGCTGGGGCTCGAACCCAGGACCCACGCCTTAAAAGGGCGTTGCTCTACCGACTGAGCTACCGGCTCCCACGAGCCGCCTGATCGTACCCCGAAGGGGGTGACGCCCGGCGCGGCTCCGGTATATTGAGCCTATGCCCGAGGAACCGCTGACCTACCGCGACGCGGGGGTCGACATCGACGAGGCGGGCCGCGCGCTGCGTGCGGTCGTGGATCGGATCCAGCAGACGCACGACGAGCGGGTGGTCGGCGGGATCGGAGCCTTCGGCGGGCTGTTTCGCGCGGAGTTCCCGGACTGTGAGCGGCCGCTCTTGGTCAGCAGCATCGACGGCGTCGGCACCAAGACGAAGGTGGCCTCGATGGTGGGCTCCTACCGCGGCTTGGGCAAGGACATCGTCAACCACTGCGTGAACGACATCCTGTGCCAAGGGGCGCGTCCGCTGTTCTTCCTCGACTACTTCGCCACGTCGAAGCTGGAGGCCGAGGTGTTCCAAGAGGTGCTGAGCGGCGCTGCAGAGGCCTGCGCCGAGGCCGGGATGGCGCTGATCGGCGGCGAGACGGCGGAGATGCCCGGCGTGTACCACGACGGCGAGCTGGATCTGGTGGGGGCCATCGTGGGGGTGGTGGACCAAGGCAGGATGCTGCCGCGAGGCGAGCCCAAGGCCGGCGACGCCCTGGTCGGGATCGCCAGCAACGGCCTGCACACCAACGGGTTCTCGCTCGCCCGGCGCGCGCTGTTCGAGATCGCCGGCATGTCGGTGCGCGATCCGGTCCCCGGGCTCGAGACCACGATCGGCGACGAGCTGCTGCGGCCGCACCGTTGCTACCTGAACGCCCTGTACCCCCTTTTGCAGGAGGGTTCCGGCATCTACGGGCTCGCGCACATCACCGGCGGGGGGCTGTACGACAACCTGCCCCGCGTGCTGCCGCTGGACGTGCGGGCGGTGATCGACCGGCGCTCGTGGACCGTGCTGCCCATCTTCCGGCTGATCCAAGACGCCGGCGGCATCCCCGAGAGCGAGATGTACCGGGCGTTCAACATGGGCATCGGCATGGTGGCCGTCGTGGATCGCGACCTCGCGGGGGCGGTGGTCCAGCGGCTGAACCAGGCTGGCGAGGCCGCCGCGGTGATCGGGGAGCTGCAGAAGGGCTCGCACGACGTCCAGATCCTGTAGGCGCCCTCGCCGGGGGCGTATCATGGGGCCATGAAGCGCGCCCTCGCCGTCTGCATCCTCCTGGGTGCCTGCTTGGCCCATGGCCAGTGGACCGCCGAGGAGTCCGCCGGCATCGACCGCCTGCTACGGTTCTGGAACTTCGACCGCAAGGAGCTGCGGATCGTGCCTCCGCTTGGGCCGGACCGCTACCGCCTCGCCGCCGTGGACGCGGCCTTGGCCGAGCCGATCGGGTCCTTCGACGCCGTCGGCCAGTGGGCGGGCTGGGCCATGCAGACGGAGGACCTGGGTCTCCGCTTCTATGGGCTGCTGCCCCAGGCTCCCTTGAGGGCTGGGCTCGTGCCGGTTTCGGTGTCGGTGTCGCCAGCCGATCTGCCTCCTTCCGTGCCGGAGGCCGCCCGGGAGCCGGTGGCCCGAGCCGCCGCGCTGGTCCTGGAGGCCCGCAGGCTGACCGCCTTGGCGTTGGAGGGCATTCGCCCTGAGGACCGCGAGGCGCTCGTCAGGAGCCTCCCCGCCATCGCGGCGGAGAGCGAGGCCGTTCCGCCGGGTCCGGGTGAGGCGAGGTTGCTGCTGAGGTCCGAGGCGTTCGGGCTGCTGGATCGGGTGGCGTGGGAGCCGATGCACCAAGCGGCCGCGAGGCTCGAGTCGGCTCGGGCGGCCCTCGTGCGCGACCTGCAGGAGGCGTTCGCCAAGGGCGCTCCGGCGCAGGTGCTCACGTTCCAGGTGGGCGGGCTGACGGTGATCGTGGGCACGGCCCGCAGCGACCGGTACAACGTCCCGGCGAACGCGCTGTGCATCGACCCCGGCGGGGACGACGTCTACGTCGGACGCCCGGGAGCGGGCATGGCCGGCGTCGGCCTCGCGATCGATCTCGGGGGCTCCGACCAGTTCGACCTGGGGGACTTCGGAGGAGGCGCGGGCGTGCTGGGCGTTGGCGCGCTTTGGGACGTCGGTGGCCACGACCGGTTCTTCGGCCGGACGCTGACGTTCGGCGCGGCGTTGGGCGGGTTCGGAACGCTGTGGAAGGACGGCGGGCACGATTCCTACCGGTCCCTCGCGCTCTCGCAAGGCTTCGGGATGTTCGGCGTGGGACTCCTGCAGGACACCCGCGGGGACGACCGCTACCACGTTGGCCTGTTCGGCCAGGGAGCCGCTCGCACGGCGGGAGTCGGGGTGCTGAGCGACCTTTCGGGGAACGACGTGTATACGGCGGGCGGAGTCGAGAGCGGCGCGCCGCTCGTTCCCCAGAGCTGGCAGTGCTTCGCGCAGGGCGCGGCGTGCGGGTACCGGGAGGACTCCGGCGGTGCGAGCGGAGGCATCGGGCTGCTGGTGGACGCCGCTGGGGACGACGCCTACTCGGCGGGGACCTACTCGCAGGGCGCGAGCTACTGGTTCTCGATCGGCGTGCTGTGGGACAAGGCCGGCCACGACTCCTACTCCGCGCACTACTACTCCCAGGCGAGCGCGATGCACCTGTGCGCCGCCTACCTGGTGGACGAGGCGGGTAACGACGCTTACACGGTCCGCACCGGGGCGATGCACGCGATCGGCCACGACTATGGCCTGGCGGTGCTGCTCGACCGGTCGGGGAACGACGTCTACGCGGGCTCGGACAGTCGGCCGGGGATCGGCAGCGCGAACGGCGTGGGCCTCTTCGTTGACGCCGCCGGCGACGACCGCTACCAAGGGCCGCCTGCAGTGGCCGCCGCCGCGCGCGATTCCGGCTCGGTCGGTCTGTTCGCCGATCTCGGGGGTCAGGACCTGTACGCGCGGGGCCTCTCAGACGGCTCCGTTCGGCTGGAACCCCAGTGGGCGGCGGCGCTGGACGCCGAGGGCGTCGCAGCGGCATCGCCGGCGGCCCAGGCCCCGGAGCGGCCCAAGCCCGGCAGCAAGCCGGATCCGGGTCCAGAGGAGCTGGAGAGGCTGTTCCGCACCGCCAGCGGCTGGGGGGTCGGAACGCAGGCGGACGCCGTGCGCCAGGCGACCGACGAGCTCATCGCCATCGGCAAGCCGGCCCTGGAGTGGATGCTCCGCGAGAAGCTGGCATCGGCGGACCGTCTGTCCCTGAGGGCTTTCGAGGCGGTCATCGGCGCGCTGAAGCCGGCGGGCGGGGCGATGCTGGCTCCGTACCTGTCTTCCGCCAAGAGCGCCGAGCGTGAGAACGCCTGGCGCCTGGCCCGCTCGCAAGCGGTTCCGGAGGCCGCCACGGCGCTGGATGCCGGGCTCGCCGACCCCAAGACGAGGCTCTCGGCCGTCGGTTGGGCCGGTGCGACGAGGGCCGAGTCCGCCGTGCCGCGGCTGGTGGAGTGGGCCGGCGGAGACGACCGCACGCTCGCTCTGGCCTGCTTGGCCGCACTCCGGTCCATCGGTTCGCCTGAGGCGATCCCCGCGCTCCGGAAGCTCGCGGTCGCCGAGGATCTGGGCCTGCGGAAGGCCGCGGTGGCCGCACTCGCCCGCTTCCCAGACGAGGCACTGTCGCTCGGCACGGCGCTGCAGCAACGGGGCCTTCGCGAGCAGCGCATCGGCATCGAGCTCTTGGCCGCCGCGGGAACGGACGCCGCGCTGGCGCTGGTCGTATCGGCGCTGGACTCGGCCAAGCCCGAGCTGCGCCTGGAGGCCGTTCGTTGCCTGGCCGAGGTGGACCCCGCCCGCTACCGCGCGCAGATCGCCAGGTTGGCCGAGGACCCCGACCCGGACGTCCGGCTCGCCGTGCGCTGGGCCCTCGGCAAGACCTCCGGTCGCTAGCCTCGGGACGGCACGTACACTTTGTAGGTGTAGGTGCGCTCGAGGGTGCCGCCCGGCGCGACGGTCTCGGTCCACTCGAGTCGTGCCGTCGGATTGGCGTCGCGGATGCCTTTGGCCGTCTTGGTCACGCGCACCGAGCCGGTGGTCTGCTCCACCTCTCCCGTGAGCTCCTTGCGGATCCGCAGGCGGATCTCCTGGGGCTTGGCGTTGATCACGGAGAGCGTGCCCTTCACGGTGACGAGGTCGAAGATCGGGTTGCCGGCGGAGTTGCGGATGGCGCCCCGCTCGCGGGAGACCTCCTCCTCTCGAACCTGGGCGCGGACGTCGAGCGCCTTGGTGATGCGCACGAGCGCCTCGGCGTCCCGGCCGGTGTAGCGCATCGTGTCCTGGCCGAGGATCTGGCCGTCGCGGAGCACCGTGGCCGGCGCGGTCGTCCAAGGCTGGCCGCTCTTGTTGGCGAACTTCAGGCAGTTCCAGACCTCTCCCGCCTCGTCCGGCAGGCGCTCCGGCTCGGGCCGCCCGGCCATAAGGTCCGCCACGTCCCAGGTGTAGAGGTGCTCGTACTCGGACTCGGAGGCCAACAGATAGTAGAGGCCGCGGTCTCCCTTGGCGAGCTCCACCCCGGGCAGGCGGTAGAAGAACAGGTCCTCGAGCTGCTCTCCGGGCGGGGCGGAGGGCACGTCGAAGGCGGCGCCGAAGTCCATGCGGTCCGCGGCGACCGCGTTCTGCGCAAGCATCATGCCCTCTCTTCGGGCGACCTCCGGGGTGCCGGCGCGAAGCATCGATGCCACCACCTGGTCCGCGGTGGTGCCGGCCGTGAGCGGCTCGTCGATCGCCGCGAAGGGGACGTTGGGAAAGCCGGTGATCAGCCGCAGATCGGCCTGCCGGAGGTCTGCCAGGTCGTTCACGAGGGTGGCCTTGCAGAGCACCTTCAGACGCTTGGGGTCGCAGACGTCGATCGCGTACGACGGCGACCAGAGCAGGCCGCGCTCGAGCGACACCATCAGCACCTTGCCGGTTGGCGCGCCTTGGGTCTCGATCCGCACCACCCGCTTCGCCGTCTCGACCTCCTTCTGCCACTTCAGGGTGCCGGATGCGGAGAGCACCGAGCGGATCGCCGCCTTCGGCAGCGCAACCGTGCCGGCGGTCGTGCGCAGGACCAGGAGCTGGCCCTCGGCGGACACGATGCGCCCGGTCTGCGACTTGCCGAGCGCCGGGTCCTCGCTCGCGAAGGCGACCTGGACGCTTTGGCCGACGTTTGCCGCGAGGACCTCCTCCAGCGACGAGAGCGGCGCAGGCGTCTTGGTCTTCACGACCGAGCTGACGACCGACCGGAGCTGGGCGCCCTCCGCCGGGACGAACCAGAGCGTTCCGAGCGCGGACCGGGGGACCTCGCCGACCGTCGCCTTGCCGTCCGTCACGGGAATCTCGCGCACGACGACGGCATAGCCGTTCTTGAAGAGCGAGGCCGCTACGACGCGACCCCCGGTGGGGGTCGGCGCAGCGGCAGCGAAGAGAACCGTTGCGGCTGCGAGCGGAACGAGCATGGGTTACCTCCTTGGCCTGAGACAAACGATAGACGTGCGAAGTCCAAAGCAGGCACCCCTCGCTCGCAAAAGCCCTCCAGCGCACGCCGCTCTGCCTGAAAATGGGTCTTTAGACCCCC
>Ga0308419_1000075_pt1 | contig 78573 bp, 65 predicted proteins | sample HotsprSampleMS50_FD_203674 | JGI IMG/M metagenome (GOLD analysis project Ga0308419, IMG submission 203674) | Hot spring phototrophic mat microbial communities from Mushroom Spring, Yellowstone National Park, Wyoming, United States - 20090730_MS50 ... | reverse complement strand
GGCGGGATTTTTTCGAGGAGTTTCTTTTTCCAGACTTTATTTTCGGGGTCAAGTTTATGGAGCAGGTGCGTGAGTTTATTGAGGATTGCCATAGGGAAGGCACCAGAGCCGCAAGCGGGGTCAAGGACTTTAATAGTTTCAATGGTGTCAATAAATTTTTTAGTAAGTTTGGGTTCTGTTTGGAAGGGGTTATGGTCGGTGTCGTAGCTTAAAAGGGTGCGCAGGTTTTGGAGAAAGTCTTCATCGTGTCGGTTAAGAGAAGTTTGGAAATAGTAGATGAGCGATTCATCGACCATGTAATTTACGATTTCTTTTGGGGTATAATAACTGCCACTGGCTTTACGAGCGGTAGAAGCACTTTCGGGCAAATAGGCACCGAGCAAGTTTTCGAACACATTGCCGAGCAGTTCGGGGTCTAAGGCAACATCTTCTTCAATGGGTGTATTTTCCGCCACCGTGAAAATATATTTGTTGAGCAATGGAATCAATCCTGTAACGGTTTTATTTTTTCCATTTTCAAGATAGTTTGAGAGGTCAACGGTTAATTCTTCTTCGGTGAAGAAGAGTTCATCGGGGATTTTGAGCCGTTCTTCATTTTTTGGGTTATCGGAAAAGCCATCGATGCGAATTTCTTTTTTGCCGTCGTGTGTATCTAAGCAGTCGAAGAGTCCGCCGTTGAGGAAGGGGACTTGCTCAAAGAGTTTGAGGAATTTTTCTTTATCCTTAATGAATCGGCTATAGCGGTAGAAGCCTTGTTGGAGATAGCCGTCGTTTTTGTAGCCATATTTTTTAGCGTCGTCGATAAAGATTCTACTTTTGGGGTCATCTTTTTTCATTGGGGTATTGAGCGTTGCAAAAAAGAGGTTTTGGAGAATGGCTTTGTAGTAGGTGCTATGGGTTTTATCCTTGTCGTTGAGCAGTTGGTCTATGTAAGTTTTATCGAAGAGTTCTTGGGGAACGAGTTTTTTTTCTTTCATGAACCAGACAAAAATAAAGCGCGTGATTAAGCGGATAAGGTTTTCGGCGTTGCGTTTTTCGGTATTTTTTTCGGCATCGTCAGGAAATTCAACCTTGTCCATTGCCCAGTAGAACCAGTTAGCGAGTTCATTATAGAAGGTTTTATTCAGGATTTTGAGGTCTAAGATGGTGAGCCAGTGCTCGTGGAGGTCATTAAAATTTTGGATATTTTTGCCTTGAATCGAGAGGTTATTGAGGATTCGGAGATGTCCGGCGTGCGGATGTTGGGTGTGTATATCGCGCAGGATAATGACTTTTCCGATTTTTTCGCCTTGTCGCCAGTCTTGTAGGTATTTGAAGCGTTCGGGGAGTCCGAGCGAGATATAGTGGTCGTGAGAATTGGAATAGCATAGCAGTAGGGCGACGGGCATTTTTTGGCTAATGCGGTTAAAGGCGCGCACGAGTTCGGCAATTTCGGTTCGTGTCGGGTATCGGTTTAGTTTTAAGGAAAAAAGCAGTAAGCCCTCGTAGGTTTGGTCGGCTTTTTGTGCGGCTTCTTCGTAGGAACTTTTCGCCTTTGAATTAAAAATAGAATTATCAATTACGCCTGAAAAATAAGTCTCCTCAACGGCGCGGAAAATGGGATTTTCCTTGTAGTGCGTGTTTAGCACATCTCTAATTGATAGCGATTGCTTTGTATTTGAGTTCAGCCTGATGCCTAATTGTGCAAAAAGACGATGCGTGGCATCAAAGAGATTTTCTTTGTGAAAGGCTTGGAGGTTCATGGCTCTCTATTTGGTTTCGGTTGAAAGAATGAACCAGCAAATCAGGTCAAAATTTTCGGGCGTAAATTTTTCTTCTACTTTTTGCTCTTGTAAGGTGAACGATGTTGGCGATGTATGGCCTAAAAAGAGGTCTTGAATTTGGTGAATTGCAACGGGTTGTGCTTGTGCCTGAATCCAAGTGTGGAGTGCGTGAGAGAGTGTTTGAAGTGTTTCGGCGTGGGCATTTTCAATTTCGTTTGGCACAAAGCGAGGCTGTGATTTGTGGAAGCGTAAGAGATTAAGAATTTCTTGGTTATTTTTCAAAGTTAGTGTAGTTGTATTTGGTGTCAGTGGCTGAAGTGCAAGATGAATTTCTTGGTAGGTGTGGTCTATGGCGTCGTCGGGGCGTCGTGGATAGCCCAGCACGGCGATAAGGCTATGGCTCAGATTTTCCCATCTTTCGTGAGGCAATAATTTGAAGCCTGTAAAGATGCCGTTGGGCATTTTCTTAAAAAATTTTTCCTCTGTTCGGAAAAATTCCATGAGTTCTTGTCGGAATTGTTCTAAGGAGAGGTCATTGAAGCCTAAGGTTTCGTCGTTAGTTTCTATATCGTCCCAAGTGAGTTGCATTTGCTCGAGCATTTTTTGGGCTTGTTTTGGTAGAAGCGGATTATCTTCTATCATCTGGTTGAGTTCAGGTGTGAGGTTTTGGTTCACTTCTGTGCCTACAACGGTCATGAGTGCCATGCGTTTTTCTACACGTGATTTTAGGTTGAGATAATCTTCATAATCTTTGCTAGGCCAGAAATTGATACCTGTAATGGTTTGATTAGGCGAGCCAAGTCGGTCGATGCGTCCCATGCGTTGAATGAGGCGCACAGGGTTCCAGTGAATATCGTAGTTAATGACACAGTCGCAATCTTGCAGGTTTTGTCCTTCGCTTAAACAATCGGTGGCAATGAGCACATCAATTGGCTTACGAAGTTTTTCAGCTGTTTCAGGGCTATATCTTTCAATCAGTTCCTTCCACTGTTCAAACGGCACTTGCCACCTTCCATATTGATAATACGGCGACGCGTGTCCAAGATATTTTGCAAATAATTCCGACCAATCTTTTTCTATGTAGAGTTTTGTATGTGGGGCGAAGCGTTCTAAGATGGGTTCAAATTTTTCGCCTGAATAGCCGTCATCGCTTTCGCTTATGGAGCCAGAGACGAAGGCTAAATTTTTTATACCTCTTTTTTTAAGTTCATCATAGAGGAACTTGGCAGTGTCTTTATAGACGGTAAAAATCAGCACTTTTTTATTCGTGGAGTTTTTCTGCTTATTCTGAATATGCGCAATCAGTTTTTCTAATTTTTCGTCTTTGGCTTTTCCTGCCTTGAATTGGTGGTAGTAGGTATCGAGATTTTGTTTGAGTTCGGAAAGTTTTTCAATATCTTTTTTCAGATGTTCTTTGAACTTTTCAATAAAGGTGAGGGCGGAAAGTGGGATAGGATTTTTCTTGCCGAGCGTGAGGGGTTGGTCGGTGTTGCGGTTGAGTTCGGCGGCAGTTTCTTCGAGTTCTTCTGCTTCGTCTTCGCTAAGTTCAATTTCAAGTGCGCCGTTATTTTGTTGAGCCAGAAACTGTTCTACTTTTTCAAGAGCGTGGAGATGATGGTTTAAGATATTTTCAACAGTGAGTTTGAACGCAAACCAACTGGATTCTAAGCGTTTGACAAGCAGGATATACATCATTTTAACGAGGAATTTTTGGCGTTGCTGTTCATCTTCGAGGACGCTTTTGGGCGGCACTTGCTTAATATAATCGGCAGGGCGATAGGCAGTGAGGTTAATCGCAATGGCATTGAGAATGTCGTCAAAAGTTTTAAGATTGCCGATATTTTTCGGAGCAATAAATTCGTTGATAGGTTTTTCTTTTTTAGGGAAGTTTAATTGTCCGAATTCGCCTTCAATGAGTTTGCGCGTTCGGGATACGATGAGGGAATCGGCTAATTTTTCAAATTTTTTCGGCAGCTGAGCGATAAAGTCAGCGATTTTTCTATTGTCGTGCGCGCTCCATTCAGCAAAATCTTTTTGGGCGACTCTAAAAATGGTTTCAAGGCTTTCGACTTCGAGGTCGGTTTCTTTGAAGCCATCATCTTGTCCTTTGGTGATAAGTTTAATTTGATTGCGCACATCGGTAAGTTTGTTATTGATGGGCGTTGCGGAAAGGTGCAAGACTTTTACATCTCTATTTTGATTTTTGGGGCATAAAATTTTTTCCACGAGGAATTTGTATCGCGCAGACTTGTCGTTTCGCAGGTTATGGCTTTCGTCAATAACAATCAGCAATTTTGGTCGGGATTGGAAATAGCGGAGTGTTTTATCGGTGTAGCGGTCAAAGCGTTCTTCTTGCAGGTCGGTGTGATAGCGGATATAGAATTCGATTTCATCTTTCTCGAAGCGGCTTTGGTGTCCAACTTTGTATTGTTCCCAGTTGTTTGAGAGTTTCTTTGGGCAAAGTAAGAGCACCGTATAGCCTTTGAGTTCGAAGTATTTCATGACGGCAAGGGCTGTCCAAGTTTTTCCTAACCCCACAGCATCGGCAAGAATTGCGCCGTTATATTTTTGAAGCATTTTAATCAGGCTCATCACGCCTTTCTGTTGATAAGGGAAAAGTGACTTGTAGATGACGGTTTCTTCCAAGTGCGCAATTTCTCGCTGAAATTCTTCGCTCGCAGAAAATTCCAAAATGTCGTTTTTGAACAATTCGTAGAGGGTTTTATAGTAGAGGTCGTTTGGGGTATATTTTTTGCATAAATCCTGAATCAAGTGAATCACGTATTCTTTTACACTCATTTCGGATTTATCAGGCAGTTGCAGTTTTTCGGTTGCAACATTATCCCATTTTTCCTGAAACCACTTTTTCAGGTTTTTGAATTCATCTTCGTAGTCGTGTTTAGCGATATTGAGTTCTATGTTTGCGCTTTCTCTCATTCCAAGCCCTGCATCAGTTAGATTTGAACTGCCAACCAAGAAATAATTTTTCGTTTTGGTTTTATCGGTGTAGAGATAGGCTTTGGCGTGGCAGAAATTTTTCTGAATACTTTTGACAAAAACATTGTCCCGTTCAAGAAACTTAATTGCCGCTTGCGCTGATGCACTTAAAGTGAGGGCGGATTGAATACCTAAATTGCTATTGAGAAGGTTAATAATTTTATCTTCCTCTGCTTCATCTTGCATAAGATTTCCCAAAATCAAGCGGAATTTTTCTACCTTGCTCACTTCATGGTTTAAGAACGCCAGCGCATTGATGGAGAAAAATCCTGTAACAATATCGAGCGTGCCTTCTTCGGTGTAGGCTTTAATGAACTCGTGAACTTTATAGTGTTCGTTTTCGGAGATGTTGGTTTTGTTGTCTAAGAGCATAAGGCAGTCAAGTTTGAATTAGCGATATGGTTACCAAATTTTTGTTTTGCGCACGTTTGAAGTGCGAGGAAAAACAATCAAGAATGCTAAAAAAATCACAGAGAACTCCAAGTCAATCTCGTTCCAAACCAATCAGTCGACTTGACCAAGCGCTTGGAAAGGGCTGGGCAGGTTCTGCACACTTTTTCAGAGCGCAGTCATGTAGGGCGAAGCACGACTCCACCCCGTTTCGGCTTTGCCAAAACGTCCCTCTTCTTGCTAAGGCGAGAGATGTTGCTTTGCAACAGGGTGCGGTTGCCTTCTCTCTCCTTTTAGGATAGGAGAGGGATGTTGCGAAGCAACAGAGTGAGGTTAATTCTCCTCTCTTTTTCAGGGTGAGGTGCAGTTTTCTATCCCCAGCCTGTCATGCTAAGCAGAGCAACGCATCCATGCTGGATTCTCTGCTCTGGCTTGGAATGAGCCTAAAAACGTTTAGGCGCGCATCTTGCTTTTTGAAGCAAACTTTACTCACTTTAACCAGTAGTCCGAAATGAGCACATCAGCAAAATTCACCAACCGATTGGCGCAAGAGAAAAGTCCCTACCTGCTTCAACATCAGCATAACCCTGTGGATTGGTATGCGTGGGGTGAGGCGGCTTTTGAGAAAGCCAAGCGTGAAAACAAACCGATTTTTCTCTCTATCGGCTATTCTACATGTCACTGGTGCCATGTGATGGAGCGCGAGTCATTTGAAAACGAAGAAGTTGCCGATGTGCTCAACAAGTATTTTGTCTCCATTAAAGTCGATAGGGAAGAGCGCCCGGATTTAGACCGTGTGTATATGAGCTATGTTCAAGCGGTTACGGGTAGCGGCGGGTGGCCTATGTCGGTGTGGCTCACGCCTGACCTCAAACCGTTCTTAGGTGGCACTTATTTCCCGCCCACCGACCGATGGGGACGCCCGGGATTTAAGACCTTGCTTTTGAAAATTGCCGAAAGTTGGGAAAAAGACCGTGATACTATTCTTGCTGTGTCGGAACGCGCCGCCTATCAACTTGCCGAAATGGCTAACCAACTGGCTGATGCTGAACGCATTGAACTCACGCCACAGGTCTTTGAGCGCGCCGCTGCCAGTTTTGCCAGTAGCTTTGATAGCGCATGGGGCGGATTCGGCGGTGCGCCCAAATTCCCAAGACCAGTTTGCCTAAATTTTCTTTTCAACTACTATCACCGCAGCGGAGACCGACAAGCCCTTGACATGGCACTTTTTACACTGCGCAAAATGGCAGCTGGCGGGATTCACGACCACATCAGCGTCATGGGACGCGGCGGTGGCGGCTTTGCGCGCTACTCCACCGACCGATATTGGCATGTGCCACACTTCGAAAAAATGCTCTACGACAATGCCCAGCTGGCCATCTCTTATCTTGAAGCCTATCAACTCACGGGCGAAGCGTTCTACGCTGATGTGGCGCGCGACATTTTCAACTACGTGCAACACGATATGACCGACCCACATGGCGGATTCTACTCTGCCGAAGATGCTGACAGCCGACCAACACCTGACGCCGACCACGCCGCAGAAGGCGCCTTCTATGTGTGGGAAAAAGCCGAAATTGACCGCATCTTGGGACCAGAAGTCAGCGAGATATTTTGCACCCTCTATGGCGTTCAGTCCGAAGGCAATGTCGAGAACGACCCGCACCATGAGTTTATGAGCAAAAACGTGCTGATTCAACGCTTCTCTTTTGAAGAGCTTGCCCAACGATTTGGTAAATCCATCCAAGAGCTTCAGCACCTTCTTTCCGATGCAAAAGCTAAACTCTTCGAAGCCCGCTTGCAACGCCCACGCCCACATTTGGATGATAAAGTGCTCGTGTCGTGGAACGGCTTAATGATTTCTGCCTTCGCTAAAGGGTTCATGGTTTTAGAAGATGATGCTTACTTGCACGCCGCTCGACGCGCTGCCGATTTCATGCTCAACATGCTGTATCAGCCAACTTCACATACCCTGCTGCGCCGCTACCGCGATGGCGAAGCCGGTATCGAGGGCAAACTCGACGACTATGCGTTCTTTGTTCAAGGTTTGCTCGACCTCTACGAAGCGTCATTAGAGCCGCGCTACTTTTTTGCCGCCATGAGCTTAACCGAAACCATGCAGCAGCTCTTTGAAGACACCGAACATGGCGGATTTTTCAGCAGTCACGCCCACGATGCCAGTATCATTGTCCGCATGAAAGAAGACCACGATGGCGCAGAGCCTTCGCCGAACTCTATTGCTGTGCTGAACCTATTACGCCTTGCCCAGATGACCGACCGACAAGACTTTTATCTTTCTGCCCAAAACACTTTGAAATACTTTAGCCAACTGCTCGACAAAGCACCAAGCTACACGCCACAAATGCTGGTTGCACTGAGCTTTTACTTCCAGAAACCAAAGCAAATCATTCTCTCCGGTCGCCTCGATGACCCAGACATGATGGCACTGCGTCGCACCATCTACCGACCTTATTTGCCCAACAAGATTATTCTGCATGCGGCGCCTGAACTTGCCAGCCAATTCGAATTTTTGCAGAACCTCATTGCGCATCACGGCGAGAAACCAATGGCTTTTGTGTGCATTGATTACGCTTGTCAACTGCCAACCCATGAGGTTGAAGTCCTACGGCATTTGCTTCAGAGTTAGCTAAATACTTTTTGATAGAAGGTCATGAGTGCTCGTGGAGCAAGCAGAACGGTGAGCAGCACGCCAGCCAGAGCGCCCCAGAAGTGCGCCTCGTGATTGATGTTGCCCAAATCTTTCTTGGCAGCGTAGTAGCTGAAGCCCAGATAGATGAAGGCAAAGAGCACAGCAGGCACGCCAATTGGGATAAGAAAAATGTAGATTTTGCTCATCGGGTCGAATAGAATGTAGCCGAAAAGCACACCAGAAATAGCGCCGCTGGCTCCAACACTTTTGTAGTCTGGATTGTCTTGCTCTCTTATCACAGTGGGAATGCTTGAGATAATTAGGCTGCCCAAGTAGATGACGAGGAACGCCACATCGCCGACCTCGCGTGCCAGTGGAAATGCAAAAAAGTAAAAGGTTATCATGTTGAATGCCAGATGTGCCAAGTCGCCATGAATGAAGCCACTGGTCAAGATGGTATGATAGCGCTTTTCACGCATGAGCGTGTAGGGATGCAGCCAGAGTCGTTCAAAGAGTGCCTTTCCACCTACGAAGGCAATTGCGCTGAGCACAATGTTTGCCCCAAAAATTGCGATGGCAGACCACGACCCTTGAAATGTGTCCATGTTTGCTTGAATTGATGATAGTTGACTTCACACCTGTTTTACTGCGCCTTTGCTTGATGAGTGTCATTTATTTTTGCTATTGAAAGGGCGCGCATCTATGTAAGTTTTGCACGGCTAATAAGTTTTCTCTCTAACTTTGTAAGCATATCATTTATGAAACTATGGCATTTACACCAGAGGAGCTCGCCCTAATTTGCGACCCGACACCCTTTGAACTCAAGCATGCTGCCACAGAGAAACTCAAAGCACTTATGGAGCGCATTCGAGAAACCTACCTTCAATGCGTTCAACCGCAGCACACGCTTTGCCCTGAACAGACTGATTTCTTGCGCGGTCAGATTGCAAAAGGCGAAAACTACGAAGGCTATCCATATGTGATGCTGGATTTTCCAAAGTTTTACGGTCAGGGTGAGATTTTCACCTATCGCACGATGTTTTGGTATGGGCACTATTTTATTTTTTCGCTCATTTTGGCAGGCACGCATTTGCAGACCTACCGTCAGCGGTTGCACACGTACTTGGCTCGCTTTGCTGAAGAAGATTTTCTTGTGGCAAGAGCCGAGCTATGGGATTGGCGCCGAACAGCATTCTTGCCGTTGCGTGAAGTATCTGCATCGGAGCTTTTACCTATCATGGAACTGCCGTTCTTAAAACTTGTTAAAGTGCTCGACCCCACAGTGCTGGCTCATGAAGAGAAGATACTTGAAGAAGCACAGACATTTTACGGCACGACGATGCTGCTGACGGCTAAAAGTTAGGCACTGAGTGCTTTTTCTCTGCGTGCTTACCTTGCATTTCTCACTCGAATCCTTAAATTTTGCGCCTTAGCGTTCTATCAACATGCAACGACGAGATTTTCTCAAACTTACAGGGTTAGGGCTTGGCGCCATGATGCTGCCTAATTTGGGTGTTGTTAACTCTGCTTCACTCGAGGCAGCCGTGTTGGATACATCGGACAAGAAACAGCTTGCCGACCTTGTCCTGAATAGCGCTCGCTCCAAAGGCGCCACATATTGCGATGTGCGTATCGGGCGCTACTTCAATCAGTACATTTTTGCACGCGAAGATAAAGTGCAGAATGTGGTGGATACGCTTTCCACAGGCATCGGTATTCGTGTCATTGTCAATGGCACGTGGGGCTTTGCATCGACGGATGCGCTGGCGCCTGAACGCGTGGTGCAAGCCACTCAAGAAGCGGTGGCGATTGCCAAAGCCAACTCGCTCTACCAAAGTGAGCCTGTGAAACTGGCACCGCAACCCGGTGTTGGCGAACAGCGTTGGGCAACGCCTATCAAAAAAAATCCGTTTGCAGTGCCGCTCAAAGACAAAGTGGAACTACTTTTGGCAGCCAATGCTGCCGCCATGAAAAATGGCGCCAACTACATCAATTCCGCACTCTTCTTCATCAACGAACAAAAGTTTTTTGCCTCCACCGACGGTTCCTATATTGACCAAGATATTCACCGCATTTGGCCATTTTTTATTGTTACCTGCATTGATAGCAAGAGTGCGAAGTTTCAAAACCGTCAATCTTTCAGCTCGCCCATGGGTATGGGCTACGAATACCTTGATGCCAGACCAGAAGACAAAATTCTTTCTGAGCACTTTACGCTCTACAAAAATTCCTACGACATGATTGAAGATGCGGCACAAGCGGCTAAACAGGCACAAGCTAAACTGCGTGCCAAATCTGTGCAGGCTGGCAAATATGACCTTGTCTTAGACCCTTCACACCTGTGGCTCACCATTCATGAATCCGTGGGTCACCCCCTTGAGCTCGATCGCGTGCTGGGCTATGAAGCCAACTACGCTGGCACCAGTTTCGCCACGCTCGACAAATGGCGCTCCAAATCCTTCAAATATGGTTCTGCGCTGGTTACTCTTTTTGCCGACAAGGTTCAACCCTATTCACTTGGCGCCGTTGGATACGACGATGAAGGTGTTCCCACCAAACGCTGGGATTTGGTCAAAGAGGGTATTTTGGTCAATTATCAAGCCATTCGTGACCAAGTGCACATCATTGACCAGCAAGAATCTCACGGCTGCTGCTATGCCGATAGTTGGGCTTCCGTGCAATTTCAACGCATGCCGAATGTCTCGCTTGCACCGGGCAAAGAGCAACGCACGCCTGAAGAGCTTATCAAGGATGTTGACAAGGGCATTTACATCATCGGCGATGGGTCTTACTCGATTGACCAGCAGCGTTATAATTTTCAATTTGGCGGACAGCTCTTTTATGAAATCAGAAATGGCAAAATTGCGGGCATGCTCAAGGATGTGGCGTATCAAGCCAATACGCAGGAGTTTTGGAATTCCTGTGTGGCAATCTGCGATGCGCGCGATTACCGTTTAGGCGGCACGTTCTTCGATGGCAAGGGTCAGCCCGGACAAATCAGTGCCGTTTCGCATGGCAGTGCCACCGCTCGATTCAACGGTGTGAATGTGATTAACACAGACCGAAAAATCTAACACTGACATGGCAATTCTTACTGAAGCTGAAGCCAAACGCTATATGGAGAAGGTACTCTCGTTCTCCAAAGCAGATGAATGCGCTGTCAACTTGAGTGGCTACAAAAGTGGAAATATCCGCTACGCCCGCAATACCCTTACGACCAGCGGCGCGCAGAGCGGCATTTCTTTAGTGATTCAGTCTTCCTTTGGCAAGCGCATGGGGACGTTCACGACCAATGAACTCACCGATGCGGCTCTTGAGCAAGCCGTTCGCCGTTCTGAAGAACTCGCCAAACTTGCGCCCGAAAATCCAGAGTATGTCAAAAATCTTGGCAGACAAAGCTATCTCTCGTCTAAGACCCATTTTGAGTCAACGGCTAACATCACGGCGGAGTATCGCGCAACAGTTGCGGCGGCGGGCATTGCGCCCTGTAAGCAAAATGGGAATTTGACCGCCGCTGGCTTTTTTCAAAACACGGAAAGTTTTCAAGCCATGGCGAACACGTCAGGGGCTTTTGCTTATCAACTCTCAACGGCTGTTGAGTTTAATCTGACTGTGCGCAGCAATGATGGTACGGGGTCGGGCTATGTCTATCGTGATGTCAACGATATAGACAAATTTGACGCTGTCAGCGCTTCGCAAATTGCTATCGATAAAGCTCTGCAATCACGCGAACCGAAAGCCATTGAACCGGGAAAATACACGGTCATTCTTGAACCGTCTGCATTAGTCTCCGATGAAGGATTGCTCAATCAGATGATAGCAAACATGGACGCTCGGCAAGCCGACGAAGGACGCAGTTTTCTCTCTGGCAAAGGTGGAAAAACCAAACTTGGTCAAAAACTCTTCGATGAGCGCGTTACGATTTACTCTGACCCGCAACATCCCGATGTGCCGGCACAAACTTGGAGCCCTGACGGTCGACCTCAAGAAAAAGTCATATGGATTGAAAATGGCGTGGTCAAAAATCTCTACTACTCACGCTACTGGGCGGAAAAGAAAAATGTCAAAGCAGTGCCCTTCCCCGCTAATTTCATCATGCAAGGCAGCAATGCATCTCTTGAGGATTTAATTAAAGATACCAAGCGTGGGATTTTGGTCACACGCCTGTGGTATATCCGTGAAGTTGACCCGCAAACGCTGCTTTATACAGGGCTGACACGCGACGGCACATTTTACATTGAAAACGGCAAAATCAAGTATCCAATCAAAAACTTGCGCTTCAACGAAAGTCCAGTCATCATGCTCAACAATTTGGAAGCCTTAGGCAAACCGATGCGTATGCTTGGCAACCTTGTACCACCCATCAAGGTCAGAGATTTTACCTTTACCAGTTTGTCAGATGCCGTATAAGCACACTTGCCTTCATCATGACGCTAACATGAATGGACAGGCTGGCTTACCTTATGCTCAATATGTTCCACCTTGGTAGGAGGCACTCATGACAAGAGACAATTTGATACTTACTTCACTCAATCTGTCTAACACTTAACTTCTTCATCCATGGCGATTCTTTCAAAAAGTGAAGCGGAAGCTATTCTCAAAAAAGTCATTGCCTTCTCCAAAGCCGATGATATTGATGCCACACTTAGCGGCGGGCTGGAGGGCAACATTCGCTATGCACGCAACACCGTCTCGACCAGCGGTTTGCAAGATACTCTGACGCTGTCGGTGCAGTCGCGCTTCGGCAAAAAGGTTGGTTCTGCTATTACCAACGAATTTGATGACGCCTCACTGGAAGCCTGTGTGCGCCGCTCGGAAGAGCTGGCAAAACTGGCACCCGATAACCCTGAAACGATGCCCTCGCTCGATCCGCAATCTTACTTGGAAGTCAAAGGTGCATTTGAGGCGACGGAAAACATCACGCCTGAATTTCGCGCCAAAGTTGCCGAAGACAGCATCGTGCCTGCAGCAGCGAAGAAAGTTACTGCCGCTGGCTTTTTCAATGATAACACTGCATTTCAAGCCCTCATGAACCGCCGCGGACTCTTCGGCTACTACAAATTTACAGTGGCGGATTTTTCAGTAACGATGCGCACCGAAGATGGCACAGGCTCTGGCTATGCGGTGCGTTCATACAGCGATGTCAGCAAATTCAATAGCGCCAAAGCCTCGCAGATTGCGATTGACAAAGCCTTGATGTCTCGTAACCCACGTGCCATTGAACCGGGCAAATACACCGTGATTCTCGAGCCTGCGGCACTGCTCAGCACCGTAGATGCCAGTCTCTTGGGCGGCATGCTCTTTGCCATGGATGCTCGGCAAGCTGATGAAGGGCGCAGTTTCTTTTCCAAGAAAGGCGGTGGTAACAAGATTGGCGAACAAATTGTCGATGAGCGCGTTACGGTTTATGCTGACCCGCAGCATCCTGAAATTCCTGCCGCTCCTTTTGCTGGCGACGGTCGCCCGCGCGAGAAAATGATGCTTATCGAAAAAGGTGTCGTCAAAAATCTCTTTTACTCGCGTTACTGGGCAGAAAAACAAGGCAAGAAGCCCATTCCACCGCCCGGCGGCATTATCATGCAAGGCACGAATGCTTCCATTGAAGACCTCATCAAGGATACCAAGAAAGGCATTTTGGTGACGCGCCTGTGGTATATTCGCCCTGTCGACCCGCAAACTTTGCTCTTTACTGGTCTTACACGCGATGGCACGTTCTACATCGAGAATGGCAAAATCAAGTATCCGATTAAAAACTTCCGTTTCAACGAAAGCCCGATTATCATGCTCAACAATCTGGATGCGATTGGAAAGCCCGAACGTATTGGCAATAGTCTTGTTCCGCCGATTCGTGTGCGCGATTTTACATTTACCAGTCTTTCCGATGCCGTGTAATCGTGCTTTTCTTTTGAGTGCAGAGACAAGATGCAGCGACGTGCGTTTTTGAAATCCATCAGCTTTGGCGCGGCAGCCACGATGCTTTCGCCTCTTGCGAACACCTTAGTTTCTGCTTTCGAGCGGCGCCGCAAAGATTTTACATTCACGCGTCTGCAATACACATCGGGCAATTGGGACACCGACCAACGCATGCCCTACAACCTGCTTAATTCACTTATTGAATACACGACCATTGAAGTCGATACGCGTGAGAAAATTGTGGCACTCGATAGCCCTGCGCTTTTTGGCTCGCCATTTTGCTACATGAGCGGACATAAGCTCGTGCAACTGACCAGCAAAGAGCGAGATAATTTTGAAAAATACGTGCGCAACGGCGGATTTGTGTTCGTCGATGACTGCAATCATGACATTGATGGACTCTTTGCCAAATCGTTTGAAGCACAAATGGCGAGCATTTTCGGGCAAGGCGCACTCAAAAAAATTCCAAATTCGCACAAACTCTACTCTGCTTTCTTCAAATTTGAGAACGGTCCGCCCACCACTTCATTTGAGCTCAATGGCTGGGGCGATGACCTTGTGCACGATTATCTCAAAGCTATTGAGATTAACGGTCGCATTGGCGTGCTGTATAGCAATAAGGACTACGGCTGCGAGTGGGATTATGACTTTCGCAACAAACGCTGGCTGGCTGAAGACAACACCAAATTCGGCGTCAATATCATCCTTTATGCCATGACGGCATAGGCTCTTTGTGCCATGTCAGTTCATAGTTTTTTAATGCAATAAGATTTTCCTGTGGCTTTCACGCATGAGTTATCGTTCAGACCTCACAGAAGCCGACGTGGATAGGCTTTTGGATAAACTGATTGCCCTACGCGCCGAAATTCAGAAAGTGATTGTCGGACAGCACGAGGCGATTGAGCAACTGCTTACGGCGTTTATTGCCGGTGGTCATTGTCTCCTAGAAGGTGTTCCCGGACTGGCTAAAACGCTCATGATTCGCACGCTTGCCGATGCGGTGGCACTGCAATTTCGCCGCATCCAATTCACGCCTGACCTTATGCCAAGCGACATCATCGGCACGGAAATTTTGGAGGAAGACCATACCACAGGCAAACGCTTCTTCAAGTTTAACAAGGGTGCAATCTTTTCTAACATTGTTCTTGCTGATGAAATCAATCGCACGCCACCGAAAACACAAGCCGCACTGCTGGAAGCCATGCAAGAATTTGCCGTCACACAAGGCGGCATCACCTACCCACTTGATAGACCGTTTTTTGTTTTGGCAACACAAAATCCCATCGAGCAAGCGGGCACGTATCCTTTGCCTGAAGCCCAACTCGATCGGTTTCTGCTCTACATCAAAATTGGTTACCCTACGGAAGCGGAAGAAATTGAGGTGCTGCTGAACACCACTGGCAGTAAGAAAAATCAAGTGCAGGCAGTAATTGGTGCCGAAGATATTTTGAATCTGCAAAAAATTGTTCGCGATGTGCTCATGAGCGAGTCGCTGGTTCGTTATGTGGCGCAAGTGGTGCGCAGCACTCGTCCCGCCAGTTCAAGTCTTGCCTTTGTGAAAGATTGGGTCAGTTGGGGCGCCGGTCCTCGTGCCGGTCAGGCTATGATTCTTACCGCCAAGGCACGTGCCTTGCTTCATGGGCGTTTTGCCGTCACACTCGACGACCTTCGTGCCATGGCATTCCCTGTGCTTCGGCACCGCATCATCGTCAATTTCAAAGCGGAAGCCGAGCAGATTACATCCGACATTGTTACCAGAGAACTTCTTGAGAAATTACCTGAACCAAAAAGTCCGTTGACTTAATGCTTGTGTGCCGTTTAGCTTTACTCAAGTTCAATTATTCGGCTGATGTCAGTCACATCATATCGTTTTATTGACCCGCATGTCTTAGCGGCGCTTGACAACTTGCAACTTGTTGCCCAAACTGTGGTGGATGGGTTTATGTTAGGGTTGCATCAAAGTCCGAAGTCAGGCGTGGGTTTGGAATTCAATCAGTATCGGAGCTATCAGCCCGGCGATGACCTGCGGCGCGTGGATTGGAAAATGTATGCACGCTCCGATAAATTCTTCGTGCGTGAATCGGAAGTAGAAACCAGTGTGACAGTTCGCTTTGTGTTAGATGCCAGCGCTTCTATGAACCACACTGAGAATCGCCTGTCGAAGTTTGATTATGCGCGGTTTCTGATTGCTTCGCTTGCATACTTGGCTCATCGTCAGGGCGATGCGATTGCGCTCCATGCGCTTAGTGATGAAGTTGGGCTCTATCTTGAGCCCAGTCGGCATCACCGTCATCTTCACCGCGTGCTCAGTGCGTTACAGACTTTGCATGCTCGGGGCAAGTGGCAGTCGTGGTCTGCGCTTGAGCCGATTTTTACGACCTCTCGCCATCGTGATTTGCTAGTGTTTGTCAGCGACATGCACGAACACGGCGAAGAACTGCGCACCGCACTTGCTAAACTTGCCAGCCTTCGCCATGAAGTCTTGCTTTGTCATCTTGTGGGCGAAATGGAACTTTCCTTACCGCAGCGCAGTGCAGTGGTATTTGAGGATTTAGAAAGCGGGGAGCGCATTCAAGTGGATGTTGACACGGCACGTGCTGCGTATCAGGAGGCGATAGCACAGCATGCTCAAGTTCTTCAAGATGTGTTGCTCATGCAGCATATTGCCTACCACCGCTTTCTCATTCAAGCGCCGCTCGATAGTGCGTTACGAGAATTTCTTAGAATCCGCAAAAAAGTAGGGTAATTGCTTGCACTTTTTTCTTCAACCTCATGCACAAATGTGTAAGCGCCCTTGCAGAGACTCTCTCTTTACTGCGCAACGCCAGCCGCTTCTTGACGCTCCAATTCAGCCAGCTCTTCCATTGTGAAGACTCGCGACTTTGTCAGAAACCGCACGCCAAGTGGAATTTCAAGCGAAAAACTTGCGCCTCGCCCTTTGGTAATGTCGATGATCAGTTGCGTGTGTTTCCAGTACTCAAATTGCTCGCGCGACATATAAAACGCACAACCCGCAATTTCACCTAACCTCACATCGTTATCCCCAACGCGATAATCGCTAACGGAAAAACACATCGGCGCAGAGCCGTCGCAACAGCCTCCGCTTTGATGAAAGAGCAAGTCGCCATGCTCGGCTTTCAGGCGTTGCACCACTTCCTCTGCTTCAGGCGTGATTAAAACACGTTTGACCATATTGTTTCCTCCAAGATGAAAATGTAAAAGGCGACGCCGCTACACTGCGACATCGCCCCGAAGACACTACACAACAGATTAGAAGAAGCCAAGTTTGTTCTTGCTGTAAGAAATCAAGATGTTCTTGTTTTGGCGATAGTGATTAAGCATCATGGCGTGTGTTTCGCGTCCGAACCCTGATTTCTTATAGCCGCCAAACGGCGCATGTGCCGGATAAGCGTGATAGCAATTCACCCACACTCTGCCGGCTTGAATGGCTCGTGGCACGGTGTAGGCTTCGTGCATATCGCGCGTCCAAACGCCTGCGCCAAGTCCATAGATTGTATCGTTGGCGATTTCAATCGCTTCTTCAACCGTTGTGAAGGTGGTTACGGCAGTTACGGGACCGAAGATTTCTTCTTGGAAAATGCGCATTTTGTTGTTGCCACGTAGAATGGTTGGCTCGATGTAGTAGCCTTTTTCTAAGCCACTGTTGATGCTGGCACGCTTTCCACCCAAGAGAACTTGCGCGCCTTCTTTTTGAGCAATGTCAAAGTAGGAGAGAATCTTCTCCATTTGGTCGTTTGAGGCTTGCGCCCCGAGCATGGTTTCTTCATCAAGCGGATTGCCTTGTTTGATGGCTTTGGTGCGTGTGATGAAGCGCTCGATGAACTTTTCAGCAATGCTTTCTTGCACCAAGACACGCGACGGACAGGTGCAGACTTCACCTTGGTTGAGTGCAAACATCGTGGCACCTTCTAAGCACTTGTCTAAGAATTCATCATCGGCATCCATGACGCTCTTGAAGTAGATGTTGGGCGATTTGCCGCCGAGTTCCATCGTGGCTGGCACGAGATTGTCTGCCGTGTATTGCAGAATCAAGCGTCCTGTGGTGGTTTCGCCGGTGAAGGCAACCTTTGCCACGCGTGGCGATGATGCCAGCGGCTTGCCTGCTTCTGGTCCGAAGCCATTAACCACGTTCAGCACGCCTTCGGGAATCAAGTCTTGAATGAGCTCGAGCCAAACCATGATGCTGGTAGGTGTTTGTTCAGCGGGCTTGACAACAGTGCAGCAACCTGCTGCCAGTGCAGGCGCAATTTTCCACGCCGCCATCAAAAGCGGGAAGTTCCACGGAATGATTTGTCCGACAACGCCAATCGGCTCTTTGATGTTGAGCGAAAGCGTGTTGGCATCAAGTTCTGACGCAGTGCCTTCTTCGGCGCGAATGACACCGGCAAAGTAACGGAAGTGATCCACAACGAGAGGCAAGTCAGCATTAAGTGTTTCGCGAATGGGCTTGCCGTTGTCGACGGTTTCCACTTCGGCGAGATAGACAAGATTTTTTTCGGTGATGTCGGCAATTTTCAGGAGCAGGTTGCTGCGTTCAGTTGCCGAAGTTCTTGACCATTTCGGGAAGGCTTTGTGTGCCGCATCGAGTGCAAGGTCAATGTCTTCTTTGGTTGAGCGTGCCACTTCCGAAATAAACGAGCCATCAATCGGAGAGAAGTTCTCAAAGTATTGTCCTTTGACAGGTGGCGTCCATTTGCCTCCGATGAAATTATCGTAGCGCGATTTGAACGTCGGGCGCGGGTGAATCTTGCTGGATTTAACCGCTTCTTCAACGAGCATTGTCATAGTTCTTAACGGGTTTGGTTACTGAAAAAAGATGATTGAATAGAAATGTTCGATGTGGCATAAACATCGTCTTTTCCTCGAAGAAAACATTGCACAATTGTCTCAAATTGAAACGTCCTAATCGTCTGAAACGCTTTCGAAGGAAGTACTCCTATTTTGGAAAACTCTGTGTTAACTTTTTAGTCCTATCTATACTTCTCGGTTCAGCAAAGGAGGAAGTAGTATGAGTAGAAAGCGCCTATTACTAAGAAGGAAGAATTTCACGCTGTCTGCAAATCCAACCTCATGGTTTTCTCCCCAGCTTCTGCGCACCATTGCATATATCCGTCAGCATCTGAGTGAGCCGCTTTCCATCAGTCAGTTGTGCCGATATTGCTGTATGAGTCGGGCAAATTTTTTCCGTGCGTTCAAGCGTGCAACGGGTCTTTCACCTGTGGCGTTTATCAATCGTGAGCGAGTGCTACGCGCTGCACAGTTGCTCTTGCAAGACTTTCGCTCTTTAGCAGATGTGTGCTATCAGGTTGGCTTCAACAGTGTGAGTTATTTTATTCGCACCTTCAAGAAACACTTAGGGATGACACCGCTGCGCTACCGAGCCACCGTTGCTAAGGTGCGTATGTCGCTTGGTACTTGACGCATGTGCATTCGCTCTTGTCTCCATTGTTTTCAAATTTCATGCACCTGCTCATGCCACTGCGATTCGCTTTGTTCAGCAAACATGCTGGTCATTCCGAGCGTAGCGAGAGATCCACATACCAATTGTACACGGAGCACACAGATTGAACAGATATCGCACAGATTTCAAGAAACACAAAAGGGCGAGTTGACCTCCCCCTAAGCCTCCTAAAAGGAGAGGGAATGCCACCTCGCCCTGTTGCGTTGCTCTTCTTACAAAAGAGAGGGACGTTTCGGCAGTGCTGAAAAAGAAATGACCTCACCTGTTGCTTTGCAACTTCCCTCTCCATACAAAGCAGAGGAACATGTCGGCAGTGCTGAAACAGCGTGAGCCCAAAAAGACAAATTAACCCCACTCAGCGTGAGACTGTATGCACCCACCTTCTGCCGTTCGATTTACCAGCGTCGCCACTTCCCTGCCCAAGAGACCTATCTGTGCACTGTCGTTATGAATTCTGCACTTGCACATGGAATACCAATTCAGTGATTATCGTGTTCAATCCGTGCGTTCGGTGTGCCATTCTTCGTGTGCTCGCTTTTTACACCGCTCTGTGTTAAGTTCAGAGCAGTTTCTTTTTTTGCATCATGGTCGAATTGCTTTCACCACTTGCGCTTACAGCCCTATCGTCTTTGGCTGTGCCACTTGCCATTCACTTGCTTAGTCGGCATTATGCGCAGGTTATCAAAGTTGGCTCAATTAAGTTTCTCAAAGCGGCAGTGCCATCGGCTTTTCGCCGGTTTGCACTTTCGGAGTGGGGGTTGCTGGTTCTGCGCCTGTTGTTGCTGGCTTTGGCTACTTTGGCGCTGGCGCGTCCCATTTTGCACGCACGCCTTGAGACTCGCTCTGCACCTGGTTGGGTGCTTGTCAGTCCTGACATCTGGCAGCGCACCACTGACCCACATCTCTACCACTGCATTGACTCGCTATGTGCGATAGGCTATGAGGCGCATCTGCTCTTGCCCGGTTTTCCCGCTCTGCCGCCCGATAGCGTTGCCGCTGAACCTATTGAGCTCTGGTCTATGCTCGAAGAACTTGACCACCTGCTACCTCAAGACACTCGCCTCGTTGTGCTGACTGGTGAGCAAGTTGCTCTGCTGCGTGGTATGCGCCCTACACTTTCTCGTGAAGTCATCTGGCTCACTTTTGCTCATGCCGAGAAAAAAACATGGGTTCAATGTGCCAAGTATGTTGGTAAGGATAGCGTGTGGATTGTTCTGGGTGAAAGCCACCGAGATTACAGCCGTTTTCAGACCAAACTCATTTCACGATTTGAAGCCGAGCACGAACGATACATCCTTCCACCGCCAGCGCCTGCTCCACACATTGCGATTTTTTTTGATGAGCCAAACTCGCACGATGCCACCTACTTACGCTACGCCTTGCAAGCTATCCGACAACAATTTTTCTTCGACTTCCAACTCACGGTGCGACCCAGTCAGGATAGCACTGCCTTTCGCTCGTCTCCCGACATACTTTTTTGGCTCTCGGAGCGTGCCCTGCCACCGAGCTTGACTTCAGCCCCACTTCTTTTGCGATACGGCGGCAGTCGCCCTTCATCTCTTCAGAGCGTGATAGCACTACCACACGGCGAGCAACTCAAACTTAGCCAGAAAGCCTCTGACACCCTGCGTGGCAATGCGCTTTGGACCGACGGGTTTGGTGCGCCCATCTTAGAGCAACGCCGCACCGCTCATGGCACCGAATACATTTTTTACAGCCGTTTTTCACCCGACTGGAATCAGCTTGTGCTTTCGCCAATTTTCCCCGAATGGATTGCGCAACTTGTGCTTCATGAGCTTCGTCAGCCTTATGAGCATGACCTGCGCCGCACAACCAACCTTCAACGCCTGCCGCACCATGCGCGCCTACCTCAACCTTCGCTCTCTGCAACCGCAGCAACGACCGCTCCACACACGCCGCTTGCCTTGCCACTATGGATTTTCGTGACGATTTTGTTTATCATCGAGCGTGCACTTGCGCACCAGCGCCTGAACACATAGAACATCTGACTTGAACTGAATCATGTCGCCACTTCATACGCTTGCCTCATACTGGAATCGGCGTGTGCTCATGAGCCTTGTGCTTATGGCTGTTTCTTTTGCACTGGCTCTCCTGCTTCTAGTATCCTACTTTCTTGACCTACCGATTTTGCATGCTGCATGGATGTGGATAGCCCTATCGGTTGTGGGATTTTTCTTGCTCTACCTGTTTTGCAAGCATCGATTGGCCACCCCAGAAAAAATTGCCGAGCATTTGAATCGCACTGCACCGCAGTGGGAAGAAAGTGCGCAACTTTTGCTCAAACCTGCTGCTGAACTATCGCTCTTAGAAGCCAAACAGCTTCAGCGACTGCGAGCACAACCCTTGCATGCAGAAATGCTTTTGCCTAACCCCTTTGTCAGCGCCTTAAAACTTTCCGTAGCCAGCATCGTGTGTGCAGTACTCACGCTTTGGCTGAGTTACATTCTGCGCCTCGAAGTCCCTCACGCCACACAAGCCCTGCCTTCTTCTCACACGGCGGTTTTACTGCCCACGATTACACGCTTCGATGTTGAACTGGTGCCGCCACGCTACACTCAGCGAGAGCGCATCACGTCATCCTCACTTGACCTCCGCACCTTTGAGCACAGCCAAGCGACATGGACACTTGAACTTTCACAGCCTGTGCGTGCCGCCCGACTCATCTTCAATCATGACGATACGATTTACTTCCCTGCAGAAGGACTCATGCGGCAAGCGAGCACCACACTTTCTCGCAGTGGATTTTACTTTTTGGAAGTGGAAACAGAGCACGGCATAGAGCGAAGCAACTACTACAAAATTTCCCTTGCGCGCGATGAGCCGCCTACGATTAGCCTTCTTGAGCCACATCAGCGCACCGAAGTGGATTTGATGCGGCACTCACGTCTGACTGTGGTCGCTCGTATCCATGATGACTTTGCAGTGCGTGAGAGCAAAGTGCAAGCCGTTCTTGCACAAGGCAAAGGCGAAAACATTCGATTCAAAAAATTTTTCTTCCCATTTGACTTTATTCATCGTGGGCAGCACACCAAAACGCTTGACCTTTTGGCGTTAGGACTTAAGCCGGGCGATGAACTCTACCTTACAGTTGAAGCAAAAGACAATCGCGAGCCTCAACCGAATCCTGCGCGCTCCGAGACCGTGCTCATCACCACCAAAGACACAGCCGAAGTTGAGACAGATTTCAGCATGTCGTTACCAGTTGCGGCTCAACCAGATTATTTCCGCAGTCAGCGTCAAATCATCATTGATACCGAGAAACTCTTGCGAGAGCGGCGCATGCTTTCGCCAGCAGCGTTCCAAGCCCGTTCTGAAGCTTTGGGCGTCGACCAAAAAGTGCTACGCTTGCGCTATGGCAAATTCTTGGGCGAAGAGTTTGAATCCGCCATCGGTGGCACTCCGATGGAAGAGATTGAGCAAAGTTTGGCGCCTAAAGACTCTACGCCGCATCCCTTGCTGAAATTCATTCGTCACGTGCATGACGAAAACTGCGGACATCTTTCCAAAGCCTCGTTGGCAGCATTGGAGAAAAATCCAAACGAAACTACCGTGGAAAAACTGATGAGCCAATTTGTCCACACTCACGATACCGAAGAAGGCGCAACATTTTATTCCGATGCTATCAAAGCGCAACTCAAAGCCGCACTGGCAGAGATGTGGGACGCCGAACTCTACTTGCGCATGCATAAACCTGAAGAAGCCTTGCCCTACGAACTCAAAGCACTCAAATTGCTCAAGGACTTGCAGCAAAACTCGCGACTGTATGTGCAACGCATGGGCTTTGAGCCGCCACCGTTGAAGCCTGATGAGAAGCGCCTCACCGGTAAGCTGGACAAGGTCTCTTCGCGCACAGACTCGCAGACTGTTGTCTCGCAAGATGAATTTGCCACCGTGCGAGAGGCTTTAGCGGTCATTTCTAATCTGCGTTCTGGTCAAGAGCTGGTATCTGGAAACGCCTTGCAACACCTGACACAAGGCGCAAGAGCACTGGCACGCGCTGCCGAGAGCGACCCCTTGCGTTACCTTGATGCCTTGCAAGCCTTGCGCCAATTCCTTGATGCCGCCGAGCAACAAGGACGCGCCCCACTTGTTTATCTTCAGCCTATCGAGCGTGCTTTTTGGTCACTTTTGCCCGAGCCCGAGCCACAGCCTAAACGACGCGATTTGCCTGTGCCTGCACTGGCGAAATCGTATTTTCAACACTTTGGCTACACCCGATAGCATCAGATGGAATTTGCACTTCGTGGCTTGTGGCAATGGGTTCTTTGGCTTATCGCCGCCTTGATATTGGCTTACCTTGTGCGCTTAGAACTTCGCCGTCCTAACAGGCGCCAGTTAGCCCTACGCTTGCTTGCCAGTGCTGTCGCACTGCTTTCATTAGCCCTGCTGTGTTTAGAACCCATGTATCGACAACCTGTGCGTGTCAGCGATGCTTTTCTGCTCACTTCTGGTTCTGATGCCAAGCAAGTTCAGCATGCTGCCGACTCACTTCATCCCGCATGTATTTTTGCTCTGCCGCATGCGCCCCTGACGGATACACTTGACAATTTGGAGCGCTTGCCAAATGTTGCCATGCTCTTGCGTCGGTATCCACATGTTCGCCGCGTCCATATCTTTGGCGATGGCTTGCGCCCCGATGAACTTGAGAGCCTTTCTCATCTTCAGTTGGTCTTGCATCTTGCACCGTTGCCGGATGGTCCTGTGGCCGTTTCTTATCCTCATCGCATTGCGCTTGGTGAACCACTGCGAGTTCAAGGCACGTGGCATGCTTCACGCCGCGATTCGCTTTGGCTATATCTTGATGTCAATGGTGAGCACTGCGATTCACTTTCGCTTGTCGGTGAAAGCCAGTTGCCTTTCGAACTTAACGCCGTGCCGAGGCAACCCGGCAAGTGGCTCTACACCTTTTGCGCTCTGCGCACCGCCCGAGATACAGCATTTGCTGGCACGATTCCCATCCAAGTCGTCCCGCCGCAGCCCATCCATGTCTTGATTCTGGAAAGCGCCCCAAACTTTGAGACCCGAACTTTGAAACAATGGGCTTCCATCACTGGCAATGCTTTGGTGATTCGCAGCATGGTCAGCCGCGAAAAATTCTTCACCGAGTTTTTGAACACTACACCCTTTGCGCTTGAACGGCTGACCCCCAGCATCCTTGAAAAAGTTGATGTGGTCATCATTGATTTGCAGACACTCGTGCGTCTGTCGGCATCCGAGCAAGCCGCCTTGCGTCAGGCTGTGGAAGCTGGATTAGGGCTTTTGATTGCCCTACCCGATGCTCCTGCTGTGCGTCAGCTTAGAGAGCATGATTTTTTCTTGGGGTTCTTTACTGCTGTGCCAGAGTCACGTCAGGGACGCTTTGTGAGACCGCAAGGGTTTTCTTTGCGGCATTCATCCAGTACTGCCTTGCCTATTGCTCCGCTTCGGCTTCGTGGTAACTTCGGCACCGAGATCTTGATGCAGGATGAAGCTGGTCAGCCATTGGTTCTAAGTAGCACACGGGGCTTGGGCAAAGTCGCTGTGAGTATTGTGCAGGAAACCTTTCGCTGGGCATTGGAAGGTCAGCGTGAGCTTTATGCTGACTACTGGAGCCATGCCTTAAAGTGCCTTGCACGCCCAAATTTGGACACTGACCTCTGGACGCATAGCCTGCTACCAACCGTAGATTTGCCTTGCCACTTTACGCTGCGCACCTCTCCAGCAATGCCTATTGCAGTTGTGGAATTGCCCAGCGGTGTGTGCGATACGCTTTTTTTCCGACAACATCCCATTGAGCCCACGCGTTGGGAGAGCACACTCTGGCCACGCGAGCCGGGCTGGCATCAAGTTCAGCGCATCGGCACAGCGGATAGCACTTCTGTGGCATTCTATGTGCATTCAAGTCAGGAGGAGTGGTCGTCACTTCGTCGTGCGCTCATGCATCAGGCTACGCAGGCATTTGCTCATTTGCATCCTCATGATAGTGTGCACGTCAGCATGGTGCAGACTTACGAGCCAATCTCGCCGTGGTGGTTCTTCGTGCTATTTGTGATGGCGGCAGCGTATCTTTGGGCAGAGCGAAAATTCTAATCGCACCGCAAGGAAACTCAATTTTCATTCATGCGAATTTTGCGGCACGCTATCTTCTCTCGGAGATGCTGAATTCTGTAGCTGCCTTTGGCACGAGTCGACCGATGAGCTGTTCAGCAATCTGCACAGCATTTGTCGCAGCGCCTTTGCGGAGATTATCGGCAACAATCCACAGGTTGAGACTTTTCGGCTGCGACAAATCGCGCCGCACTCGCCCGACGAAGACCTCATCTCGCCCGTAGCAATCTATCGGCATCGGATAAAGCCGCTCTGCTGGATTATCCTTGAGCACCACACCTTTTGTGGAAGCAAGAATCGCTCGCACTTCATCAAGGTCAAACTCGTTTTCAAATTCAATGTTGACCGCCTCACTATGTCCGCCATAGACGGGCACACGCACTGTTGTAGGAGAGACCTGAATGGTATCGTCTCCCATAATTTTTTTTGTCTCGTTTATCATCTTCATCTCTTCTTTGGTATAGCCATGCTCAACAAATTCATCGATTTGCGGCACCACATTGAAGGCAATAGGATGAAAATGCGTGTAGCGTTCAGGCTTTACGCCAGCCAGTTCTGACTGCAGGGCTTCTAAGCCAGTTTTGCCTTTGCCGGTTACCGACTGATAGGTTGAAACCACCACGCGTCGCACTCTGTAGCGGTCATGTAGCGGCTTGAGCACCACGACCAGCTGAATGGTCGAGCAGTTCGGATTGGCAATAATCGGGGCAGGGCGTCCTGATGCATCAAAAATTTTTTCAGCGTTGACTTCGGGCACGACTAATGGCACATCTGGCACCATTCGAAATGCCGAAGAATTATCAATCACGATAGCGCCTTGTGCTGCCGCAATTGGCGCCCACTCTCGGCTGACGGCTGCACCAGCTGAAAAGAGTGCAATATCTACATCCGCAAATGCCTCTGCTGACGGCACACGCACCAAGTATGACTGCCCTTGAAATTCAAGGGCTTGCCCAGCAGAACGCTCGCTTGCTAAGAGTACCAGCTCACGGACTGGAAACTGACGTTCTTTCAAGCACGCCAGCATTGTGCGCCCAACTAAGCCGGTGGCACCTAATATGGCAACTTTGTAAGAAAATGGCATGGCAAATACAGTAGATGACTGAAATTGTGATTGGAATTATGCTTCAAGTGTGGCAATACCGCCTGCTCTATCCCTAATTCGGTATGTCATAGGTTGCTGCGGCATTGCGGTTTTTTGCAAATCTATGATGTTTTTCATTAATCTCTTAACCGATGTGCCCTGCTATGCGGGCTTTTTCTTATGCAGAACCCGACCGAGAATGCTCATGCACATGCCGTTTGAGCTAAAATTTCTGCTATTTGATTTGGCAAAGTTTGAAAATTTATTAGCTTCTGTGCCTTAGCTTACAGTTACCAAAAATTTGAGTCATGCATCATTACGCACACATCTCTCATTACCTTCTCATACTACTTTTTTGCCTCGTCATGAGCGATTCCGCTTTTTCACAAGGGGGCACACGCTATCAATTGCCACCCAAGGTATTCATTGACCTCATTGATGCACCACCCACGCCCGCGGTCAGCCTCTCTCCGAAAAATGATGTGATGCTGATTATGGAGCGTCCGAGTCTGATACCCATTTCCGAGCTGGCCGCACCAGAGTATCGTCTTGCCGGCTTACGTCTGAACCCGTTCACGAATGCTCGCAGTCGGGCAACATATTTCACCAAATTTGTCATTAAAGTTCTCGAAAGCGGCAAGGAAACTGCCATTACAGGTCTGCCCGATGACGCTCGTCTTGGCATGCCGCGCTGGTCGCCCGATGGCAAATATCTTGCCTTCACGCTCACACGCCCAAACGGTGTGGAACTCTGGATTGCTGACATCTCCAAAGGCGCTGCAAAAAAGCTGCTCGATGCCCAGCTCAATGACATCTACGGCACGACCTTTGTCTGGCTTCCCGATAGCAAAACGCTCATTGCCAAACTGATTTCCGACAAGCGTGGCGCTCTACCTGCCGCGCCCACTGTCCCCACTGGTCCCGTGATTCAAGAAACTTCTGGGAAAACCGCCGCCGCTCCGACTTTTCAAGACCTGCTTAAAAATGAGCATGACGAAGCCCTGTTCGAATACTTCCTTGCCTCAAAACTGGTGCGTGTCTCACTCTCTGGTGAGGTCAAGCCTTTGACCAAAGAAGGCTTGATTACCAGCATTCAACCGTCGCCCAATGGCAAATACCTACTTGTAGAATCACTTCATCGCCCGTTTTCTTACCTTGTGCCCGCCTCGCGCTTCCCTACGAAAATTGAAGTGCTCGACCTAACCGGTAAGGTCATCAAAGAGATTGCCGATTTGCCGCTTGCGGAAGATATTCCACTCGGTCGTGATGCGGCGCGCAAAGGCGTCAATGCCTGCACTTGGCGTCCTGACGCACCAGCTACGCTTTACTGGTCAGAAGCTCAAGATGAGGGCAATCCTAAAGTGAAAGCCGATGTGCGCGATAAGCTCTTTATGCTTAGCGAACCTTTTAGCGGCAAACCACAAGAGCTGCTTGGGCTTGGCTATCGTTACCAAAATGTGCTGTGGAGTGACAAAGGCTTTGCCCTTGTTAATGAGACTTGGTGGTCAACGCGCCGCATCCGCACATGGAAAATTAACACGACCTCGACTTCAGTCTCACCTGAACTGCTCTTTGACCGTTCCTTCGAAGACCGTTACACCGACCCGGGCACGCCGGTCATGAAAACCCTGCCGAATGGCAGAAGTGTTCTACATTTAGCTGACAATGGTCAATCGCTCTTGCTTATCGGTGATGGAGCTTCTCCCGAAGGCGATAAACCGTTCATCGATAAATTCATCCTTTCTTCAAAGCGAAGTCAACGCCTGTGGCAGTCTGAAGCGCCCTACTACGAATACCCTGTTGAAGTGCTTGACGACAACGGCACTACAATTCTCACCAGCCGTGAATCGCAGACTGAACCGCCGAACTATTTCATTCGCAACCTTTCAAAAAATACCCTGGCACCGCTGACAGCTTTTCCGCATCCTGCACCGGCTTTAGCCAAGATTCAGAAGGAACTTATCAAGTATAAGCGTGAAGATGGAGTGGAGCTTTCTGCGACACTCTACCTTCCCGAAGGCTATACGCCTGATAAAGGTCCTTTGCCGATGCTGATGTGGGCGTATCCGCGTGAGTTTAAGAGCGCACAGGCAGCCAGTCAAGTGGTCGGCTCACCCTATCGCTTCTCACGCCTCAATTGGGGCTCGCCACTCTTCTGGCTGACTCAAGGCTATGCGATTCTCGATGGTCCTACTATGCCCATCGTTGGCGAAGGCGGCAAAGAACCCAATGACACATATGTGCAGCAATTGGTTGCCAGTGCCAAAGCCGCTGTCGATGAAGTGGTGCGCCGTGGCGTTGCTGATAGAAAACGCATCGCTATTGGCGGACACTCCTACGGTGCCTTCATGACCGCCAATCTTTTAGCACACTCTGACCTTTTCTGCGCTGGTATTGCACGCAGTGGCGCCTACAACCGCACGCTGACACCTTTCGGTTTTCAGAACGAAGAACGCACGCTGTGGCAAGCACCTGATACCTACATCAAAATGTCGCCCTTCATGCATGCCGATAAAATCAATGAACCCATTTTGCTCATTCACGGCGAAGCCGATAACAACCAAGGCACTTTCCCTCTCCAAAGCGAAAGACTCTTCAACGCGCTCAAAGGGCTTGGCAAAACCGCTCGGCTCGTGCTCCTGCCCCACGAATCGCATGGCTACCAAGCACGCGAATCCGTCCTACATATGCTCTACGAAATGCATCAATGGCTGGAAAAGTATGTCAAGCAGGCTGACACCAATACCTCACTGGCAGATTAAGAACATGCATGCTTTCAGCATGAAGTTCATGGGTGCTGCACCACCGGGTGTAATTAGCATTCTTTCGTTGGGATTTATGCCGCTGCAGCCATCTGATGGCCTGGCATCACGCCACACTTTTGTATGCTTCCACGATATCGTAGCAAACCTGATTGACCAAAGCCCCTTGTGTTGTATCTTCACGCAAGTGCTAATTCCAACAACATTTGTCTGTATTGCGCTTATGCCAAATACTTCACTGAGCCCCCGTTGGGCACGATTGCAAAAAGTTGAGGAAATCGAGACTGACCAATACTTTATCGATGTCTATGTCTGTCCAGTTACCACTGAAGAGTTGCGTGAAAAATATCTCAATGAGCCGCCCGTTCTCTACGCTTTTGCGGTGTTCGATAAACAAAATACCTATCTGCTTAGCTATGCACTTGAGATGCGTGAAGCCATACGCATTTTGCCCGATGAGACAGAAGAAACTTACATTGGCTATTTCCTTGAAGCCTTTTGTGAGCATCAGCATTTTACTTGCAAAAACTTCAAGGAAATTGAACCTGATTTAGAAACTGTGCGTACAACTGTTATTTCTTTTGTTGTCGAGTACAACGCTGTGGAGAAAATGTTGGAATACGACCGAGAGGTCTCACAAAATCAAAGCAAAGTTAATGATAATCCCTCATGAGCGCGCTTCACATATTTCTTTTAAGGCGTTAGAGAGCTGCTCTATGTCAAATGGTTTCGGCAGCACTTTGGATTTGGCAAGGTACCGAATTTCTCTCTCCTCATCATCAGAGAGTGCTCGCCCTGTCATCATGAGCACAGGCATAGTGTTATTTTTTGCGCGTAGCCATCTCAAAAATTCCAAGCCGTCGCAGAGCGGCATCTCATAGTCTGTTATAATGAGCTTCAGCTTGTCCGCAAACTGTTCATACAGTTGGATAGCCTCCCTGCCGTTTTGTGCGGTCAAAACATCACACTCTTCCAAAAACCAGTCTTTGAGCAACTCCCGTATTGTGGGGTCATCTTCAACTATCAGCAGCATGTTTCCTAGAAGTTTTTGTTGCTTGAAAAGTAATGTTTCTCCTGTAGAGAATTTAGGCTTTTTTTTCGCTAAAGAGAAAATTTTGTAATATGGAAGGTGTAAAGACGAAAGAACGGCTGACAACAGCTTCAACGAAGGAAAGGACCATCCAAGATGTGGGCATGCGCTTACGAGAGGTTCGTATGGCTCTTGGATACAGCCAGCAGTATTTTTCAGCGCTGCTTAATACCTCGGCAGGCTTTATCAGCGAAATCGAAGGCAATAAGAAATCACCCGGCATTCAGCTTCTCTATTCGCTATGGCGAAAATTCAATATCAACATTAATTGGCTACTGACTGGAAAGGGCACCATGTTTAATTCTCACTCTCGCTCAGAGCACACTTCCCCTTCTCAAGAGCCTCAACGTTCTGACATGGAGCAGGACCTTTCGATTCATCAGCAGATTGTTGCACTTCAGCAAGAAAATGAGAGACTGCAGCAAAAGGTGCGAGAGTTGCAATCGCAAGTTGCTCTGCTCTCTGAGCTAATTATCAAGATTAAAAAATCCTAAATCCTTTGACGTTTCCTGTTCGTTCTGGCTTTTTGCTTCCCCTAACAGCTTATTTTTCTTGCTCTGCTTTACAGCCTTTCAGCCTGTGGGGGTCAGGCAGTTAGGGTGGCTTGGGGGGGATTTTGTTCTTTGCGCATTACTTGCCTTTGAGCGCCTCTAAGAGATAGGCAGCTTCTTTTTTGCGCTCTTCGTCACCGTATTCTTGCACTTTGAGTGCGGCAATTTCTTTCAACTGCTCACGAGCTTGGGCGAATTTATCATCCTTTTCTAAGGCGCGTGCATAATCCAGGCGGAACATTACAAAATCGCCACGCAGTTCAACGGCTTTTGCAAGATACTTGATGGCATCATCCAAGTTGCCCCATGCCAGTCCCAGTGGCATACGCATCACTTCGGGGGTTTCCGAGAGCTTGAGGTGCGTGCGTCCTAAGATGTAGTAGGCAGTTGCCAGTACTTGCGGTCCGGAGCTATTGAGTTGAATGGCTTTTTCGGCATCAGCTTTCGTTTGCTTGACAAGGTCTTTGACGCTCAGCACGCCTTTGAACAGTGCCACTTTACCGTTTGCGGCGGCGCGGCGGACATATCCGACCGAGGCTTGTGGATTGAGCTGAATGGCTTTTTCGGCAAATTCTTTGGCTTTGATGTAAATTTTTTCTTGTTCGCTTTTTGGCTGCATGTCTCCAAAGACCACATAAACACGCGAGGCTCGCCAGAGGACTTCAAAGTCGTTTGGAAACTTGCTCAGCGCGTCGTCGACTTTAGCTTTGGCATCTGCAATTTTGATTTGCTCCATGAGTGCGTCAATTTCGTCGCATATCGCTTTGGACTCTTGGGCATAGAGCGAGATGCCGTGCAATCCCACTAAGGCAAGCAGCAAAAGTAAGGTCCTCATGTTTTGTGAAAATGGTTGAGTTACAAGGCGCATGTTATTTCAGCGAAGATACAAAAAGCCCAGTGTTTGCAAATCATCCTTTGCCGTTTTTGGATTGAGGCAAACGCATGTAATTTCGTCAGCTTTTTTCTTTATCAACAAAACCATCCATACACCAATGGCACATTTGCGATTTCTCTTTTTCTTCTCCTTTGTCTTTTGCCTCAGCACCACTGCATTTGCGCAGCGCGAACAGTTTGGCATTCGCTATGAGCAATTCGGAGTTGTAAATTTGGACAAAGCCGAGCCGGGACTATTAGGCAGTTCATTTGGTGCGTTTGCGCTGACGGGCAATGCCTCGTTCAAAGTGTTTTTGGATAAGCGCGGGGCGTCAAGCCTCACACTTGGTGCGCAGTATCGCTACGTTCGGCTTGAGCCAGAGGTTCGTATTCCGATTGTGACCGCTCCGCCTTCTTCATCTACGGTGAATGCGCCTCGTGAAGCACATCTTCTTTTTCTTGACCTTGTGTTGCAACAGCGACTGTCGGATATTTTTACACTCTTTGTTGCCGTACGCCCCGGTATTTTCTCCGATTTTCGCAATGTCGTCTTCGACCACACCCGTCTTGAAGGTGCGGCATTTTTGGATTGGCGTGTCAGCGATGAACTCACGCTGGGCTTTGGCGCTGCCCGCACCAGTAACTTCGGTCGCGTCTTGATTGTGCCCATCGTGCATGTCATTTACTTTGGCGGCGAATCGTTTATGATCGATGCCATCATTCCACGCAACCTTGATTTGATTTTTTACCCGTCCAAAGAGTGGGAGCTTGGCATAAGTATTCTGCTCAACGGCAGTGAGTATCGCGTGGGAGATGCTGCGCTCAACAGCCTGAACATGAACCAATTTGGCTTTGCAAACTTGACCGCTGGACCAATTGTTCGCTATCAGTTCTTGGAAAAGACCTATCTCTCGCTCGAGGGTGGCTATACGCTACTGCGTCGCACCGAGCTTGCCGACAATCGGCTTTCAGGTGATGCGCGATTTCTGCAGCAGTTCAATCCTGCCAATACATGGTTTTTGCGTGTCGGTATGCAACTGATGTATTAAGGTTGCCAGTGCTGGTTTTGCGGCACGGTTGCGCACTTGTGTTTTGTCATTCCCAGCATTTTCTTTGTGTCATTCCGAACGCAGTGAGGAATCCAGTGCATGGATGCTTCGCTTCGCTCAGCATGACAAGAGCGGAAGTGTCATTCCGAGCATTTTCTTTGTGTCATTCCGAGCGAAGCGAGGAATCCAGTGCGATGTGGATTCTTCACTTCGCTGCACTTCGTTCAGAATGACAGCGCATCTGCAAGGCATCGGCACAACCTTTTCATCTACACGAGGGGCAGTGACTACTCTCTTAGTCTTTGGCGGCGACGTGAAAGGCGTCTCTACCCAGAAAGCGCGCTTCGCTGCCCAATTGCTCTTCAATGCGCAAGAGTTCATTATACTTTGCAATGCGGTCGGTACGCGAGAGACTTCCTGTTTTGATTTGTCCAGCATTTGTGGCTACTGCCAGTTGAGCAATGGTTGCATCTTCCGTCTCGCCACTGCGGTGCGAAATGACTGAGGTGTAGCCGTTGCGTGTTGCCATTTCGACGGCTTCCAGTGTTTCGGTTAGCGTGCCAATCTGATTGACCTTGATGAGAATGGAGTTCGCAATTCCCATCTTGATGCCACGCGCCAGTATCTTGGTATTTGTAACGAAGAGGTCATCGCCGACAAGTTGCACTTTTTGCCCTAATTTTTTGGTCAACATCTCCCAGCCTTCCCAATCATTTTCCGCCATGCCATCTTCGAGCGAAATGATAGGATATTGCTCTACCCAATTTGCCCAGTAGTCGACCATTTTCTCTGACGAGAGTTCTTGCTTTGACGATTTTTTGAAGATGTATTTTTTCTTGCTGGGCTCATAGAATTCTGAGGCGGCTGGGTCGAGTGCAATCATGACATTGCCAGCGGCGGTTGGGGTCGCATTGCTTTTTTTTGATTCCGTTGCGGCTGGCGTGGTGCTCTCACCGGCTTTGTAGCCAGCGCGACCGATGGCTTCAATGACGAGCTCAATTGCTTCTTCATTGGACTTGAGGTTTGGTGCAAAACCACCCTCATCCCCTACGGCAGTGCTATAGCCTTTTGATTTCAGCAGGGCTTTGAGGGCATGAAAAATTTCTGCGCCGCATTGCAGGGCTTCACTGAAGGTGTTAAAGCCCAGCGGCACAATCATGAATTCTTGGAAGTCCACATTGTTATCGGCATGGGCGCCGCCGTTGAGCACGTTCATCATGGGCACGGGCAGGGTTCGTGCAAGTGTCCCACCGATGTAGCGATAGAGCGGCAAGCCAGTAAAATCTGCGCCAGCCTTAGCACAGGCTAAAGAAACCCCCAAAATCGCGTTAGCCCCCAGCTTGGATTTATTTTCTGTGCCATCTAACTCAATGAGTTTATGGTCAATTGCGGTTTGCTCGGTTACCAGCATGCCTGTGAGTGCATCGTTGATAACCGTATTGACATTTTTCACAGCCTTGAGCACACTTTTGCCGAGATATTTTTTCTTGTCGTTATCACGCAGTTCTACGGCCTCATGCTCGCCGGTGCTGGCGCCACTGGGCACTGCGGCACGCCCAAAGGCATTTTCGGTATAGACATCAACTTCAATGGTTGGATTGCCGCGTGAATCCAGAATTTGTCGGGCGGTAATTTTTTGGATAAGTGGCATACTTCGAGTTGGATAAGCGTTGGATAAAATTTTGCAACATTATGGGCAGGCTAAATATACGCCGTTTAGGTAGGATTTACAGAGTGTTAGCCCAAAATTTCTTGCTTTTGCGCGCTCAAAGTTACTTGCGCCTTTGCATGAGAACTTCTACTGGAACGCCATGTGCGCCAAGTAGCGTGTGCAACTGATTCTCCATCAGAGTCTGGGCATCATGAAGCAAGCCTGACGCCAGCACCTGTTGCCGTGCTTTTTCCTGCAAGCGATTGACTGCAACTTCTCGCTCTTCGTGCGTGATATAGTTCCACCAGCCGCTTTCGTCGCGCACGACTTCGTAGCGTGTCATCTCCAGCGAGAGCAGTTTTGGTTCGGGGAACTCTGCAGTGATTTTCGTCGGGTTGGTGGTGATACGCAGCAAAAACCGCTGTTTTAGGTCGTAGCCTGCTTTAGCAGTAAAGATGCCACGCACGACCAGAACCTTTGTACTGCCCAAAAAGGTGTGTGTGTAGGTATCTTCTACCATAAGTGACTTGGAGACGGTTGCCAGTTCCAGAATTGGCGAGGATTGCTGCACGACGACCGTTTCATTGAGTCGCACCTCTGGCGTAACATTGAAGTTGCGCCGAATCCCTTCTGCTGCATTGTGCGCTAAGTCTGTCGGCACTTTTACAAAAATCACATACACTGATAGTGCTATCGCCAGAGCGGCAATGCTAACAGCTACACTGACCAGCACAATTCGTGTCGAGAGGCGCATCTCTGACGTATTTGGATTTTCTATCTTAAACTTACACATTACGCTACAAAACGACCCAAACCTTTTATGCGACGCTCTACTTTTCTTGCCCTTTCTTTTAGCTTGCTTGTCTCATCTGCCTCAGCACAATCCGTGGAGCATGATTTAGTCAATTGGTCAAGCGTGATGGTCACAGCTCGCTTTGGCGAAAGTCCGTGGTCTGTGCAGGTCTTTGCACAAAGCCGCATGATTAGTGGGCTCTCGCAGTTTCAGACAGTTGTGTTCTTGGTCTATGGGCTCTACCGAGTTGTGCCTTCTACCTCAGTCGGCGCAGGCTACATTATTCTAACGCCAATTAACAACCGCATCTTAGATATTTTTTCATTCCAGATTTGGCACGATTTCAAACTTGGTGAGGTGCCTGCCGTGTTGCGCTTGCGTGCTGAAAGCCTTGCTTGGCACTCACCACAAGATATTTTTTTTGATGTTATTCGCTCGTGGCGGTTTCGGATTCGCCCTGAATTTGCCTTTCCGCTTGGTGGCAATTACTCATGGCTTATCAACAACGAGTGGTTTCTGACTTTTGAGGCGCCAGTGTGGAATCAGAATCGGTTTCAGACTGGGGTGCGCTATCGGCAGCCGGGCATTATCATAGATGTACTGTATCAGAATCGGGTCATTAACCGCATGCCGCCGCTTCCAGTGCGAGTCGAGCATATCATTCTACTGAACTTTTTTTACACCTTCACGCTTTGAGTGTCGCTTCTGCCGCTTGTGGCAAGTAGGCTTTAAGTGCCTCGACAAGTGCTGCTGGCGGACGAGAGAGCTTGCCACTTTTATTAAGAAAAGCGTGAATCGTGTAGCCTGAAAAAAGTTTTCCACCAGAGAGTTTTTCAAAGCCTTGATAGGAGAGTGTGACACGCACATTTTCGAGCTTAGCAACATGGGTCTCGATGAGAATTTCATCATCGTATCGAGCCGGCGCAAGATAATCCAAATGAGCGGAGACGACTGGCAACATCAAGCCTATTGATTCTAATGCTTTGTAGGCAAAGCCGCAGTCTCGCAGCAGCTCATTTCGTGCCGCTTCAATGAACTCAAAGTAGCGCGCATAGTAGACGACTTGCATTTGGTCAGTATGCGCATAAATGACACGTAGTGAGTGTGTGAAGACTTTGCGCGGCGCTTGCAACATCAATCTTCTCTCCAGACGCCCATTTTGGCAAACTTCTCAATGCGTTCTTCAACCAACTGTCCGGGTGTTTTGCTCATCAGCATTTTGAGCTCTTGTAGCAAGATGCTTTTCAAGGTTGCCGCTGTCTCTTCAGGATTGCGATGTGCGCCGCCGATTGGTTCGGGCACAATGCGGTCGATGATACCAAGTTCTATTAGGTCAGATGCGGTAAGTTTTAGGGCTTCGGCGGCTTGCTCTTTGAAAGTCCAGCTTCTCCATAGAATCGAGGAGCAACTCTCTGGTGAGATAACCGAGTACCACGCATTTTCGAGCATGAGCACACGATTGCCGACGCCAATGCCAATTGCTCCGCCAGACGCTCCTTCACCGATAATGACGGCGATAATCGGTGTGCGCAAGCGTGCCATTTCAAAGAGGTTACGGGCAATGGCTTCAGCTTGTCCGCGCTCTTCGGCTTCAATGCCGGGAAATGCACCGGGCGTATCAATCAGCGTAATGACGGGTTTTTTGAACTTCTCGGCTAATTTCATTAGGCGTAAGGCTTTGCGGTAACCTTCTGGATTAGCCATCCCGAAATTTCGGAAGAGATTCGATTTGGTATCGCGCCCCTTTTGATGACCGATAATCATGACTGTCTGCGCTCGTCCGTCATCATCAATCATTCGTGCCAATCCACCGACGATGGCTTTATCATCTCCGAAGGCACGGTCGCCAGAGAGTTCTATAAAATCCTGTGTCATCATGTAGATGTAATCCAGCGTATAGGGTCGCTCGGGATGACGAGCCAGTTGCACACGTTGCCAACGCGTCAGATTTCTATAAATCGAAATGCGCAGTTCTTGCACTTTTGCCTCGAGCTGCTCAATATCGCGTGCTAATTCTTCGGCTTTGCCATTGGCGTTTTGCAGGGCAAATTGGCGCATTTCATTGAGTTTTGTCTCCAGCTCTACAATTGGCTTTTCAAAATCTAAAATTACTTTTGCCATGATGCTCTTACTCAAATCAAAGGTTATGGAAATTCTTGTAACACTGGCAGGGCAAAATGATACAACAAAATCTTGCTTTTTGGAAACTCTCGCAATCACATAGCCGCTTTGTTGCTGGCAGGATTTATTCATGAGACAGGTTTGATGTTTGAAGGCATTTTCCTAAGTTTGCCGCCAAGCCAGACATTTGTAAAAAACATTTGAAACGAATACCACTCACTCGAGCGTTGTAGGGACGATTTCAATCTATCTCTCTTGAACAAAGCATATCGCCTCAAAAGGTTATAACCAATGAGACACCTTCATGCGAAAGTTTTAGTATTTGCCACGGTGTGTTTCGTCGCAGTGCTTTCCTACGGTTTTTTGTTTAGCGAAGCTACCGTTGCTCCCAAGCCTGACTCTGTCTCTGAAGCAGAGACACCCAAAGATGAAAGCGGTTGCTTTTCTTGTCATTCCAAGCTCTCTGGCAAAGCGGGCATTAGTGCGGCAATTTGGGAGCGTGATACACACCACCGAGCTGGCGTCAGTTGCGTTGGTTGTCATGGCGGTAATCCGAGCAAGGATATCACCATGGCGAATTTCCAGTTAGCGCATCAAGACATTAAAGATGCCAAGGGCAAGGTAATTACGCCATTTATTGCACGCGGCGATGCCAAAAAGCAAATGGAATGGTGCGGCTCCTGCCACGAAAGTGCCGAAAAGATGCAAACCTACAAGCTCTCTAAGCCTGTTGAAAAACTTGACTTGAACATCAATGCCGTGTATGCCGCCAGCTCGCATGGCGTAGCGGCTTTGAAGGAAGGCAATGCTGCCTCGGCCAGCTGCGTTAGCTGCCACGGTGCACATGGTGCCATGACTGCCGACAATCCACTCTCGCTCACTTATCCGAAGAACATTGCCAACATGTGCGGCACTTGCCACGCCAGCGAAACTTACATGGCCGCCTCTCTTGAAAAGAAGGGCAAGAGTTTTGAAAATCATATCGAGGCATACATGGAAAGCGTGCATGCTAAAGCCATGTATGTCAAGAACGATTTAACTTCACCGACCTGCAACGACTGTCACGGCAAACATGGCAATCATCCTGAAGAGGTAGCTGATGTCACACACGCTTGCAACTCCTGCCATGCCTCTATCGCCTCTGCATATGCAGAAGGACCGCATGTATCGGCTTACTTAGCCGCTGGGAATAACGGCTGCATCAGTTGCCATGGCTCGCCAAATGGTCATCGTATTGCGAACTGGGGTCATGAGAAAGTTGGGATTCAGGAAGGCGCACAGTGTCTGAATTGCCACAATGCGAATGTGCCTGAAGCCCCAGCTTACAAGGTGGCTCTTGATGAGCTCATGGCACAGTTCAACGCCACACGATTGCTTGCTGGCGAATTGAAGTCAGCGGCAGATTCTGTGCGCTACGCCCGCTCACGCGGGCTCTATGCGCGCGCCAAGTATTTTGCGGCGCCACTCAAATCACTTGAAGATTCCTTGCAAATCGCTTGGAAATTCTTCGAAATTGACCGCTTTAGCATTGCGCTCGATACCCGAGAAGATTCACTCAATGCTCGCAAGCTGGTTCCGGTGCTGCTTTCCTTCGTTAAGGACGAAGCCAAATTGAGTGAATTGAAAACAGCTGATGACTCTTTGGCTTTAGCCATTGAGGTTGCCGACTACGCCAATAGCTACCGCAAGTATCAAGCCAATTTGCGCGCTATGGGAAGCGCTGCAAAACTGCATGCTTACCTGACGGATTTTGAACGCACCCACAAAGAAGCCCGTGAATTCTTTGAGGCTCGCGAAAAAGAGGCTATCCCTGTCAGTGAAGAGTTGGCATATTTGGAAGAACTCAAGCGCCAAGCGGATGCTGCTGGCGGCAACCACCATGTTGTGCGTGCAGGGCTTTTTGAAGCCAAGATGGCTGAGGGCTTTGTGGTCAAAGATTCGGTTAAGGCATTAGTGCATAAGACGGAGCAATTGGTCTCTACGCGCAATACCGTTTTGCGTGTTACATTAGTCTTGGCTGGGTTGCTTATTGTTGGCTTAGGTCTTGTCGTCTCCAAACTCAATAATGAGAATCGTGAGCGCGGTCGCGCATAAGGAAGCGGTTTTTTCTCAAAAAAGGCTATTTTCTTCATGCACGCATCACTTAGCGTGCATTTTTTTTCGGATTTATGAAAATGGGATAAGGCGTGAGACAACTTTTAACCAGAGAGCATCTTAGTCGGATTTTTGCAGAAGCCAAGTCAGCCGGGCGTACCAACGAATGTAAGATATGGGCTATAAAAGCAAATTCCCCAGTGCAACGGGTGAAGATTGTCGCCCAACTTATTCACGCTGCCGAACAAGCCAAACTTGTTGCACACGAGATTAGTTTGGCTCTGCAACCTACGATTTTCCAGCAGATTGATAGGGCACTTGCCAAACCGCCCGGGCACATCGATTGCATTATCATCAATGGGTATGTCTCTTCTGCAAAAGATGCGCCAAGTGAAGAACAAATCTGTCATATCTTAGAGGCATTTGCACGCACTGCGCAAGCGCAGATTGTCTCAACAGCGGTCTTTTGTTTGCCCGTGTTTCTTTTAGATTTGGCGTATCGTAAGGCACCAAACTTTTGGCGCAGTGTCAGCACACACATCATTGACTTGAAATTTGCCTCCGAATTGCCCAGAGAGTTAGAGTACGGTTTTGCTCCCGTTGCTGTCGAGCCGCCAGATGTACGTACCAAGCGCTTGCAACTGCTCGAGCAACAACTTGCTGAAATTCGCCAACGCTATAAAGCGACAACGCAAGACCAAATCCCCACGATGCTACTCTTAGCACAGGCTTATTTTGATGACCGCCAATATGAGAAATCCTTTGAGGTCTATAACGACCTTCTGCTGCTACTTAATGCTCCAGAGGACTTGGCACACCGTGCATTAGTTTTGCATCGGCTTGGCATAATTCTTCATCTTTGGGGCTATTATGAGAAGTCTCTGCAGCACTATCGGGATAGCCTTGCTTTGCATAGCAAAGCCGCTGATGTTTCGGGTGCGGCGGAATTGCTACATCAGATTGGTCTTTTGTATCAGGATTTAGGCGAATTTGACAAAGCTATTGATTACTACTCTCGCAGCATTGCCCATAACCGCGAACTTCAGAATTCTAATGCGTCTGCTGGGACTTTGCTCAATCTCGGCATGGTCTATGAGGAAATTGGCTTGCACGCCAAAGCGGTTGAGCATTATCGTGAAGCCTTTGAGCTCTTTCGTCAGAAAAGCAACTTGCGTGGCATGGGTTTGGCTTTGTTCTACGCTGGTGATGTCTATGAAGAGCGCGGGCTTTACAAAGACGCCGCCAAGTATTACTTCACGGCACGAAATATCTTTGAACGGTTCAGCAATCCGTATCATACGGTGCTCACACAGCGCCTTACCGACATTGAGCGCATTATTGGGAAAAGTGAGTATGAAAAACTGATTCAAAGTCTTCGTTCGTCAGGCTCGAAAAGTTCTGCGGCCTCATCAACTGCATCATAGTGCGATATGAAAAGTCTGCTTCGATTGAATCCCTACCTCTGGCGCTACCGACGAGAACTCTTTGCGGGATTTGTGTGCATTTTGCTGACAAACTTTTTTATGATGAGTGCACCCAAGTTCGTTGGGCGTGCTATTGATACCATGAGTGGAAACTTCACCTCGTCAGACGTGCTGCAATATGTCTTGCTTGCGCTGCTTTGCTCTGCTCTTTCAGGGTTGTTCATGTTCTTGGTTCGTCAGTTTATCATTGTGGCTTCACGCAAGATTGAATATGACCTCAAAAATGATTTTTATGCTCACTTGCAACGGCTCTCACAGCAATTCTTTCGCCAGAGCAACACTGGTGACCTGATGTCGCGCGCCACCAACGACCTCAATGCGGTGCGTAACTACTTAGGTCCGGGCATCATGTATTCGCTCAACACGGTCTTCCGTCTTATCTTTGCGCTTTCGGCAATGCTTACCGTTTCGCCAACGCTGACGCTCTTTGCTCTCTTGCCTGCACCCGTGCTTAGCTACCTTGTCTATCGCATGGGAAAAGCTATCCATGAACAAAGTCAAGTCCTGCAAGCCCAATATGGTGAGCTCTCAACCAAAGTGCAGGAAAATCTTGCTGGCATGCGTGTCGTCAAAGCATATGCACGTGAAGACAGTGATATAGCTACTTTTGCAGCATTAAATCGCAACTACTACGACCAAAATCTGAAGCTGGCGCGCCTGCAAGCGCTGTTCTATCCTTCCATGTCTGCATTGCTTGGGCTTTCCGTCATGCTGATTCTCTGGATAGGGGGTCGGGCGGTGATTTACGGGCAAATGACGCTTGGCGACATGACACAGTTTCTTGTCTATATGACCTCTTTGGCGTGGCCACTGATTTCAATTGGCTGGGTCACCAACATCTTGCAGCGTGCAGCCGCTGCACAGCTACGCCTTGATGAAGTCATGCTTGCCGAGCCTGACATTGCTGATTCGGCGGCTGTTCTGCATGCCTCACCTTCCATTGAGGGCGAGATTGAGTTTTGTCAGGTTTCATTTGCCTATCCTACACAACCAGAGCGACTGGTGCTGAAAAATCTCTCTTTCAAAATTCCAAAAGGTTGCCGTTTTGCGATTGTTGGCGCCACAGGGTCTGGCAAATCCACCTTAGTTCATCTCTTGCCACGTTTGATTGAACCGACCAGTGGCGAGATTCTCATCGATGGTCGCCCTCTCCACACCTTGTCCCTTCGCACCTTGCGCAGCACGATTGGCTTTGTGCCGCAAGACCATTTCCTTTTCTCCGATACCATTCGCCACAATATCGCCTTCGGTGCTCCTCACGCCAGTCTTGATGAGATTCGCAAAGCGGCATGGGTTGCCGCAATTGATGAAGACATTGAGCGCTTCCCAGCTGGCTACGACACCCTGATTGGCGAGCGCGGCATTACACTCTCAGGTGGACAAAAGCAACGTCTCTCAATCGCCCGTGCCCTGCTCTGCCAACCGAAAATTTTGATTCTGGATGATTCGCTCTCTGCCGTGGATACCCATACTGAAGATACTATCCTGAAGCGCTTGCAGGACGCTACCGCTTCTATGACCATGATTTTGATTAGCCACCGTATCTCTACCGTCCAGCACGCCGACCACATCATTGTGCTCGATAACGGTGAACTCGTTGAAAGTGGTACGCACGACGACCTGCTGGCTAAAGATGGTCTCTATGCTTCACTCTATCGCAAACAACTGCTTGAAGAAGAACTCTCCACACTGGACTGATGAATGCCATCGCTATGCTTGGTCTTGCTTTAGCCGCTGTTGGCTTTGCCGCATTTGCGCTACGCTCCTCACTTCGATATCCGCTTTGGTCTTCAGCGGCGCGCACCACTTTCGTTGTGCTGATGTATCACAAGATTTCTGACCACACCTGCGATGCCCTTACAGTCCGACAGCGCGACTTTGCCGCACAACTGCACTGGCTGGCACAGAACGGCTACACACCCATTTCATTTGCGGAACTTGCCGCTTACCATTTTCGCCAGACAAACCTGCCCCAAAAACCTGTTATCATCAGCTTTGATGACAATTACTACAACAACTTTGTGTTTGCTTATCCCTTGCTTAAGCAGTTCGGGTTCAAGGCGACCATCTTCGTACCCGTGGGATATATCGGCAAAACCAATGCATGGGATGATGGTACAGAACCCTTGATGTCCTACGAGACCATGTGGCAGATGACCGACCTGATTGAGTTCGGTATTCATTCGCATTCGCATAAAGATTACCGCACACTGACGGCTGATGAAATTGCCGCCGATATTGCTGAAGCCAGCCGAGCAGTTGCAGAAAGTGGCTTTCCTTATTCACCGATTTTTGCCTATCCATATGGTGGGCTACCGAAAAATCCAGCGTTGCGTCGGCATGTCAAAATCTTGCTTGAGCGTCATGGCTTTCTTTGTGCCACCCGCATCAAAGGTATGGCTAATGCTTTGCCCCTTCGTGATAGATATGAAATTTGCCGCATCGGCATTTCAGGCTACGATACCTTAGACGATTTTATTGCAAAGCTCGAGAACGGTAAAGCCTGACCTTACGATGAGCAGCACAACTCTCAAAGGTGGGTTTATTCTGATAGCTGTCATCGGCGCTATTGTGGTGTTTGCGTTCACTCAGCAACTTATCAGCAAAGTGCGTGAGCAGCAGCGCCAGAAAGTTGACCTGTGGGTCAAATCCCTCAAAATGCTGGTCGACACAGAAAATACCAGCGAGATTTCATTTCTCTTTACGGAAATTGTCAGTGTCATTGATTTTCCAGCGATTCTTTCCGATGGCGCCATGACCCCACTAACTTGGCGTAATGTCAAGCTCGATACCACCTTACCGCACTCTGCACAGGTGCAGCACTTGCAAAAACTCATTGCCGAAATGGATGAGCACTATCCGCCTGTAGAAGTACGCCTTGACTCCCAGACCGTTCAGTATGTTCACTACGGTGATTCCGATTTGGTTAAGGCGTTGCAAGTCGCACCCGTGCTCTTGGGCATCGGTGTCGGCATGTTCATCTTGATTGCCTACCTCACGTTCAGCTCCATTCGCCGCACAGAGGCTTCAAGCATTTGGGTGGGCATGGCAAAGGAAACGGCGCACCAGCTTGGCACACCCCTCTCGTCACTGATGGGCTGGATTGAACTGCTCAAACATGCCAGTGACAATCCCGAACGGCAAGCCCAGATTATTTTCGAGATGCAAACCGATGTCAATCGGCTGAATCGCGTTGCGACGCGCTTCTCCAAGATTGGCTCCAAAGTTACGGTCTCTCCAGAATGCGTAGCAGACGTAATCAATAGCGTGTTCGATTACTATCGCACTCGGCTACCGCAGATGGGCAAAAATATCTCGCTTGAAGTCTCTGCCTCTTCCGATGTGTGCGTGCCTATGAATCGTGAATTGATGGAGTGGGTGTTCGAGAACCTTACCAAAAACGGCATTGACGCTATTGAGCGCCAACAGGGACAGATACAGGCACGCATTAGCGTCGAAGACCGTTATGTCATCATTGACCTTAGCGATAACGGGAAAGGTATTGACGTACAGCATCGCACCGAGATTTTTCGCCCGGGCTTTACGACCAAACCACGCGGTTGGGGACTGGGGCTCAAACTTGCTAAGCGCATCGTAGAAGACTACCACGGCGGCAAACTTCTTCTCAAAGAGACAGCCGTAGATAAAGGCACCACATTTCGGATTAAACTACCTCGGCATGCCCCTCACCAGTCCTAAGGCACATCTTCTTACTTACTTACTGCAATTGAGAAAAATTTTTCTAAATTCTCGGCGCTACAAACTCATCAATCAACTTTTTCACGGCTATGCAAGCTCTTGAAACAGCTCATGCACTCGAGACCTCGACGGCGTTGCGCCTTCATGATTTTGACCATGTTGAGTTTTATGTCGGCAACGCCAAGCAGGCCGCACACTTTTACCGCCTTGCTTTTGGATTTGACATCATTGCTTACTGCGGTCCAGAGACGGGCGTGCGCCATAAGGCGTCTTACCTGTTGCAACAAGGCAAAATTCGCTTTGTGCTCACCTCACCACTTTCACCTGACTCTGATATTGCCGAGCATATCAAGTTGCATGGTGATGGTGTCAGAGATATTGCCTTCGAAGTCGATGATGCCACCGCGGTTTACGAGACCGTGATTGCACGCGGCGCAAAGAGCGTCCATGAACCGATGACCATCTCAGATGAGCATGGCACCTTGGTTCGTGCTGCTGTTCGCACCTTTGGCGATACCATTCACAGTTTCATTGAGCGTAAGTCCTACAAGGCTTTTTTGCCACACTTTGTGCCTCGTCCCTCTGAACTGCCTTCACAGTCTGTTGGGCTCAAAGCGATTGACCACATCGTTGGCAATGTGGATTGGCATCAGATGGAAACTTGGGTCAAGTTCTACGAGAATGTTTTTGATTTTCGCCAGTTCCAGAGTTTTGATGATAAGGACATCTCCACAGAGTTTTCAGCGCTACGCTCCAAAGTGATGACCAATGCCAGTGAGCGCATTAAGATGCCGATTAACGAGCCAGCCGAAGGGAAAAAGAAATCACAAATTGAAGAGTATATCCAATTTTATCGTGGGGCGGGTGTGCAGCATATTGCGTTGCTTACCGATGACATTCTCCGCACAGTTCAAGCCCTACGGGCACGAGGCGTGGAGTTCATCAGTGTGCCTGCTACCTACTACGATGTGCTGCTTGAGCGTGTGCCTGAATTACGAGAGCCTATTGCCGAGCTTAAAGCCCAGCACATTTTGGTCGACAAGGATGAGTATGGCTACATGCTTCAGATTTTCACAAAGCCTGTGCAAGACCGTCCCACACTTTTTTATGAGATTATCCAACGTCGTGGCTCGAAGAGCTTTGGCAAAGGCAACTTCAAAGCACTGTTTGAAGCCATCGAGCGCGACCAAGCGGCTCGCGGCAATCTCTAAGTCAAGAACTTTTCAAGAGGTTTTTCGTTACACCATGCGCAGTCATTTAACTTAAATCATTCAAACGGTATGAAGCCATTACGCGTATTTGCCCCAATACTTGCATTTGCGCTGCTGCTATCGGCGTTCAGTGTTGTAGCTCATCATCTTTTTACGGCATCAGCTGATGCACGACATGCAGAGCCGGTCCTTGCCCCCGCCTTTACGCTTGAGACCGTTGACGGCAAAAAAGTAAGTTTATCGGATTTCAAAGGCAAAGGGGTGATTATCAATTTTTGGGCGACATGGTGTCCGCCTTGCCGCCAAGAAATCCCAGACATGATTGAATTGCAAAAAGCATATGCGGGCAAGTTCACCTTCATTGGCATTGCAGTCAATGACATGCCAGAAAAGGTGGCGGCATACGTCAAGGAAAAAGGTATCAATTACCCAGTGGCGATGGGCAATGACAAAGTGGTCATAGACTATGGAAAGTTTTTGGAAGGCGGGCAACTTCGCGGGATTCCTACCTCGTTTGTAATCAATCCCAAAGGGGAAATTGTGACGGCTTTTGTTGGTGCTCGTGATAAGCATGCCTTTGAATCGATGATTCAGCGCATCGTTCAGTAGCTCTGCCTGAAAGTGGTCATGTCCGTTTGCTGCGTTTTGCCCGTGTGCTCTAAAGCCGCTTGCGATGAAGCTTTGTACCTTTCGTCATCCACACACGGGCGCTGAACATGTTGGCTGTGTCGTCGGTGAGCAAGTCTTCCCGACACAGTTCCAGTCCATGCTGATGCTTTTGGAAACCTGCCAAAATGATTTTTCTCGCATTGAGCTGCAGCGTTCAGCTTTCGACTTGGGCAGTGTAGAACTGCTGGCTTGCGTGCCACGCCCGAAGTCGTTACGCGATTTCTATGCGTTTGAAACTCATGTTCGACAAGCGCGCCAAAAGCGTGGCTTAGATGTGCCGCCCGAATGGTATGAATTCCCAGCGTTTTACTTTTCGAATCATCATGCCATTACGGCGCCATTTGCGCCTGTCAAAAAGCCTCGCCATTCGCAGATGCTCGATTATGAACTCGAATTAGCTTGCGTGATTGGCAAAGATGGCATGGATATTTCTCGCAACGAGGCAGAAGACTACATCGCTGGCTACTGCATCATGAACGACTGGTCGATTCGCGATGAGCAGTTGCGAGAAGTCAAAATCGGATTGGGTCCAGCGAAGGCGAAAGACTTCGCCACCACGCTTGGAGCGTTTTTGGTCACCAAAGATGAACTGGCAGATAGAAGAACCAGTAAGGGATTTGATTTGGAGATGGAAGTGTTTGTCAATGGCAAGCGATATGGCGGAGGCAATTTCAAGACGATTTACTACTCATTTGCGCAAATGATTGAGCGCGCCTCTCGTGACGTGATGCTCTATGCTGGCGATGTGATTGGCAGCGGCACTGTCGGCACAGGTTGCCTGCTTGAATTGGATAACTCATGCTTTCCCTATCTTGAGATTGGCGATGTGGTTGAAATGCGCATTGAGCGTTTGGGCGTGATTCGCAATCAAGTGGTATGAGTGGCTCACGGCACAGTCTGCTGTCCTCACGCATTGGTTCCCGTCAGAGATTGTTGTAAATTCAGCACTTTGTTTAAGCAAACCACAGACGCTCATGGCAAAGACCATCAATGTGTTTTTCATGGCGGATATTGTCGGGCAACCCGGCGTCGATATTGTCGTCAAATTGCTCAAAGGCTATATCCAGAAATACGATGTGCATTTTACTATCTGCAACGGCGAAAACGCCTACCATGGCAAAGGCATGAGCGCTGAAATTTTGCATCAACTTCGCACCGTCGGCGTTGATGTCATTTCAGGCGGGAATCACATCTGGGATAATTTCAAGTTTCATGACGTGCTCAAACGCGACCCTAATGTGCTTCGCCCGATGAATTATCCAAAAGGCACTTGGGGCACTGGCATGGGCGTCTATACGCTTCCCAAAGGACTTGGCAAAATTGCCGTGCTGAACTTGCAAGGTCGCACATTCATGTACACGATTGATTGCCCCTTTCGCACGGCAGACTGGGCATTGGAAAAATTGAAAGATGTCAAGTACATCATCGTTGATATGCACGCCGAAGCTACGGCTGAAAAAGTGGCGATGGGCTGGTATCTCGATGGACGCGTCTCTGCAGTGATGGGCTCACATTCGCATGTACCTACTGCAGATGAGCGTATTTTGCCAAAGGGCACGGGCTACTGCACCGATATTGGCATGACTGGTCCCTACGACTCTGTGATTGGTATGGTGACCAAGTCAGCCATAGAGCGCTTCATTTACCAGACACCTCACAAGTATGAGTGCGCAACAAACGATGTGCGGCTCTGCGCCATGCTGATTCAACTTGACCCTGACACAGGCAAATGCGTGCGTTTGGAGCGAATTATCTATCCCGAATTTCCGAAGACTGCCTCATATGCCAAACCTGCGATACAGCCTGAACTTTCTCCCTCAACCTCTTGAGCGTGATGCACTGAAGTTGCTTCTCTCTTTGTGTGCACTCATCTCTCTCTTGTTTTTCTCTGCATTAGGTCGTGCGCAGTCCCTGGATACGCTGGTGGTGCTCTATACAGGTGGCGCGTTCGGTTACCTTGAGGCTTGTCCATGTTCCAAAGAAAACTTAGGCGGATTGGCACGGCGCGCCACCGTGATTCATCAGGCACGTGCCGCCTTCAGCGAAAAAGTCGTGCTCGTCGATGCCGGCAATCAATTTTCTGCTTATCCGAAGTCGCCGCAGGAAGCCCAACTCTTAGCCCAGCTTCTTGGCGACATGCACTACGATGCGCTCAATCTTGCCGAATACGACTTGACCTACGGACTGACGTTTGCTCAACAGACACTTTCTGCCTTGCCTACCGTCTCCGTCAATGTCTGTGACACCGCTGGGCAAGCACTGGCGCCAAAATATCGCCTCAAAACTGTTGGGTCGTTGCGTGTCGCCTTTCTGGGCTTGCTGACCGAGAGTGCGCTCTCGAGTGCCACCGAAACGGCTCAACGCAGCATTCACCTTTTGCCTGCCACTGCCGCACTTGCTCACGCCTTAGACTCGCTTGCGCATGAACACCCTGACGTCATCATCCTGCTGCTGCGCACGCAGGACATCGGTTACGAAAAAATGCTTGCCGAAAAATTTCCACAGCTTTCTGTTATCATTTCAAATTCTCCAGAATTGATGACCAATCCGCCTACCATATTTGGTCAATGCCTTGCGCTTACCGCTGGCAATGATGGCGAATACATTGGTCAGCTTATGCTTATCTTCAACGGTCGTGAAAGACTTGCGGCACAGAGCACCTTAATTGCACTCTCGCCCAAAGTGGCAAGCGACAAAAAAATTGCGGAAAGAATTCAAGCCTTCAAACACGCACAAAAAAGAAAATCATCACCATGAGTTCTCTGCAGACACCTTACGACCACTTTCTTGCGGCAGTCAAATTTGATGCCGACGGACTTGTCCCAGTGATTGCACAAGATGCACAAACTGGCAAAGTCCTCATGCTGGCATACATGAACCGCGAAAGTTTGCTCATTACGCTGACCGAAAAGCAAGCCTGCTACTGGAGCCGAAGCCGCAAAGAACTCTGGCGCAAAGGCGCAACATCTGGGCACACACAAGAAGTCCAAGAGGTCCTTCTCGATTGTGATGGGGATGCGATTGTTCTGAAAATCACGCAGAAAGGCGGCGCATGCCACACTGGATATGAATCATGCTTTTATCGCCGCCTTGCCCCAGATGGTTCACTGCAAATTTGCGACCGCCTTGTCTTCGATGCTGTAACCACCTACGGCAAAGTGAAGACCTAATTTGCACTTGAGCCACAATTGGCTTAAAATTTGAATGTGTGTTGAAACTCGATTTCCATGACCATGTCCTCATCGTTTGTAAAAGCCAAAGCGTTAGCTGAGTGCAAATCGCGTGAGCAGATTCAAGCCATGTTTGATGAGATTGCCCCTGTATATGATTTTCTGAACCGTGTATTGAGCTTTGGCTTAGATTGGCACTGGCGCAAAGTTGCACTGCGCATGGCTTGTCGTCTGTTGCCACCTTCGCGTCCTCTTGCCATGCTCGATGTAGCAACTGGCACAGGGGATTTTGCTGCGCTTTCGCACACGCTGCCGCAGGTGAGTGTCGTCGGTATAGACCTCTCTGAAGAGATGCTTCGCCGTGCGCGCCGCAAAGTGCCAGCAGCGCGTTTTGTGCGCGCTGCTGCGGAAGCTCTGCCATTCGATGATGCGTCGTTTGACCTTGTTACTGTCGGATTTGGCGCACGTAATTTCCAAGACTTAGGAAAAGGCTTGTTGGAAATTCGTCGCGTGCTTAAACCACACGGCGTAGCTGCGTTTCTTGAGCCGATGATTCCCACACGCCACACCTTCAGACGGATTTACCTTGCTTACTTCAAACATATCCTACCGCAGATTGCTCGACTTTTCAGCACATCAGATTTTGCTTACCAGTATCTGCCACTTTCCGTAGAGACCTTTCCACAAGGTGAAGCATTTTTAGAAAAATTGGGTCGAGCACGGTTTTCAAGCGGCTTGCAATACGCCTTGACCTATGAGACAGCTATTCTCTACATCGCTCAAAAGTAATTTTTGTAAGCTCTGACATGTCGTTTTCAAAGACGCTGCTCTTGAACGGTGAAGCAGGGAAGCTGGAAGCCATTTTCAACCCTGTGTCAACGCCGAAATTTTTGGCGGTGGTCTGTCATCCACATCCGCTCTATCAAGGGACGATGCATAATAAGGTTGTTGTCACGGCGGCACGTGCTTTGCATGGATTAGGCGGTGCGGTGTTGCGCTTCAACTTTCGTGGGGTGATGGCAAGTGAAGGGCATTATGCCAACGGCATTGGCGAGCAGCAAGATGTCAAAGCCGCCGTAGAGTATCTCATTGATAGTCATAAGAAGGGGCATGTGCCCATTGTAGTAGCTGGATTTTCTTTTGGTGCATGGGTTGGCTTGACGTATGGTGCGACCGACTCACGGGTTACGCACCTTATTGGCATTGGCTTGCCTACACGTCTTTTTGAGCAAATTTCCTTTGCTCACTCCACAAAACCGAAACTGTTTATTCATGGCACTGCCGATACGATTGCTTCATTTGCAGACTTTCAAGCACAATACGCCCATCTTAGCGAGCCCAAAACCCTGCGTGCAATTGACGGTGCCGACCACTTCTTTACAGGCAAACTTCACTTGCTGGAACAGGCTATTCATGACTGGATGAACATGCAGCTTTTGACCGAGTAGGAGTATCCATTTCCCTCTACTGCTTTGGCAAGATGATGCTAAACAGTGTGCCTTCTTCCGGGCTACTTTTTACTTCGATTCGTCCTCCATTTGCTCGAATCATTTCATTTGCGGCATACAGTCCCAAGTTTATATCACCCTTTTCACTACCAGCAAAGGGTTGAAAGAGTCTTTGCATTTCTTCCTCGCTCATGCCGTTGCCGTTATCACGAATTAAAATTTTGATGCCTTCTGACTCGAGCAGAGTACAAATGAGCAGTTCAGGCTTGAACGCTGTCTCTGGCTTTATCTCCTTTGCTTTACGATGCACTTCAGAGAGCGCCCTTTGCGTGATGCTTGTTACGGCACGTGCAAGGTTGCCTACCGACACGTTTGTCAGCGGCAGTGCGCTATCGAGCTCATAGCGTAGAGTAGCGCTAAAGTCAGGATGCTTCCCACAGTAGGTTTGGTAGGCAATGCTTGTGTAGGTTTTCAGTAGGGCATTGAGGTCTGTCAGTTCTTTTTCGCTTGCGGTGCTGCGTGCCTGTTGAATCATGGCTTTGACGATGTTGGAGGCACGTTGGCTGTGAAACTCGGTCTTTTCAGCGGCTTGCACCACACGCTCGGCAAGGTCAATTGCGTTTGTATTGTGCTCTTGCTGGCTCAATTCACTTTTTAGCTCGAGTGCAAGGTCTCTGGATAGGCTTGCAAAGTTTTGCACGAAATTCAGCGGATTTTGTAATTCATGTGCCACGCTGGTTGTCAGTTCGCCTAATGTTGCCAATTTTTCTTGCGCCACAAGTTGTGCCTGTGCCAGTTTCAGGTCTTGCAAGGCTTGCTCGAGTTGTGCGTTTTTCTGTGCGAGAAGGTCTCTCTTCTTACGATTGGCGATATATCCCCACAATCCAACCACTGCCAGCATAGTGCTTAGCCCAGCTCCGCCTGCTAAAGCATTGCGCAATAAGGTTTCTTTTTCACGGTCTCGCCTTAGCAGTTCGATTTCTTGATTTTTCTTGGCAAGATTGTATTTACTCTGCAATTCTGTTACACTTTCCACTTTGCGCGCGGTATATGCAGAATCTTGGAATGCGGTATATTGCCTTTGGAAGAGATATGCTTCCTTGAAATTGCCCATATTGGCGTAGCTTTCTGCCAGCAGTTCCAAACTTTCGGATACGGCATAAGCCTGTGCTTTCTTATGAATTTCAAGGCTTTCTTTTGCGCATTGCAGTGCCAGTTGTGCTTCTCCTTTCGCCAGATGAATACGACCCTTGATGGCTAATGAACTTGCGTATCGGGCTGGGTAGGTTTTTGCAGCATGAAGCGATTGCAAAATGTAGTGTTCGGCTTCAGCATACTGCTGTTTCTGCAAATACGCTCGTGCCAGATTGGCGGCTGCCGACCATATTGTCTGCACCTCGTTGCACGCTTCTGCCGTTGCCAGTGCTGTCTTCCAAATGTAGATAGCAGTATCAGATTGATTGAGTGACTCAAAGTTCAGCGCCAAGTTGTTTAGGATAATCGCTACACGGCGCTGGTCACCTGCTTCTTGCATGAAGCTTACTGCGCGTTGATTAGCCAGTAGCGCCTCCTCATAGCTTTCGTTGGTGTGATGCACCAAGGCGATGTAATACCATGCTTTTGCCATGCCCGTTTTATCACCAAGGCGCTCATAGCTTCCTAATGCCGCAAATAGCGTCTTCAGTCCTTGCTCTTTATCAATTCTTGCGCTGTATGCTCGCCCGACCTCCAAATACGTATCGGCTTTAATCGCTTCACTCAAGCCCTGTGCCAGTTGCATAGTAGAGTCGGCGACCCGTTTGAGCAGCTCAAGATTGCTTGTAGAGATGTTGTAGCCCCCGTAAATCGAGAGCTGGTTAAGCATAGCATAGAGCTTGCCTTTCGGATAGTTGAGCTGGTCTGCAAGTTGCGCGGCTTGCTGTGAGTAGTAGAGCGAAGAATCCGATGAACGCAGCCGATACAGGGAGGCTAACTTGTTCAATATCTGCACCGCTGCCGTGTCAGCAAGCGTGATTTCATCAGGTCGGTGCAGAAGCAGCTTGAGACTATCTATCTCATGCAGTTGTGCATGTAATACGGTTGGGGAAACCGTGTAGCATATCGCTAAACATAACACGCAACGCAGCATCATATTTCACTTGCGAGTTATTGGAATGAAATTCATCAGATTTTATGAGCGTAGAACAGCGCTTACCATCATCAGGCGAGCTTGCATGATTTAGCAAGGGTTCGGGGTCAAGATAAGTTTTTTCTCTGGCTTCCAAAATTTTGGCAAAATCCTTTTGCATAATTATGCATTTTCATGTATAATTATGCACTTTTTTTGTGTCAATTAGCAATTCAAACCACGGTCTTAGGACTCGACACTTAATGAGCAGTACGGTTACGGTCTCTGTGGTCGGAGCTTCTGGGTATTCTGGCGCAGAGCTTGTTCAAATTCTTCTGCGGCATCGTGGCATTAGGCTGCATAAACTCTTTGCCAATTCATCTGCTGGCAAAAGTTTTGCCGAGCTCTATCCGCGGTTTCGCAAAGAAGCGGACATCGTGTTTGAGACCTACTCGCCTGAAGCGGCTTGTCAAAGTGATTGCGTTTTCCTTGCCCTGCCTTCTGGTGAAGCCATGCATCTTGTGCCAGAGTTGCTTGCGCGTGGCAAGAAAATCATTGACCTTGGTGGCGACTTTCGCTTGAAAGATGCAACACGCTATCAACGTTTCTATGCACATGCGCATGTTGCCTCTGAATTTCTGCCGCAAGCCGTCTATGGTCTCACAGAACTGAACCGTGAGGCTATCAAAACCGCTACACTACTGTCCAATCCGGGTTGCTATCCGACCAGCATCATTTTGCCGCTCGTGCCATTGCTTCAATCCGAGATAATTTCACCTGAACGCATTACGATTAGCTCCATGTCTGGCGTCTCTGGTGCCGGACGCCATGCTTCAATAGACTTACATTTTTGCGAAGTGAATGAAAGTGTCAAAGCCTACAAAGTTGGAGAGCATCAACACCTGCCTGAAATTGAGCAAGCACTTTTTGACTTCAGCGGCAAAGCTGTTTCAATTTCGTTTGTGCCGCACCTTATTCCCATCACGCGCGGCATTTATACGACCATTCACGCCACACTTTTGAAGAATGTCCGTGAGTCAGATGTTGAGCAAGTCTATGCCAGCTTTTACGCTCAAGAGCCTTTCGTCAGATACAGTGCAACGCTTGTGCCACATCTGAAAGGTGTGGTGCATACCAACTTCATTGATATTGGCTTTAGGATTCGCCAAGAGACTCGGCAGCTCATCGTGCTTTCTGCGATTGACAATTTGCTCAAAGGTGCAGCCGGTCAAGCTATACAGAATTTCAATTTGATGTTTGGCTTTGCAGAAACGGAGGGGCTGAAGTGAGCGACACTTTTCAGGATGTTGAGGGCGGCATTTGTGCGCCAAAAGGGTTCAAGGCTTCGGGCGTTGAAGCCCGCATCCGTAAGCCCAAGAAAGACCTTGCGCTAATTGTCTCTGAAGCACCTGCTCATGTTGCGGCAGTTTTTACCACGAACAAAGTTGCTGCTGCCCCAATTCAGGTGTGCCGTACGCAACTTCAACAGCATCGCATGTGCTCTGCCATCTTTGTCAATAGCGGCAACGCAAATGCCTGCACGGGCGCACGCGGATTGGATGACGCATGGGAAATTGTGCAGCACACGGCGACGGCATTGAAAGTGCCGCGCAGTCAAGTCCTGCTGGCTTCCACAGGCGTGATTGGGCAATTTCTGCCTATGGACAACATCCGTCAAGGCATTGACTCTGCTGCTTCCTGCCTTGCTCGCAGTCCAAAAGCAAGCACTGATGCTGCCGAAGCCATCATGACCACCGACACCTTTCCGAAGCAAGTTGCGGTGCGCTTCATGCTGGGCAGTCATGAAGTGCATATCGGTGCAATTGCCAAAGGCTCGGGCATGATTGCGCCCAATATGGCAACGATGCTTGCATTTCTTACTACGGATGTGGCGATTTCGCCCCCAGTGCTGCAACATGCTCTCTCTGCTGCCACGCGTTGCTCTTTCAACCGCATTAGTGTCGATGGCGATTGCAGCACCAACGATGCAGTCTTCTTGCTCTCAAATGGACTGGCTGGGAACACTCTCATTGAAGATGTTCGCTCGGCTGACTATTCCACATTTTTTGCGGCACTTCAAGCCGTGATGATACGCCTTGCAAAAATGATTGTCAAAGATGGCGAAGGTGCAACTAAACTCATTGAAATTCATATAAGCGGAGCTCACGATGAACACGAAGCAGAACGTGCCGCATGCAGCATTGCAAATTCACTTTTGGTGAAAACGGCTTTTCATGGCGCCGATGCCAATTGGGGCAGAATCATGGCAGCACTCGGATATTCGGGGATTCACTTCAGCCCAGAAAAAGTTGAGCTATGGCTCGATGACCTTGCAATCCTAAAGCCCAACTTTCACCTTGTGCTCGATGAAGCCAAAGCCAAAGCAGTGTTAAGTAAGCCCGAAGTAGTTTTGCATGTTCATCTCTATCAAGGTGATGCCAGTGTTACGTTTTGGACATGCGACCTTTCTGCTAAGTATGTAGAAATCAATGGGAGCTATCGCTCATAGCCGCTTTGCATAATTATGCATTGGAGAGTTTCACATAACTTTTTCTTGTCATTGCAATCATGACCGCTTCATCCACATTGCATTCATCACGCTATTTGGTGAGCACCGATAAATCCTTGCTCAACCTTGATGTGATTCACGGGTTTCTGACCAACTGCCACTGGGCAAAAGGCATTTCGCGTGAGTTGGTAGCACGCTCGATTGAGCATTCACTTTGCTTTGGCGTCTATGAAGTGTTTCCCGATGGCAAGCTCCAACAAGCTGGTTTTGCGCGAGTGATTTCAGACTATACTACCTTTGCTTATCTGTCTGATGTCTTCATCTTGGAAGAATACCGTGGTCAAGATTTATCCATGCTTCTGCTCGAGAAAATCATGAGCTATCCTGACTTGCAAGGTTTGCGCCGCTGGCTTCTTGTTACCACCTGCGCGCACAGGCTTTATGAAAAGTTTGGTTTTTCTGCGCCTGCACATCCTGAAAAATTCATGGAGATTTTCATTCCTCATCTCTATGAAAAAGAAGCGGCACTGGCGGCGCTTATTGAGGGAGAAAAATCAGCTGTGAAGTAACTCCAAAAGTCAGCCATGAAAACTTTCAACACGAAAGAAGAAGTGTTAATTGAAGCGCTGCCTTACATCACCACTTACGAGAATAAAACCTTCGTGATTAAATACGGCGGCGCCGTCATGACCGACGATGCACTCAAGCAGACCTTTGCGCAAGATGTAACGCTGCTGCGCAAAATTGGCATCAACATCATTGTGGTGCATGGCGGCGGCAAAGACATCACCAACCTTGCCCAAAAACTTGGTGTGGAATCGCGCTTTGTAGATGGCATGCGCTACACGGACGAAAAAATGATGCAAGTCGTCATGATGGTGCTGGCTGGCACGCTCAACAAGGAAATCACTGGGCTGATTATCAAACATGGCGGCAACGCCATCGGCTTGTGCGGCATTGATAACGGGCTACTGCGTGCTAAAAAGCTGCAAGGCGATGTGGATTTAGGCCTGGTCGGAGAAATCACGCAGGTCAACACAGGATTTTTGCAACTTCTTATGCAGCATGATATGATTCCTGTCATTGCACCGATTGGACTTGGCGAGCAAGGCGAACTCTACAACATCAATGCTGATATTGCTGCCACAGAAATTGCCACTGCCATAAAAGCCGAAAAGCTGGTCTATCTTTCCGATACAGATGGCGTCATTGTCGATAACACCCTGATACCGACGCTTGCCAAGAGTGAAGCCTTAGAGTGGATTGAACAGGGCAAAATTTATGGTGGCATGATTCCAAAAGTTCATTCAGCTTTCGAGGCCATCGAGGGCGGGGTCAATAAAGTCCACTTCATTAATGGTGGCATTAAGCATGCTCTCTTGCTTGAAATTTTCACCAACGAAGGCATTGGCACGGAAATCATCAATGAAGATGCACCGACTACTGCTGCTTCACAGCGGCGGCGCGTGCAGCGCATCATGGAAGGAGCGGTAAAATGAAGGCGGATTTTCTATCTCTCTATGACCTTGAAAGCCGAGCGGAACTCTTTCATCTGTTTGAGCTTTGTGATAGGCTCAAAACTGACTACACAGCCAAGCCACTCTCTGGCAAAACAGCCGCTCTGTTGTTTCAGAAGCCTTCGCTACGCACACGTGTGTCATTTGAAGTTGGGATTTATCAACTGGGCGGTCATGCTATCTATCTTGGTCAAGAAGCTATCGGCATTGGTGAGCGTGAAAGTGTGCCGGATGTGGCACGCACGCTGTCGCGCTTCAATGATGTCATCATTGCACGATTGTTTGAGCATTCCATACTTTTAGAACTTGCCGAGTATGCCACCGTGCCTGTTATCAATGCGCTGACCAATCACTCGCATCCCTGTCAGGTGTTAGCAGACCTCTACACGCTGCGTCAGCATGGCAAACTCTTCGAGGGGGTCAAAGTGGTGTTCGTCGGTGATGGCAACAATGTGGTCAACTCATGGCTGGAGATGTCGACACTCTATCCGATGCATTTTGTTTTGGCGGCGCCTGCGGCTTACAACCCTCACATTGCCACACTCAAAGCGGCAATGAAAGCTGGCGTTAGCAAAATTGAAATTTTGGAAGAGCCTGAACTTGCCGTGCATCAAGCTGATGTGATTTACACCGATGTATGGACGAGCATGGGGCAGGAATCGGAAGCCGAAGCACGTCGGCGCATCTTTCGCCCCTATCAAGTCAATGCCAAACTGCTTTCGCTGGCTAAACCTGACGCCATCGTCATGCACTGCCTACCGGCTCGCCGTGGCGAAGAAATCACCGATGAGGTCATCGATGGGGCGCAGTCTGTGGTGTTTGACCAAGCGGAAAATCGCTTACACGTGCAGAAAGCCATTTTGTTCAAGCTCCTGCACACCGGTGCGCCAAAGGCATCGTTGCCTAAGCACGCTGGCAAACGCAAGAAACTTCTTTCCACCGATTAGCACATATGAATCGTTTCGTATCTTTGAAGCCCGTTTTCAATGGCATGGAATCTGAGCACGCAGTTATGTCTTCATCAGAAAAAGCCCAGCGCCAGTTGGTTATCAAAGAAATTATTTCGCAGAAGGATATTTCCAGTCAAGAAGAACTTGCGCGCGAGCTTGCCTTGCGGGGCTTTGAAGTCAATCAAGCCACGCTCTCACGTGACCTAAAGGAACTCGGCATTGCAAAAGTCTCTACGCCCGAAGGTGTCTGGTATCAACTTCAGCCTGAAAATGAGGCACATCGCTTGCGCTCACTTATCAGCTATGAAATTGAATCCATTCATGCTAATGAAAGCCTCATTGTCATCAAAACCCTGCGCGGACGTGCCTCTGGAGTAGCTGAAATTTTAGACCGTCTGGATATTCCCGATATTCTTGGCACGATTGCCGGCGACGACACCATCTTCATTGCGCCGACCTCAACAAAGAAAATCTCAACGATTGTGCGGCGCATTAAGGAAGCCATTTTTCAAACCGAACCATAAGCTCATTAACCTAAACACGACTCTATACACTATGCCAAAAGAAAAAATTGCCGTTGCATACTCGGGCGGATTGGATACTTCAGTCATTGTCAAGTGGCTTCAAGAAAAGTTCGATGCCGAAGTCATTACCGTTACCGCCAACTTGGGTCAGAAAAAGGAACTGATTGGCGTTGAAGAAAAGGCTTACAAAACTGGCGCAAAAAAAGTCTTTATCTTAGACCTGCAAGAAGAGTTTGCCATAGATTTCATCTTCCCCGCACTGAAGGCTGGGGCGCTCTACGAGTGGACTTATCCCATGGCCACTTCACTTGGGCGACCACTCATTGCCAAAGCACTTGTCGAGATTGCTAAGCAAGAAGGCTGCACCGCTGTGGCGCATGGCTGCACGGGCAAAGGTAATGACCAAGTGCGATTTGAAGCTGCCATTGCCGCACTGGCGCCAGAGCTGAAAGTCTACGCTCCGCTTCGTGAGTGGGAGTTCAAATCACGTGAAGAAGAGATTGCCTACTGCGAGCGACACGGCATTCCTGTGAAAGCTACCAAAGATAGTCCTTACTCGATTGATGAAAACATGTGGGGCACCTCAATTGAATGTGGGCTTCTCGAAGACCCCAAACTTCCACCGCCAGCAGATGCCTATCAACGCACTGTTTCGCCTGAACAAGCACCTGACCGAGCGACACAAGTCGAAATTGAATTTGAACAGGGTGTGCCAGTCGCACTTAATGGCGTGAAGATGAGTCCTGTAGAGTTGATTATGCAACTTAACACCATCGGTGGCGCCAACGCTATTGGTCGGTTGGATTTGGTCGAGAACCGTTTGGTGGGTATCAAGTCGCGTGAGCTATACGAAGCGCCAGCCGCCGCGATTTTGCATTTTGCTCACCGTGAGCTTGAGCGGCTGACCTTGGACAAAGATACGATGCACTACAAAGCCAAACTCTCACACGACTACGCCGACCTCATTTACAACGGCTTGTGGTACTCACCCCTTCGTTTTGCCCTTGATGCCTTCGTGAATGAGACACAAAAAGTGGTTTGCGGCACCGTCGCACTCAAGCTCTACAAAGGCAATCTGGAACTGCTCGGACGCTGGTCGCCCAACTCGCTCTACGATACTCATCTTGCCACCTACACCGAAGACGATACCTTCGACCACAAAGCCAGCATCGGGTTCATCAAGATTTATAGTTTGCCGCTCAAGACCTACTACCGCATCAATGGCAATCCGCTTACCGAACAGAAAGTCATTGCCAGATAAACGCAATCAACCAAGGCGGGCAGCATAACCCGCCTTTTATGTTTTTAGAGCGCTTGCACTTTGCCTACACCGCAACTGGCTCTTCCAGAAATGCTTTCATCACTGCCGAGACGCCGCTACCGATCTCGAATGGGTGATTGATTTTTTTGAGGGTCATTTCTAATGCGCCGATGACCGTGAGCATATCAAGCTCGTCATAAAAGCCCAGATGTGAGATGCGGAAGATTTTGCCAGCGTAGCTATCCTGTCCAGCCGCCACTGTAATGCCATGCTCAAATTTCAAGATTTTGTTGAAGGTCTTCCACTCTACGCCTTCGGGTAGCCAAACGGGCGTTACGGCATACGAGGGTGAATTGCTAAAGAGTCGCATACCTAAGGCTTCGCAGCCCATACGACACGCCATGGAAAGTCGCTGATGTCGTTTCCAGATGTTTTCTATACCTTCTTGTTTGATAAGTTGGAGCGATTCATCCAGACCGATGATGAGCGAGACCGCTGGCGTGAAGGGTGTGTCGTTGTCTTTGTATGACTTCAAGGCTTTTTTGAGTGAAAGGTAGTAGCTGGGTAGTTTGGCGGTCTCAATCGCCTTGATGGCGCGTTCGGAGAGGGCGACGAGTGCCAGTCCGGGCGGCATCATTAAGCCTTTTTGTGAGCCTGTTACGCACGCATCAATTCCCCATTCATCGAAGCGAAGTTCGTGTGCGCCCACAGCAGTAATGCCGTCGACACAAATGAGTGCATCGGAGTGCTCGCAAATAGCTTTTGCCATGGCCTTGACATCGGTTGCCGTGCCCGTCGAGGTTTCACTGTGCGTAAAATACACGCCTTTGGTATCAGGGTGTTCTTTTAGCGCTCTAATTATCTCTTCTGGCTGAATGCTTGTGCCCCACGGTACGGTTAGCTCAACGCAATTGCCAGTGTATTTGCGTGCCATATCTGCCCAGCGTTCGCCAAACTTGCCGCCATTGACCGCAATGAGTTTATCGCCCGGCGAAAACATTGAGACCATGGTTGCTTCTACACCGCCCGTGCCCGAGCAGGTCAGCACCACAACGGGTTGTTTGGTTTGGAAAAGGTATTTCAAGTTTTCATGCACGCGGGTCAGAATCTCCATGAACTCTGGATTGCGATGATGAATCATCGGTGCCGCCATGCGTAGCATCACTTGTTCAGGCACAGGGGTCGGACCAGGTGTAAAAAGTCGTTTTTTCATGCTTGCAAAAAATGATGGTTAATTTTTATGACCTGCAAATTTACAACCCCGTTTGGACTTCAACGCACCCATCGTTGTTACCCTCACCCTTTCTGCGTACAGTTTTTCTGCTAATTGCCAAAGTGGAGATTTGCATCGCACGCTGGAGATGCGTAGTTTTTACGTGTTCTTCCACACCTTGCGCCCGTAGCTCAACTGGATAGAGTATTGGTCTCCGAAGCCAAAGGTTATGGGTTCGAATCCCGTCGGGCGCACTTGTTCCTCCATGCATTTTTCTTGAAAGCTATTGTGCTCCATGCTGACTTGACATTTTGTCCCACCGGTCTTGGTTAGCCCGACTTGCGCGTGATTAACAGCGAACGACTGTCACACTTATGCAAGTGCAGGCAAGAATGTGCTGACTCTATTTGTATCTTTGAGCGATAGCCTTGAGATAGAATCTCTTCTTTCTTGGAGAAGGCAGCATCATATCAAATTTACAGCTCTGCGCATCCACACTTTGCAAGGCGGGTCGCCATCGTCGGTTCCAGTTATCCTTTCCGTGGTGGGATTGCCGCTTTTTCCAATCATCTGGCTCGCAGGCTTCAGGATGCAGGAGATACAGTTCAGCTCTTACTTACACCGTGCAATATCCAATCTGGCTATTTCGGCGAAATCAATTCTCTGATGAACCTCCCTCTCCAGTGCCAGTAACCTGTGTGATTCATGCTTTCAATCCGCTTTCATGGGCTCGTGCCGCAACAGTAATTGCAACATGGAAACCTGACCTTGTTCGTGCATCACTCCGCATTGGGTTAGCTGGTGGAGAGCCAATGTGAGCCCCTAGTGATGAGTATGACGGCACAATTCTCAATGCAACCCTTTCCCTCTATGCCACCATGCAAGCATTGAACCTTTGAGCGAGCCTCAAGTGATTTTGGAAGCGGCTGACCGCAACGAAAGAATTGTGCTTCCAGCTGTGCTGGCTTTGCCAATCGAAGAGCCACTTCTTCTGCATAGGGGTGTCTACAATCGGATAGAGGCTATGGTTGGGCAGTCTTTGCCTTGCCACCTTTCGACGCATGTAGCCGTGCCGCCCGGCTCTGGTCTGGGAACCAGTTCGACGCTGGTGGTTGCCATTCATCGGTGCGTTTGTAGAATTGCTCTATCTCCCTCTCGGCAAGTATGGCTAAAGCCCTCTCTTTTCCAATTCTTCTAAGTCAATGCAGCCTGTAAAGACCACATCGGCACTGCCGATGAGATAGACATGTTGCATTGCCTCATCAAATTCTACTTCAATTACTTCGCCACTTTGCACAATTAGCTTGATAGCGTGCGTTTTCACTTTGCGCAGGCGGTAGCTTATCACTGCGGCTGCTACACAACCCGTGCCACAAGCCAGCGTCTCATCCTCTACACCACGCTCAAATGTGCGAATGCGCAGGCAGTCTTCGGAGAGCGGCTCTACAAAATTGACATTCGTCCCGTTGGGAAAAAGCTCGGTGTGATGACGGATTTTGCGCCCGACATTTTGCACCTCAAAAGTCTCAACAGGCGTCACATAGAGCACCACATGCGGCGAGCCTGTATCGACATAGAATCCCTCAAATCCTTCAATGTGCAAGGCGTCTTTGAAATGCTTTGGCGGTTGCATTTTGAGCTTTACGCGCCGCTCATCCAGTATTTCAGCGTGATAGACTTCACCGTTTGCTTCAAATGCGAATTGTGTTTTCTTCATACCAGAGAGATACGCAAAGCGCGTGATACATCGACCGCCATTGCCACACATGGAACTGGGTCTGCCATCAGCATTGAAGTAGCGCATGGCAAAGTCATACTGTGCGGATGAGTTCATGAGCATCAAGCCGTCGGCGCCAATACCTGTTCGGCGTGCACACAGGCGGCGAATTTGTACTTCTGATAGCTCAAGTGCGCCACTGCAGTTATCGATGACGATAAAGTCGTTACCAGCGCCGGACATTTTGGTAAATTCTATTTTCACTTCTTGTCTCCGTGTATTGTATCTGCGGTTAGGTGCGTAGCTGGTCTGACGCGCTGAAATTTTTAGGTGCAAAAAGCGTTTTCAAATTTACTTCAGTTGCTTCTAAATCACAGAGATTAATTTCCCATGAGACTTGCAGGGCTCTACATTGTTTTTTTCATGCTCTTCTCCGAACTGGCTTTTGCACAGCAGAGCGATATGCAACTTGCTGAAGCGCTCTATCAAGCAGGCAATTATGAAAAAGCTGCCGAACTTTACGAGAAACTCTACCAGCGTGAGCCGTCCTCGCTATTCTATGTTGAGCGGTTGCGTGAATGCTGGAGCGAACTGCGTCAGTATGACAAGTTAATTCCTCTGCTACAAAAAGAAATTGCTCGTCAGACCACGCTCTACACAGTGATTCCGCTGCATGTTCATCTTGCCCAGTGCTATAAAGATAAGCAGGAGCATAGCAAAGCTACCCAGACCCTGAACCAGCTTGCGGCACTTCCTACGACTATCAATGACTATTCACTTATCATTCGTGAACTTCGTCTCTACAAGTTCTATGAGCCCCTGCTCGACTTCGTGCAGCGTGCGCGCCGCAAGTTCGACCGTGAATCTCTCTTTGCGGAAGAAACTGCTGATGCATATGTCTTTCTTGGCAACTACCGCGCCGCTACGGAAGAGTATCTTAAACTTCTGCGTGAAGATTTTCCCAACTATGCCAAAGTGCAGTCACAGGTGATGAGCTATGCCTCCAAGTCCAGCCCTGTGGCACTGAACGAAACCCTTGCTGTTCTGGAGCATGCGCGAGGCAACTTTCCAGCAACTTCACTGGCGCGCCAATTGCTGTCACAGCTTTTGACTCAGCTTTATATCGAGGCTGAAAATTATGACGGTGCGTTCAACGAAGCTCTGTATCGCGATAACATCACACACGCACGTGGCGGGCAACTTTACAGTTTTGCAACTCAAATGCTGCAAAAAAAGCAATTTGCCGTAGCACGCAAAGCCTTTCAAGCGATTGTTGCGGCAAATGCAGATGTCAGCTTTGTGCAGCGCGCCAAAATTGGTTTAGCGTCAGTTTTAGAGCGGGAAGCAGAATTGCTCACAGGTGCCGCACGCCGCGCCAAACTTGAGGAAGCCAGTGCCACCTATCAAGAGTATGAAAGAACCTACCCACTTTCACTAAATCTGCCCGATGTGTATTTGGCATGGGCGAATTTGGAATACGACGGGCTTGACAATCTTCCTGCGGCAGCACGAATTGCCAAGAAACTTTTAGAACGCTTTTATGAATCCCAACCTGCACGCTCGGCTGAAGTGCTACTTGCCAAAATTCAACTTTCGCAAGGCAACTTCGATGGCTTGGAGCGCACGCTGCAAAAGTCAGCCACTCACCCTAATGCTTCGCCAGAAGTGCGCGCTGAAGCTGCGCATCTCTTAGCCTTTGTGCAGTTCCTTGAAGGACACTATGCCGCTTCACTGCACACGCTTGCTCAAATCGAGACTCAACGCGATGCGGCAAATGATGCCCTTGAGCTACGACTTTTGCTGCTTGAAGCACTTGCTGACACTGCCAAGAATCCTCACGCTCTTGATGCCCTGAAAGAGTATGGTGCTGCCAAACGTGCGCTGGCTCAAAAGAAGTATGATGAAGCTGCCTCTCGATTTGCAGATTGGCTAAACAAGTATCCCTCGTCACCGCTTGTCGATAACGCACTCTATGAGCGTGCCACGATTCTGCTGACAATTGCCCCAGTAGCGGCAGCCGAAAGCTACGAGAAATTGCTGCAACTTTATCCCAAAAGTTTCTATGCAGATAAAGCTCTCTTCCGCTTAGGCGAACTCTACGAAAACGAGCGCAAAGAGCCTGCCAAAGCGATGGCTTGTTATGAGCGGCTCCTGCGCGAGTATCCACATAGTTTTTACTTGCGCCCAGCACGCGAACGCTTAAGAAAACTTAAATCAAGCAGTTAGGTATATGTTGTATGATTTTATCGTCATCGGTTCGGGCTTTGGTGGATTGAGTGCCGCCAGCTTGCTTGCCCAGCGTGGCTTTAGTGTCTTGATTTTGGAAGCTGCTGCCGTCGCAGGCGGTTGCGCCTCGTCTTACCTCATCAAACGCGATGGCAAAAAATTTCTCTTTGAAGCGGGTGCAACCACGATTGTTGGACTCGATGAGCATCAGCCCTTGTATCGCCTCGCACAACAACTCGGATTGAAATTTCCCGTTGTCGAGCTCAATCCATCCATGACGGTTCATGTTGGCGGCAAACGCATCGTTCGCTACAAAGACAAGCTAAAGTGGGTGGAAGAATGCTATCACAAGTTTTTTTCAGGCACAGCCTGCGCATTTGAACAGGTTAAAGACTTTTGGCAACTTATCTTTGAGCTCAGTGATTTTGTCTGGCTGGTCTCTGAACGCAATCGTGCCTTTCCACCAACTTCGCTAAGCGACCTCTGGGAACTTTACAAACAGAATCCCATCAGTGATTTTCCTAAGCTCCGCTACCTTTTTCAGCCTACTCTTCGCGCCATTCGTCAGTATGGCTTAGATGTAAGCACCGATTTTATTCGCTTCTGCAACGAGCAATTGATGATTACTGCACAAGCCACGGCAGCAGATGTGCCCCTGCTCTACGCCGCACCTTGCTTAGCATACACCAACAGCTCCAACTACTACGCCTACGGTGGCATGCTTGCATTAGCAGAGACGATTTTGGAAAAATACCAAGCATTAGGTGGAAAAATTCTCTATCGTGAGCGTGTTACCCAACTCGAGCAGGATAAATACGGTCACTACCAGCTCTTGACGGAACGTGGGCATCTTTACACCGCTAAGCAAGTTGTCAGCAACCTCACGATATGGGATATGGCACAGGTTGCACACGGCAAACTCCAGCCGTTTTTTGAGAAGCGCTCAAAACAATTTCCATTCGGTTGGGGCGCCGTGACGATGAGCATCGCCATCGAGGATACCTTATCCCCAGACCTGACGTTGCATCACCAAATTATTCTCGATGAAAAAATTCCGCACTGCCAGTCTGATTCGTTCTTTGTCTCTCTCTCTATGCCCGACGACATCAAACGCCAGCCAGAAGGCACACGGCTGCTTGCCGTTTCTACTCATACACTGCCCAACATTTGGTTTCAGCCCGAAGGTTATGCTGAAAAGAAAGCTGAAGTTGAGCAATTCCTGCTTGCAAAACTCGAGCAGCATTTGCCCGGCTTTCGTCATGAAAAAATTTTGTTCAAGACGCTCTCGACGCCGAAATCTTGGCAGGAGTGGGTCTATCGTTACCGCGGTCGTGTAGGCGGTGTGCCCAACACGCTTGAGCGAAAAATTTTTGATTTGCAAGGCGCCGTTACGCCGTTCAAAGGGCTTTACCTTGTTGGCGATACGGTTTATCCGGGTCAAGGGATTGCTGGTGTGTGCCTATCTGGGCAAAATGCTGTGTATCGAATCATGCAAGATGATGCTCTTGCTGCCTTGCGTCTGTTTTCATCATCAGACCATGCAGAGCGCCTAAGCAAGGCTGAAACCTTGTGAGCGTGGTGCAAAATTGGTTTAGTATCGCCAGCTTTTGAGGTCTGCACCTTTTGGCGCGGTCTTTTGAATACGTTCTAAAATCTTGGGCACATACATGGTGTGGTAGCGCAGTCGAGTGATGTAGTTTGGCAGTGTGGGGTCGCCGTTCCAGCAGTGTTCAAATCGGTCGCCATACTTGACTTCCGCTTCGGCTTTAGGATTATCCAAGCTGTTCAAGGTTTCTTCCATCAAATAGACGGCGTTGTTGAGATAGTAATTATCCATGTCGCCGCAGTAGATGTGGATTTTGCCTTTGAGTTTTTCGCCAATCTTTGCCCAATCGCGTTTAAGGATGTGCTGCAAGTCGTAGTGCTCTCGCCAATACTCGGCGACAGATTTATCAATTTCTCCAGTGAGCTTGTTCCAAATTCGTTTAGGGTAGCCATCTTCGCCCACTGGCGAATAGACCGCTTCCCAAATATCCCACTGGTCACCGGAGCGCGACTTGGTACCTAAGACCAATTCCTTGATGTTCATATCTTCGAGCAGGGCGCTGATGTGTCCCAGATAGTCTCGTTTCCCGGGGCGTGGGGTGCGGCGGAATTGTCCTTCTTGGTAGTAAGCGTTTTTATCTTCGTAGATATTGACCACAGTGTAAGCCCGAAAATCAATGGGGTCAGGACATGCGGCAAAGCAGCCATTGTATTCATCGGGATAGAAAATTTGCGCTGCTAAGGCTTCCCATCCACCTGTTGAGCCGCCATACAGAAAGCGCGCCCAGCCTTGACCAATGCCACGAAATTGTTTTTCAATGTAGGGAATGAGCTCATACGTGATGGCGTCACCATATGGACCTAAGTTGGCTGAATTTACGGCATATGAATCATCGTAGTAGGGATTGGCATGCTGGATTTCGACAATGAGAAATCGCGGGAAGTCTTTGCTAGTCCATGTTTTGTAGAAGTTGTAGGCTTCTTGTGCTTGAATTTTTTTGTAGCCGTAGATTTTGAACCGTTCGTTGTAGTCTGAGGTATCCATGTCAGCGGGCGGTGGGGTTTCGCGAAAGCCTGAAAAGTCCGCTGGGAAATGCCCATGAAAAATGCAGAGTGGATAACGCGCTTCAGGGTGCTCATCAAAGCCTTCGGGCAACAGCACGTGTGCCCCTAAGTACATCGGGCGTCCCCAAAATTCTGACAGCAATTTGCTCTGTATTTTGATGTGCTTGATATACTTCGTGTCTTTCGGCTCAGGAATTGGCGGATTCTTTTTGGTGAGCGTGATGGTGAAAGTCGATTTTTTCTTTGGGTCAAAGTTCACAGTAATGACATCGCTAAGTAGGTTATCGGGTGCAATGCGGAAGTTTTGTCCTTCGCCTCTATCCATAGGGAGCTTCAGCACACGACCATCTTTAAGCCTGAAGGTTTCGTAGCGGTGCAGCAGCGCTTGCACATAGTATTTTCCAGCCTTGATGCCTGATAGTGAGCGAATAGGATAGCCCAAGACGGTTGCATCAATGATGGCGGGCTTGCCCGGTTGCCAATTTTCGACATCAATCCCGAAGACTTGAGCGGTTGTAAATTCATCGCGGATTTGGAAGCGTGGTTCGCTGGTGCTATCGGTGGTCAGCATCAGCAGCACTCGACCGTCTAAACTTTTATCTTCAAGTGTCTTTGGGAAGGTGATGGCAAAGCGGATTTGCGCATGCAGTGCTGTGCAGGAAAACCATGCGGTTAGTATTAGTAAAACTTTTAGCATAAAACGATTTGAAGCATAGAGTTTTTTGCTAATTAGCAATGCTTCAGAAATTTATCCAAACTTATCTGCCTGTTTATCGCTTGAAACTTTTGCTCTACATTGCCTCTTGTATCTACGGGCTCTTGGTGCTTGTGCGCAATTGGCTTTTTGACCGCCGCATTCTGCGTAGTTCAGGTTCGCGCATTCCAGTTGTCTGCGTGGGCAATTTGACTACGGGTGGAGCCGGCAAGACCCCGACTGTGGATTGGATTATCAAATTTTATCACCGTGAAGGCAAACGCGTGGCGGTGCTCTCACGCGGCTACAAGCGCAAGACCAACGGTGTTGTTTTGGTCTGCGATGGTGAATTGGTGCGCGTCAGTGCCGCTGAAGCAGGCGATGAACCCTTGATGTTGGCACGGCGCAATCCTCGGGCAATCGTGGTGGTGGCAGAAGAGCGCCTCTCTGGCGTTCGTTTCATTGAAGAGCATTTTGCGTCGTGCTTGCCTGATGTCATTATCTTAGATGACGGTTTTCAGCATCGGCAGCTGCATCGCGACCTCAATCTCTTGGTCATTCATGCCGAACAGAATGTCTTTCGTGATACCCTTTTGCCGCTCGGACGACTGCGCGAACCGGTTCAGGGCATTCAGCGTGCTGACCTTATTTTGCTCTCCAAAGTCACCAAATACCTCGACCTTGCACCGCTTCTCAATGGGCTTCGTGCTTTTCAGAAACCGATTGTGCAATCACAAGTGAAAATTGTGGGCTTACGTAGTTTCTTCTCATCTGACCTTGTGCCGCTGGGCACGCAGCCTTTCCTTTATACATGGGCGTTTGCATTCTCTGGCATTGGCGACCCTAAAAATTTCATGGATACATTGCAGTATGCGGGGCTCATTGTTGAGCATGCCAAACATTTTCCTGACCATCATGATTACACGGCGGCTGACATTGACTTTATTTTGAGCGAGGCTGTCCGCCATGGTTCAAACATTATTGTTACCACCGAGAAAGACTTTTATCGCTTGAAAGCCAGAGAAGAACTCTTCAATGCCTTGCGTCAAGCTCCATGTTTTTATCTGGAAATTGAATTTGATGTGATAGCAGGTCAGCGCGAGTTAGAACAAGCCCTGCGCCGTCTTGTCCATTGTAGCGATTAAATTTCTGGGATGCGGCTTGTTACTTCGACATTAGGTGGGGCGGGGCTTGTGTCTGCATTTACTTGTAGCTCTGGCGAGTGTGTGGTGTCATGATTCATGTCAGGCACGGTATCGCGGCGCAGCATTGTGGCAGCTGTGATTTTCTCGGTATTGAATTTTGATATTTTTTTCAGCTCTGCAAGGATTGCGCTGGCTTCTTCTATGGAGCAACTGCTTTTTTCTCCTACAATCTCAAGCATCGCCACACTGACCGTGAGCAGTGGAAAATTCTTGAGATTGCCTTCACGGTCTTTTGCTGTTAGGTAACCATTCATGCGATCTTTTTCGTCGTAGAGTGATTTCACACTTTCTGTAAACTCGATGACGGTATCTCGCACCTGTCGGTAAGCCTCTTCAAATTCTACATTTCTGAAGCCCACGAAAAAGTCGTCGCCACCGATATGCCCAATCATGACTTCGTCTTCTTGGTTGAAATACCGTTTGAGAATATCGGCAAAGAGTAAAATCGCTTTGTCGCCGCGCCGAAATCCGTACTTGTCGTTGTAGGGCTTGAAATTGTCGAAGTCGTAGTAAGCCAGTAGGTAGTGGTCATGGTTATTGGCAAGTCCTTCGGAGACATAGGTGTGGATGAGTGTGTTGCCCGGCAACTTGGTTAGTGGATTTTGGTCACGTGCAACAGCCAGATTTTTCTCATTGATGATGCGCAGCAGGGCTTTCGTGCTCAAGAACCCGATATACTGCCCATCTTCCTTGATGATAATGCCTTCCGCATCGTCGTCTCTTGATAAAATCTCCAGCATTTGTTCTGCTTTGGTGTTGATGTCTACGGACGGGCAATTCACCAGAAAATCTTTCAGTGACTTTGCCGTGGACTTGTTCTTTAAGAGTTGCCGACCGTAGAGCGAGTAGGCGAAGGATTTGATATCGCGCTCACGCACAATGCCTAATGGCTCATTGTTCGGTGTAGTAATCGGGCAGAAACTTGTCTGTTTATTTTCAAGAAAGTAATTAAAGACTTCCTCCATGCTGGCTTCAATGGAGAGCTGTGGGATAAACTCTGCTTTGTCATAAATGATTTGTTGGTCATTGCGCTGTTTGCGTCGGTCTGCACGTGAGAGTTGCTCCACGTAGTCGTATTTCAGTTTCAGTTGTGTCGGGTCGGTGGTTGGTGCTTGAAAGAGGTAGCCTTGGACAAAATCGCAGCCTAAGTTGCGGCACACATAGTATTCTTGCTCGGTTTCAATGCCTTCGGCAATGACTGACATGCCCAAGAGGTGCGCCATGTTAATGATGCTGGTTAGAAAAAATCGCTTCTTGGAATCCTGCATGAGATTGGCAATAAAAAAGCGGTCTATTTTGACAAAATCGGGCTCAAGATGGTAGAGCAATTGCATGCCAGAATACCCTACGCCAAAATCGTCTAATGCAATTTTGTAAGACTGGGCGCGTGTGTTTCTGACAATCTGCAGAATTTTTTCAAGATCACTGAATCGATACTGCTCTGAGATTTCGAACGCCATAGCGTATGGTTTGAGCCCGTAGCGTGCCAGAATTTTCGCCGTCTGCCCTGGCTGATAATCTGGCATATCAATAATGCGACTATCGACATTGAGAAACAGTTTTGTTTTTTCGTGAACACCTGCCGCCACAAATTTTTGAATAGCTTTTTCTCGCAAGAACAGCTCTACCTTGAACAGCACGCCTTCGCGATGTGCCGCATCAAAAAATTCTTGAACGCTCTCAAAGCCGATAACTTGATAATTTCTTAGCAGTGCCTCAAAGCCAAACGCCATCCCTGTATGCACGTTAATAATCGGCTCGAGAGCATAATCGACAATCTCAAAGACAATAGCTCGCCATTTTTCTTCAAGTGTTCTCATAGCAGCAGGTGTTAAGCAATGTAAGGCAGTTTTACTTGCAAAGATAAATAACTTTTATGCCTCTTCATGATAGGCTTTTACTTGTAGCCTTTGCACCATGGATTGCATCCAAGTTCGTTTCCATTACGGTCTCTATCGCGTGTGCAAAGTTGTGGTAATTTTTTCAGTACCGCAAAACCGTTGTAACTTCAAGTAACCAAGCCAAACCACTGATGCAGCCGATATACAAGCCGAACTTCGAGAAATTTCTTAGCACCCTGACGCCTGAACAAATGATGTTTTTAGGCTCTCTTATTGAGCAAGATATTCAAGCCAAAACCCATGCTAACATGGATTATCTTGCTGATTTAATTTACGAGCGCACACAGCATCTTAACCATCATGATTTGCAGCAAGCCACTTTGGAGCGTTTTTTTGACAAGTATTTCCCTATTGCGGAATGAGGGCTTAGCTCGAGCACTTCATTGCAAAGCTTAATTTTGCATCTTCAATTCATACGGTTCATCTATGAATATCGGTATTCTTGGCACGGGCAACATGAGCAGCAGACTGGGTAGAATCTGGTTAGCCCGTGGTCATCATGTTTTCTTTGGCACTCGTTCTGTCGAGAAAGCCGCTCAACTTGTGGCTGAGACGCAAGGCAAAGCACAAGCTGGTTCATACCACGAGGCAGCAAAGTTTGGGGAGGTAGTTTTCTTAGGTGTGCCGTGGAGCGCTGCTGAAGAAACTGTTCGCACGCTGGCGTCAGAGTTACGTGGCAACATTCTTATTGATTGCACCAACCCCCTTGCCCCTGATTTTGCATCGCTTCTTGTTCCTTCTCACACCTCTGCGGCAGAACTGATTCAATCGTGGCTACCTGATGTTCGTGTGGTCAAAGCCTATAACACCATTGGGGCAAAAGTCCTTGCTAATCCCACTTACGATGGTATCTCAGCTACAGGCTTTTATTGCGGCAACGACCCAGAAGCCAAAGCCAAAGTGGCAATACTCATTGCCGACAGCGGTTTTGACCCTGTCGACTGCGGCGCGCTCTCACAAGCTCGTCACTTAGAAGCAATGACCCTGCTATTCCTCAATTTAGCGTTTAAGCAACAGATGGGCGGAGAAATTGCGTTTAAGTTGCTCAAGCGCTAATTTTTAACAATCTCAATTCTGATAGTCAAACACTCTAACGGGTTATGCGTTGCGTTCATGTCTTGCTTGTGGCAGTACTCTGTGCTGCCAGTTATCGAGTCAGTCTGGCACAACTGACGGCATCGGCTTCTGCGCCTTCAGACCGTGCAATGCGTGCTGAATTTCTTCGCAAGATGATTGCTGAAAAAGTTGCGGCAATTGAGCCCAAGGTTATTGCATGGCGTCGTGAGTTGCATCAGTATCCAGAGCTCTCCAACCGTGAGTTTCGCACCTCAAAACTTGTTGCCGAACATCTGAAAAGTTTGGGCTTGGAGGTGCAAACTGGTATTGCCCATACGGGCGTTGTTGGTCTGCTTCGTGGCGCCAAGCCCGGAAAGGTGGTTGCCTTGCGTGCGGATATGGACGCTCTGCCAGTTACTGAAGAGACTGGCTTGCCATTTGCCTCTAAAGTGCGAACCACATACAATGGTCAAGAAGTAGGCGTGATGCACGCATGCGGACATGATTGCCACACCGCTATTCTCATGGGGATTGCCGAAGTGTTAGCCAGCATGAAAAATGATTTGCGTGGCACAGTTAAGTTTATCTTTCAGCCCGCAGAAGAAGGCGCACCCGCAGGGGAGGAAGGTGGCGCCGAACTGATGATTAAGCAAGGCGTGCTGGAGAATCCTAAACCCGATGCAATTTTCGGCTTGCATGTCTTTGCAGGATTAGAGTCTGGGAAAATTGCCTATCGCCCAGGACCCACCATGGCTGCTGTGGATAACCTTGAAATTACCATCAAAGGTCGGCAAACACATGGTGCTAAACCTTGGGCGGGCGTAGACCCCATTGTTGTGTCATCACAGGTGATTTTGGGACTGCAAACAATTGTCAGTCGTCAAGTGGATGTGACGGCCGAACCCTCTATCATCACAGTGGGCAGCATTCATGGCGGGGTGCGCCACAATATCATTCCCGATAGCGTGCATATGCTTGGCACCATTCGCACTTTCAACGAGGAGATGCAGAACGATATTCACGCTCGCATTCGTCACACTTCCGAATCGATTGCTAAGAGCGCTGGCGCACAGGCTCGTGTAACGATTAGGAAACTCTATCCTGTTACGCACAATGATGAACAGCTTACGGCTCAAATGTCGCCGAGCTTGGAGCGTGCTGCTGGTAAAGACAATGTGATTATGATTAACAAACTTACGGGTTCAGAGGATTTTTCATTTTATCAAAAGAAGATTCCCGGCTTCTTCTTCTTTGTTGGCGTTACACCAAAGAACGACCTAAAGACGGCTGCCGCCAATCACTCGCCTCGGTTCTATGTTGACGAATCCGCTTTGAAAGTCGGTTTGAAAGCCATGTTGCAAGTTGCCTTAGATTTCCTTGAATTACCGTAGCCAGCGCACCTCTACCTAACTTAGAAAAACCCGTAATATGGAGCACTTTGCCATCGGTGTTGATTTAGGTGGCACAGCCATCAAAGTAGCTTCGGTGTCAACTGATGGTCGTATTCTTTTTGATTATACGCTTCCCACAGAGGCTGAAAAAGGTCCGGCAGGTGTCATTGCGAACATCCTCTCTGGGATTCAACAGGTGCTTAGCGAAACTTGCAAGACGCATCCACGGGAACTGCTTTTGGGTGTAGGTGTAGGCGTGCCCGGTGTAGTGAGTTTAGATGGTGGGACAATTAGTTATCCGCCCAATTTGCCCGGCTGGCAAGTGGTGCGCCTTGGCGATATTCTTCGCTCTGAAGTGGAACAACGCGAAAAGCTCGTGCGACCCGTTTTTGTAGAAAATGATGCCAATGTCGCCGCACTTGGTGAATCGTATTTCGGTGCAGGACGTCAGTTCAACGATTTCGTGATGATTACTTTGGGCACTGGTGTTGGCGGTGGCATTATCATGAACAATAAAATTTATCGTGGTGTTACTGGCGCCGCTGGCGAGCTTGGACATATCACGATTGACTACCGCAGTGAACGCATTCATGCAGGCATTCGTGGCTCTATTGAAGGGCTTATTGGTCAGAGGCATATCGTAGAGTATGCCAAGTCTTTGATGACCCACACGCCTTCACCTCTTCTTCATGAATTATGCCATGGCGATCTTTCGGTGTTAGATGCAAAGCTACTTAGCATTGCGGCAGAGCGTGGCGATAAGGTGGCGATTGAGACATGGCGTTTCGTGGGTGAAGTATTGGGCGCAGGATTAGGCTCACTTGTGTCCGTGCTTGATATTCGCAAGTTTGTGATTGGCGGTGGCGTCTCTGGCGCAGGTGAGTTCATTCTCACTCCTGCACGAGAGCATATTTACCGATACACCCTGCACTCCATGCATGAGGGTTTGGAAATCTTGCCTGCACAGTTGGGCAACCGCGCAGGCGTAATGGGCGCCGCTGCACTTTGTTTTTAAGCGGCACTACATGAATTCCTCGAGCTGGCGCCGTTTTAGGGCATCGACTACAGTTTTGACTTCTTGAGAGCGCCCACGTTTGCAAATCAGTAGAGCATCTTTGGTATCAATGACCAACACATCATCAATGCCGACGACCGCAATGCTTTTGCCCTTAGGTCTAATTGCAAATACATTTTGTGCTTCATTGAGCACAATCGATTCATCCATGATATGCTCATGTGTCAGATGTCGGAAAATCTCGTCCCAACTGCCTGCATCTGACCAGCCAAAGTCGCCTTCCAAAACATACACCGATTCTGCTTTTTCCATCACACCGTAGTCAATAGAAATTGGATGTACCCAGCTGTAGAAATTTTCAATTACCCGTTTTTCTTTGCGCGTGCCAATAGCTTGCAAGATGTTTTGCATATCAAAGTAGATTTGCGGTAAGTAGCGTTTATATTCTTTGATGATGCTATCGACTCGCCACACAAAGACGCCACTATTCCACAGGAAATCTCCACTTTGCAGAAATTGTTTGGCAGTATCCAAGTCTGGCTTTTCTGCAAAGGTTTTAACTTTGTGGGCGTTAATGCCGAAACGCACTTTGATGGAAGTCGTCAGGTCTGTATGCTCTTGATTGACTTGGATGTAGCCGTACCCAGTCTCTGGTCGGTCAGGTTTGATGCCAATAGTGACGAGGGCTTCGGTGCGCGCCGCAGTTTCAATGGCAGCACGCAGGGTTTGCTGGAAGAGCTTTACATCAGAGATGAGGTGGTCAGCTGGTAGCACACAGGCAATGGCATCAGGACAGCGTTTTTTGATGTATACGGTAGCCAAAGCAATGCAAGGCGCAGTGTTTCGACCAGCAGGCTCTACGATGATGTTACGCATAGGAATATGCGGCAATTGCTTTTTGGTGAGGACTTTACCAGATTTATTGGTGATAATCAAGATATTCTCGGGCTTAATAATGCCATCAAGTCGTGCGACGGTCTTGGCAATCATTGAGCCATCACCAAAAAAATCCAAGAATTGTTTGGGCATTTTGCGGCGTGATAGTGGCCAGAGCCGAGACCCTAAACCGCCTGCCATGATAACTGCATAGAGGTGTTCTTCACGAGGGTATTCGGGTTGAGGAGTCTGTTGGTGGATGTTGTGCTGATTAGTCATCTTTAACCCGTTGGTTTTATTGCAGTGGATAGTCAAGTTAAGTATCTTGGTAAAATTTCTCAATGCCAAACTCTGCACTACTCTTTGACTCGCACTGAACTCGATAGTCTTGTTCAGCATGTCTCTGCATATCTCTTGCTCTCAGATGAGCAGCAAGAGCAACTTTGGCGATACGCCGAGCTTTTGCTTGCATGGAACAAAAAAGTCAACTTGATTAGCCGAAAAGATGAGCAGAGCGTGCTTTCTAAGCACATTCTTCACTCGCTTTCTATCGTGTTTTTTCATCGTTTCAAGAAAGGTGAGCGGGTCTTGGATTTAGGTACTGGTGGCGGCTTGCCCGGTATTCCACTGGCTATTGCTTTTCCGAATACGCTTTTTCTCTTGATTGATGCAATTGGCAAAAAAATCAATGCATGTCAGGATATGATTGTGCAGCTCGGGCTGAAGAATGTGGTTGCACAAAAGATACGCAGTGATGAACTCAAAGGGGTTAAGTTTGACGCAATTGTCAGCCGCCAAGTCGCCGCCATGCCTGAACTCTGCAAGTGGGCTGCGCCTTTGCTTAAAAAAGGTGGCAAGCTGATTAGCTTGAAAGGCGGCTTTTTGGACGATGAAATTCGCGACGCCTTGATTTACGGCGCAGAACATCTTTGCTTTCCTGAACACATTGAGCAGCACCCCATTGATTTCTTAGGTGAAAAGTTTGCCCAAAAAGTTGTGATTATTGCTCAATAATCAAACCGCCATGTCATCATCACGCAAACTCTTTGAAGAACTCTCCCAACTGCTCACAGAGCAGCAAAATCCAAATACCCTTAACATTGATGAGCGCTCTGCCATAGAGATTGCACAGCTGATTAACGAAGAAGACAAAAAAGTGCCGCTTGCCGTCGCGCAATGTTTGCCCGAGATTGCAGTGGCTATGGAGTTGGTTGCCGATGCCTTTCATCGTGGCGGTCGCTTGATCTACATTGGCGCTGGCACATCAGGGCGCTTAGGTATTTTGGATGCTTCAGAATGTCCGCCCACTTTCGGTGTCAAGCCTACTCAAGTGCAAGGCATTATTGCTGGCGGACGCCGCGCCGTCTTTCGTAGCGTCGAAGGTGCTGAAGATGATGAGCAAGCCGCTATTGATGCGCTCCAAAAGATTGGATTTTCTAAGCAAGATGTGCTTTGTGGCATTAGTGCCAGTCGGCGCACGCCCTTTGTTGTGGCGGCATTGCGCTATGCACGTGCCTTGCGTGCGAAGACCATTTTTCTGACTTCAAATCCAGAGGTCAAAGAAAAAGCCACGGTGGTTATTCGCACGCTGGTAGGACCCGAGGTCATCATGGGTTCCACGCGCATGAAGGCGGGCACCTCTCACAAAATGGTGCTCAACATGATTTCCACTGGCGCCATGATTCTCTGTGGTAAAACCTACGGCAATCTCATGATTGATTTGCAGCAGACCAACAACAAACTGCGCGAACGTACCAAACGCATTTTCATGATGGTGACTGGAGAGAATTATCACACTGCCGAAACCTACTTACGCCATGCCAAAGGCAGTCTGAAACTGGCGTTGATGATGCGTCTTTCGGGTCTGAATTACGCTGAAGCAAAAGCGGCTTTGGAGCGTGCGGACGGATTTCTCAAGCGTGCGCTCCGAAGTGTGGGGAAATTGTAAGTCAGATGTGGCGCGTTTTATCTTTTTGGGACAACACACTTTGCGAGTTATGTTGCCTGTAAGAACAGAGCTATGCTTGAAGTTCGAGTTTTGTGCGTCGCACTCGCTTTCCGTGCGTGAAGCGCCGCATGAACATCTTTGGCGTGTGAGCGTCAGTCTTGTCGGAGAAACACGTGCTGGCATGATTCTCAATCTGCCTGATGTGCGCCATGCTTTTGAGAATGTCCTTGCTCCCTTGCAAAATACTTTTCTCAATGAAAACACTCACCTGCCACCAGATGCCCAAGCCGCCCCAACTTGCGAAACACTTAGCGCATTTCTCTTCAACGCTTTTCATGAGCGGCTGACCAAAGACTTCCTGTCTGCTAATCCAACTGTGCAACTTGTATCCGTTGAAGTTGCCATTTGTGAGCCCGATGGCTTCGAGTGGGGGTCGGTTAAGCGGATGCGCACCTAACTAAACTGCTTGTCTTTCTCCTTACAAGGCAGAGGAACATGTCGGCAGTGCTGAAACAGCGTGAGCTCAAAAACACAAAGGGCAGGAAAAACCTGCCCTCCACTTTCGCTCCCTACTTTGTCCTTGCTTCCTCACTACTTGACCAACATCATCTTCCTCGTCAAAAGCAATCCACCCGCCCGCAACTGATACACATACACTCCACTACTCAACCCCATCGCATCCATCACCACCGAATACTCCCCAGCACCCTGAACCCCATCTACCAACACCTTCACCTCACGACCCATCACATCATAGACGCGCACACTCACCTTGCCCGTCTCCTTCAAACTATAGCGAAT
>Ga0308419_1000074_pt1 | contig 78915 bp, 62 predicted proteins | sample HotsprSampleMS50_FD_203674 | JGI IMG/M metagenome (GOLD analysis project Ga0308419, IMG submission 203674) | Hot spring phototrophic mat microbial communities from Mushroom Spring, Yellowstone National Park, Wyoming, United States - 20090730_MS50 ... | reverse complement strand
CGCTGGACCGGACACAGCCGGTCAGCCGGGTGCTGCGTGCCCTCACGGAAGCGCGGCGCCCGTTCTGAGCCATCCCTTGTTGAGACGCTAGAGCCAGGGACCCCGTACGGGAGTCTCGCGGCCCATCTGGCCCTGCTGGGCCCGTGCGGCCGTCGATTCCGCCAGCCTGCACGCCGGGCTGCCGCGGAAAACCCAAAAACATAGGTCCGATGGGGCTCCGCCAACGTTAGCTTGACAGTCACGCGCCGGTCTGGGTGGTTCTTTACAACACCGCCGCCCTGATAGCATATCTCCTTTATATACGGGTAAGCCTCAGCCATACGCGCAGCCCATGGGCCTGGGGTTGCGTCAGCCGTCATCACGTCTTGTGGACGGCCCTCGTCCTAGCGGTATCCGTCGCGGCTCGCCTGGAGCAGCTTCCTCTCCTCCCCAACCGGCTCTCCCTGCTTGGGAGCCTCCCTTCACTGCCGTACGCTCTGACTGTCTTTGTGCTGGCCCCCATCAAGGAGGAAGTCCTCTACAGAGCAATCCTCCTAAGGCGAGCTGCCGGCGGACTCGGCTTCTGGCCAGGACTCATCCTAAGCAGTCTTCTGTTCGGCCTTGGCCACACTCGACCTGTCGCCGCTTCCGCAATGGGCATGCTGCTCGGCTACATGTACAGTCCTCGAGGAACAGCCACGCTGCTAACCCCTATTCTCATGCACGCTTGGGCTAACCTGACGGGTTTGCTACCCGTCCTGCCGGACGAGTTCCACTTTTGATAGACCGCGTGCGTCTGCGACGAGTCTCAACAGCGGCCATCTCTTCTCCCGGAGACTGCGGAGGAGTCTGGGGTAGGGCGGCCCGATGGTCATCCCACCTCCGCCAGATGGGCGGAGACCTGTCGGACGAAGTCGAGCAAGGCATCAAGCTCGTTCTGTAGAATGCGGCGGAGCTCTTCCGGAGTGACGTCGTAGTACAGATGCACCAGCCTGTTGCGGTAACCGGCCATCGCGACCAGGCGAGCGGCGAGGTCGCCGGAGACCACCCCCAGGTCTCCAAGCCCCCGGGCGATACTCTTGTACTCTTGAGCCAGGTCGGCGTGTCCGCTCTTGGCCAGAAGGTGACGGCCGACGTCGAAGACGGCTTCGAGCGCCCGGCGTAGGAAGCTCTCCGCGGCCGCGGTGTTCCGGGGCTTCAGGAACTCCGGAAGAGGCATGGCGGCCATGTCCACCAGCTCGCGGTGTTGGTCCTGGATGAGGGTGAGGCGCCGGAGCACGAGGGTCTTGTTGATGCTCATCGGCCCGCTTCCTCCAGTCGTTCTCGGTAGAAGAGTTCGAGCACAGGCCTGAAATCCGCCGCTCTGGCCAGGACCCTGGCCTCATACGATTCGCGGTACGCGTCGCTCACGGCCCAGACGCATCGGCCGGCGACTGCCTGGGCCTGGAAGACGGCATGGTTCTCCTCGAGGAGGACGAGGTCGAGCGGGACGCCCCGGAAGAGGTCCGAGAAAGCGTTGTAGAGGCGCGCATAGAGGCGGTAGCGCTCGTCAGGGCCGGGGAGAGGGTCCGCCAGAACGACACCGACGTCGACGTCGGCCAAGCGGTCCGGCAGGGCCACGTTCTCGCCGCCGAGGAGCCGCAGGGCTGCTTCCTGCTGCGAGCCGAACAGGTAGACAAGGCCCACACCGTGCTCGCGACAAAGCCGGTCCAGGAGCTCAAACCCCGAGGCCATTCGAGTCCCTCCTTCTACCCCGGTCTGGACCAAAGCTTCTCCCGAACGGGCAGCGTTCCTCCGACCTCGGGAGGTCGGCGCCGCCCGCGGAGCGCGGACCCGGGCGCGACTCCCGGGACCGGGGGCCCTTAGGTTAGGTCGGCTCCAGCGTCCCCGGCCGGGCGGCCCCCGGGGTGACCGCCGCCCGGGCGGCGAGGAAGGCCTCGGCCGCCACGACGACCAGGTCCTCCGTGTCGAGGTAGCCCGGGGCGGTGCGGTCGAAGAGAATCTGCCCCGAGGCGGGGACCTCCTCATCCCCCTGCCAGACCACGAGGCAGAGCGGGAGGCGCGGGAAGACGTCCAGCGAGGCCGAAGCGTGGCCGAAGCGCTCCCGCCGCCCGCCCAGACCCACCACCGCCTCGACGAGCCGCTCGGGCTCGGCCGCGAAGCGGGCCACGAGCGGGCGGATCGTCCGGTTGGTGAAGGGCGTGTTGTAAAGGTCGCCGCCCGGCAGCTCGCGGAAGGCTATCCACTCCCCGGCGACGGGAACGCCGGTGGCCTTGGTGAGGTAGTGGACCAGGAGGATGCTCACGGTGAGCAGGTGGTCGCCGGCGGGCGCCGGGGGGGCGGCGGCGGCCTTGGGCACCGGCTCGCCGGGCGTGACCCGCCCGTCGGGGTAACCCACGCGGTAGAGGCGCCCGAGGAATGGGACCTCGAAGAACGACTTCTCCGGACGGAAGGCGCAGCCGCTCCGGACGGCGACCTCGTGCGGGTCCGCCCTACCGGCCAGCTCCCGGCAGGCCGTCTCGTAGGCGATGACGTAGTTCGTCTGCGGCACGGACGCCCTCTCCTCTCTCCTCGGTCCTCTCCCTGCTCCCCCGCCCGTCCACTCGCCCGGTCCGTCTCCCGACAGACCGTCCCGGGGTCGCCCCCTAACAGCCGGCGTGGAGCAGGTCCGCCAGGCGTCCGAGACCGACCCGCTCGAGCACCTCGCGCCGCGGGACGCCGCGCTCGTCGAGGCTCCTGGCCTCGCGCCACTCGGCGAGCATCCCCTCGAGGTCCGGGACCGAACCGGCCGCGCCGCCTTCGTCGAAGACCTCGCGCAGGCGGGCCGGGAGGCGGTCATCGGCCGCCCCGAGGCCGTAGAGGTTGCCGAGGCCGCGCTTCAAGACCACAATGCGCTCCCCGCACTCCATGAGCTCCTCCAGCGTGTACCCAAAGCCCGTGACGGCGTTGAGCATGGCCAGAAGGTCGTCCGCGTTGTACATGTTCCCCCCGAGCTGGCAGATGACGGCCGACTGGCCGAAGACCGCGCCCAGGTCCTGGGCCACCTTCTGCAGCCTGCCCTTGCCCTCGGACGACTGCTGGAGCTCGGCCGGCACCGCTCCCACCTCGGGGGCCGCGAAGCCGGCGTGCTCGAGGCCGTACATGAGTCCGTTCATGTGGCAGGCCCCGCGGAGGGAGGTGGCGTAGGCGACGGCCATACCGTGGGCGGCCCGCGGGTCGTGGGCCGGGGCCTCTAGGCCCTTCACCGTGCTCAGGAGGTCCAGGGCCTCGGGGTGACCGGCAGCCCCCGCCCGGGCGGCCAGGCGCGCGCTGCCCTCGGCCAGAGCGTCCCCGACCCCGCGCCGGTGGGCGATGTCCTCGAGCAGAGCGACCAGCCGCTCCGCGTCGCCCCAGGCGTCCCGCAGCCGGTCAGCTTCGCCCGGCTCGAGGACACCGTCGAGGAGCCCCCGGTCGGCGGCCTCGTAGGCGAAGCCCAGGGTGCCGCCGGCGGAGATGGTGTCCAGGCCGAGACGGTTCGAGAGCTCCCCGGCGACCAGGACGGCGGGTAGGTCGGCGATGAGGAGGTTCGGCCCGAGACAGCCCAGGGTCTCGTACTCGGCGCCGGGCGCGTTCTCCAACCTGCGCCCGAGGGCCTCGGTGGTCACCTTGCGCTTGCAGGCCACCGGACAGGCGTGGCAGGTGCCGGTGCCCGTCAGGACCTCGGCGTAAGCGCCGACGCCGACCCGGTCGAACCGGTCCCAGGCGCCCCGTGACCAGTTGCGGATGGGCACGTCGCCGATGAGGGCCCCGAAGTCCATCCCCATGATGGTCCCGGCCTCGCCGAGGCTGCGGATGACCATCTGCTCCTTGGCGCGGGCGACGAAGGAGGCGGCGAGCTCACGGACGGCCTCGGGGTCGGCGGGTCGGAAGGCGGCGTCCTCACCCTGCCCGGCGGCCCCGCGGACGACGACGGCCTTGAGCCGCTTGGAGCCCATCACTGCCCCGAGACCGGTGCGCCCGGCCACGTGGTGCTTGTCGTGGACGACGGCGGCGAAGCGGACGAGGTTCTCCCCCGCCGGACCGATGGCCATCACCCTGGGTCGGCGCCCCCCGTCGGCGTGCCGCTCGAGGAGGGCGTCGTGGATGGCGTAGGTGTCCAGGCTCCAGAGCCCGTCGGCAGGCTCCAGGCTCACCCGGGCCGGCCGCCCGCCCTCGATGAGCAGGTAGACCGGCCTCTCGGCGCGCCCGGTGACGACCAGGGCGTCGTACCCGGCCGCCTTGAGCTCGGCCCCGAAGAAGCCGCCGACGTTGGCCTCCCCCCAGATGCCGGTGAGCGGGGAGCGCGCCGCCACGGTCCAGCGGGAGGCGCAGGGTAGGCGCGTGCCGGTGAGGGGACCGGTGGCCACGATGAGGGGGTTGTCCGGCCCCAGCGGGTCGGGGTGCCCGAACCGGGCCGGGTCGTTCTCGGGGAGCCCGCCCGGTCGGGAGGGGTCCGGGGCCGGAGCGGGGGGACGCTCCGGACTTGAGGCACCCGCCTCGATGGCCGGGGCGACGGTCTCGAAGAAGAGGTGGGCCGCCAGCCCCGAGCCGCCCACGTAGGCCCGGGCGGCCTCGGGCCGGAGAGGGTTCTCCTCCACGGTCCCGGTCGTGAGGTCGACCTTCAGGATGACACCGCAGTAGCCCTTCACGGGGACACTCTCCTAGATGAGCTTGTCGGCCTGAGCTTCTCGGCCCTCGGCCCTAGATCAGCTTGTCGGCCTTGCCGATGGACTTGAGGTACTCGGGGTAGGCCTCGTAGGCCGGCTTGATAGCCGGGAGGAGCTTCAAGATGGCCGGGATGGGCCCCTGAGCCTTCATCTCGCCCTTGGCCAAGGCCTGCACCAGGTTCACCTTGCCGAACCAGAACCGGTGCGCGACGTCGGCGGCCATGCTCATCTTCACGTCCGGCGAAAGGTCGGTCGGACCCTCGATGATGCGGAAGTAGTGGCCCTCCGGAGGCGGGTTCTTGGCGTCGACGGTGATGACCGCGTCCGGGTCGCTGTAGACGAACTGGATTATGAGGTGGGAATCCTGGATCTTCGGACCCATGTCCGGGTGCGAGGTGACCGACTTGAAGAAGCCGCCGATGCACTCGTAGAGCTCCTGCGCGTCCTTGAAGTACGCCATGGTCTTGACCCCCTGTTCTCCCGGCCCCGGCCCGCGCTGGGGCGCGGGGCCGTGACTTGACCTTGCTCCGGCGCGGTCAGTACGCCCCGCGCAGAACCTCGAGGAGCTCCTCCGGGGTGGCCTCACGCGGGTTCGTGTAGATGGCCGCGTCAAGGCAGGCCGCCTCCGCCACCCGCTCGAGCCCGTCCTCCGGCACGCCGACCTCCCTGAGGCGCGCGGGCACACCCACCCGGGTGCACAGCTCCCGCACGAAGGCCACGGCCGCCCGGGCGTCCGAGGTCTGGTCGCTGCCCCGCGCCGCCCCGAAGGCCCGCGCCAGGCCGGCCAGCCGCTCCTCGGCCACCGGCCGGTTGTACTCCATCCCCGGGGCCAGCAGGACGGCGTTGGCCACCCCGTGCGGCACCTCGTAGAGGCCGCCGAGGGCGTGGGCCATGGCGTGGACGCAGCCGACCATGGCCGAGCTGAAGGCCATGCCGGCCTCGCAGGAGGCAACCAGCATCCAGTACCTGGCCTCGAGGTCCGAGCCGTCCTCGACCGCCCGCGGGAGCCACCGCGCGATGAGCTCGCAGGCGTGGAGGGCCAGGGCGTCCGACACGGGCCGCCAGTTCGTCGAGAGGTACGCCTCGACCGCGTGGGTAAGGGCGTCGAGCCCGGTGGAGGCGGTGAGGCCCTTAGGCATGGAAAGGGTGAGCTCGGGGTCCAGGACGGCGAGGTCGGAGGCGAGGAAGTTGGAGACCAGGGTCTGCTTGGACTGGGTCGCGTCGTCGCGGATGACGGCGTAGGCGGTGACCTCGCTCCCGGTCCCGGCGGTGGTCGGGACGGCCACGAAGCGGAGGTCGAGCGGCCGGTCGATGAGGCCGAAGCCCTGGTAGTCCGTGACGTGTCCGCCCAGCGACAGGACGACGTTCATGCCCTTGGCCGTGTCCAGGACGCTGCCTCCGCCCACGGCGATGAGGACGTCCCCGCCGGCCTCCCGGCAGGCCTCGACGCCCCGCATGACCACCCCGAACTCGGAGTTGGGCGGGACGTCGTCGAAGACCCCGGCCCACTCGAGACCGCCCTCCTGGACACTTTTCCTTACCTTGTCGAGGAAGCCGAGGCCGCCGACCACCTTGTCGGTCACGACGAAGGCCCGCGAACCGCCCAGCCGCCTTAGTTCGTTGCCGAAAGCGGCCGCCTGCCCCGGGCCCGCGACGATGCGGGACCGGACCTGGAAGTCGAAGTAGTCGGGGAGCACGCGCGAAGACCTCCTCCGGGAGAGCGGCGGCGGCCCCCGGACGCGGAAGGGGCGGACCCCGAGCCCGGGAGGGGCGGCCCCCGCTCACTCACAGTCTGGGGGAACCGTTCCTCGGTTGGTTGGACATCAGGGGGGCGAGTTCCTCTGCGGGGTTGGGAAGGGCTACGATGTCCCGTGCGGGCACGGCTTGGCTCGCCGGATGCCTTAGACCGCCGTTCGCAGGCTGCCGGCGTTCCGACCACCGCCCAAAGCTGCTAGCTGCGTCCTCCGGCGGCGAGGCTCTCGGTTGTCGCGAGAATCAGGTTACGGTCCTCGCAGGCCAGGAGTCCAAGAGAGCAGTTAGATACTCGAAGACGGGGCCGCGCCGTAGCCGGGTATGCGCAAACTGGTTGGTGTACGAACGGAGACAGCCGTAGCAACTGTCATCGTCACCGCATCCGCAGGCGCCACTGACCCGAGCGCGAGCTGACTCGAGGCATGCACGTAAAACGTCCTGGTCCTCCAGTCGCACGACCAGGCCGGCTCCTCCAGGTGCATTGTCGTACAGGATGATGGGGGGTACTCGGTCGGACTGAGGCCTGCCGACCGTAGCACTGAGATCGGTGGGAGGAACCTCAAGCGTGTCGCTCGCAGCGTTTGCAAGAGCGTACCCCAGTGAATAGGCGAACCAGATTGGGTGCCATATGTTAGATGGCGGCGGGTAGAGGAAGTCCAGCCTCACTATGTCCGTTATGAATTCATGACCCAATGCAAGCCGCTGCAGCCTGCCATGGCAGTCGGCTCCGTGGGGCGTCTTGTGAGACTGAACACGCGTGCGGAAGCCTGCACCGCAACATAAGCAAATGTAGAAGTTTTGACCACGATGTCCTTCACAAATGACCGTCATCTGGCCCGGGCAGGCCTTGGTGACTCGAACGAACGGTTGGGGCTGTCCGTGCGGCATATCAAGGTGGCCTCTTTCCGGACCAGCTAAACGGACGAAGAAAGGGCGACTAGTGAAGAGCTTCTCCGGTCGCCGGTTGGGACTGCTGGGTGCACCTACCTTAGTGACAAAGCCAAACCAAGGAATTACGTACTTCTGAGGACTGGACATCTCTCTGCAGCACACAGGCTCCGGAGGAGCCTCTGTTTCATCCCAAGCATCGAACCGGTTATGTACAAGACACTTGCGATAGTACCGTACCCGCGGAGGCCGGTCCGGTACGATTTTTATGCCGTAAGACTCCCATACCTTCTTGTTAGCCACTACTTCTGCTGTGGGAGCGTACTCTGAAATGGCTATCGCACGATCCCTTTGCAGTTCAATATCTTGATTCCTAGCTTGTGTATCCAGCTCTACGACGTCCACAGGAAAGCCGTATTTGGGTATAATGGCCTTTCGAGACAAGAACGACAGCACATCCTCGCTTTCCAAATCTACAGCGCGGTTCTTAGCCCATTTTGCACGTTCATGTTGCCGTCGTGCGCTGGCCTCCTGCTCAATGGCCCGCACCCTTTGGTAGTCGGCGGCGAACTCCCTTTCCGCGTCAGCTAGTCTGCTGTCTTGCCCTCCCGGGCCAGTGCCAGCTACACGGTCCACCCATGTCCCATCATCTAGACCCAAAGCTGGCCACATATTGGGCGGGACTATGCATTTCAGCAGTTGCTCGTGCTCGTGTCTATGCTGTTGAGCAAAGTCCCTGACGTCGACCGCGGCGCACGGTGAGGCAGGGTCGACGAAAAAAGCCTTAACTGACCCGAATCTCTCTGGATAAGTGCGAAAGAACCTGCTAAGTATCACTGCTGTTACATGCCGCAAAACAATCTTGCTATTACACAGGTTCAGTAGGGGTGCGCGGCTATGGCCCCCTAGCATGAGGTCCGGGTGCGCGAAATGATATAGGTCGTGTGGCGACCGTCGGCAATAACTGACAGCTAGACCCCAACGATCAGGTCGGCGGCCAGCCCGTCCGACACGCTGAGCGTAGTTGAACGCTTCAGGAGGAACGTTACGCAGGAAGACTGTGTCAAGGTCACCGAGGTCAACCCCTAGTTCAAAAGTCGTCGATGAGCTTAGCACCCCGATGTGGCCATCTTTAAACGCGCGTTGAAACTCCCGGGCCTTTTCTGAATTAAGTTGCGCTGTGTGCTCCTCAACTCGCATCATGCCCGGTAGCTCAATGTTATACATCTCCCTGTAGTGGTTAGGGGGGAGGTCAGCCACCTTCGTCTCCTCTAGCCGCCCTGGGCAAGCTGGCCTAGTGCACAGTCCACCGACAGAACCATGATGAAGCTTGCCACAACGGTTGCACACGTACAGAAGGTCACCAGCCTGGAGCGCCCTAAACCGCCACCAACCGGTGTGCAGCTGGCAACCGTCACCCACACGTACCAATAAGGCTTGGCGGGAGTCTGGTATCGTCCCCTCGAACTCGCTGAACTCTTGCCATAGCATCCGCAGAGTCTTCACCGCAGTCACTTGCGCAGCTTGGGGAGGAAGACCGCGCTGTTGCAAGAGTTTAGCTAGAAGCTTCGTTCTCTTGCACTTAGGGCTGTCCCAGGATTCTACATCAGCCTCTCCTCTGGGCTCCCCCAATCGTACCCGCTTGAGAGGATAAGGGCTTATTTCGCCCCACTGAATTCTCACGCCCGTGTCACCAGGTAACTGCACTGCTCGCGCTTCTCTTAAGGTGTCAAAGAGGAGAAACAGCAATTGCTCAGCCTCATCGTCGCGAAGGAGCCACGGTTCCTTCAGGAGTGTCTGGGGTAGAGGAAACCAAGAAGGCCGACGGATCGCCCACCTACCGCACCCAGTGCCTTCAAGGGAAATCCTCCTCTCACTTGTGAGCAGCTCACGCAGTACAGCGAGCCATGCCGTCCTCTTAAGTCCAACTGCCGTAGACATGGGGCCACCAAGGCCCTCTTCTTGGAGGAGCGCGGCAAGTTCTTGGGTGAGGTCCGCGACAGAGAGGCCCTCCGAGGAATGGGGCCCTAGCTCTTTACTCACCCGTAGGATGAGATTCCGAAATAGAATGTCTTCGTACGTCCTTTGGAGGTACCAAGCGAAGAAGGCTGCGTCCTGCCGACCATCAACGAAAGCCAGAACCTTTTTGCGGTCATCTGGCAGCGACTGATAGAGGGTCGTTGCTATCACCGCATTTGGACCGTCGGCACCATGTACCACTTCCTTCACCGGGTCCGGCCCTCTGTGTCCACACGAAGCGCACTCAGAAAGGCTGTCGGTTCCTTCTCGAGGTGATTTCCGGATTACCCGGAGTAACGAGGCTGCATCAGATCCGTGTTCGCAGATAGCAGGTAGTCCGTCCAGCCAATACGCACCACATTGAAGACAAAGCCAGTAGATATCGACTCTCTTGTGACCAGAAACCTGCTCCTGTGCCTCTACCTCTTCAGGCTCGAAATCGTTATTGTCCTCCAGGGGCAACAGAAAGTCTGTAGCAAACTCGATTTGCCCCGGGTCTCTAATAGCCTCAACAAAGTAGCCGGCTTCGGGTGAGCCCTCCAACCTACCGACCAAATAGTGCTGACCGCACTCCCGGCATAGGGCGAGCTCGAAACAGGTACCGTCGAGTGTTTGGCGGCGGTTTAGTAGTACCTCCTTGTCTGGCAGATACCGGATGAAAGCACCTTCTAATGACCGCAAATAGACGTGATAGCGTGGTGTAAGCATTGGCGCCCAGCTACCTGCACTGCTCAGCGAAGAATCTGGGGTGACTGACAGTAGTGTAACCAACCGGCTCAAAGCAGCGATGCGCTGAGCCTCAGGCAAATCGGGAAACAGCTGTGAGGAGAGTACACCGAAGTCTTGTGCTCTCTCAGATAGCAAGTTTTGCAGTTGGTACACACGTTTGTCCAAACTTAGAATTCGCCCGACCTTGTTCTCAACGGGCATTACTGAGGCGCTATCCAAGCCACACTGGTGTGCAAGGTTATCTACTGAGGTGACAGCGGCACTCTGTGGATTGTCCAGAACGGCATCCAACAACGCTGCGTAATCATCGAGCGAAAGAATGTAGTCGCCTGCAGCCGGGATGGGGCTGCGTTCCCCGAGAATTATATCCTGCTCAGAAAACGTCTCATTGAAAAGTTCTGAGGCGAAGCGCGCGACTTGAGGTCGGTCTGCTTCTCCGCCGAGGAGGGTTGCGCTGGTTGCCACGCATTGGATGGGTAGCATACGCCCACCTTGCCTAAGCCGTTGCTTTAGACGTCGAAGAAGCATGGCCATCTCCATGCCGCGGGTCCCTCGGTATTGGTGAGCCTCGTCCAGTACCACCACTTGGATCGGTCCTTATCAAACAGTGCACTGTCGCGCGGGCGTATCAGTAAATACTCGAGCATTGAGTAGTTAGTGAGGAGAATGTGGGGCGGTGCCAACCTCATTTCGTCTCGGAAGACTAGCTCGCAAGGTAGTCGTTCGCGTTCGAAACGCTGTGCGTTTCGTCGGGTGTCCCGTGGGTTGTCAGGAGTCTCTCCCGTGTATTGTCCGAACGTGAATCTGAATGGAGAGCCATGTTTTTGCAGACGGTCGGCTATGGCCCCCAAGCGGTCACGCTGGTCGTTGCTGAGCGCGTTCATAGGGTACAGCACCAAAGCCCGCACTCCTGGACAGAGTGAACCTGTTTGAAATTCCTTATAAAGATGAAGCAATATGGGAATAAGAAACGACTCTGTCTTACCGCTACCCGTGCCGGTGGCGACCACCACGTTCCGTCCTTCGGCTATTCTCCGTACGGCCTCCTCCTGGTGCTGCCAGAGAGGGCGATCCCCTTCAACCGCATTCAGAAAGCCTTTGTCAGCAGGCACACCTAGCTCCATGAGGAGGGCTCTGGGTGTCAGACCTCGTCGAAACGTTGGCCTGGCCTCGAGATAGGGCCCCCTGATCAGGCTCTCAGACTTCAAAGCCTGTGTAAAAGACTGCCGTAGGATAGGGTCCCTGAAATGAAACATGGTTTCAAGATACCTGCGATACCGGGTCGTGACGGCATCACACAAATCCAACGCCTCGTTAACCACTGCCAGGCTACGCCCTCCCTCCTCTAATCAAGCCTTGTCGGAGCTGTCGCAGTACTTATGGTAATGATGCCTGCACAGCCAAGTATCCGGTATGTTATGCAAGTGCCACTGGATACAGACTCTCCCGCGTTCAAAACCACAAATGACACCGGTACCTTGGACAGAAGTACCGAACAACTCCTCAAGCTGACCTCTTGTTCTGACCTCAGCACCCCTTAGTTCTGGCTCCTCCCAATAGCTGAACGGCTGCCCGGGATATTCACCATCCCAATGCCCGCATAGGTCCCTTGCCCTGCGACGTTCGAACTCCGCCTTGCTGAGTCGCTCTGTCCACTCACCTCTGCTACAGAACACTTCTTGCTGGGGGAGAATGCGGCAGTAGCTGCAGGTGCCGCAACACTTAGTAAGTTCCGACGGCAACAGGTCTGTTGCATCTCGTATGCAGAAGAAGCAAAGCTCGGTAAGCGATGCTGCACTATATCGAGCAACTTGGCCGGACGCTTCCGCGCCGTCGCGCCCTTGAACGAATACACGGAATACGTGCTCTTCCTCAGGTCCCTCGGCAATGTAATCACAGAATTCCCTGAGGGGAATCTCTATGACTCCTCTACTAGGCAGTCGGTATGACCGCAGCGAGTGCCCAAACCCCGCCTTGACGTGAGACCGGAAACCCCTGGGCTCACAGCGTAGCCACAGAGCCTTATCGGAGGCTGCTCGTACCCAATCGGCAGAAACACTGATCAACCGGTCCGTCCAGTGACAAGGAGCCCGGCTGCACTCTCCGGCTGTCCACCAGACTCGCTGGATTACCAGTTCAAGGGGGACGGGCCTTCCGCTCCCGCAAGACAGTTCCCACACAGTGCAGTCCCAATCGGGGCTGGCCGGCAGAACCGTCGCCTCGTTCGCTTTGACACGGAGCGTGCCCCCTGGAGTGGCGGCGGGCCACCTCAACTGCACAGTGCAGGGCGGGTCTGCATGGAAACAGACCGTTAGGTCAGAATGGCCATCGGAGTCGGGGAAGATGGGCACGGGATAGGGATGAACGCTAACAGAACGCAGGTTGGCAGCATACCTGAAGGGCAATCTTTCCACTTCGAGCCCCTGACGGTCGTACAGCACTACCTCGAAGCACCCGCTGGCCTCCGTAAGACCCAATTCAGCGCCCGTAGACAGCCATTCCGGGGACGGGTAGACCGTTGACCCTCCGGGTGACACTTCTGCCCAGCCGACTTCCAGCAGCCACTCGTCGGAAAGGCAGCGTAGTCTAGGGGGCTCACCGTTAAAGAGGGGCCCGTCCTCATGGTCGCGGTCGAAGGCTAAGATACTCCCGGTTAGCTCAAACCGTGTACCTGCACCCAGATTAAGGGGAAGCTCATCACCGTCTGCGCTAATAAGTGAGAAAACTCCTGTCTCAGTGACGTCAAGGCAGCAAGCTTGGTACCCCGAAGGTCTTCGCAACGGTTCCAAAGCCCATTCTGAGTCCCTCAAACGCCACGTTTCGGGAAACACGAGGAGAAGCTTGTTGTTTCTTCCCGGCCGCCTTAACGCAGGCAGAAACTTAGTATCCCCATCCCAGCCGCGGAACAGCAAGACAGGCATATCACGGTACCGGTAATTACTGACATTTAACCTTATTAGGGACTCGGCGGCACTTGCTACGACTTCGCCATTTAGGTTGTTCAGGTACCAGCAACCCTCGCGCGATGCTTGCACTAACGCCGACTGGTCTTGTGTTACTTCTAGTCGTTGCCCTCGAAGTGACTCGGGGATTCTGACACCTACGGCCCACTCCCCACCCTCAGTCCAGGCCACCAGACGGAGGTTGGGGGCACGACACACTCGGTCAGCACAGAGAACCCGGCCTTCTTGAGTCCACCACTCCTCGAACGCCCTATATACACGTTGATACCGGTAGGATTGGGGCCAATCAGTAGGTACAGTCGGTTCGCCGCTGCGCAACGTGCATACCAACAATTGGACTGTAGCTAATAGGAAGCTCTCTGCCGACGACCTTCCGTATGTGAGGAACCGCTCTATCGGTCTGTCTACGTAGGCAAGTGCTGGGATAGCGCCAGCTTCCGTTGCTTCCCCGTCCTGGGCTGCACGCAACTTTTCCTGGGTGCACTCCTTGTACGCTCTGACCTTGTCCGACGTAATCTCGGAGCCAAGCAGAGTTAACAGAACGGCTTTCGTGTGTTCTAGACGTTCCGCCGTCTCTTCAGCCAATCTAAGGACCGACCGATGAGTCTGATGAACGCCAGGAGTGTCCGGGAGTGTAACTCGAAGGCCGAGCTCAAGCAGTCTGTTCGCTACTTCGGCTAGCTCCCTCTCCTTTGCTTGAATGGTTTCGGCCAGCTCGGCCATTTTTCCCGAGAGAACCTTGGACCGTTCACGCGCTTGCTCGGCCACCTGGTGCCGTACCTTGGCTTTGCTTATGTCTGCTGCCCAACGCTCCAGTCTCTGCTCAATGAACTCTTGCAGAATAAGCAAGGACGATACTTCTTCTGGCATCGCACCGTAGGTTCCCCCGGTAGCCCCTTCCGGGGAACATTCCTCCATAGCAAGCGCTCCGGCTGCCGCTACCCCTCTGGTTCGAAGCTCGACATCGCAGAGTCGGTCTCGCGGGGACTGCAAACCCCCTAATAACTCCTGCCGCTCACTCAGACACCTCTGGAGGGCACGAACATAATCAAGCACGGTCGAAGGGTTGCCCAACGGGTCGATTGCCCACGGAAGCGCAGGCACCAGAGTGCGCAATCGGTCTTTCTCGTGCGAGACTCTTTGTATGGCCTTCAACAATCGACCTCTTAACAGGACCCAGATAGAAAGCCCCAGCCCCACGAGTACCGGGGCCACCCACCGGACTTCTCCTATAGAAAGAGCCAGTGCCGTAGCTAGCACCGTGAAGCTAAAGAGCTGGACATGACGGTACCAACGTTTCACCCGAGTCTCTTCTTTACTGACCTGCCCGAAGCGGCTTAAGTTATGTTCCAGTGCGGAAATGTCCATCTCGGATACTGCTTTGCCGAGAGGTTCACTCCAAGACTCGTCAAAAAGCCGTTTAGCAAGCTGGTCGAGGTGCTGCTGACACCCCTTCAGGCGGTCGTAGATGTCGCCCGTCTCCTCGAGCACTTGCGCTAGCTCTGCCTGGTACTCGAGGACTCGAGGGAGTGTAGCGATCAGGTCTCTCTGTACATCGGAATCCTCCTGTATCTCCCGTTCGACTTCACGGAACTCCTTGAACAGCTTCTCCTGAGCTGCCCGCACTTGTTCCAACTGATGCTGAAGGTCAATTATTCTTGACAGCAATGCACCTTGCATCGTGAGCCGGTTTAAGTCATCTATAAGCTTGAGATAATCTTCGCAAGCCCTCAATGCCTTAATATGCAAGCGCAGTGACGCAATACGGCCAGCATTAGCACGCCATCGACTTAAGACAATCCTGATTTCGTCGGGTTCAGTAAACCCTGCGCTCACGAGACTCTTCCAGCAAATCTCGCGGAAGTACTCCGGCAGACACGAATCGGGTAACCCTGCATGCAGAAGGATAGGGGCTACGTACGCCAGTCCAGAGTCATCTTCGACCGTGGCCAGATCATACCTCGAAATCGCTCTAGAGAACGCTCGACCCCACTCGGTCTCATCCGTTAGCCTAGCGGACCCTAAACTGGAGCGTAGGGGTGGCCAAAACACGCCGTCATTATATGCTCGAATACCATGCCAGACCAAAAACAAAGCAAACCACAAAGGGGCGTCCCTACTAACAGATTGCGTTGCGGCACGTCTGCCATGCATGAAGAACCGTTCGACCTGGTCATCGAGGAAGGCCACATCATCTTTTGAAAGCGGAAGCTCATATAGAAGTACCGGCTGGTGCGACCTAACAAAGCCAGTGATTACGTGTTCGCATTGCTGTAGGTTCTGGCATCCCTCTAGCACGCTTGCCACCGCCCGTAGCCAACCCAAGCGTACAGGCTGTCGAAAACGCTATTACGCCACCATGGCGGGTTCTTCCTGGTGTTGCTAAGGCACTTTACCAAGGCTGGCCAGCCGTAGCACCGGCGGTTTACGCGTCAGACCTTCCGCGATGTCAACCGGTCAACCACGAGGCCGGAAGCTCTCGAACCCGCCCGCCTTAAGTGCAGTTCAAGACCTTGGGTATGCGCACAAGTGAGACCAGCAGCAGTCATGACAGGCTGGCTGGGTTGGTCGGCAGACGGTGCGCCCGAGTTCCCAGAGCACGAGATCGAAGATGCCGGGGTACTCCGGGTGCAGCTCTCTTGCACGGTAAATGATGTACTCCTGCGAGGCTCCCTCGGGAACGAAGCCCATCCTAGCGAAAACCCTTCTAATCTGAACGTCCACGGAGATGTCGATGGAGTAGCGGTCACTCACAGGGATCCGGAATTCACGCACGAGACTGTTGGCGGCCATGGTGGCAATCTTCTGACCAACACCCTCGAACTCGAGAAAGCGACGTACGATGGTCGCGCTCGACGGCCTGCCGGCCCATATCGCAGCAGCGTTGCCGTGGAACCCCGTCTGGATGCGCTGTATTGCGGCGTAAGCGTATTTGGCCATTAGGTTCGGGAACCTGTGGAGGGGTGCGGGTTGAACCATGGCGGCTTCTAGCTGCTCCAGCGACAACTCGGCCAGTAGCGGGAAGCAGAAGAAGCCCAGCCGCTGCTTCAGTTCGTAGGGCACCCGCCAAGCCCTCTCGGCCCCTATCTGCCGGTCCATGACGCAAGCAATCACGAAGGCGTGGGGGTGCCCGTCTATGTCGTTTAGTAACTCGTCAGCCCCACGCAGGCCTGTGAATGCTAAGAAAGCACGGGGCTTGCACAGCCGGTCCATGGCTTCCGAAATCAGCAGTTCGCAAAGCCGGTCTAGCCTCGAGTCCACCATTACTCACCTCCCCCGATGGCAAGGGCACCAGTTCATCGAGCACGGAGTAAATGGCTCCGGCACCCCATCCCGACACGGTCCCGCGGTGCTACGCAACAGTTCTACAAAGTGTTGCCATAGCCTCTGGAAAGGGCTGGGTGCCCACGCGTACTACACGGGGCTCCGGCCATCCACCTCGCTGCCTCTTCCGCTAAGAAGAAGTGGACCCCCACTCGGGCCGACCGTCGTCGCCGCTGTGATTGTAAATGCCCCCGCCGTCAATTACTGACGGTGGGGCCAGAGTCCTCACACCCGAAGGGTGAAGGAGCCTTTACCCGCTCGGAGACCCCTTCTTCACGCCTCATACCCAGCCTCGCGGATGGCCCGCTTCATGGCCTCCACGGTGGGCCGGCCGGGTTCGTGCTTCACGACCGCCTCGCCCCGCTCGAGGCGCACGTCGACCTCCTTGACCCCTTCCAGGGCGCTCAGGGCCTTGCGCACGGCCGTCCGGCAGTGCTCGCAGCTCATGCCGCCGACCTTGATGACCGTCTCCTCCACCCTCCCTACCTCCTCCCGTCTCCGGTCTCCCGTCGGCCCGGGCCCGGTCCCTTTTCTGGCGCCGCGGCCACCTCGCCCTCCCCGGCGCCGGACCGGGAACGGTACCTCCCGAGGCGCAGGGAGTTCAGGGCGACCGAGACCGAGCTCAGGGCCATCGCCGCCGCGGCGAAGGCCGGGTCGAGGAGCCCGGCCTTGCCGAAGAAGGGGTACAGGGCCCCGGCGGCGACGGGGATGCCGACCGTGTTGTAGAAGAACGCCCAGAAAAGGTTCTCACGGATGACGGTCATGGTCCGCCGGCTGAGGTCGATGGCCGTCACCACGCCCCGCGGGTCCCCGGCGACGAGGGTTATGTCGGACGCCTCCTTGGCCACGTCAGTGCCGGTGCCGATGGCCACGCCGATGTCGGCCTGGGCGAGGGCGGGCGCGTCGTTGACGCCGTCGCCCACCATCGCCACCGTCCGGCCCTCTTCCTGGAGCTCCCGAATCCTGGCCGCCTTGTCGGCGGGCAGGACCTCCGCCAGGACCTTCTCGATGCCGAGGCGCCAAGCCACCGCCGACGCGGCCTTGCGGGTGTCGCCCGTCAGCATGACCACTTCGAGGCCCATGGCCCGGAGCGCCCGGACGGCCTCCGGGGCGGTGGCCTTGGCCTCGTCCGCAAGGCCGATGACGGCCCGGGCCTCGCCATCCCAGGCCACGTAGACGGGAGTCCTCCCCTCCTCGGCGAGCCGCGCGGCGGCCTGCTCGGCGCGGGCGGTGTCCACCCCTTCGGCCTCCAGGAGCCGGCGGTTGCCGACGAGGACCCTCCTGCCCTCTACCCGCGCGACGACCCCGCGGCCGGCCACGCTGGCGAAATCCTCCAGCGGGGGGAGCGGCGCGAGGCCGGCGTCCTCGGCCGCGTGGCGGATGGCCACGCCCAGCGGGTGCTCGGAGCCGGCTTCGGCAGCGGCCGCCAGGCGGAGGGCCTCCTTCTCCGTCCCTCCCGGTCCGAGGGTGACCACGTCGGTCACCTGCGGCCGCCCGACCGTGAGGGTGCCGGTCTTGTCGAACACGACCGTCGTCAGCCGGTGGGCCAGCTCGAGGGTCTCCCCGCCGCGGATGAGGATGCCCTGCTCGGCTCCCCGTCCCGTCCCGACCATGACGGCCATCGGCGTCGCCAAACCGAGGGCGCACGGGCAGGCGATGATGAGCACCGTGACGGCGTTGAGCAGGGCCAGGGTGAACGCGGGCTCCGGACCCAGGAGATACCACGCCAGGAACGTGACCACGGCGACGGCCATGACGGCGGGGACGAAGTATGCGGCGATCCTGTCCGCCAGGCGCTGGACGGGTGCCTTGCGCCCCTGCGCCTCCCGGACCAGCCCGACGATCTGGGCCAGGGCCGTGTCCCGCCCCACCTTGGTGGCCTCGACGAGCAGGAAACCGGTGAGGTTGATGGTGGCCCCGATGACCTCGTCGCCGGGTCCCTTCTCCACCGGGATGCTCTCACCGGTGAACATCGCCTCGTCCAGGGTGGACCGACCGTCGAGGATGACCCCGTCCACCGGCACGCGGTCGCCGGGACGGACCGCCAACCTCTCGCCCGGCCGGACGTCGGCGGCAGGCACCTCCTCCTCCCGACCGTCCTCGCGCACGACGCGGGCCGTGAGGGGCCGGAGCTCCAGGAGGCGGCGCACGGCCTGAAAGGCGCGGCCCTTGGCCAGGGCCTCGAGGTAGCGGCCGAGGAGGATGAGGGTGATGATTATCGCCGCCGAATCGAAGTAGAGGGTCGGGTCAAGGCCAGCCGCAGTGAACACGTGCGGGGCCAGGACGGCCGCCGCCGAGTAGCCGTAGGCCGCGGTCGTCCCCGTGGCGATGAGCACGTTCATGTCCGCCGCCCCGTGGCGGAGGGCGCCGAGGGCCCCGCGGTAGAAGCGCCTGCCGGCCCAGAACTGCACGGAGGTCGCCAGAGCCAGGAGCACCCAGCGGTCCGTCAGGAAGGCCGGGACGCCGGGGACCATAGCCCCCATGGACCCCACGAGGATGAGGAGCGCCAGGGCCGCGCTGGCGATGAGGGTCCTGCGGAGTTCCCGGATCTCCCGGGTGCGGGCCCGGAACTCCGGGTCCCCCTGGGCCGCCTCGGCGTTCGGTGCGGCCGCCTCGCGGCCCGCCGTCACGACGGGGTCGTAGCCGATGGAGCGGATGACCTGGGCCAGCTCCTCGGGCGACGTCCGCGTCGGGTCGTAGGTGACCCTGGCCCGCTCGGCGGCGAAGTTGACCGAGGCGGCGCTGACACCGGGGGCCTGGGTCAGCCCCTTCTCCAGGCGCCTGACGCACGCCGCGCAGGTCATGCCGCGGACGGGTATGTCTACGGTCTCCTCCCGGGTGGTCTCCTGCGCCTGCCGGGCCTGCCCGGCGCCGGGCCGGGTGCCATCCGCCACGGCCGTCCGACCTCCGCCCGTATCTTCCCCGGGGTGCCCGTATCTTCCCCCGGCACCCTTCCCTGCGTCTTAGGTACCCTGCCTTCAAGACTAGCGAGCGGAGCGCTGGAAGTAAACGCGGGGGGCAACCAGACGCCACCGGGGGAGAGCCAAACCGCCACCGACCCGAGTCGGCCGCATCCGAGTCCGCTGCAGGCCCGGCCACAGGCCCGGCTACAGGCCCTACAGGCCCCGGGAGCGCTTCGGGTGCCGGGGGGCCCGGCGGCCGGACCGGCTGCGGCCACCGGTCACCAGGCGCACGCCGCCGGAGACGGCGACGGACACGACCGCCCCGGCGAGCCCGAGCCCGAGCGGGACCACGACGGCCAGGAGGGTGCTGCGGCCGAGGGCCCAGGCGGCGAGACGGAGGCCCGTCAGCCCCGCACCCGTCCACGGCCCGGCCGGCCCGGGGAGGGCAGCGGGGACGGGTCCCAGGATGAGCACGACGAGCGGCCAGGTGTACAGGGCTGCCAGGACGGCATGGAGGGCGCGGGCCAGCACGTAGGGGCCCATCCGGATGTCGGTCCCGGTGATGACGCTGGCCACCTGGCCGTGGACCGAGAGCCCGCTCCAGGCGATGACCGCCGAGGCCATGAGGGCCCGCTGGACCAGAGGCGCGGCGGCCTGGCTGGCCGCCACGGTGCCGAGGTCTATCTCGAAGAAGCCGGCCACGACCGAGTCCACCAGGCACGGCTCGAGGCCCACGGCCTTGAAGAGCAGGACGAAGGGTAGCCCCACCCACCGCGCCAGCCCCACCGCCTTGGCGATGGCCACGAAGGCCGAGAAGAGCATGATGAACCCGCAGATCATGAGGAGCGTCTTCACCGAGTCGTTCACCGCGTCGCCCGCGAGCCGCCCGAGGCCCCGGCCGTCTTCCTCCCGGGCCTTGAGGAGGGCCCGCACCGCCCGGGCCAGCATGCCGCCCTCCCGCCGCGTCTCCTCCTGGGAAGGGGGAGTGCGGTGGGCCCAGTAGCGGAAGACGAGCCCCACGGTCACCGCCGACAGATAGTGCGCCAAGGCCAGGACGCCCCCGAGGGCGGGCATGGCGAACATGCCCACGGCGACCGCGCCGAAGATGAAGAGCGGGTCCGCGGTGTTGGTGAAGGCCAGGAGCCGCTCCCCCTCCACCCGGTTGCACAGCCCCAGGCGGCGGAAGCGGGCGGCGATGACGGCGTCCATCGGGTAGCCGGCGGCGAGCCCCATGCTCATGGCGAAGGCGCCCTCACCCGGGACGTTGAAGAGTGGGCGCATCAAGGGCTCGAACAGGACGCCGATGAAGTGGACGACCCCGAGGCCGAGCATGACCTCCGAGAGGATGAAGAACGGCAGGAGCGAGGGGAAGACGACGGTCAGGAACAAGTCCAGGCCCGACCTCGCCGCCTCGAGGGCGGCGTCGGGGTAGAGGACGAGAGCAAGGGTGAGGGCGGCCGCGGCGGCGGCGAGCACGAGGGCAGGTAGGCGTCGCACCGACCGTCCCCCCTTCCCGGCGCTGAAGTATATAGGCGCGGGAGGGGAGGTCATGCCGCGCGGCGAAGCCGCAGGTAGACGCGGTGTTTCAACCGAATAGTCGTACGGCGAATTCAGAGGAGCGAGAACTTTCGCGAACGAAAGTAGGAGCACCGAGGGAGGGATGGCTTTGCCCACGAGGGAGATCTACTGGAACATAGTCGGCCACCTCGTTCTTTATCTGTTCGTGGCGGCCGGCGCCGTCGCCTTCGTGTACGGCGTCTGGCGCCATTGGCGGAACTGGTCCATCGGCAAGCCCGAGGTCCGGTGGGACCGGCCGTGGGAGCGCGTGAAGAGTCTCCTTTCCAACACCGTGCTGCACGCCAGCGTCCTCAAGGAAGCCTACCCCGGGCTCATGCACGCCTCCATCTTCTACGGGTTCGCGGTGCTCGCCTTCGGCACGGCCGTGGTGATGCTGCAGGCGGACCTCGGCATCAAGACCTTCTTCGGCTCCTTCTACCTCTGGCTGTCGCTGGCCCTAGACGTGCTCGGCGTCGTCGCTGTCTTCGGCCTGCTCCTGGCCGCCTTCCGGCGCTACGTCCTCCGGCCCAAGCGCCTCGAGAACACCGCGGACGACGCGGTGGTCCTGGGCGGCCTCCTGGTCATCCTGCTCACCGGGTTCGTCTTGGAGGGGCTGCGGATGGCCGCGGCCGGTGACCCCTGGGCCTTGTGGACGCCCGTCGGGCTGGTGACGGCGAACTGGCTGGGGGCCACGCTCGCCCCCAACGGGGAGCTGCTCCCGGCCGCGAGCGGCGTCGCCGCCCTCCAGGCCTGGCACCGCGGGCTGTGGTGGGTCCACATGGTCCTCGGCGTGGGTTTCGTGGCCTACCTGCCCTACTCGAAGCTCTTCCATGTCCTCCTGGCCCCGGCGAACCAGTTCTTGCGCAACCTCAACCCCAAGGGCGCGCTGGCCCACGTGGACCTGGAGAACACCGAGACCTTCGGCGCCTCGCGGCTGGACGAGTTCTCCTGGAAGCATCTCTTCGACCTCGACGCCTGCACCCGGTGCGGGCGCTGCCAGGACCAGTGCCCGGCCTTCGCCGCGGGCAAGACCCTCACCCCCAAGGGTCTCGTCCAGAACATGCGGAAGGCCCTGGAGAAGTACGGGCCCGTCCTGGCCGAGACGAAGGCCAAGGTGCGGAAGAAGCTCCTCGAAGAGGCGGCCGCGGAGGCCGGCAGCAAGCCCGGCGACGGGGCCGGCAGCAGGCCGGGCGACGGGGCGACGGCCAAGGCCGGGGCCGGCGGTCGGGCACCGTCCATCGACCCGGCCAAGGAGTACGAGGCGATGGAGGAGGCCGTGGCCGAGCTGGAGCTCCCCTCCCTCATCGACGACATCGTCACCGAGGAGGCGCTCTGGTCCTGCACGACCTGCCGCTCGTGCGAGGAGCAGTGCCCGATCTTCGTCGAGGTCATCCCCAAGGTCGTCGAGATGAGGCGCTACCTGGTCCTCATGGAGTCGCGGATGCCGACCGAGGCCGGCCGGACCCTGCGCAGCCTCCAAAACAACGGCAACCCGTGGGGCCTCGGCCGCACCGCGCGCGGGGACTGGATGCAGAAGGTCCCGGTCCGCCGCCTGGAGGAAGGCGAGGAGGTCGAGTACCTCTACTGGGTTGGCTGCTTCGGCGCCTTCGACGACCGCTCCAAGGCCATCACCGAGGCGACGGTCAAGGTGCTCACCGCGGCCAGGGTCGATTTCGGGGTCATCGGCGAGGCGGAGACCTGCTGCGGCGACTCGGCCCGGCGTCTGGGGAACGAGTACCTCTACCAGACCCTGGCCCAGGAGAACATCGAGACCCTGAAGGCCTACCGCTTCAAGAGGATCGTCACCGCCTGCCCGCACTGCCTGAACGTCCTCAAGAACGAGTACCCGCAGCTCGGCGGGAACTTCGAAGTGGTCCACCACAGCCAGCTCATCGCCGAGCTCATCACGAGCGGGCGCCTGCGGCTCGGGCGGCGGCTCGAGGGCGACGAGGCCTCGGTCACCTTCCACGACCCCTGCTACCTGGGCCGGTACAACGGCGAGTTCGACGCGCCGCGCCGCGTGCTCCGGGCCCTGGGCGGCCGGGTGGTCGAGATGCCGCGCCACGGAGCCACGAGTTTCTGCTGCGGCGCCGGCGGCGGGCGCATGTGGCTCGAGGAGGAAGCCGCCCACAAGGTCAACGCCCGGCGGGCCGAGCAGGCGCTCGCGACGAAGGCGGGCACCGTGGTGACGGCCTGCCCGTACTGCCTGCAGATGTTCGACGACGGCCTTAAGGCCGTGGGCGAGCAGCGGGACATCACCAAGGACCTGGCCGAGCTGGTGGCGAGGGCGCTCTAGGCCATCTGGGGAGGCGTTCTCTGTCTAGGCGGCGGTCGCGAAGGCACGCTGTGACACGGACGACTCTGTTCTGATGGCTCTCGGGCGAGGCCCGGCGGTGCGCGACGAGGCGCGCCGGCCGGGCCTCGCTTGCCTTCTCGCCGGCCTGGCCCGTCTCCTGCGGGACCGCCCTTCGGCTACCTCCTGCGCACCGGCCGACCCAGCCCCGCCCGGATGACCCGCTCGAGGTGGGCCAGGGTGTAGCACTCGTGCATGTCCACGAGGCCCGCGAAGAGCGTGGCCGTCCGGTGTTGCGGCCACTCCTCGCGCGGGAGCGTGTTCAGCCACAGGACGCGCCGCGTCCGCGCCCGCATCTTCTCCAGGAGCCGCGCGGCCCGCTCGGCGCCGAGGGTCTTGGTATCGCTGACGATGACGACGACCGTGTCGTGGGTGAGGAGGCCGGCGTGGCCGGCGAAGAACTGCTCCAGGGCTGCCCCCAGCTCGGTGCCGCGGCCCCAGACCCGGCTCTCCCGGATGACCCGCTCGGCGGCCGGTTCCCCACCCGCACCGGCCTTCAGGGCCTGGGTGACACGGTCGGTGACGCGCTCGAGCTCCTCGGCGAAGACGAAGGCCTCCACGCCACGCACGACGCTGGCCAGGCCGAAGATGAGCTCGAGGGTGAAGGCGGTGTAGCGGGCCATGGAGCCGGAGACGTCGGCGATGACGAGTAGCCGCGGACGGAGAACGCGGCGGTCGCGGAACCTGAGGTCGAAGAGGACCCCGCCGTGGCGGATGTTCGAGCGCACCGTCCGGCGCATGTCGGGGCGGCGCCGCCGGTGGCTGCGCCGGTACCGGCGGGCGAGCCGGGTGGCCAGCCGTTGGGCCAGGCGACGGATGAGCCGGGTGGCCCGCGGGAGGTCGGCGGCGGCGATGTCCTTCATGTCGAGGTAGAGGAGAGGGTCCCCCTCGACGCCGGAGGCGGCCTCGAGCGCCACCTCGAGCACGGCGTCGAGGTCCTCGTCGCCGGTGGGCGGAGGGGACGGCACCGCCGGTGGGCCGGCCTGGGCCTGCCGCAGGCGGTCGAGGTGGCCGCGGACGATGCTCTGGATGATGGGCTGGAACTTGCGGTCCACGTTGAAGCCGGCCGAGGACTCGGCCAGGAACTCCCGGAGACGCCTTTGGTCTTCCTCGGAGAGACGGGTGTAGGTCCGGAGCTGTTCGGGGCTGAGGTCCAGGGGCTCGCCCTGGAACTTGAGCTCGCCGGAGGCCTCGCTCAGGCTCTCGGCCTCGGCGGCGCGCGCCCTGCGCCAAGAGGCGAGGCGGGCCTCGCGCACCTCAGGGGGAGCGAAGAACGCCTCGAAGGCACCGTCGAAGAGGGCCGACTGCCCCTCGGTCTTCACCAGCGTCGCGTGGAGCGCTGCCCGCACGGCGCCACGGTCGGAGAGGTCCACGAGGGTGAGAGCGGTCAGGGCGTCCACGGTCTCGGCCGGGGTCACGCCCAGGCCGAGGTGGCGGAGGACCCGGATGAAGGCAAGGAGGCTCTCGACCAGCCGCTCGGCGGTCGCCTCGTCGGCGCTCGGGTCGCGAGGGGGGGCGGCGCCTCCGGACGTCACCCCGCCGCTCACCGCCCGGGGCCCGCCTCGGCGGGCGCTTCCAGGGCGCGGGCCACGAGTCCACCTGCGCGGGCCGCGCTCCGGACGGCCTCGAGGTCGTCGCGGTTCTTGGTGAGCAGGGTGGCCGTCTCCGCGAGGAGGTGGTCGTCCAACCGCTCGGCCCCGAGGGCGAGGAGGGCCCGCGTCCAGTCGAGCGTCTCGGCGATGGACGGGGTCTTCCGAAGGTTCATCCGCCGGAGCTCGGCCACGACGCGCGCCACGTCGGCGGCCAGCTTAGCGCCGGCGCCGGGTACGCGCGAGCGGATGATGCGGAGCTCCTTCTGGACCGACGGGTAGTCGATGAAGAGGTAGACGCAGCGGCGGCGGAGACCGTCGGAGAGCTCGCGCTCGTTGTTCGAGGTGAGGACCACGATCGGGATCTGCCGCGCGCGGAGGGTCCCGAGCTCGGGGACCGAGACGGTGAAGTCTGACAGGACCTCGAAGAGGAAGGCCTCGAACTCGGGGTCGCACTTGTCGACCTCGTCAATGAGGAGGACCGGCCGCCGCGGCGCCCGGATGGCCTTGAGCAGGGGCCGCTCGAGGAGGTACTCCTCCGAGAAGAGGTCGGACTCCTGCGCCTGAGCCCCGGCCTCACGCAGGAGCTGGATGCGCAGGAGCTGGCGCTGGTAGTTCCACTCGTAGAGGGCCTTGTTCTCGTCCAACCCCTCGTAGCACTGCAGGCGGATGAGGTCGGTGGCGAACACGCGCCCGAGGACCTTGGCAATCTCCGTCTTGCCCACCCCCGGGGCGCCCTCGACGAGGAGGGGCTTCTCCAGGCGCAGGGCCAGGTAGACCGCCACGAGGAGGTCCTGGTCGGCGACGTAGCCGTCGCGGTCGAAGGCCGCGCGGAGCCACTCCAGGGTCACCTCGCGTGGCTCGACGGGTGTCGGGTCGGGGAAGTCCAGCCGGCGTCGCCTCCCTGGTCCGGCCGTCTGCGGCCGGAGGTCGGGTCCGAAGAACATTCTAGCACAGCAGGCTGGAGGCTTCCCGCCCGCGGGGCCGAAACCCGCTTGGAGAGGGCCGTACCCCGGACGGCCGTGGACGGCCGCGGGCGGCCCCTACTTCCCGAGGGAGGGACCGGCATGGCCGTCTTCAAGTGCTCGAGCTGCGGCGCCACCGCCGAGGGCCGCTGCAAGCCCAAGAAGTGCCCCAAGTGCGGTAGCGAGGGCACGATGACCAAGCAAGGCTGACGTCCGACCGGACCGTGAGCCGTTGCCGTCCGGGTTCAGGCGGTGCCGGACTCGTTCAGTCCGGTGTTGGCGTCCCGGGCCCGATGTGGGTCGCCCTGTTCAGCCGTCACCGACCGCGACACGCCCCGGACGCCGGCGCGCTCCGAACGCGAGACCGGCGGCGGCGAGGAGCCCGGCCAAGGACCCCACCCCGAAGGCCGCCCACGGTCCGAATCCGGCCCACAGCAGCCCGGCGATGAGCGAGGCCGGGAGCAGGCCCAACCCGACGATGGTGGCGTGGAGGCCGAGGACCGTGGCCTTGAGGTCCGGCGGGCTGAGGTCGGCGACCAGGGCCTTGGCCACGCCCTCGGTCAGGGCCGAGTAGACCCCGTAGAGGGCGAAGATCAGGACGTAGGCCCAGGCCCGGTCGCCGAGGCCGACGGCCAGGGCGCCGTAGACCGCCGCGTACATCAGGAAGCCGAGGATGAGCACACGTTCCTTGCCGATGCGGTCGGCCACCCCGCCCGCCGGCCAGGAGACGAGGGCGTAGACGGCGTTGAAGAGGACGTAGACCAGGAGAGCGGCCGACGTCCCGAGAGACTGGCCCGCGCGGAGCAATATGAACTGGTTGGACGAGTTGCCGAGGGTGAACACCCCCGTGACGACGAGGAGCGTGACCAGGCGCGGGTCCAGATCCTTGAGCCCCCCGACCGGGCGGGCCTTTCCGCCGCTCGGGCCGGAGGGCCCGGCGTTCGGGGCGGGGGGCACGGCGCTCGGGGCGGTCGGGCCGGCGTGCTCGGCGGTCGGGGCGGAGGGCCCCGCGGTCGGGGCGGGCCGTGACCCGGCCGCCTCGTGCGCCCGGGCGGTCTCGCGGACCCAGAAGAGGGTGACCACGCCGAGAAACGCGGGGACCAGGCTCACCAGGAAGATGGAGCGGAAGTCGGCCGGGGCGGCGCTCCTCCCCAGGCCGGCGAAGAGGGCCCAGGCGAGCAGCGCACCGGCGGCGGCGCCCAGGGTGTCCATCGTGCGGTGGAGGCCGAAGGCCCAACCGGTGCGGCCGGCCGGGCTGGACTCGGCGACCAGCGCGTCCCGGGGAGCGGTGCGGATGCCCTTCCCGAAGCGGTCCGCCAGCCGACCGGCCAGAACGCCACCCCAGGAACCGGCCAGGTACAGGATGAGCTTGCCGACGGTCGAGGCCGAGTAGCCGGCGATGGCCAGCGCCTTGCGCTGGCGGAGACGGTCGGACACCCGGCCAGAGACGACCTTGAGCAGTGAGGCCACGCTCTCGGCCAGGCCCTCGACGAGGCCCAGCACGGCCGGGCTAGCCCCGAGGGTGAGAGTGAGGTAGAAGGGCAAGAGAGGGTAGACCATCTCGGTGGAGATGTCGGTGAGTAGGCTGACCAGGCCCAGCAAGACGATGTTGCGCACGTCGGTGCTTCCTTTCCCCCGGGGCGCCTGTAGGGGGCACCTAGGGTTGGCTAGGGACCCATTGTACGTCGGCGGCCCGCCTCAAGGCAACAGGGAGGTCTCAGGCGGCCGGGGCGGCCTCGGACTCCCCGTCCAGGAAACGCCTCAGCGCGTCCAAGAACAGACCGAAGCGTCGGGCCCAACCACCTTCGCCGAACAACATCCTCTTCAGTTCCTCGTTCGGCATGTCCGCGTCGAGCGGTACCAACTGGAAGAAGAAGATGATGTTGTCCCTGACGCCGACGTAGTTGAACTCCTCCCTGAACACCCTCGGTACGTTCGGGCCGAGGCCGTTCGGATCCGGGAAGGCTATGGGCCTCCTTCCCAGGTCCGCCGTGGTGAAGACCATGTGGACTATAATCGCGTACCCGTCTTGCTCGTCAACCCAGCCCAGGCTCCGCTGCGCGGGTTTCGCGAGGCTCCCGTCCAGCCCGAGGACGTAAGACAGCGGGGCGCCTCCATACCACTCAGGCTGAACGCAGTGAACGTAGCAAGTGGAAGCGTCAACCGGTCCGCCAATCAACCGGAGGTTACGAAGGAGAACCCCTCAGACCAGTACCGCCCCTAGGACCAGCCAAGACAGAGGCTTCTTCACGACAGTCACCCCCACGGGTGAGTGACCGGTGGCTAAGCTACGGCCAGTATACCATATAACGGAAGGAGAAGAAGCGTTGCTCATGGTGGGGACGCGACGAGGGCCCGGGTCGTGAGACACCCGGGCCCGCGGTCGTCGCGCGGTGCGTCGCCCTGCCTTCAGTGCCCGACCGCCTGCTGGACGCACCACTGGTGAGCCGGGTCAAGGGTCGGGACCCCGTTCACCGTGTAGCTGGAACCGTGTGTCGTGCTCCCGAGGAAGTGGATGCAGAAGTGCCCCGGGAAGCCGTTGTCGATGGTGCTGCCGCCGTGAGGCATGCCGTTCTGCGAGGCGGCGATACGGTAGCCGTTGACCACGACCACGATGGGCCGTCTGGACCAGCTCCAGGCGCCGCCGTAGTTGGCCAGCATCGTCTTGGTGTCGTTCCAGCTCAGGGGTTCGGAGTCGGCGTGCGCCCAACCTCCCTGCCGGATCACGTAGAAGATTCGCCCGGTCCAGACATCGGTCACCTGGGCGACCGTGCCCACGGCCCAGATACGGTCGACCTCGGACCAGGGGATCGCGACGGCCTTCAGCGGCGGCTCGGCCATGGCCGGCTCGGGGACCGGCACGCGGAGGACCATTCCCGGGTAGAGAATCTGATTCACCGGGATGCCGCTCACCTGGGCGATGAAGGCCGCCGTCGTGCCGAAGCGGGCCGCCAGCGCCTGGAGGTCGTCGCCCCTGCGCACGACATAGTTCATCATGGGCGGCGCGTCACCCGCTCCGCCGGTCTGGCTGCCGCCGCCGGAGGTTCCGGACGAGGAGGTCTCCCTGGCGCCGTCCGCAACCCCGGAAGTCCCGGAAGCCCCAGACTCGGAAGTAGCAGACCCGGAAGCCGCGGACCCGGAAGCCGTCCCCGACGTCGGCGGCTGGCCGGAGCCCGAACCCTTAGGGATGGGGTCGGGCTTGCCCTTCGACTCGGGCGGCCGGACGATGGTCACCGGGGGCTCCGAGGACGAGGGCGCCTCCGGCGCGTCGGCCGGACTCTCCGCGACCGCGAGGACGGCCGGGTGACTGGTCATGGCCCGCACCGGTTCGGGCGCGAAGAGCCTGGCCGCGAATTCGGCCACCGACTCGACGCCGAGGATCCCGGGCACACTCCGACCCAGGTTGGGCATAAGCGCGGCCCCCGCGATGCCCTCGAGCCCCGGCAACGGCGTAGCGGCGCCCGCCAGCGGCAAACCCTGCAGGGTCAAAAGCACGATCACGCCGAGCAGCGTCCCGGCAACGCAGCTTCGCCAAGACAAATCTACCGCCACCTCCGCAGTACCGCGGCAGACGCGGGTCGTCCGGTACGGTTATGTTGACGCGTTACGTCAACTTGCTGAGATGGCGGTTACGACAGGAATACCAGAAACCCCTTGTAGTAAATTATGGGCCCAACTGCGGTCCTCTGTTGGCTGTTGCACCCAATTGCGCAATGGCGCCAATGGCGCCGGCCCTGGGGACTCCGGCCTGGGAGTCGCGCACGGCCGGGACCCGGCCGGCGGGACCGCGCTCGGGCGGCCCCGCCGGCCGTCGCCCTTCACTCGGTGAGCCCCGGGGTGAACACGTCCACCTCCACGACCGTCAGGTACGTGTCCGTGAGGGTGAGGCGCTGCCCGTCGGGGAAGGCGTACGACTGCCGCACCGAGACGGCGGCCCGGACCTGGAACTTCCCGGGCTTCTCCCAGACGACGTCGAACTTCCAACCCGGGTAGGCCCGGACGACCTGCCGCACCGTGCGCGGCGGCCAGCTCACCTCGGCCGCCAGCGTGAAGCGGGCCGGCTTGCCGGTCACCCACTTCTTCGGACCGACCAGGTCGAGCTTGACTTCCGGCTCGACGATGGTCTCGGCCTGGAAGGTCACCGTCTCGCCGTCCCTGACCGTCACCCGCCAGTCCAGGTCTCTGAGGAGGCGTCCGTCGTTGGCCCACGAGCGGGCGGAGACGGTGTACGTGCCGGCCACCACGTAGGTGTGGTCCACGGAGACCGTCGTGTGGCTCGGGTCCTCATCACTGAGCTGCTCCCCGTCGCCGAAGTCCCACTCCCAGCGCACGTGGTAGGTCCGTTTCTCCTTCTTGTCCGTGGTCAGCTTGGTCACCCGCACGACCGCGATGAGCGGGGGCTCTCCGGTCGGGACGACCTCGGCGCGGCCGACCTGGCTCGGACCGCCGGGGCCGCCGGGCTCGCCGGAGGTCCCGGTCTGACCCACCCCAGGCTCGGCGGCCGGCCAGGCGGGCTCGCCCGTGCCGTCCGGACCGGACTCTCCTTCGACCGTCGCGGTGTCGGGGTCACGCCCGCTCCCCGCCTCCTCTTCCTCCGCCGGCGGCTCCTCCCGGCCGGGCGTAGCCGGGTAGGAGGCCCCGCCGCGCGGGCTCACCGAAGCTCCGTAGGTCACCCGATAGGCGAAGGGCACGCGAGCCCTTCGCCCGAGGTACCGCCCCATCACGAGGTAGGCCGGGCCGGCCGCCGGGTCCGGCACCAGGCGCACGCCGAGGAGCAGGCTCCCGCCTGCCTCACTTCCGTCGGCAACCCCGGGGCCCGTCCCGGCCGGGCCGCCGTGGATTGACATTCCCGACACTCGCCTGCGGAGCACGGTCGTCGGAAGGCCGTCCCCGGCTTCCCCGTCCGCCGTCGCTGCGTCGGGGGTCAGTTCGACCAGACAGGGCGGTACGCCGCCGGGCTCCTCGGCCGGGGAGGCCACCCACGCCCGGAGCACGAGCCCTTCGAGCCCCTGCGCCTCCGGGGCGACCGCCTCCACGGTGACCTCGACTTCCCCACCGGCCGTCGCGCCCGGTGTCGGCCCGGGCTCGACACGGACCCAGGTCGGCTCCCAGAGGACGGCTTCTCCGGCCCCCGTCATTACCGCGCCCGGCGCGGTCTCTCCGTCGAGGGCCCGCAGGACCTCCCGCACCACGACGGCGCTCGCCGGGAGCAGCCAGTGCACCGCCCCGAGCCCCCGCTCCACCAGGAAGCGGTCCGGCCCGCCGGGTCCGGTCAAGGCGGAGACCACCTCCACCAGCCCGTCGCCGGGGCCGGCCCCCAATCCCAGGGCCTGGGGGAGGTGCAGCGCGGACCCGGCCAGCGTCACGTAGCGCGACCCGCTCGGACGGGCGGCCACCTCGCGGGCGGTCCAGTCGGCGAGGAAGGCGTTGGCCAGGACGAGCCGGTCCGACTCGACCTCCCACAGGGGCTCCCGCGAGGGCGGGAAGACCATGTGCTCGGGGACAAGCCGGCTGGTGGCGGGCCCGGTCGGGTCAAGGCCGGTCAGGAGCTCGCCGAGGCTCAGGCCGAGCCCCGCTTTGTAGCGGGCCCAGAGCTCCCGGGCCTTGGGTCCGCCCCAGTCCCTCAGCAGGCGGAGAAGGTAGGCGACCAGCTCCTCCTTGAGGCCGCGGTCCAGCAGGGTGTCGAGCGACGGCAGAGGCGGCAGAGGGCCCGCGCGGGCCGCTTGGGCCAGATAGAGCTGCCTCCCGACCCGCATCGCCACGAGCTCGAGATAGGCGAGGGTAAGGCCGAGCACGCCCCTCTCCGGGGAGCGCTGCGCCCCATAGACCGTCTTCTCGACGAGCTCGGGTCTGGTCGCGCAGAGCCACGCCTCGTACGCCGGAGGCTGCCCGGCCGCTGGAGCGGTGCCGGGCGGCCCTAGGCGGGCCTCGACCACGTAGAGGCCGTACAGGTCCCGCCAGGCGACCGCCCTGGCGCCCACGAAACTGTCTTCATCGCTGAACCCCGCAGTGCCAGCCTGGGTAGCATGGCTGGCCGGGTCCGTTACACCGCTGCCCTTCGGGTCTCCCCTGCGGAGAAGTCGGTCGGTGTGGTAGAGCACTTTCAGGAAGTCCGCCGCGACCTGGCCGTGGCTCGGCGGAGCGACCATGACCAGGTTCCGGACGGGCGCCGTGCCGCGGGCGGTCGTGACCCAGTACCGCGCCACCAGGGCGCCGCTCCCGAAGGTCACGATGTCCAGCCGGTCGGCCCCGCCGGCCACCAGGGCCGCCCGGCACACGCCGTCAAAGCCCGTCCCGGCCAGCCCCACGTAATCGAGGCCACCGCCCTCGCCGTAGTCGAAGCAGAAGAGCGTCCGGCCGGGGACGTATCCGGCCCGCACCAGGGCCCCGTAGAGCCCCTTGCCGTCGGCTTGCCGGTCGCCCCATACGCGGGGCCCGCCGGCCGTGAGGCCGTGGACCAGGACGACGGGCACGCGCCCGGCTGCCTCGTCCGGGGTCACCGTGGCGGCTCGCACCCCGGTGCCGGCACAGGAGCCGATCACCCCTGCGAGCACGACCAGCGTCAGGACTCCGGCCATCGCGCCGGTCCACCATCGGCGGTCCATGGTCTATCCCCCACCATCACGTCCAGGCTCTCTGCTGTCGGGCTCGATGCTGTCGGTCGGCCACATCCCGTGCAGCGTCACGCAGAGCAGACTGACCGGCCGCCCCTGCCGGACGGCCTCCCGGAGGCGCTCCTCCGCGGTCGGGTCGCCGGAGGTCAGCCCCACCGGCCCCTGGCCCTCGTCCACGGCGAGGACCCGCCACTCCCACCCGGGCGCCAGGGTGGCCGTCCAGGGCCCGCCGGGCGGCACATCCACTCCCTCCAGGCTCACCTCGACGCCCCGCTCCCGGCCGGACCCGCCTTGTCCCGCCTCGGCCCACCGCAGGGCGAGAGGACAGTCGAGGAGCCTCGCCGTGGACTCGACGGTCCCCAGTCCGGGAGCCTCGACCGTAGCCGGTAGGCCCCGCAAGAAGACAGGCCGTGAATCGACCAGGAAACCGGCTACGTAGGTCTCGCGGATGACGAGCACCCGGGCCCAGGGAGGGACGCTCACCCCCGCCCGGAGGCGAACGACCCCCTGGCGCTCGTCCAGGGCCGGCTGGGGCTCCTCCGGCGACGGGACGGCGGTCGTGAGCCCGAGGGAGTTCTCCTCCCTGACGTGGACCAGCAGCACCTCCTCTGGACTCAGCCCGAGGATGACCCGGTAGCCGGGCCAGACCCCCGCCGCCACGGCGGCCGCGAGGAGCAGACCGGCGACCTTCACGGACATGCGGGGACTTGGCGGCCGCGTTACCGTACCCAAGATCTCACCCCCTCCCCGGGGCGCGGTCGGCCGCGCCCCGCCCACGGGGGCGGGCAGGTTCCGGATGAGAGGCGGGACTCCTTCGGAAAAGGGTGTCGACGCGTCCCCCACTTTTCGAGGGCGGTCGCGGCCGGTGTCGGCAGGGCGTGGGTCGGCGGGCCTTACCGGGGCGTCAAGGCCTGAACGGGCTCGTCCTTCCTTCCGGCAGGGTGAAGACGAGTCCCGCCCCTGGCTCCTCCGCTGCGGCCTGAGCCGCTTTTCCGGGGTCCACGAAAAGGTGGACGACGTAGGCCGCCGCGGTCATGTCGGGGGGAGGCGTCCCGGTACCGCCCTCGCCCTCGGGGACCTCGGGCATGATGGACACGCTGTCGACGCGGACGAGCCGGTTCATGCTCTCAAGCTGTGCGAGGAACTTCACCTGGGCCGTATAGGTCCCCACGACGGTGAAGCTGACGGTGAACTCCTGGTACTTCCCGACTGCCGCGGGCTGGCTGAACTGCATGCTGTGGACGCGGGCCCCGGTCAGCTTCTCCCACTGGCCGACGTAGTAGAGGAAGTGGGCGACGCGCTTGTCCCCAGGGACGAGCTGGTTGAGGCGCTCGAGCTCCGCGTTGAGCTCGGCAATCTTGGCCTCGATCTCCTCCAGGTCGTGCAGGACGGCCCTGGCGCTCTCCAGCTTCGCCTTCTCCTGGGCGAGCTTGGCCCGGAGCTCGCCGATACGCTCGGTGTACGGCTGGTAGACGAGAAAGAAGAAGCCCACGGCGTACAGGATGACGAACATGACGACGAGGAGCAGCCTCTCCCGAGGCGACAGGGGCCTGAGCTGGAGGAACCGGGGGGTCTCGTTCTCAGCGGCCACTCTGCCCCACCCCCGCCTTCGTCTTGCAGGTCATCGAGAACACGAAAACCCCGAGCTCTTCGTTCCAGGTCACGCTCTGCACGTCGGGTTCGGTCACCCAACTGCCCGCCTGGATGTTGACCACGAACTGGGACAGGGCCTGCCAGCTCCCGGATTCCCCGGCGATGGAGATGTTCCCCGCGGCATCGCTGGAGACGCTGTGCAGGACCACCGTGCGGGGGACAATCGCCCGCAGTTCGTCCATGACGCTGTTCCAACGCACCTGTCCCGTGAGCTGCTGGACGAACCGGCTCTTCTCCTCGTACAGGGCGCGGAGCTCGTCCATGGTCTGCTTGCGGGCGAGGGCGGCCGTGTAGTGCCTGTATTCCTCCTCCATCGCCCGGATGCTCGCTTCGATGCGCGCCACCTGCGTCTGGAGGGCCGTATAGAACACCCCCGTGACCGCGGCCAGGAGGAGGACACCGACCAGCGAGAGGACCGCCCGCCAGTTGGGCCGGACGCGCCGGACCATCTCGGTAGGCAAGAGGTTAACCCTCAACCGGCGCTCCCCCTTCCTCCTCGCCCAGGGCGAGACCGAGGGCGGTGATGAACTCCGGGCCGATATGGCCGGCACATTCCTGCAGGCGCGGGCTCAATGGCACGGCAGAGAGGGGGTCGATGGTCTCCACCCGGCACTCGGCACCCTCCGGCACCCTCTCGTCGAGGGCCTGGTTCAGGTAGCGGGCCAGGGTGTAGGCCAGGCCGGGCATGCGCGCCCCGCCGCCGACGAGGTACACGTAGCGCACCGACTGCCCGAAGTGGCGCGAGGAGAAAAAGTCGAAGGATCGTCTTATCTCGAACATCAGGTCCTGCAACCCCGGGAGGAGGGTCTGGCTCACCCGCCCTCCTTGGGGATGCACGCCGTACTGCCGCTTCAGCGTCTCCGCTTCAACCTCGGGGACCTGGAGGCGGTCACAGAGCAGCGAGGTGAAGGTCCGCCCGCCGATACCCAGCGTCCGGCTCATCTCCAAGGCACCCTTGAGGAAGATGCCCAGCTTGGTCGAGGTGTGCCCGAAGTCCACCACCGCCTGGGCGTAGCGCGATGGGTCCTCCACGAAGCGTCCGGCCTGCTGCACCACGCGGAACGCGGCGAGGAGCTCGTGGTCGATGCCCCTCGGCAGGAGCTTCGCGCGCCTGAGGGCCTGCACGTGGCCCTCCACGACCTTCTTCTGGGTGCCCACCAGCATCACGCGCATCTGTCGCGCTCCGCGCTCGTCCAGCTCCCCCTGGCCCGGCATGAGCGTGAAGTCGACCACGGCGTCGCCAGGTGGGATGGGGATGTGGTGCTCCGCCTCCCAGCGGAGGACCTCGCGTAGCTCGGCCTCGGACATCTGAGGGAACTGGACGTGCCGGATGATGACGCCCTGTCCGCCGAGGGCCGTGGTCACCTGGCGCTGGACGATGTTCCGACCGGCCAGGAGGTCCCGCAGGACTTCGCCGAGGGCCACCGGGTCGGAGATGCCTGCCTCGCTCACGGTGCCCTCGGGAGTAGGGACGAGGGCCAGGTTGTAGAGCTCCAGGCCCCGGTTGCCGACGCGGACCTGGGCCACCTTTATCCAGGCGCTGCCGATGTCGAGGCCGACGGTCGTGGCGGCCTGTGTCCCGGGCAGGAAGACGGAGGGCTTGGGCAGCCTGGACCAGTCCACGGCGTCGGGCGCCTCGAGCCCACCCTCGAGGGCGGCCCTAGCCGGGACCGGGGCCGGGGCCACAAGCCGAGGGGCGGCCGCACTCCGTGGTTCCCCGAAGGCACGCGAGCCGTAGGACCCGGCCGGCGAGCCATCGGGTACCACCCCACCGAAGGCACCGCGCTGGGCAGCGGGGACATCCGCCGCCACGCGCCGGGCTTTCGGCCCCATCGGACCGCTGGAGAACCAGAGGGCGGTCGCGATACTGACGACCGTACCCATGCTCGCCAGAAGGTAATCCCCGTACGGCCCCGCGGTGACGAACGTGGCCAGCGGGGTCGTGAGCCAGTACGCTCCGCCCGCGCCGAGCGCGGCGAGGGCGAGACCGGGGACGATGAACCTCTTCAGGCCCGTGCCGAGCCCGGGCCGCACCTCGACCCACGTCTCCTGCGGTTGCCGCCGACCGCCGAGAGGGGGGATAGGTCCGGGACCGATGCCGACCGCTTCCGGAGCCGGTGCGGCCAGAGGAGGCAGGGGAGGGACGGCCGCCTGCCCGGCCCCGACTGACGGTCCCGCGGCGGAGGATGCCCCCGGCATGGGCCTCAGGGGTTCCGGAGCCTGGGTGTACGGCCTCCACGGGTACGGCCCGCTTGCCGCCGGCACCGCGGACGGAGGTGCCGGCGCCGCCCCGGGGCTGGCCGGCGGGATAGACGGCCGGGCGTACGGAGGCGGGGGCATGTCCTCGAGGTAATCCTCATCGCCGAACGAGCCTGCCGGGACGGTCGCCGGGACGGTCGCCGGGACGGTCGCCTGGCCGGCCGCGGCGACACCGGCTACACCTTCACCGAGTCCGTGTGGTGGAGTCGACACAGGACGGGACAGCGCAGTGGCAGCAGCCTGGAACCCGCCCGCCGCGGTACCGTCCTCGCCCGCCGCTACCTGCGCCCCCACCGGTACCGACAACCGCCGCAAGGTCGACGATTCGAACGGGACCGAAGGTACCGACAGCCGCCTGGGCTCGGCGAGGGCTTCTGACGAATGGGCAGGGTGACCCGGACCCTCCATCCCCACCCCGGCGGGCCCGGGGGGCGTGGGTAGAGCAGCCGTGGTGCCGCCCGGCCGGGCCGAACTCAGCCTGCCTGCAGCACCCAGGAGCGGCCAGGCGTCGCCCGTGGTGGCGCCGTGCAGGTCCATCTCGCCCAGGGGTCCGGGCACGCCAGGGCCACCGGGACCACCCACGCCGAGCCCAGGTGCCTCCGGAACCGGCCCGGCACCTCCGAACACTCCGGCCTCCGCAGCCCCGAACGGCACGGGCTGGCCGCCGGTCATCTCCCCGTACGGCCAGGGGGTGCCGGGGGGCTCCTCGGCCGCAGGTTCCTCCGGCTCGGACGCGACCCGGGAGACCGCGAGCAGGGCCCCGACGCAGAGGGCGGAGAACAACAGCAGCAAGGTGGCGACGACAAGGGTCTGTAGGTCCACGCCCACACGGGAGAGGTAAGGCTCGAGGGCGACACGCAACCCGCCGAGGGGGCCTCCGTCGGCAACCAGCCGGTCGAGGATGACCCGCTCGGCCTGGGCTATCCGCCCGAGGCGCTCCCCGGCGGGTCCCGGGAAGAGGGTGGTCAGGTCTGGGGCCACGGCCAGCAACCCGAGCCCCAAGCCGACCAGGAGGGAAACGAGAGCGAAGAGCGCCACAATCACCCGGAGGCTGGCCCCGGGGCCGGCGTCTTTAGGTCCGGGTCTTTCCCGCCCAACTGCCTGGCGGGGCCGAGGCGGCATCTTCACCCCATCCCTCCTGAATCTGCCTAGCTGCGGTAGCTTCGCCGTGGAGGTGTCCGGTTCCTACCGCCGAGACTACGCCCCGCGGCCCCGGGCAGCCGCAGACTGTCGAGCCGGAAACACGGCGAGGGAGACGCCAGAGGTGTCTCCCTCGCCCATTACTCCGTGAGCTATGTTTTTACTTGCCAGTGTAGACGATAGCGGCCGAGACTGGCTTCGCCATCCCGTTCGGGCCTTCGATAGGAATGAGCTCTGTGGCAGCAGTCCCGTCACCGTAGTCAGCCAGATTAAACGTCTTGCCGCTGACGACACCTGTCACCTGGTAGGTTTGGGCGTCAAGGTTCACGGCCTGCGTCACCCCGGCGGTGCTCCAGAAGTAGGCCTGCTGCGCCGCGACGTTGGCACCCACCGAGACCTTGGTGGCGTTCCAGTACTGGTTACCGGTGATCTCAAATGGCACTTTACCAGGGTCGCCCAGAACGTAGTCCGTTAGGTTCGTGGGGTCATTCGTCCCCTGCCACAGGACTGCATAGAAGTAGTAATAGCCGTAACTGTTTTTGAACTTAAAGTTTGGGTCGATGAACATCAGTTCGGCGAGCGTGGACAGGTTGGGCGGGAAGATGCCGAAGTCCAGGTAGAAGCGCTCCAGGGCGTCCCTGATGATGGTGAGGTCAGACTCGGCCTTACGGGCTCGGGCGTTGTCGATGGCGTCCATGACCCGGGGCACGGCGATGGTTGCGAGGACGCCTAGGATGGCCACTACGACCAGGAGCTCGATAAGGGTGAACCCCTTTTGCCCGGATAGATGCCTCCTCAGCATCACGTCGTCTCACCTCCCTTAGGCAACGCTCACTCCGCTACCGCAAGCGTACCCGCTAAGAAGCAGGCGCGGGTTTGCCATGCATGGTTCGGGTGTTTCGCCACATTGTCCCAGTTTCCCTGCTTCCTTCCCGGTCTTCACGACAGATCTCGACCGCTTTCGCCGGCCCTCGGCCGCCGCTATAGCTTTAACTGGCTGTAGACGTCGAACATCGGCATCATGAGTGAAATCAAGATGAACCCTACCAGGCCCCCGACGAACACGATGATGAGCGGTTCAATCATGGAGGAAAGGCGCTCTACGGCGATGTCGATCTCCTTGTCGTAATAGTCCGCGACCCGCACCAGCATCGTGTCGACGGCACCCGTCTCCTCACCGACCCCTATCATCTCGAGCACCATCGGCGGGAAGAGTCCCGACGCCCGGAGAGGAGCGGAAAGCCCGTGCCCCTGCCGGATCTGTTCCTCCGCTGCCTTGACCGCCTCAGCGATGGGGCGGTTGCCCACGGTCCGCTCGACCACACTCATGCTGACCAGGAGCGGTACACCGCTCCGCAGCAAAGTGGCCAGGGTGCGGCAGAACCTCGACACGGACCGTTTCCGGATAACGTCCCCCACCACGGGAAGCTTCAGGGCCAGGGCATCCAGAGCGTAGGCCCCGCGTGGCGTGGCCGCCGCCACGCGGAAGACACCCGCGAGAGCCACGACCGCACCCGCGAGGACGTACCACTTGCTCCGGATGTAGTCGCTCATCTGCATCAATGTTCGGGTAGGACCCGGAAGCTCTGCGCCTATCTGCGCGAAGATACCCACGAAGCTCGGCAGGACAAAGGCAATCATGAACACGACCACGCCCACGGCCACCACGCTGATCATGGCCGGATAGGTCATCGCCGACCGCACCTTCTGGGCGACCGCGTGCTCCTTTTCGAAGTGTTCCGCCAGCCGCTCGAAGCACTCCTCGAGGGCGCCCGAAGCTTCCCCGGCGGACACCATGTTGACCATTATCGCCGGGAACACATCCCGTCGCGAGTGGAAGGCGTCACTCAACGACTGACCCTGCTCGATAGCTTGAGCCACCTCGGCAAGGGCGCCCCGCATACGGCGCGAGCCGGCTTGCCGGGCCAGGATTTGCAGGCTCGTGAGAATCGCAACCCCTGCGGTCACCAGGACGCCGAACTGCCGGCAGAACAGGGCAAGCTCCTTCAGGTTAACTCCCCCGGCTGGCAGGCGCCGTCGGCCCCTCGGGCGAGCGACGCGGACTTCCTTCACCCGGTCGCCGCCCACGGGAGGTTCAGGTCTTCTCGGCAGGAGCGGGAGAGCCGCCGTCTCGCGCGCTTCAGGGACCGCGCTGACCAGAAGAAGACCGCGGCCCCTGAGGATGATAGCCGCTTCACGTTGACTCGGGGCCTCGACGGTCCCGTCCACCGTCTGGCCCTGCGGGGTCTTGGCCCGGAAACGGTAAACAACCATTCCCGCTCCCCCCGTCTAATTGGTCACCCAGGGCGCTCCCCCAACCTTCGTCCGCACGCCGACCCGACTAACGGGTTCCCACTCGGGGACTCAACGCGGGCCCTGGCCACGACCGCCCCCGTAGCCCGCGGTGCCGTGGCCTTGTCCTCCGGCCCCTCCTGGATAGCCCCCACCGTAGGGCCCCGGCGCGCCCCCGCCGGCGGCGGCGCGCCCACCGGCGGCGTACCCGGCACCGGCCTCCTGCCCGGGCAAGCCGACGTGCGCCCCGGCTTCGGCCAGGTGGGCCATCTTGGACCGGTACTCCTCCTCGCTGATGATCCCGCTCGCCAGGAGCTCGCGCAGCGAGGCCTCCATCGTCCTCATCCCGAAGCGGCCGCCGGTCTGTATCTGCGTGGGTATCTGGTAGCTCTTGCCCTCCCGGATGAGGTTGCGGATTGCGGGAGTAGCCACCAGTATCTCGTAGGCACCGACGCGCCCCTGACCGTCCCGCCTCTTCACCAGAGTCTGCGCGATGACCCCCTGCAGCGTACCGGCGAGCTGCACCCTTACCTGCGCCTGCTGGTGCGGTGGGAAGACGTCTATGATACGGTCGATGGTCTGGGCGGCATCGCAGGTGTGGAGCGTGGTCATGACCAGGTGGCCGGTCTCGGCCGCGGTCATGGCGATGGAGATGGTCTCCAGGTCGCGGAGCTCGCCCACCAGGATGACGTCGGGGTTCTCGCGGAGCGCCGAGCGGAGCCCCGTCGCGTACGACTTGGTGTCCTTGCCTATCTCCCTCTGGTTCACGATGCTGCGCTTGTGGCGGTGGAGGTACTCGATGGGGTCCTCCAGAGTGAGGATGTGGTACGACTTCTCCGTGTTGAGCAGGTCGATCATCGCGGCCAGGGTCGTCGACTTACCGCTACCCGTCGGACCGGTGACCAAGATGATGCCGTTGGGCCTCCGGGCTAGCGAGGCCACCACCTCGGGGACCCCCAGCTCCTGCAGGCTCCGGATGCGCGCCGGGATGATCCTGGCGACGATGCCCACCGAGCCGCGCTGCCGGAAGCCGTTCACGCGGTACCGCCCCACCCCGGAGATGCTGTAGGCGAAGTCCACCTCTCCTTCCCGCTCGAAGCGGCCGGCCATCTCCTCATTCATCATCTGGTAGAGCAGGGCCTCGCAGTCCTGCGGGCTCAGCTTGACCGCCCCGATAGGCACGAGGTCGTGGTTTACCCGCATGGTGGGCGGCGCCTCGACGGTCAGGATGAGGTCGGACGCCTGACTGTTGGAAGCGACCTCCAGAAGCTCGTTGATGTGAAAGCTCGTCTGCACCGCGCCTCGCGCCCGCATCCCCCGGGCGCTGCCGCCCGCCCAGTGGTCCTGGGCCGGGCGGCGGTAGACGACCTGTTCCAGCCCGAAGTCCTCCCGGGACTCCTCCATTTACGCCGGCAACTCCTCAGAGTAGGTGACCCGCTGCACTTCGGCCAGGCTGGTAACACCCTGCAGCGCCTTCTGGCAGCCGTCCTGCTGCAGGGTCCGCATACCGGAGCGGGCTGCCTCGCGGGCGAGTTCTTGGACGGGGGCCCGCTGGGTGATGAGCTGCCGGATGCGGGGCGTGACCTGGAAGACCTCGAAGAGCGCCACACGGCCGCGGTAGCCCGTCCCGCCGCAGTGGGAGCAACCGGGGGCCTCGTAAACCGTGACCGGCCCGCTCTCGAGCTTCAGACTCATGCGGAGGGGGTCTCCCTCCGGAAGGTCGATGGGGACCTTACACTTCGGGCAGAGCACGCGCACGAGCCGCTGGGCGACCGAGAGGAGCAGAGTCGAGGCCAGGAGGAAGGGCTCGATACCCATGTCGACGAGGCGCGTGACCGCCCCGATGGCGTCGTTGGTGTGCAGGGTGGACAGGACGAGGTGGCCGGTGAGGGCCGACCGGACCGCGATCTCGGCCGTCTCCCCGTCGCGTATCTCGCCGACCATGATGACGTCGGGGTCCTGGCGGACGAAGGCCCGGAGCCCCCGGGCAAAGGTCAGCCCCGCCCGTTCGTTTATCTGCACCTGGTTGATGCCGGCAATCTGGTACTCGACCGGGTCCTCTAGCGTCAGGATGTTGCGTTCGGTCTTGTTCAGCTCCCGGAGGGCGGCCATCAAGGTCGTCGTCTTACCGCTGCCGGTCGGGCCCGTGACGAGGATTATCCCGTGCGGCCTCGAGATGGCCTCCCGGAACTTGGCCAGGTCCTCGGGGGAGAAACCGATGCTGTCCAGCTTGGCGATGGTCCGCCGCTTGTCGAGGATGCGGAGGACGAGCTTCTCGCCGAAGATGGTCGGGACCGAGGAGACGCGGAGGTCCACGTCCCGCTTGGAGTCGCGGATCTGGATACGCCCGTCCTGGGGGAGGCGCTTCTCCGAGATGTCCATCTCGGCCAGGATCTTAATCCGGGAGGTGGTCGGGGCGTGGAGCTCGATGGGCCGGCTCATGACCTCCCTCATCAGGCCGTCGATGCGGTACCTCACCCGGAAGAACGTCTCGTCGGGCTCGATATGGATGTCGGTGGCGTTCTGCTCGATGGCCTGGTCGATGATCTGGTTTACCAGGCGCACGATGGGCGCCTCGTCGGCCGCCTCCGCGTCGCTCTTGGGCGCGGCCGGGAAAGGCACCCCCGCGAGCTCTGCCTCGATGTCGGCGAACTGGGACTTGGCCGGGTCGGACGGCGGCGGCAGGAGGCCTCCGCCCACCGCCAGGTTCGTCGGAGGCTGGGGTATGGGGATGGCCGTGGCAGGAGCCCCGCCGTGACCACCTGAGACGCGGCCAGGCCGCGAGGGCGCCCGGACCGGGGAGACACCCGGCACGCCGTGGTCACGGGAACGCGGTTGGCTCGGATGGAGCTGGAGGTCGGCCTCGGCCGGCGTGCCACGCCGGTAGGCGAGGTAGATGGCCTTGTCGATACCTTTCTCCGTCGTGACCACCGGCTGGACCTCGCAGCCCGTGATGAAGGCCACGTCGTCGAGGGCGAAGACGTTCTGCGGGTCGGCCATGGCGAGGATGATGGTCTGCCCGCGCCGGTCGATGGGCACCGCCCGGTAGCGACGAGCGGCCTGTTCGTTGATGAGGCTCGCCGCTTCCGGCTTCACCTCGATGTCCCGCTCGGACACGAAGGGGATGCCCAGCTCCTGGGCGAGCACCCTGCCCAGCCGTTCCTCGTCCACCAGGCCCATCCCCACGATGACCTCGCCGATGCGCTTGCCCGTCTGCCGCTGTATCTCGATGGCGCGGTCGAGCTGCTCCTTGGTGATGAGGCCGGCCGACATGAGGGCTTCTCCGAGTCGCTTCTTGGCGATTCTCATCTCTAGCCCCTCCCGCGGGCCCCCAAGCCCTGCCCTGACCTTCGCTGGTTCGACACGTAGCTGGGTTTCCCTCTCTGACCCGCCAGATTATGTCGCCAACACCGCCTGGGCGGTCCGCCCTGGTCCCTCGGCTTCCGGCCCCCACCGCGAACCTGGTCCTCTCCTCCTACAGGTCGAGCCGATAGATGCGGTAGGTCTTGTAGTGCTCGCCGCCGGCCCGTTCCGCGTCGCGGCGCATCTCCTCGTTGGTCTCGCCGATGGTCGAGCCTTCGCCCCACTCGTAGCCCCGCGGCCCGGCGGCCTTCCAGAGGTGCCAGAACATCGCCCCGGTGACGCCGCGCTTCCGCCACTCCGGCACGACGAACAGGACGAAGATGCGCACGCTCCGGATGCGGCGCCGGTACCAGAGGAACTTGACGAAACCCGTCGGGAACAGCCGCCCGTTCAGGCGGGCGAGGACCTCGTTGTAGTTCGGTAGGCCGATGATAAACCCGATGGGCTCCCCGGCCTCCGAACGGGCGACGTACGACAGGCACGGGTCGGCCAACGGCCGCAGGGTCCGGCCGAGCTCCCTGAGCTCCTCCAGGGTCGGCGGGATGAGGTCGGCCCACTCCCCGGGCATGGCCAGGTCGAGCACGGTCTTGATGTCGCGGATGTCCCGGTCCAGGTCCTTGAGGTCGAGCCGGTCACAGCGGAACCCGTAGCGCCGCATGGCGTAAGCCGCGACCCGGTCGTACCGCTCCGGCATCGCCTCCCGTCGGTAGCGGTAGGCGTAGAGGTCGATGTCCTTGGTGAAGCCGTAGCGCTCGAAGAAGTCCACGTAGTAAGGAGGGTTGTAGCTGTCCATGAGGACCGGTGGGCTGTCGAAACCCATGACCAGGAGACCCCGGAAGTCGTCGCCGTTCGTCGGCGAGACGGGTCCCTTGACGGACGCGCACCCGTGGTCGCGGAGCCAACCCACCGCCCAGTCGAAGAGCGCCCGGGCTACCTCGTAATCCTGCACACTCTCGAACAGGCTGATGTACCCGGTCGCGGCCCCTTTGGCCCGGTTCAAGGTCTCGTTCACCCCGGCCACCAGGCGCCCGACCGGCTCAGGCCTTCCTCCCGGACCTTCCCGCCACGCCAGGGCCAGGGCGTGCGGCCCAGCCTTGAACTGGGAATTCCCTGCTTCCGTCAAGGTGCGGCGCATGTCGCCCAGGAGCGGTGGCACCCAATTGGGGTCCCCCTGGTAGAGACGCCAGGGCAGCCGGATGAAAGTCTCGCGCTCGCGCCTCGTCTCGACGGTCCGTACGGTGACGTCTCCCGACATCCTCCCATGACCCCTTTCTGCTCCCCTGCCGCCCGTACCCGCGCCGGACCGGGTCACTCTCCCGCGGCCCGACCGGCTTCCACGCCCGCGGCCGGGTCGACTGCGGCGGCCCCTCCTCCCACCCGCCTGGCCTCCAGAGTCTCCAACAGGCGGGCGTGCTCCGCGCGCCCCACGGGGAAGGCCAAGAGGACGAGGGCGGCCACAGCCAGAGCCGCCGCCGGCGCGGGGCCGAGCAGAAGCCGCATGGCCGCCAGAGCCGAGGCCGGCTGGGCCGTCCCGGCCACGTAACCCGCGGCTTCCAGGACCGCCCCCGTCACGAAGATGGCCCCCGAAGAAGCCAGCTTCTGGGCGAAAGTCAGAAAGCCGTAGTGCTGGCCCTCCCGCCTCCTACCCGTCCTGAGCTCGTCGTACTCGATGCAGTCCGGCACCATGGACCACGGGATGACGTGGGCCGCCGAGACCCCGACGCCGGCCACGGCGGCCAGGGTGTAGGCAGTGCCGACCATCCCGGGCCGCAGGAAGGCCACCGCGACCAGCACGCCCCCGAGGAGGGCAGCCCCGGTCAGGTAGGCCACCTTCTTGTCCCAGCGGCCGCTCACCCACACCCACAGCGGGAGCGAGAGGGCGGCCACGACGAAGAGCAGGCCAAAGATACCGTCGGCCGCGCTCTCGAGTCCCATGACATAGGTGAGGAAGTAGAGGAAGACGGCCTGCACGACGTCTATGGCCACCCAGGTCAAGAGGTAGACGGCCAAGGCCGCCCGGAAGGGACGGTTGCGCAGCGTGAGGAGTGTCTCCCGGAGGAACTCGCCGAGACCCGCCTTCGGCCGACCGCTCGACGGGGTCGCGGCCGGGCGGTCGGCCTCCCGGCAGGCCCAGAAGACGCCGAGCGGCGGCAGGACCATGAACAGGCCGAAGGCCAGGCCCATCGCCCTGTACCCGGCCCACGGGTCCCGGAAGAGACCGACGATGGGCAGCGGGGCGACCGCCGCGACCAGCCCGAAGACGATGGAGAACGCCATGCGGTAGGCGGTGAGGCTCGTCCTCTCGTCGTAGTCGCGGGTGAGCTCGGCGGTCAGAGCCGTGTAGGGCACGCCGATGCCGGTGTAGGCCGTCATGTGGAGGACGTAGGCCAGGCCGGCGAAGACGGCCAGGGCGGCCTGGTCCTCCAGGCGCGGGCAGGAGAACATCAGGGCGAAGGAGAGGCCGAAGGGCAAGGCACCGAAGAGGAAGTAGGGCCGCCGCCGGCCCCACCGGCTCACCGTCCGGTCGGAGAGGTAGCCCTCGAAGGGGTCGGTGACCGCGTCGTAGAGGCGCCCGGCGAAGATGGCCGCGCCGGCGACCGCCGGGCGGAGACCGGCTACCTCGGTGAGGTAATAGAGGAAGAAGAAGTTGACGATGGTGGACGAGGCCGACATCCCGGCGTCCCCGAAGCCGTAGGCGAGCTTGGTCAGCCGGGAGAGCCGGGCGGCCCCGCCACAGGAGCTGGGCGGGCGGCTCAAGGCCATACGATTCTCAGACCCTCCGTGGCGTAGACGACTGGCCGGTCCAGAAGCCGTCTGGACTCGGCCGCGATGTCCGCCTCCTCACGCCCCGGAGGGTGGTGCGTCAGGACGACCTGCCTGGCGTCCAGGATATCCCCCAGGCGGACCGCCTGCGACACGGTGAGGTGCCCAGACCCGGCCGCCTGCTCGGGCGACATGCCGGAGAGCGAGGCCTCGACCAGGAGGACCTCGCAGCGCCCCACCTTCCCGGGCAGCTCGTCCATCCACTCCGTATCCCCCGTGTAGAAGAAGAGGGAACCGACCGCCGGGGCCTTGGCAGGACGCAGGATGACCCCGTAGGCCTCGACCGGGTGCCTGACCGGCACGAACGTCGCCACGAGTCCGGCGACCTCGACGGGCTCGTCGGGCACCATCCGCCTGGCCTCGGTGGCCCGCTTGTACGGTATCAGGGCAGCGACGTCGGCCGGCTCGGAAGGGCACCAGACGGGCAACGGCCGGTCAAGGCGCCCCTCGCGCGAGGCGGCGTCAAGCGCGTAGCGAAGCACGAAGATGTCAGAGCAGTGGTCGAAGTGCAGGTGGCTCAGGATGACGGCGTCGAGGTCCGTGTACCCGCAGTGGGTCAGGAGACGCGAAAGGACCCCGCTCCCGCAGTCGAGGAGGACCCTCGACCCGAAGCCCTCGACGAGGTAGCCGGGACCGGCCCTTCCCGGCCCTGGGTATGGGGCGGTCGCCCCCAGGACGGTGACCGTGAGCCCCGCGCGTTTGCGCCGGTCGACGGTGGTCAAGGGAGGGCCCCTCCTGTCCGGGGTGGTCCTGGCCGCTCGGGAGCGATTTCTACGCCGGAGGAGCTACTCCTCCGGCCCCGGCACCTCGGAGACCCGCCCCGGCACCTCGGAGACCCGCCCCGGCACCTCGGAGACCCGCCCCGGCACCTCGGAAACCCGCCCCGGCACCCCGGAGACCCGGCCGGACACCGCGGAGACCCGCTCCGGCACCCCGGAAACCCGCCCGGGGTGCCGGAGGAAGGACCGCGGGGGCGGCGAAAGAGGAAGCTACTTCGCACGGCTCCCTGGCGTCACGGCGGTCGCGGCGGTCGCGTCCGCGACGGGGGCCGGCATCGCAGCGGGGGTGTGCGAAAGAGATGGGCAAGAAGAGCGCTAAGAACAAGAAGTCCAAGCCCGCCCGTGGCCGCGGCGCGCCGACCCCGGCCGGCCGGCAGCGCACGCGTTGGGTGGTCGCCTGCGTCATCCCGCTCCTGCTGGTCGGCTTCTCACTCTACACTTACGGCCTCACCGGCAAGGCCTGGAACGCGGTCGTCAAGTACCAGAGCCCTTATCTCTTCGATCTCGAGCCACAGCCCGCCTCGAGCCGACCGGCGACGGAGGGCGTCCTCCTCATCATCGTCGACGGCCTGCGCCTGGACAACTCGAAGAAGCTCGACACTTGGAACGCCATCCGGACCGGCACCGGCGGCCTGCCGGCCGGCGCGGACCTGTCCGCGGTCGTCGGACAACCTTCGTTGTCCAACCCGGCGGCGGCCGTCATCCCGAGCGGCACCAGCCAAGAGATCCACGGCGTGACGACCAACTGGTATGAAGGCCTCCTGAAGGTCGACCACCTCTTTGCCAGCGCCGCGCGCTCGGGCAAGAGCACGGCCGTCGTGGCCGGCAAGGGCTGGGTAGAGCTCTACGGCGACAGCATCGACCGGGTCTACGCTTTCGACGACAGCGCCGACGACTACGACCAGAAGGTCTTCGAGCAGGCCTTGGCCATCCTCCAGGAGAAGCAGCTCCCCGACCTCATGGTCGTCCACTTCGGCGGGGTAGACCACGCCTCCCACGAACACGGCGGGGCGTCTGCCGAGGCTCTCGAGACGGCCAGGACCATTGACGGCTACATCCGCCAGCTCCTCGACGCCTACGACCTCACCCGGCGCACTGCCATCCTGACCGCCGACCACGGCCACATCGACACGGGCGGCCACGGGGGCTGGGAGCCCGAGGTCCTGAACGTGCCCCTCCTCCTCGTCGGCCGTGGCGTAGTCCCGGGCACGCGCGGACCGGCTCTCCAGGTCGACATCGCCCCCACCATCGCGGCCCTCCTCGGGATGAGCCCCCCGTCACATAGCATCGGCACCATCCTCGACGATGTGGTCTCGCTCCCGCCGGAGGACCTGGCCAAGGCCTTCATCAGCCTGGGCCGGGCCAGGCAAGCCTTCACCGAGGCCTACCTGGGCTACGTGACCGCCGACCTCCCCGACAGCCAAGCGCTCGCCGAACTCCGGACGAACGCGAACGACGGTTCGAGTCTCCTCGACCAGGCTTGGGTCAACCTCATCGCCGGCGACCCCACCCTGGCCGCCCAGACGGCCAAGGGTGCCCTCTATCTCCTCGACGAAGCCAGGGCCAAGGCCAAGGACCTCCGCACGGAGAAAGAGTGCACCGGACGCCTGCCGCTGGTCCTGGCCTTGGTTGTCGTACCGCTCATCCCGCTGTTCTACCTGGGCCGCAACCGGCACTTCGTGCTCTCCCTGGCTGCGGCCGCGGTCTACTTCATCGGGCACGCGCTCCTGTTCTTCGTCATCCGCGGCTTCCGGTTCTCCCTCTCCATCTTCAACGAGGAGAGCATGATCATGAACTTCTTCACGGCCCGGATGGTGGATGCGGCCCTGGTCCTCGTGGTCGCGGCGCTCCTCCTCGGTCTGGCGCTGGGCTGGAGGAAGAAGTACGACGCGGCGGAGGTCGCCGAGGCAGGGGCGTCGTACGCCTACCTCGTGGCCTTCGGCCTGGGCTTGCAGCTCACCCTGTTCTACTACCTCTTCGGGGTGAGCTTCGACTGGTTCATCCCGAACCTGGTCTGGGGCTTCAAGTTCTATGCGGACTGCCTGCAGGTGGTCCCCGTCGGGTTCGCCTCGCTCCTGGTCGTGCCGGTGGTCCTGGCCGGGGCCAAGCTGGCCTCACTAGCCGGGCACCCGCCCCACAAGACCCAGAAGGCAACGAAAACCGCATCCAGGTGAGAGTCCGGGGAGCCTCCCTGTAGCAGGGACCCTCGGCCGAGCTGTGTCGTGAAGACGGTATCGCGGAGCAGTATCCTGTGAGTTTAGTCAGGGCCGGTGGCCCGTCGGCCACCGGCCCTGTCGTCCTAGTCCTTCCTAGCCCAGAGGACCGCCCTCGCCGGCCCCGGGGGCTCCGTCCGAGCCGTCCGACCCGACCGGGCTGCCCGGGCCACCGGCATCTCCGGCGGCGGCCTCCGTGCGCCGACCGCCGGCCACGTGCCGCCCCTCGCCGGGCTGGTGCAGCCAACCCAGGTAGACGTACGCCGCGGCGACGAGGACGCCCAGGCCCAGGCTCACAGCCTGAGTCACCGTGAGCCAGGGGTAGATGCGCGCCCCTTCCCGGAAGAACTCCACGAAGAATCGCGCGAAGAGGTAGCTGCCGGCGAAGGCCACGAAGAGCTGCCCCGGCGCGAGGCGCCGCTTGCGCTCGAGGCGCCGCTTGCGCTCGAGCCAGAGGAGGAAGAAGAAGACCCCGAGGTAGGCGGCTGACTCGTAGAGCTGCGTGGGGTGCCGGAGGCCCGGGGCGAAACGGGTGAACGTCCCCCAAAGACCGGAGGTCGGCAGGCCGTAGCAGCAGCCGTTGAGGAAACAGCCGATGCGGCCGATGGAGGCAGCGAGGGCCAAGCCGGGGGCCAGCGCGTCGGCCACCCTGACGAAGGGTAGGCGGCGCCTCCAGGCGAAGACCCAGGCCGCGACCATACCGCCCAGGATAGCCCCGTAGAAGGACACGCCACCCTCCCAGGTGGCGAAGATGCGGAGGGGGTCCCCGGCGAAATCGTGCCAGGTGGTGAGGACGAACACCAGGCGCGACCCGACCAGTCCGGCCAGGAAGAGCCAGACGGCCATGTCAACCATCAGCCACGGGTCCAGGCCGTAGCGGGGCGCGCGCCGGAAGGCGACCGCCAGGGCGGCCAAGAAGCCCAGGGAGAGCATGAGGCCGAAGGAATAGACGCTCACCGGGCCGATGCGGAAGAGAACCGGGTGCAACCTTCACCCTCCGTTCCTGCGACCGTCTTGTCCCCTGCCTGCAACCGTTCTTGCCGTTATCCCGCGGTCCTACACGAGGAGGGGGAAGATGGTCCCCACCATCCACGCCAAGGCCAGGGCCTTGAAGACCGCCCCCGCCAGCCAGCTCCCGTGCTCGTTGTAAAAGAGACTCACGACACCGTCCAGACCGACCAGGACCCAGCCGAACACGGGCGCGACGACGACCAAGGACTGCGGCGGGTTGGGGAGGACCATGCCGGCGTACCAGGTGAGGACGATAATCAGCTTGCCCACCGCGCCGACGACCAGGCCCCACACGAGACCGGCACGGTCGTGGACCGTGGACCGGGCGAGCTCGTCGGTCACCGCGAAAGGCAGGAACAGGAGGGCCAAGCCCGCGATGTGGGCCCACCGCCAGGTCGGCGGGATGAGGCGCGTCCAGGTGAAAGTCCCGACCCAGCCGAGTGCCGCCGAGAACACGGCGAAGAAGAAGAGGCCGAGGAGTACGGACCTCCACCAGCCGAGGCGCGTCCCGGTCGTGACCAGCGGGCCCGTCCGGATGGCTTGTCCGATGAAGGCCAGGCCCGGCGCGGTCACGGCGGTGAACACAAGGAGGTAGAGGCTGAGATAGTCCGAACCCGCCTGCCGCACCAGCGGCCCGACCCGCACGAGACCGGCCACCGCCGTGGCCACGACGGCGGCGAAGGCGTAGAGGAGCGGGATGACCCTCGTCCCGGCGAGGAGCTGCGTCGCGCGCTCGTGGGCCGCCTTCACCGCGTCGGGCAGAGGGGCGGGCGCAGCGCCCGGCCTGGGTGGCTCGGGCTGACGGGGCAGGCCCGCCGCCACGCGGGCCTCTTCGATGACGGCCCTGGCGTCCGGCGTCCGCGGCGCGTGGCCGAGGAGGCCCAGACCCCCCGCCACGAGATAGAACACGCCCAGGGCGACCACCACTGCACCGAGCAGGCCGAAGCCCCGCTCGGACCGGCCGCGCTCAAGGCGCGGGACCTGGGCGGTGGACGGCGCCCCGGCCAGGGACGACCTGAGCCAGACCACCGTCTGCGTCAGAGTCTGGGGCGCGTCGACGATGGTGATGTGCGTCGCTCCCCGGACCGGCCCGGCCGAGCGGGCAGTGCCCGCGCCGAAGTCGCCGTACAAGGTCTCCAGGGTCGGGTCCTCGAGGCCCGTCCCGGCGCGTAGGGCCGCGACGGCTGCCTCCTTCACGCCCGGGAGTTCACCCTCACCGGTCAGGGCCAGGTAGTTGGGAGGCTGGGTGGGAGTGATGCCGGAGTAGATGGGCGAGAGAGCCACGACGCCGGCCACACCCAGGTCGGGGTGCTCGACCGCCGTCCGCGTGACGACCAGCGTCCCGAGCGAGTGGCCGACGAGGTAGAGCCGGCCGGGTGAGGCGAGCCCCCGGGTCACAAGGTCGGTGACGACACCCACGAGCCATTCATCGAGGGCGGTCGGGGTTCCCCGGTCGAGCCGCAGGCGTGAGAGCCCGTGGCCGGGAAGGTCGACCAGGTACACGGTGAACCCTGCCCGGGCAAGGGTGTAGCCCAGGGGGCGCATCATCTCCTTCGAACCGGCGAAGCCGTGGACAACCAACACGGTCGCCGTCTGGTCCCCATCCGGCGGCCGCGGGGCGAGGCGGAGGGCCGGCGTGGCCAGGTCGGGTCCGACCCAGATCGCTTCGGCCGAGACGTCGGACCGCGAAGCCTGAAGACTGGCGACGGCGAAACCCGCGGTGACGGAGCCCGCCAGGACCATCAAGAAGGCCACGAAGGCGAAGCTGAAGTTCCAAAGGCGCCTCACCCCGAGCGCCTGCCGACCCGTGCTCCCGACCAAGGCTCTTCCCCCTCACCCGGCCCCCGCTTCCCCGGACGGGAGCCGCCGGCGACGGCATAACCTGCCACCACCGGTTCGGCGGTATTCGACAGCCCCGAGGCCATCCCTCCGGAGGCTGGCCGACCCGCGCGCCCAGGTCCTACCGCCTGAAGTGGCGGCACCGGCCGACTAGGTCTTGCCGCCGGCGGCCACAGTATGAGGAAGATGCGGCCGGAGCCGCCGGGGAGGTGGCCGGGTGGTCCTTGCCGCCGTCGCCCTTGTCGTGGCCCTGTACACCGCTAACTCGGCCAGTCCAAGGCGACCCACTCGGGCCAGGTCCCGAACGTCCTCCGGACGAAGAGGTGGTAGTCGAAGATGTCGCCGCCGACCCTGGTCTTAGCAATGTCCACGACCTCCCTCATGACCTGCTCGAGGCGCGCGGCAAGGAGGCCGCGTAGGTGACGCACGTTCTCCGGGTCGACGACCTGGACGGGCTGGGCCATGTCCTGCAGGTCGGCCGTTACCGCAACGCGTACCTCGATTCTCACCCGGTCGCCGGCACGCTTTACGCGGACCTCACGCTTCGGCTGGTAGACCTGGAAGGTAAGGTCGACGTTACCGGGGTCCTCGTCCGCCTGCCCAGGGTGAGCGACTCGACGACAAGGTCGGGGTCGCGGAGGCACGCCCGGACCATGGCCGTGTTCACACGGTGGTTCTCGGTGAAGCCGACCTGCAGTCCTCGCACCGTCCGCTCGGTGATCGGCTCGGAGGGCTGGCGCGTGGGTGGCGCCTTCACGTCCACCAGGATGGCGCCGCCCGGCTCGAGCAGCAAGGCGACCTCCCCGGAGACGACCCCGGCGACGACCTCCTCGATGGTCTGCTTCCTCTCCGCCCCGCCCGCCGGTAGGAGAGTGTTCAGGATGAGATCCGGGAGCTTGCCCTTGGGGGTACTGTTGGCCCGCGGCAGCCGCATGAGCGGGTAGAGGATTTCCCGCTCCACGCGCCCGGTGTCGGCCAGCCCTTCGTAGTAGACGATGAAGCCGCGCGAGGGCGGCGTGGTGTAGAGCAAGAACTTGCGGAAGACCACGTCCTGGCTCTGCGGGTAGTGGAAGAGGTCCGCGAGCCGGTCGAGGGCGTCCTCCAGCTTCGGCGGGATGGGCTCCCCCTGCCCCTTGTCCGGCCTAGGCTTGGGCGGCCTCTGGCCCGGCCAGGCCCCTCCGGGCAGCCGCTCCGCCGGGGTCCGCGGCTCGGTCCCCGGAGGCGTGGGGCGGGGCCGGTCCCCCAGGCTGAACTGTAGCCGTTCCAGGTCGCGCTTGGGGCGGGTGACGATGGAGCGCAGCCTCTTCCAGAACCGAAGGATGGGCAAGTCGCCCTCGACCCCCTCCATTCCCTGTAGCGTGCCCTCAAAGGCCACGGCCGCGGCTACTCCGGCCGCGGACCAACCTGGGACCTGGTGGTCTGCCGGCCAGAGAGACCCAGCGTTGGAAGGGCGTCGCCCCCGCCCGAGCGTTGACATAAGCTGCCCCTGGAACGCCGGAAGGGGGCCCGCCGGTGTCCCGCGTCCACGTTGCCCGACGCCGGTACATCGCGCTTCTGGACGAGGAGGCCTGGAACGAGGTCGAACTCGCCCGCGATACCTCTTTCCTCGGCCTGGCCGGCAGCGACGCGGTCGTCGGCCGCCTCCCCCTCATCCGGGGCCTCGTCGTCCGCCTCCCGCCCCGCCTCGTAGACGCAGCCCCAACCCGATGGCCCACCAGGGTGCCCACCGGGGTCCTGGCCCTGTGCCCCGAGCGCCTCTTCCGGCCGGCGCTGGACCGCGTCCGCCGGGATGTCGGCGCCGAGGAGGCCTGGGGACTCCTCCGCGCGGCGTCCCCGGGGGGTGACGGAGCGGGAGCCGGGGCCTGCGTCGCCCTCGTGGACTCCGGTGTCAACCCCCACCCGGACCTCTGCCGACCGTCACAGCGCCTTCTGGCCTTCGCCGACCTCGTCCGCGGCCGGCGCGACCCCTACGACGACTGCGGCCACGGGACCCACCTCGCGGGAGTCATCGCCGGCGGAGGGGTGGTGGACAGACGCTACCGGGGTATCGCCCCCGGCGCCCGACTCGTGGCCGTGAAGGCCCTCGACGAGTACGGCCGGGGGAGGGAGTCGGCGGTCATCGCGGCCATCGAGTGGTGCGTCCGGCACCGGCGGGCCTACGGGATAGACGTGCTCAACCTGTCCGTGGGCGCCCCTCTCGTCGGCCCACCCGAGACCGACCCCGCGTGCCGTGCGGTCCGGGCCGCGTGGCAGGAGGGTATCGTGGTGGTGACGAGCCTGACCGACTCGGGGCCGACCACCTCGCCGGGGGTGGAGCCTTCGGTCATCGCCGTCGCCACGGCCGGCCTCCCCCCGCGCCCGTCTCCCCGGGCCAGGCGACGCCCCGACCTCCTCGCGCCAGGGGCGGGCGTCGTCTCGCTGGCAGTCCCGCAGGACCGCCGCGACCGGCGAGCAGCCGGTCGGCCTCCGGAGTCCTGTCGGACTGCGGAGGCCGTGAAGGCTCCCTTGCGCTGGTACGCCCCCATGAGCGGGGCCTCGGTCGCGGCCGCGGTGGTGTCAGGCGTGGCGGCCCTCATGGTCTCCGCCCGGGGCGCGACCGACCCGGAGAGGGTCAAGGCAGACCTCATCCGGACCGCGGAGGGCGGGCTGGTCCGCGCGGACGCGGCCGTCAGGGCCTATCTCGACCGGCCCTGAGCCCGGCCACCGCGGCAAGGACGCAGAACGCCGCCGCCAGGGCAACACCCGCGCCGGGCCCGCCCGCGGAAGCCAGGCGGCCGGCCACCGGCAGCAGGCCCGCCCCGGCCAGTCCACCCAGCATCCCGAGCACACCCACCACCCGGCCACGATGCTCCGGCCCAGCCGCTGAGGCGCGTAGGGCGTCGTAGGCCACGTAGACGAGCTGGACGGCGGCGGCCGCCACGCTCACCAGGACCAGCGCCGACCAGAAGGAGCGGCTCCAGACCAAGGCCGACAGGGCCGCGCCGGCGCCGAGCGCGCCCACGGCAAGCGCCGGGCCGGGACCGCGGCGGTCGACGAGCCGGCCCATGGCCAGCCCAGAGGCCGCGCTGACCAGCGGTCCCACCGTGTAGAGGATGTCGATGTGCCTTGCGTCAAGGCCGATGCGGTCGTGGGCGAGGAGCGGGATAAAGGGTCCGTAGACGGAGAGGTTGGAGACCGCCGTGACGGCCACGGCGGTGAGGGTGAGCCGGCCCAGGCGGCCCCGCAGGAAGGCTGCTGGGCCGGGAGCGGCGAGGGGGTGGGCCGGAGCCGCTCCGGCCACCGGAGGCCGGGACGTCTCCCGGAGGCCGAGCAGGCGGGCGGTCCCGGAGACCGCGTAGACCGCCCCCGAGAGGACGAAGAGGCCCCAGTCCGGGACGACCGGCAGCACGAGAGCCCCGAGCGCCGGACCGAGGCCGACACCGAGCGAGGCGAACAGCTCCAGGAGCGCGAAAGCCCGCCCTTCGCGCCCTTCCCCGCACGACTCCGCGATGAGGGCGACGAAGCTCGGCACTTGAAGGGCCGTGCATACGTTCATGACCGCGAGGCAGAACGTGAGCAGCGGCCAACTCGGAGCGAACCCCGCTGTGGCGACGGCGGCGGCCGCGACGAACGTCGGCCAGGCGATGAGCGGCTTGCGGCCCAGGCGGTCCGCGAGTGCTCCGCCGGCGACCTGGAAGGCCGCGACGGCCACGGCAAGAAGGCCGTACGCCAGGCTGACCTCGAAGTCGGAGGCCCCCAAGCGCCGGTACACAAGGGGAAGGATGGGGTACCAGACCATCTGGGCGGCAACATTGGCCGCCGTGGTCACGGACAGGACGGCGACGTTACCCGTGAAGACCCTCTCGGTTGGTAGTCTCACTCGGGAAGACCTCCGGGCATACTCCTCCGGACATACTCTTCCGGGCATACTAAGGTGTCTTGGGCCCCCAGCCCGTCCGAGACCCCGCCCCGTCGGGGCGGTCCCGGCGGGAGGTGAGGAAGTGAGGGAACTCCTCTGTCCCTAGACGAGACCATCGAGACCGTCCTGGGCGAGCCCGGCCGGTCCGACGTCGCCAGGGTCGTCTTCGGCCACCCCATCCAGGCCGGTGGCGTCGTCCTCGTTCCCGTGGCTCGTACGCGGATGAGGCTCGTCCAACTCGCCGCCGGCCCCGGCACGGTCCTGTCCGGCGGGTTCAGTCTCGAGCCGGTGGCCATCATCGTGGTGAGCGACGGCCGGGTCACCGTGAAGAGGCTCCGACGTCTTCTCCCGGTCCTCGACACCGTAGAGGAGGCCCGGCTGGCCGGCGTCGTCGCCGCGCTCAGGTCTGTCCTCACCCCGCAGCCGGCAAGACGGTCGTCGCGGCGGGCTCGGCGGGAGGCCCCTCCGCCTTCCGGAAGAAAGCCCAGAACAGCGACGTCCCGATGACGTACAGCACCGTGGTCAGGGTGAAGGCGGCCGAGAAGCCCCAGCGCACCTGGATGTAGCCAGACACTATCGGCCCCAGCCCGCCCCGGCCGATACTCCCGAGCATGGCCTGCAGGCTCGTGAGCGTAGCCCTCTGCTCCTCCCGGACCTGCTCGAGGGCGAACGTCGTCTGGAGTGGTCCCGACATGTTCATCAGGGCCGAGCGCAGGTAGTAGGCGGCAACGACGAGCTGCAGGTTGTACGACCAGGCCAAGGCAAGGAGGAACGGTATCGAGGCGAGCTGGGTCAGGACGATGGTGCGGACGCGGCCCAGTCGCCGGGCTGCCACCGGCGAGACCAACGTGGCTATGGCAGTGATGACCGACGAGAAGGCGAAGAGAACGCCTATCGCGCCGGGGTTCAGCTTGAACCTCAGATTGAAGAAGAGCTGGAAGAAGACGACCATGGCCCCTGCCCCGATGGAGATGAGGGCCGAGGGGCCCAGGAGCTTCAGGAAGAGACCGAGCTCGGCCCAGGACCGCGGGAGCGGCGAGGCCCACCTGCCCCGGCCCGGTGCGGTAGCGGCCGAGGTGGCTGGGAAGTCGACGGTGGCAGAGGCGGTGGCCCCGATGGATGCCCGGGACGCCGCGCGACGGGCGGAGCGGGCCATGGCGAGCACGGGCCAGAGCGCGAGCAGGTTGAACCCCGCCCCGACCAGGTAGGTCAAGCGCAGCGGCAGGGTCGCCGTGGGCGGGATGCCCCAAAGGCGGGCGACCAACTCCGGCAACGAGCCGGCCATCAGGCTCCCGACCAGCCCGGCGCCCATCATGAGGGCCTGCTGGACCGAGAAGAGGACGACCCTCTCGTCGCGGCTCGAGATGGACATGAGCATCGGCGCCCCGATTACCCAGGTGCAAGAGGCACCTAGACCACCGAGGAGCGCGAAGGCCAAGAGGGCCCCCCGGCTCGTCGCCAGGCCGAGTCCGAGCGAGGTCGCCGCCGAGAGCAGCGACCCGCCGATGAGGAAAGGCAGGTATCCCTTCCGGTCGGCCAGCATGCCGACGGGTAGCCCCACCACGAGGATGACCACCGAAGGCAAGCCGTTCAAAAGCCCGATGAAGTCCTGGAGATAACCCAGGCTGTGGACGTAGAGGTTGAAGGTGAGGTTGAACGCGCTCCAACTGATGGCCCCGAGCGCGGTGTAGACGAGGTAACGCTTGGCGTCCGGCCGGAACGACCGGACGGCCTGGAGGTACTCGCGGAAGACTCTGGCCAAGCAGCGGGTCTCCTTTCGGACCCGGCTACATTCTACGGGATGCGAAGCATACCTCCTTCAGCGCGGGACTTCCCACACCCGGACGACGAACCAGGCCCCGCCCTCGACCGGCTGGAGGACGTCGAGCAGGAAGAGACCTCGGAGGCCGGCGTCTGCCTCTACCACGACCAGGCCCCTGTCCTCCTCGCCGCCCGTCACCCGGTAGGTCCCGGCACGGGTCCCGTCGGCCGCCCGCACGACGAGCCAGCGACCGGGCCCCTCCCCCTCCATCCCGGCCGTCCACTCCCCGCCCTCGGGGCCCGCCAGACCGAGGAGGTCCAGGGTCGCCAGACAGACCGGGCGGAGCACGCGCTCCGGCCACTCGAGGTCGGAGCCACCTCCCGGAAGCCGGCTCACGGCGGGCAGGTGCGAGCGGGGCAACTCCACCGTGCGCCCGTTGTCGTAGTAGGTGAAGGGGGGCCCGAGGAGATCGAAGGCCAGCCCGGCAACGGGAGGCCCCAGTGCCGCCGTGGCCACGGCCAGAAGGACGAGGACAAGCCCGGGGCGGAGTCGTCTCCTGGGCCGCGCCGGCCGGGTGCCGGGGCCTTCGGAGGAGCGGGGCCCGGCCCCCTCGGAGGGGACGGAGGTGGAGGTCATCGCCATCACCTCCTCCGGCGGGCAGGCACCTTCTGACTACACCTTCCCGGTACCATGGCCCGGCCGGTCGTCTAGGCCCCCTGCCGCGCCCGCCGCCCCAGCCAGGCCCGCGGGTCCACGTAGCGGAGGAAGGAGCGGGGCCGGAGCTTCTCGACAAGGTCCAGCAGGACCTCGCGTTGGGCCACGGTAGCCTTCCAGCCGGCCTCAATGTACGCCCCGGCCGCCTCCAGGTTGACCGGGCCGAGTCTCTCTACCCGCGGCCTGATGACGACATCGGCCCCGGCGACCTCCGTCGCCCGCTTCTCGTGCAGCATGATCTCGTAAGAACGCATGAGGACGCCGAAGACGTTGCGCGGCACCGGAGTGGTGTCAAGACTGCCGCTGAGGTCGACGGCGATGACGTAGTCCGCGCCGAGCTGCCGGGCCGCTCCGACCGGGACGTTGTCGACGACGCCGCCGTCCACGAGCAGGCGGCCCTGGAGGGTCACCGGGACAAAGATGCCCGGCATAGCGCAGCTCGCTCGAACGGCCGGGGCGACCGGTCCCTCGCGGAGCACCACCTTCTTGCCCGTCTCCAGGTCGGTGGCCACCGCGGCGAAGGGTAGCGGCAGGTCCTCGATGCGGCGGTCGCCTAAGACGCTTACCAGGAGCTGTTCGAGGCGCTGGGCGTCCAGGAGGCCCAGCCGAGGCACGACCGGCCGGGCGATGTCCCTCCAACGGATGCTCCGAGCCAGGCCCTCCATCTCGCCCGGGCTCATGGCCGAGGCCACAAGTGCGCCGACGAGGCTCCCGGCGCTGGTGCCCGCCACGCAGTCGACGGGCACCCCGAGCTCCAGCAGGGCCTTGACGACGCCGATGTGTGCCAGCCCCTTGGCCACGCCTCCGCCCAAGGCCAGCCCGACCTTCTTCCGCAACGCCCTCACCCCAAACACGGTCGTCCGGACCGCTCGTACGCGCTCTCGACAGGTTCTTCAGCCTCGCGTAACGAAGAAACACCCCTGTAGCTGCGGACACAGGCAGGGGACTTATCTACCCGTCCGCTGCACGCGGAAAGGTGGTCTTGTCTTGCAATCCATCCTGTTGACCGGCTTTCAGCCCTTCGGCGGAGAGGAGGTCAATCCCTCCGCGGAAATCGCCCTTGCCCTTGATGGGGAGGAAATAGACCGCCACGCGAAGGTGAAGGCTCTCGTCCTGCCCGTGGACTGGCAGGAGGCGCCGGGGCACCTCCTCCGGGCCATCGCCGAGGCGTCCGGCCCGCGGCCCGACGGCAACTGCTGCTGCCGCCCCCGGCGGCTGGCGGCGGTCGTCATGCTCGGCCAAGCCGGAGGTTACCCGGCGCTGGGCCTGGAGCGCGTAGCCATCAACGTCGCCAACGGGAAGGACGTCGCCGGAGTGGAGCGCGTGGAGGAGCCCATCGCAGCCGGTGGCCCTCCCGCCTATTTCTCCACCCTTCCTCTGCAGGCCATCGTGAGGCGCGTCGAAGGCAACGGCCTGCCGGCCTTCATCTCCGGGTCGGCCGGGACCTACCTCTGCAACTATATCTTTTACACCCTCATGCACCACCTCGCCACGGGATGGCCCGACCCCGACGACCGTCCCTTGGCGGGCTTCATCCACCTGCCCTACCTCCCCTCACAGGCGGTGGGCAAGAAGCCGGTCCCTCCGAGCATGTCCCGGACCGACATGGAGTTGGCGGTGTGGACGGCCCTTTCGGTCACGCTCGAACAGGCGCCGGCCTAGAAGAACGACAGGGGCGGGCGGGTCCCAGCTTCGGCCGGGACCCGCCCGCCCCCGCTTCGGACTTGTGGCCGCTACCGGTCCTGTAAGCCGGATTCTGTCGAGGGCAGTCATCTATCTTGGACGCCGGTCACCCGGCGCCTCGAGCAGCCAACCCGAGGGGTAGGCGGGCCGCCTCATCCCCCTCCTATTCGGCCTTGCTCCGGGTGGGGTTTACCTGGCCGGACGGTCGCCCGTCCGCCGGTGGTCTCTTACACCACCTTTTCACCCTTACCGGCCTCCCGGCCGGCGGTATGTTTCTGTGGCACTTTCCTTCAGGTCACCCTGACTGGGTGTTACCCAGCACCCTGCCCTGTGGAGTCCGGACTTTCCTCGAGCGCGGCCTTGCGGCACTTGCGCCCGCGACTGCCCGGACCGGTCGCGGCCTGAAGTCCGAAAAACCTTTTCAAGGACGTCACGGGCGCGGGTTCGAGCCCGCTAATCCAGTATACCCCGGCTGTCAAGCCGGACAGACCCGAGGTAGGCCGGTCGGTCGCCGGGCGACGCGCGCAGGCTAGGCCACGGCCCTTCGGAAGAGCCGGGTCGCGACCAAGCCGAAAGCCACGGCGACAAGGCTGAGGATGAGCAGGCCCTCGAAGAGTTCGGCCGGACGCCATCCGGTTATGAACAAGGTCCGCATCGGGTTGATGGCGTAGCTGAGCGGGTTCACCTTGGCCAGCGTTCCGAGCCACTTGGGCATGAACTCGAGCGGCATCATCGCGTTCGAAGTGAACATGAGTGGCATCGTCAGGAAGTTCATCACAGCCATGAGTGCCTCGTGAGTCCGGAGCACGGCGCTCAGCGAGAGAGACATGCCCGCGAAGACCAGACTCAACAGGGCCGCCAGAAGGATGACGGCCAGGGCTCCGAGCGGTCCCGACTTGAAGGTCACGCCCATAGCCAGCGCGATGACGAAGATGACCCCGGCCTGGACGGCGGTCTGGATGGCGATGGCCAGCATCTTGCCGCTGACCACCGCGGCCCTCGAGATGGGCGCGGCGAGGAGCTTGTTGAGGAAGCCCAGACGCCTGTCCCACACGATGGACAAGCCGCCGAAGATGCCGCCGAAGAGCGTCACCATGGTCACCACCCCGGGGGCCATGTAGTCCAGGTAGCTGCGAGCAGGGAAACCCGGGATGGTGGCCATCTTCTCGAAGAGATTGCCCATCAGCACCAGCCAAATGAACGGCTGGACCAGGATCATGAAGACCCTGACCTTCTCGGCGACGAAATGCTTGAGCTCGCGCCAAGCTATCCACCAGGTGTCCTGCAGGAACGTCCGGCCGGTCACATCCGAGCCCTCCTTAGGCTGAGCCTGTGCCTGAGAAAGTCCTGACCGCCGCCCGCCTCGCGCAGCTCCCTGCCCGTATAGTGCAAGAAGACGTCGTCAAGGCTCGGCTTCTTCATCGCCAGGGAACGGACTTCCAAGCCGGCGCCCCCCAAGGCGGCCAGCACCCGCGGGGCTGTCTGCTCCCCCGACCGCACGACGAGGAGCCATCGGCCGTTTTCGGTCGGGGAGACGCGGGTCACTCCCTCCACGCTCTCCAGGAGTCTCACCAGACCGGATGCCGCCCGGTCCTCCGGGGCGGTCGAGCTCTGCCCGGCCACCTCTATCACGAGAAGGTCGCCCCCGATGGAAGCCTTGAGCTCATCCGGCGTGCCGAGGGCCACGAGACGGCCGTGGTCGATGATGCCGATGCGGTCGCAGAGTTGGTCGGCTTCTTCCATGTAGTGCGTCGTCAAGAAGACGGTGATGCCCTCATCCGATCTGAGCCGGCGGATGTACTCCCAGATGCGGTGGCGGGTCTGGATGTCCAGGCCCAGGGTCGGCTCGTCGAGGAAGAGCACCTCGGGGCGGTGGATGAGGCCCTCGGCGATGTCCAGTCGTTTGCGCATCCCACCCGAGTAGGTCGAGACGCGGGCGTCGGCGCGCTCGGTCAGGTCGACCATCTCGAGGACCTCCCTCGTCCGGGCGGCGATGGTCTCCCGGTCGAGGTGGTAGAGGCGTCCCTGGAGGTAGAGGTTCTCCCGGCCGGTCAGAGTCTCGTCCACGGCGATATCCTGAGAGACGTACCCGATGCGGAGGCGGACCCGGTCCGGTTCGGTGATGATGTCGTGGCCCGCGACCACCGCCCGCCCGGACGTCGGGCGGAGCAGGGTAATGAGCATGAGGATGGTCGTCGTCTTCCCGGCCCCGTTGGGCCCGAGGAAGCCGAAAATCTCACCCGGTCGGACGTCGAACGTGATGCCGCTCACGGCCCGGACGCCGCCGGGGTAGGTCTTGGCGAGGTCGGTGACCCGGATGATGGCCCCGTCTCGTTCCCCTGGAGTCGCGGGGGCCGGTCCTGGAATCATTGCGTCAAATCCCTCCTCTAGGAGATTGGTCCGGTCACCCTCCTTGGTTGGTCCGGTGACCCTCTGGATTGGCCCGGTGACCCTCTGGATTGGTCCGGTGACCCTCCTTGGTCGGTCCGGTGACCCTACTCGTCGGGGCCCCGGTCGGCCCTGTAGCGCTCCAGGGCGCGGCCGAGAGCTTCCAGGCCGTGGAGCAGGTCCAAGGCATCCTCTTCTTCCATCTCTGCGAACAGGCGGCGGAGGTGTTCCTCCCTCGCGGCGAGGGCCTCGTCGACCAGCCGCCTTCCCCTCTCCGTCGCCAGGACGGCGACCTTCCGCCGGTCGTCCAGGCAACGGCGACGCTCGACCAGGCCGGCCGCGACCAGGCGGTCCACTACCCCACTGACCGTCGGAGCGGTCAGACCCAGGGTGCGCGCCAGCCACCCCACGGTGAGGCCCTCCGGGCCCTTGGCCACCAGGGCCAACAGCCGGAACTGAGGCATCGTGACGTTCGCGGTCTGGGGCGCCGGCGGGTGGCCGACCGAGTGCAGCCGTCGCAGCGTGTCCCGGAACGACCGGACCAAGGCGGCGGCGAGCTCGGGCGACACGCGCGACGATGGCGGACGGGTCATGAGCCCTCCCCCCTGCACGGGATGCGCGTGAAGGCTGTGGGCCGGAACAAACGTTAGGGTGAGAGCAAAAATTAGTACGGCGCTAATTATACTCGATGTCGGGGCTCAGTCAAGGCTAAGTCTCGGCAAGCGGGACGCACCTCGGACCGCAGGAACCGGGCGAGAAGAGAAGAAGGCCCGCGCCATCCGAGGATGAAGATTACATCACTTCACCCTCTTGGTCACAAGGCTCATCAAGAGGCAGGTGGTCTAGGGAGCCCGGGGTGCTTGAGCCCGGACCCGGTGTTGACGACGACCACCTCGCGGCAGCCGTCGAGCAGCCCCCGCGCGACCAGGTCGGGTAGGGCGGCCACGGCTGCCGCGCCTTCGGGGCAGACGTCGAGGCCCTCCACCCTCCTCAATCTGGACACCGTGTCCAGCATCGCGGCGTCGGTCACCTCCACGGCCGCGCCTCCCGTCTCGCGGACAGCCCTCAGGACGAGGAAGCCGCCCTTCGGAGCCGGAACGCGCAGTCCCTGGGCGATGGTGGCCGGCCTGGGGAAAGGAGTGGTCTCCTCGCGCCCCTCCCGGAACGCGGCGACCACGGGGGCGCAGCCGGCCGCCTGGACGGCGATGAGCCGGGGTGGCCGGCCGGCGACGCCGGCCCGCGCAAGCTCGGAGGCGGCCTTCCACGCGGCCACCAGAGCCACGCCGCCCCCGACCGGGAAGACGATGGCGTCCGGCCAGCGCGACCCCAGGGTCTCGAAAATCTCCAGGGCGATGCTCTTCTTACCCTCGACACGCCATGGTTCCTCGAACGTGGCCGCGACGAAACGCCCCTCGGCAGCGGCCCTCTCCCGGACGTACCGTCCGGCGTCAGGCAAGAGCCCTGGGACGAGCCGCACCTCCGCCCCGTACGCGGCGGTCTCCTCGCGGACGGGAGCGGGAGCGTCCTCGGGCATGGCGACAAGGAGGTCCAGGCCCGCCCGCGCGGCGTAGGCGGCGAAGGCGGCCCCGGCGTTGCCGGCGGTGGGGATGGCGAGGCGGGTGACACCCGACTCCGCCAGCCGGGACACGGCCACCGCCGCTCCCCTGGCCTTGAAGGTGCCGGTCGGGTTGCGGCCCTCGTCCTTGAGCAGCACGTGCGCCAGCCCGAGCTCCCTCTCGAACGAGCGGAGCGGGACGAGCGGGGTGCCCCCCTCTCCCAGGCTGACCGCGCGGCCCGGGTCGAGGACCGGGAGGAGCTCGTGGTAGCGCCAGACGCCTGGGGGGCCCCCCGGAGGCCAGTCGAGCCCGGCAAGGTCATAGCAGGCGAGGAGCGGCCCCCCGCAGGACCGGCAGACCCCGGGTACCCCGTCAAGCGGGTGCTCTCCGCCGCAGCGGGCGCACTCGAGGTGGGTCAGACGGGACCACGGTCCACCGGGGGCGACAGGCCCGGTGGTGCCGGTGGCCTCGGTCGCGCCCGTGGGCCACGAGGCGGGTGCCGGCCGGGCCGCCGTCCCGGTCCGGCAGCGGGCCAGACGGTCGAGCGCCTCGTTGGCCAGCCGGTCGGCGAGGGCGCTCTCTTCCCGGCCCACGTGGCGCACCTCCACGCCGGCGAAGGCCCGGGCCTCCCGTTGGAACCGGGCCAGGAGCGGGGCGAGGTCCGGGCTCTTGACCCGGTACTCGCCGGAGACCTGGCGCGCTACGAGCTGGCTGTCGGTCTTGACGACGAGCCTGACCGAGGACGGGTCCACGCCGTCCTCTCGGCAGACCTCGGCGGCCGCCCGGAGGGCTTCGAGCAGGGCCATGTACTCGGCGGCGTTGTTCGTGATCTCGCCGAGGGGCACACCCAGAGAGCGCCGCGTACTCCCGGAAGGGTCGAGGACGACGACGCCGGCCGCGGCCGGGCCCGGGTTGCCCCGGCTGGCCCCGTCGGCGTGGCAGACCAGGAAGCTGGGGCCGTCGGTCACGGAGGAGTCACCGGCCCTCCCCGGGAGGCGGGCTCCAGACCCAGACGAGGAGGCGGCCGCAGCTCTCACAGGTGTCGAGGGCCCCCCGCCGCACGGCCTCGGCCAGGGCGAGCGGGACCTTCACCCGGCACGCGCCGCACAGCCCGTCCGAACCCAGTGCGGCCGCGCCCACGCCCCCGCGGCTGTCGCGGATGCGCTCGTACCTCGCCCTCAAGGGCGCCGGCACCCGCTCGGCGAGCTCGCGCTGCCTTGGCTCGGCCGCGGCGATGCGGGCCTCTAGGTCCTCCACGGTCGCCCGGCGCCTCGCCTCGGCCTCCTGGAGGGCACGTGCGGCCTCGGCGTGGACGCGGTCCGCCTCGGCGAGGGCCGGCTCGGCCTGCTCGAGCTCCATCATCGCTTCGAGCCCCTTCTCCTCGTGGCGGCCGAGTTCGGCCCGGAGATGCTCTACCTTCTTCTGCATCTGTTCGAGCTCCTTGGGGCTCGTCACCGTCCCGCCGTAAAGCCGCCGCTCGACAGCCTTGACCTCGGACCGGAGGGCGTCCGCCTCCTTCTCCTCCCAAGAGACCGTGCGGTTCAGCCTGGCTACCCGCTCGCGCGCCGCCTCGGCCGCCCGCGCGGCCTCGGCCGCTTCCGCCTTCAGGGCCTCCACTTCCGGGTCGCGGAGGGCGCGCTGGAGCGCGGCCCTGAGACGCCAGAGGGTGGCGTCCACCTCCTGCAGAGCCAGGAGGGCGACCAGGTGCTCCCGTCCGTATGCCCCGGGCTCGTGCATGACGGCTCCTTCCCTGTCCGTCCCGTCACAGTCGCCAACCGGACGGGGGCTTCACTTCGATGACCTCGAGGCGAATCCCTTGGGCCCGGAGCTCGGCCCGGAGGCGTTCGGCCACGACCTTGACAAACAGCCGCTCGGTCCCGAGGTGCCCGGCGTCGACGAGCACGACCCCGAGGCGGGCGGCCTCGACGGCCTGGTGGTAGGTGACGTCCCCGGTGACGTAGACCCCGGCCCCGGCGGCGGCCGCCGCGCCGAGGTAGCGTCCGCCGGCTCCCGGGCAGACCGCGACGCGCCGGACCGCCCTCCGTCCCGCACCGTCCAGGTCGCCGAGCACCCGGGCGGCCCCCCGGTCTAGGCCCAGGGCATCCTCCACCCTACGGACGAAGGCCCCGACACCCGGGACCGGGTCCCCGGGAAGCTCGCCGACCCGCCCCAGGCCGACCACGAGCTCAGGGCGGGTCACGGTCGGGTGGCTCTCCAGCCGGTATACGTCGTAGGCGGGCTCCTCGTAGGGGTGGGCCTCGAGCATGCGGGCGACCACCTCGGCCACGCGGTAGGCCGGTACCACCGTCTCCAGGCGGTCCTCCGGGACTTCCTCCACCTGCCCGGCAGTCCCGATGAACGGGCTTGATCCCTCGCGGGGCCGGAAGTACCCGTAGCCCGGGCAGGTGAACGCCGTGTCGCTGTAGTTGCCTATCCACCCCGCGCCGGCCTCCCCGAGCGCCCGGCGGACGGCCTCAGAGTGGGTGCGCGGGACGTACACGACCAGCTTCACGAAGCCGGCCCCCCTCCCGCCCGGTGGGACGAGGGGGCGGAGGGAGGAAGGCTCGAGGCCGAGGGCCACCGCAAGCTCGTGGGAGAGCCCGAGGGGAGCCGAGTCGAAGCTGGTGTGCGCCGCGTAGAGTGCCGTGCCGCTCCGGATGAGCTGGGCGAGGAGACCGACCTCGGGGTCGTCCTCCAGGAGTCGGCCCAGTGGCCGTCTCGGGAGGGGGTGGTGGGTCACGAGGAGCCCACCGGGGCGTCCGGTGAACGGCGAGCCCGGCGCCAGGGCGTGGGTTGCGTCGAGGGCGACGGCCACCCAGGCCGGTTCCTGCCGTGGGTCGCCGACCAGGAGTCCGACGTTGTCGTCGGGCTCGGCCAACGCGGGCGGGGCGATGGCGTCGAGGAGACGGGCGACGCGGCCGACGGTCGCCGTAACCCCAGGGCCAGGGACCGGGTCAGGCGGGGGGATTGGCGTGCTGGGTCCCGACATGTGCTAGAGGCCTCCCTTCCCCGCGGGGCCCCTGTGCCGGGGTCTGGCCCGGACCTCCGTGCCGAGGCGGCCGTGTGGGCCCGCCACGCCGGAGCGACCGAGGGGCTCCGCCCTGCTTTGGGACTTCACGGCCATATAATCGCCTTCGCCGCGTCCGGAATCCTGCCCTGCCCGGCCCTTACCCGCCGTCACTCCGGCCGGGCTGCGGCCCTGACCTCGTCGTCGGGTCCTAAGCTCAGGGGCCGCGGGAAATCCTAACCGCGGAGGGAAACCCCGTGACCTTCCGGCGGTTTGCAACAGGTTATCTTCTTGCCGCACTCGGCACCCTTCTAGCCCTGTCGGTCGTAGTCCTGGCCACGGGGCTGACCTTGCGCCTGACGCTGCTGGACCCGGACTACGTCATGAGCCTCGTGAGGCAGGCGGAAGTCCTGCCGCGGCTCAAGACCGAGTTCCTGGGAGGTATCGTGGAGGCCTCCGGCCTGGACGGAGCGGACCGGGCCGCGCTCCGGGTCGCCTTGGAGGAGGGCGTGCGGGTGACCTGGCTCGAGCAGCAGCTCGAACAGGTCCTGCGGGACCTTGCCGCGCACCTCGGGTCTGTGGACCCCGACCCGCCCCCGGTAGAGCTGGACCTCCTCAGCCTCAAGGTGACCCTGGCCGAGGCCATCCACCGCCACATGAGGGAGGAGCTGTACCTGGAGGCTTTGGCCGCCCTGGAGACCCTTCCCGACACCGTGGACGTCGGAGTAGCCGTGAGTCCGGCCCTGCTCGGCCGCGTCCGCCCCCTCTGGCGGGCGGCCCTCCTCACCCCGCCAGCAGCCGCCGCGGCCGCGGCCGTGCTGTCGGTCACCCTGTGGCTTGCCGCCGGACGGGGCCGTACCGGCGCGGGGATTCTGGCGTGGGCCTGGATGGCCGCGGGGCTGTTCCTCCTCGGTCTCGCGGCCGGCCTGGGCGGACCCGCGGCGGACCGGCTCGGCCAGGCCGTTCCCGTCTACCTACCGGAACTGGGCACCCTACCGCTCCGCACCCTGGCCCTCGCGACCGCAAGGCAGCTTCTGAGCATCCTCGCGATGACGGGAGCCGGGGCGGTAGTCATCGGCGCCATGGCCCAGGTGGGCCTCGCGCGACTCCGCTGACCCGCACGAGCGGGTGAGCCAATCCATCACCTCGGGGTAGTCCTGGGCGAGCCGGGCCAGGAGCCCGGGGGCCCGGCCCGCGGTCAGCCTGACCAAGGAGTCGAGGAACCGCAGGTGCGGACCCAGGAACTCGGCTTTCGTCCGGCACCCGCGCGCCTCGGGCCTCACCAGGGCTAGGTCGTCCAAGGGCACGCGCAGGAAGAAGGCTACCTCCCGGAAAGTCCTCTCGAGCAGGACCGCCACGGCCTCCTCCGCGGACCAGGGCACGGCCACCATGCGCCATCTCCTTCCTGGGAGGATTACCCACCAGCCCCAGTATAGTTCACGCGGCGGGACCTGTAAAGCCCCGGATTTCGACATCGGGAACTACACCCTTGCGACCTCGATGCGTGGGCTATGATGTTGCCAAATGACCGTGTCTGTGCTCGGAAGACGGCTACGCGCGCTGCTCGACGAGCGCGAGATGAGCCAGGCGGACCTCGCCCGCGCGCTCCACTGTGGGAAGTCCACCGTCTCGCAGTACATCAGCGGCGCCCGCACGCCGGACATCGAAACCCTGCAACGGATGGCGGAGCTCTTCGGCGTGAGCCTGGACTACCTCCTCGGCCGGACGGAGCTCCGTTGGCCCTCCTTGGTCAAGGAACCGGAGGTCGAGGTGCTCGTCGCCCGCGCCCAGGACTTGACGCCCGAGGAGCGTCGGCATGTCTTGGACTACATCGAGTACCTCCGGTTCCGCCGCGAGAGGGAAGCCCACTGAGATAGAAGCCCGCCGCGATGAGCCGGGCCCTCCGGGCCGAGGTACCCGGAGGGCCCCTGACTTGACAAGGCCTTGTCAATGGACCACGAGCTATCAGGCAACGTCGCCGAGATAGGCCGCGCGGACGCGCGGGTCGGCCTTGACCTCCTCCGCCGTCCCCTCGAACAGGATGCGCCCGGTCTCCAAGACGTACGCCCGGTCGGCGATGGAGAGAGCCATGGCTGCGTTCTGCTCGACCAGGAGCACGGTCGTCCCGGCGGCGTTGATGTCGCGGATGATCGCGAAAATCTCCTCCACCAGGATGGGGGACAGACCCATCGAGGGCTCGTCCAGGAGCAGAAGTCGCGGACGGGCCATGAGCGCCCGGCCCATGGCCAGCATCTGCTGCTCACCGCCGGAGAGGGTCCCGGCGGGCTGCCGCACCCGCTCCTTCAGGCGCGGGAAGTGGCGGAAGACCCGCTCCAGGCTCTCGGCGACCTCCTTCCTGTCGCGCCGCGTGTAAGCCCCCATCTCCAGGTTCTCGAGCACCGTGAGGTTCGTGAAGACCCGGCGCCCCTCCGGGCACTGGCTCACGCCCAGGCGCACAATCTCGTGCGGTGGGACCTTCGTTAGGTCGTGCCCCTGGTAGACTATCCTACCGCCCCGCGGCCGGATGAGGCCGGACACCGTGCGCAGCGTGGTCGACTTGCCGGCACCGTTGGCGCCGATGAGCGTGACAATCTCCCGGTCGTCCACCCGGAAGGAGACCCCGTGGAGGGCTTGGATGGCGCCGTAGAAGACGGTGAGGTCGGAGACCTCCAGCAGCATCAGGCCACCGCCCCCTTTCCGAGATAGGCTTCCAGCACCTTCGGGTCCCGCTGGATGTCGGCCGGGGTCCCCTCGGCGATGATCTCGCCGAAGTCCATGACCACGATGCGCGGGCAGAGGTTCATGACCACGCCCATCTGGTGCTCGATGAGGAGCACGGTCAGCCCGAAACGTTCCTTGATGTTCCGGATGAGACCCACGAGCTCACGCACCTCCGCCGGGTTCATCCCGGCGGCGGGCTCGTCGAGGAGCAGCAACTTCGGCGACCCGGCGAGGGCGCGGGCCATCTCTAGTCGGCGCTGCGCACCGTAGGGGAGGTTCTTGGCCCGGTCCCCCGCCCGCTCCGCCAGCCCGAACAGGTCCAGGAGCTCCAAGGCCCTCTCGCGGAGGTCCTCCTCGCTGCGGTGGACCGCCGGCGTCCTGGCCGCCGCCGCCGGCAGTCCGTACCGGGGGTGCGTGTCCAGGACGGTCAGGACGTTGTCAAGCACGCTGGCTTCCTTGAAAAGCCGGATGTTCTGGAACGTCCGGGCGATGCCCTTGGCAAAGACCCGGTAAGGCCCGAGTCCCACGATGCTCTCCCCGCGGAAGACCACCTGCCCGGAAGTCGGCGGGACCATCCCGGTGATGAGGTTGAACACCGTGGTCTTTCCGGCGCCGTTGGGACCGATGAGACCGACCAGCTCACCGGCCTCAAGCGTCAGGTGGAAGTCCCCGACGGCGCGGAGGCCACCGAAGTACTTGGTGAGAGCCTTGACCTCGAGCTCAGGCACGAGGGCCCACCTCCTTGCTGGGAGCCGACCGGGCCCCGGGCGCTGGTCCAGCCGCTCCGGCGCGCCTCCCGTGGTCAGGGAGCAGGGCAGCCCACTCCCGTCCGCCGAGGAGGCCCTGGGGACGCAGGATGATAACGATGATGAGGATGAGCGCGTAAGCCACGCCGCGGTAGTCGACGAAAGCCGGACCCAGGATTCCGCGCAAGCCCTCGAGCAGGAAGACCCACGCGATGGCCGTCACCACGGTCCCGGTGTAGCTACCGAGCCCCCCGAGGACCACCACGATGAGGAAGTCGATGGACTTCAGGAAGTCGAAGCTCGACGGATGGACGAACGGGTAGCGGTGGGCGTAGAGCCCTCCGGCCAGACCGGCCAGGGCGCAACCGAGCGCGAAGGCAAGGGTCTTGTACTTGGTCGTGTCGACGCCCATTGCGTCCGCGGCCACCTCGTCCTCACGGATGGCCACCCAGGCTCGCCCGAACCGGGAATGGACCAGGTTCCTGACGAGGTAGATGACCAGGACGGCCGTCAGGAAAACCCACGTGAAATCGGCGACGCGCGGCGTCCCGGTCATGCCGGTCGCGCCGCCGGTCGCCGGGATGAGCTTCGAGGAGTTGTCCATCAGGACCTTGACGATGATGCCGAAGCCCAGGGTGGCGATGCCCAGGTAGTCGGAGCGGAGGCGCAGGATGGGTAGGCCGATGAGAACGGCCACGAGACCCGCGACCAGCGTCCCGGCAAGGAGCGCGCCGACGAACCAGAAGACGTCCCCGTGGCCCCAGAGCTTGGAGATGAGGCCCGCCGTGTAGGCCCCGAGGCCGTAGAAGGCGGCGTGGCCCAGGGAGAACTGCCCGCAGAAACCGTAGATGAGGCTCAGGCCCAGCGAGGCCGTGCAGACGATGAGCGACTGGTCCAGCACGAGCTGCCAGTAGTCGTTGAGCACGCCGACAGCCCCTAAGAGCCGAACGACGACGTAGACCGCCACGGCGCCGGCCAGGAAGAGGTACGACCCGACCGCAGAGCGCCGCGTCTTCGTGAGAGCACTCTTCCCAGCCATGGTCACACCTTCTCCGGCTGCCGCGACCCGAGAAGCCCGGTGGGCCGCACCAGCAACACGAGGATGAGGATCGAGAACCCGATGGCATCACGGAACTGCGAGGAGACGTAAGCCGCCGACAGGATGTCCACCTGGCCCATGATGAGCGCCCCGAGGACGGCTCCCGGGACCACGCCGATACCCCCCAGGACCGCGGCGGTGAAGGCCTTGAGGCCCGGCATGATGCCGAGGAACGGCCAGATCATCGGGTAGGCGATGGCGTAGAGCACGCCGCCGGCGCCGGCCAGGCCCGCCCCTATCGCGAACGTGACGGAGATGATGCTGTCGACGTTTATCCCCATCAGGCGGGCCGCGTCGTGGTCTTGGGAGACCGCCCTCATCGCCTTGCCGGTCTTGGTCCGGTAGAGGAGCCACTGGAGGGCGGCCAGGAGCCCGACCACCACGACGCCGACGATGATTTGGATGTTCGACAGGTTGGCCCCCAACACCGAGACATGGGTGACCTCGAACGGGCGGGGGACGACCCGGTAGTTGGGACCGAAGACGAACTTGAGCGAGCAGAAGTACTCGAGGAACAGTGACACTCCGATGGCGCTGATGAGAGCCGCGATGCGTGGGGCGTAGCGGAGGGGTCGGTAGGCGAGGCGCTCGATGACGACGGCAAGAGCGGCGCACGAGACCATGGCGACGCCCAGGGCCACTGGGAACGGCAGCCCCCAGGCCGAGTACCCCAACACGCCGACGAACGCCCCGACCATGAAGATGTCACCGTGGGCGAAGTTGATGAGGCGGATAATGCCGTAGACCATCGTGTAGCCGAGAGCGATAAGGGCATAGACCAAGCCCAGCTGTAGGCCGTTGAACACCTGCTCCAGCACACCGGTCACCGGCATCACCTCCAGGTCGAGGGTGGGATGCTGATGGACAAGGGGGGAGGGACAGGGTTCCCCCGCCCCTCCCCCCGACTTCCTGCCGAGACGTCACGGAGCCACGGTGGCGACGTAGACCTGCTTGCCATCCTTGATCTGCAGGATGACCGCCGCCTTGATCGGGTCGCCGTTAGCGTCGAACTTCACGTGCCCGCTCACGACGTCCATCTCCACAGCCTGCAGAGCGTCGCGGATGGCCGCCGGGTCCTTGGAGCCCGCGTCCTCGATCGCCTTCAGGAGGAGCTTGGTCGCGTCGTAAGCCAGGGTAGCGAGGGCATCGGGGGTCTCGCCGTTGTACTTGGCCTGGAACTTGGTGACCCAGTCCCTGACCTCCTGACGCGTGTCGTCGGCCGAGTAGTGGTTGGTGAAGTAGCCGCCCTCCATGGTCTTGAAGTCGAGCTCGGCCGAGTCCCAACCGTCACCACCCAGGAACACCGACTTGATGCCCTTCTCACGGGCCTGACGGCCGATGAGGCTGACCTTGTTGTAGTAGTCGGGCAGGAAGAGGATGTCCGGCTTCTTCTGGGCGATCTTGGTCAGCTGCGCCGAGAAATCGACGTCATCCTTGGAGTAGGCCTCCCAGGCGACGATCTGGCCGCCACCGGCCACGAACGCGTCCCTGAAGAACTCCGAGAGACCGATGGTGTAGTCGTTGCCCTGGTCGAAAATGACCGCCGCCGTCTTGGCCTTGAGGTGGTCCAGAGCGAACTTCGCGGCGACGAGGCCCTGGAACGGGTCGATGAAGCAAGCCCGGAAGACGTAGGTCTTGCGCTGCCCCTGGTCCACCGTCACGCGGGGGTTCGTGGAGGTGGGGGAGATCTGCACGACCTGATGGGCCTGGCACACCTCGGACACCGGGATGGAGCACTTCGAGGCGACCGACCCGACGATGGCCACCACCTTGTCCTGCGTGCAGAGCTTGGTGGCGACCGTCGCGGCCTCCGTGGCGTCGTTACGGTCGTCGCCGTAGACGGGCTTGATCTTGAAGCCGGCCACCTGGTAGCCGGCCTCCTCCAGCGCCAGGAGGAAGCCCTTCTTCGTCGACTCGCCGAAGGTCTTGACGTCACCGGTCATGGGGGCGATGAGTCCAATCTTGATGACGTTCTCGGCCTTCTTGCACCCGGGGACCATGGCCGCCGAGGCGACGAGAGTAACCGCCAGAAGGACGAGTACCACGCGCTTCATCTTCTTACCTCCCTTCAGATGTGGAATGTCACCGGCCGGAGCCGCAGTAAGGTAACGGGATTGAGCCGTTATATTCGCCGCTAGCCTGGTAATCCTGCGCTAATAAGGGTGTAGCCGCGCCGGGAAACGATGGAAGGGGCTACACCAGGCAGGTTACTGCGGTCCGCCGTGTTGGCCGCACAGATTCAAGGCCCCTCAGGAATCTCCTCCTGGCGTGTCAGACCTCGGCGCTCAATCTCTGCAGGGCTTCGTGACTCCCGGCCACGATGAGGATATCACCCGGGAGGATGGTGTCCTCGCCGCCGGGGTTGGCCACCACCCGGCCGCCCTTGCGGCGGATACCCAGGAGGTTGACGTTGTACTGCTGCCGGAGACCGAGCTCGGCGAGGGTGCACCCGTGCATCGAGGAGGGAGCTTCGAGCTCCATAACGCTGAACTCTCGCATGAGTTCGAAGTAGTCGATGACGCGCGGGTCGAGGAGGCCGTGGGCCACCCGGGCCCCCATGTCGCGCTCGGGGAAGATGACGCGGTCAGCACCCACCCGCTTCAGGACCCTTTCGTGCATCTCGGACGACGCCCGGGCCACGACGTAGGGGCAGCCGAGTTCCTTCAGCATCATCGTAACGAGAATGCTGCCTTCCACCTCGGCGCCCATGGCCACCACGGCGGCGTCGAAGTCGGAGACGCTGAGGCGCTCCAGTACGCCTTCCTGGGTGGCGTCGGCCTGGATAACGTGCGACAGGATGTCCGCCAGTGCCTGGGTGCGCCCTTCGTCGGAATCCACACCCATGACGTCTTGCTGCATCAGCCGCAGGGCCTTCGCCACCGCCTCGCCGAACCGGCCCAGCCCGATGACCAAGTACCGCTTCGCCATATCCGACAACCTCCAAGGTACCCGACGCCCTTGGGGGCGGACGCGGGGCCCGCCCGCGCCTCCCTATTATCGGCCCTACCCGACGATGACCCGCTCCTCCGGCAACCTCCAGGCCTGGACCGGCCTCTGCCTGGCCAAGGCGACGGCCAGGGTGAGAGGGCCGAGCCGACCGGCGTACATCACCAGGGGCAGGAACAGCCGGCCGGCCGGAGAGAGCTCGGGCGTGATGCCGGTCGAAAGCCCGACCGTGCCGAAAGCCGAGACGGCTTCGAACGCCGCCGCCATGAGGGAGGTCTTCTCGGTCATGAGGAGGACCAGAGTCGCCAGCATTACCAGACCTAGGCCGAGAGTGGCGATGATCCACGCCTTCAAGGCCACCTCGTTCGGGAGGCGGCGTTCACCGAGCTCGACGTCCTCGCGTCGCCGCAGACCGGACAGGATGGCCGCGAACATGGTCGCCAGGGTCGTGGTCTTGACGCCTCCCCCGGTCGAGCCGGGCGAGGCGCCCACGAACATCAGGAACATGAGGAAGAGGAGCGTCGGCTCAAGGAGCGCCCCGGTGGGGACGGTGTTGAACCCCGCCGTCCGGGGGGTTATCGCCTGGAACACGGCGGCCAGGACCCGGCCGCCGGGCGGGAGGGACCCCAGCGTGACCGGGTTATTCCACTCGAACGCGAGGATGACAAGGATGGCGACCAAGGTGAGCAGAGCCGAGGTCTTGAGGACGGTCGTCGTGTGCAGCGACAGGCGACGACGGGTCCCGTTCCTCGCCGTCCGCCACGGCAGGTGACCGAGTAGCTCGGCGACCACGGTGAAGCCGAGGCCGCCGATGATGATGAGGGTCATGAAGATGAAGTTCGCCGGGACGTTGGTGACGTACCCGACCAGACTCGTCCCGAAGAGGTCGAAGCCTGCGTTGCAGAAGGCCGAGACGGCGTGGAACACGCCGAAGTACGCAGCCCGTCCGAGCGGCATGTCCCCTGAGAAACACAGGGTGAGGAGGAAGGTTCCTGCGGCCTCGACCAGCACCGTCATGAGCATCACTTCCCGGGCTACCAACCGGCCGGCGGCCAGACGCTCATAGCCGAGGGCCTCGCCGACGGCGACGGTGCCCCGCAGGGAGATGCGGCGCCCGAGGGCCAGGGCGAACAGCGTGGTGACCGTCATGACCCCCAGGCCGCCGACCTGTATCAGAGCCAGGACGACCAGTTCGCCGAAGGTACTCAGCGTCGCCCCCACGTCGATGACGGTCAGCCCCGTGACGCACAGGGCCGAGGTCGCGGTGAAGAAGGCGTCGAGGAGGCGTAACCCGCGACCGTCCTCGGTAGAGAACGGGAGCAGCAGGAGGAGCGTGCCGGCCGCGATGACCAGCGCAAAGCCAACGGCCAGGAGCCTGGCCGGGGTGAACATCCCCTTAGGGGGTATGCCCGCGTTCGGCCCGTCGGGACGCCCGTTGGCCCGGACGGACAAAGGACATCTCTCCACTAGACCCGCCCACCGCGACCCCGGACGACCTCAGTCGGCGGTGGAGGAGGCCCCGAGACCGGGGTCGGCCCGAAGCCAGGACCGACCGGCCGGGCAGAGTGGACAACACTGAAGAGAATAAACCGGCGACGATTAGGACGCAAGAGCCCATGCCTTAGCCGTTGGGGCACAGCCTCTTTCTCCACCAATGGCGGAAAACTTCTACATATGACGCCATGTCCTTACAATGGGGCTTGTGAGCGGCAAGGATTTGCTGATGATTGTCGAATATGGAATGCCTGGACCTTACAGTGTAAGGAGGAAGGCAAATGGAGGATAGGCCCTGGTTCAAGAACTGGCCGAAAGAGTTGCCCACATCACTGGAGTACCCCAAGGTTCCCCTCTACAAGTTCTTGGAAAGCTCGGCCATAAAGCACGCCGCCAGGGAGGCCATCATCTTCCAGGTGGGAGAGAAAGTGACGACCTACGGCGAGCTATACAAGAATGCACGACGGTTTGCCACGGCGCTGCAGCGCCTCGGGGTCCAAAAGGGCGACCGCGTGGCCGTACAAATGATTAACACACCGCTTACTGCGGCGGCCTATTACGGCATCCTGCTGGCGGGTGCGGTCTATTGCCCGTGCAACCCGCTGCTGAGTTTCAGAGAGCTCCTCTGGCAGCTCAATGATACCGGTGCCGAGACCTTCATCATCTTTGAAATGTTCATGGACAAGTTCGCTCCCATACGCTATGAGACCCCGGTCAAGCGCCTCATCGTCTCCGGCGTTTCCGAACTCATGCCGGACCCGGTGCCGACCGATGTCTCGCAGTACGGCCGTAATAGCTATAGTCTGCTCCGCCTCATCACCGAGACACCGGATGACTTGGCGGAGGTCAACATCGAACCCGAGGACGACTTAGCGCACATCGCCTACACTGGTGGAACCACAGGCGTCCCTAAGGGCGTGATGATTACCCATTACAACGCTGTAGTAGCCAACCTCCAGCAGGCGCACTGGGGTATAGGGGGGCAGCCCATCGTGAAGGACGGCCTCATCGAACCCATGGGCCTTGTGGAGACGGACGACGAAGACGATTGGGACTACCCGTCCCGAGTCAGCTCACAGACATGGCTTGTGATTGTGCCGTGGTCTCACGCCATGGGTGTGAACGGTTACTTGAACATCCCGGTGTACAAGGCCGACACGATGATTGTCCATCCGCGGCTGGACCTGCCTGCCTACATGAACGACCTGGTCAAGTACAAGTGCACCGGCTGCGGAGGGGCGCCCCAGCTGTTGATAGCCATGTTGAACTACCCCGACTTGGACAGCCTGGACCTGTCCCACATCCGGACGATAGGCTGCGGTGCTGCCCCGCTTCCCGTAGAGGTCTATCAGGGCCTCCAGAGGAAGCTGCCGCGGGCAGTCATCGTCGAGGGCTACGGCCTGACCGAGATGACGCTGGGCGCCACCTGCAACCCGACCAACCGTTCGGGCCTCAGAAAATACGGCTCGGTAGGCATCCCGTCGTTCGATACAGACCTCAAGATAGTTGACCTTGACGACCCCGACGTCGAGATAGGGATCGGCGAGATCGGGGAAGTGTGCCTCCGCGGTCCCCAGATGATGAGGGGGTACTGGAAGAATCCTGCGGAGACCGAGAAGGTCATCCACAAGGGGTGGCTCCTAACCGGCGACCTCGGTTATGTGGACGAGGACGGTTACCTGTTCCTGGTCGACCGAAAGAAGGACATGATACTCTATAACGGTCACAACGTCTACCCGCGCGAGCTCGAAGAACTCCTCCACACTCACCGGTCCGTGCAGGACTGCGCTGTGATCGGGAAACCCCACTCGCTCACCGGCGAGATACCGAAGGCGTTCGTGGTCCGCAGGCCCGACGTGAAGGTGACCGAGCAGGAGCTCATCGACTTCATCAACATCCGGGTAGCCGAGTACAAGAAGATTCGAGAGCTCGAGTTCATCGACGAGCTACCCCGGAACTACGCCGGCAAAGTCCTCCGCCGAGAACTCCGGCGCTGGGAACTCGAGCGCATGGAGCGGGGCGAGACTGCGCCGGAGACCAAGGAGGAACTGGGTTTATAGCAGGCAAGGGCAAGACCGGGGAGGGCTGCCCTGGACCGGGTAGCCCTCCCTTGGTAGAGGAACATTCGCGGGTCCGGCGGTAGTGTCCCGTCAAGTGGTGTAAAAGTCTCCGCGTGATCCCCATGTCTACACTCCGTTATTCCGCCGGCGGCTGCAGCTGCGGGAGCATGGACAGCATCGAGGTACTTACCTGGTCGATGGCGGCCATCGACTCGGCGCTGAAGTAGCGACGACCCACGGCCCACTCATCGTTCTGCTCCATGAGGAGGGCGCCCACGAGGCGCAGGACCGCCGGGCGGTTCGGGAAGATGCCGACGACGTTCGCCCGGCGTTTCATCTCCTTGTGCAGCCGCTCCAGCGGGTTCGTAGAGTGAAGGCGCCGGCGGTGCTGCTCCGGTGTACCGTCACCCCTGTTGCCTTACACTTTCTAGGTAGAGGTTGATGGTATCGATAGGGCGGCGACCCATGTTACTGCCACCCTGTTGAGCTGGCTCCGGGCCGACGCCTGGTCGGGCTGGATGAAGACCGTCCTCACCGCCGCGGCCACCATGGGCTGGGCCGCTTTGGGCACCTGGGCCAGGAGGTTCCGCATGAAGTGCACCCGGCACCGCTGCCACGCCGCCCCGGCCAGGACCTCCCCGATGGCCTGCTTGAGCCCCACATGGGCGTCGCTGATGACCAGCTTCACCCCGGAGAGCCCTCGCTCCACCAGACCGCGGAGGAAAGACTGCCAGAACGCCGCTTCCTCGCTCGGGCCGACGTCCAGGCCCAGAACCTCCCTCTCCCCGTCCCCGCGAACCCCGATGGCGACGACCAGGGCCATGCTCACCACCCGCCCACCCTCGCGGACCTTGAGGTAGGTGGCGTCAAGCCAGATGTACGGCACCGGGAGTCCGATGGGCCGGCTGAGGAAGCGCCTGACCCCCTCGTCGAGCGCCTGGCTCAGCCGGGACACCTCACTCTTCGAGATACCCTCCAGACCCAGCGCCTTCACCAGCTCGTCCATCTTGCGGGTGCTGACCCCGTGGATGTAGGCTTCCTGGACCACCGAGAGAAGGGCCCGCTCCGACCGCCGGCGCGGCTGCAGCAGCTCCGGGAAGAAGCTTCCCTCCCGCAGCTTGGGGATCCTCAGGTTCACCCGCCCCACCC